>Ga0335081_10016056_pt1 | contig 12112 bp, 9 predicted proteins | sample Lox_Sample_35_FD_206713 | JGI IMG/M metagenome (GOLD analysis project Ga0335081, IMG submission 206713) | Soil microbial communities from Loxahatchee National Wildlife Refuge, Florida, United States - Lox_Sample_3.5 | ecosystem: Environmental > Terrestrial > Soil > Wetlands | place: USA: Florida... | reverse complement strand
AGCCCGCGGTGCCGGCGGAACTGGGCCGGATCATTGAGCATGCGCTCGAGAAGGATCGGGAACACAGATACGGCTCGGCCGCCGAAATGCGTTTCGACTTGGAGCGGCTGCAAGAAAGAATGGAATCGTCCGCGGCGGTGTGAATTGGATGCAGAATTTCGAGGTCAGGAGAGTTTGGTAGTAGAGAGGCGAGGCTGAGGCCCGCCCAGAAGTGAGGAAAACGTATGCATATCGGAGCGGGAGTTTGGGTGATTGCAGGGCTGATGGTGCTCTGCGTGTTTTTCCTGATGAGCATGTTCGCGAGGCTGTTCCGTAAGGCCGGACCGCACGAAGCGCTGGTGGTGTACGGCTTTCGCGGGACGCGCATCGTGAAGGGCCGGGGCACGGTGATCTTCCCCATGATCGAAAACTGCCGGTGGCTGTCGCTTGAGCTGATGTCGTTCGATGTGGCTCCGCAGCAGGATTTGTACACCAAGCAAGGCGTGGCGGTGACGGTCGAAGCGGTGGCGCAGATCAAGGTGAAGAGCGATCCGGAATCGATTCTTACGGCGGCGGAGCAGTTTCTCACCAAGGCGCCGCAGGAGCGGGAAGGGTTGATCCGGCTGGTGATGGAAGGCCATCTGCGAGGCATCATCGGGCAGTTGACGGTGGAAGAAATCGTTAAGCAACCGGAGATGGTGGGTGAGCGGATGCGCTCAACCTGTGCGGCGGACATGAACAAGATGGGTTTGGAAGTGGTCTCGTTCACGATCAAAGAAGTCCGCGACAAAAACGAGTACATCACCAACATGGGCAAGCCGGACGTGGCGCGAATTAAGCGCGATGCGGATGTGGCGGCGGCGGAAGCTTCGCGCGATACGGCAGTGGCAACGGCGGCAGCGCAATTGGCGGCGGCGGTGGCGACGGCGGAAGCCGACCAGAAACGCATCGAGGCGCAGACAGCTTCGCAGGCCAAGCAGGCCGAGGCGCAGCGCGATCTCGAGGTCAAGAAAGCGGCCTACCAGGAATCGGTCAAGAAGCAGCAGGCCCAAGCCGACAAAGCCTACGAGATCCAGACGAACGTGATGCAGCAGCAGGTGATCACGGAGCAGGTGAAAGTCCAGCAAGTGGAAAAAGAGCAGCAGATCAAGGTGCAGGATGCCGAGATTCAGCGCCGCGAGCGCGAGCTGGTGGCGACGGTGCTGAAACAGGCCGAAGTCGAGCGGCAGCGCATCGAGACACTGGCGGCCGCTGAGAAGCAGCGCCTGATCGCCGAAGCTGAGGGCCACGCCAGCGCCATACGCGCCCAGGGTGAGGCCGAGGCCGAGATCATCTTCAAGAAGGGTGATGCAGAGGCTCGGGCCATGAATGTAAAGGCGGAGGCGTATCAGGAGTACAACCAGGCGGCCGTGGTCGACAAACTGTTCACGAATATGCCGGACGTGGTGAGGGCGCTGGCAGCGCCGTTGGCCAACGTCGACAAGATCACCATCGTTTCCACCGGGAACGGGGATTCGGCGGGCATGAGCAAGATCACGGGCGACATCGCCAAGATGGCGGCGCAGATTCCGGCGCTGTTCGAAACGCTCTCGGGGATGCAGATGTCGGAGCTGTTGGGCAAAGTTCGGTCGATCGGGGACAAGACGCCAAAACCGGATGGGGGCGGCGAGGCGAAGAAGTAAAGCAAGAAGAGAGAGGAATGGAGGCCTTTTATGGCACTACTGGAAAGAGTCTCAACGCTGGTTCGGGCGAATCTCAACGACCTGATCGATAAGGCCGAAGAGCCCGAAAAAATGATTAAGCAGGTTATCCTGGACATGCAGAACCAGTTGATGCAGGTGAAGACGCAGGTGGCGATCTCTATCGCCGACCAGCACCTGCTGGAAAAGAAGCAGACCGACAACAAGGACAAGCATGCCGAGTGGATGCGCAAAGCGGAGCTTGCCGTGGACAAGAAGCACGACGACCTGGCGAGGGCGGCATTGGAGCGCGCCATGAGCTATCAACAAATGGCCGCGACCTTCGATCAGCAGATTGCCGATCAGAAGACGCAGGTGGAGAATCTGAAATCGGCTTTGCGGCAGCTGGAGCAGAAACTGGCTGAAGCGCAGGCCAAGAGCGACGTGCTGGTGGCGCAACATCGCCGCTCACGGGCGCTAGGCAAGGCCAGCGACGCGCGGCTGGCCATGGATGACGGGTCTAACGCGGCCGCGTTCGATCGCATGGAACGCAAGGTGATGCATTCCGAAGCCGTGAGCCAGGCGAAATCGGAGATGGGAACCGACAACATGGAGGACCGCCTGGCGGCCCTCGAGAAGGAAGATAAGATCGACAAACTGCTGGCAGAGATCAAGTTACGCCGCGGCGTTGCGTGAAACCATGCTCAAGCGCTTCCACTTTGACTCGCCGGCGGAGGTCTACCGGGCGGATGCGGCCGTCTTGCTGTGCTTCGACGACCGCATCACGCTCGCAGTGCAGAAATTCCTGAAGCGGATCGGCGCCCGGCAGGTGGATACGATCCGGATCGCGGGAGGCGCCATGGCAATCGCGTCGCCCAAGGATAACTTCGAGCAAGGCTTCGTTATCGAGCAACTTCGTCTGTCGCGGAAGCTGCACCAGACCGAACGTGTGATCCTGTTCGCGCATCGCGATTGCGGAGCGTATGGAGGCTCGGCGAGGTTCCAGGGAGATGCGGAAGCCGAGTCGTCCTTTCATCGCACCGAACTCGCACGGGCCGCGGAGGTGATCCGGGCGGCGCTGCCGGAACTCACCGTTGAGTGCTACTTCGCGGACTTTGATGGAGTCTGGGAATTGGAAACCGCGCGCTCCAGCGGGCGTTGATTGGGGTGGGCCGGCGAATCAATTACCTGCTCGACCGTCTCCACGTCCACCGGACGCAGGACGACGATCGCGTTCGGGAACAAACCCCCTAAAACGACGAATAACACTCCCGCCGTCAGAATCCACCTCTCGCGTAGCAGGGCATCCGCCATCACCGTGAAACCCGTGCGCCGCTTGCCAAGGAACAGTCGCGTGAATAAACGAAAAATACTCACCGCATTCATCGCAATGGCGATAGGCAGCAGCAGGCCCGTTTGCGGGTGCGATGCCAGTGTTCCATGAATCAAAAGATCCTGAGAACAGAAGCTCAGCGTGCCCGGCAAGCCAACCAAGGCGAGTCCAAAGATGACGAAAAACACTGCCAGCCGCGGCGCGTGCTCCGCTAAACCAAGATGCTGGCTGGCGGTCAGGTTCTCTCCAAAACGGACCTCCAACAGCCGCAGGATTCCGAATAGGCCCATCGTGGAGGCTGTCACCACGAACCAGTGCACAAGCGCGCCGGTCATGCCCTCCGCCGTCCGGCTCTCCAATCCGGCCAGAATGCAGGCCGACTGGCTGAGGGCAAGAAAAGCGAGCAGCCGGCGAGGTGAATTCTCCGTCAGTGCCCGAATGGCTACATAGAGCGCGGTCGCAAGAGCAAGATACGAAAGCACTGGAAACAGATCGTGGGTCGCATGCGGAAACAGCGGTACGATCAATTTCGCCACCAGCAACGCCCCGAAATGGCCGTTGAGCAAAAGGGCAGTCGGAATCGCGGGGCCACCTTCAGCGGCATCCGCGACCCAGGCGTGAGCCGGGCAGATTCCTTTGCGGAAGATCACGGCAGCTATCAGGAGTCCAAAGACAGTGATTCCCCCGGGACTCCGGCCCTTTAATTGACCAATCGACATGCCGTGGCTGTTGGCCGCAATCAGCCCAATGGCCAGCCCGAGCGCGATGCTGGAAAGCAGGAGGCCCAGGCGCGGGCGCCAGGTGCGGGCAAGGAACAACTGCGGCAAGAAGAAGGGAATTGTGGTCAAAATCCAAGCGACGAGCAGAACCAGCAGGTTCTCCGTCGAGTAGGCCAGCAATGTGGATCCGAGGAGGAACAGCATTCCTGCAACTGTGGGCGAATTGCAGTCGCGCCGCGGGATCACGAGCATCGCCACAACTGCGAGGCACGAGAACAGCACCATCAATGCTTCGCCTAAGGATGTCTTGACCGGCGCCGCATGCAGCAGAAGGGCACTAGCCAACACGGACACCGACGCGGCAACGAAGCCAATGGCGCGTGCCTGCCGCCGGGTCACGGCCGCGAGAATTGCGGCGGCCCAAGGAACGGAGATCGCAACGACGCTGAGAATCATTCCCGCGGCCGCCATCAGTCACCTCCCTGGCTGGCGGACCTCTGCATGGAAAGCGCAACCTCCTCACGCCGGCTCGCAGACTGGTCCAGTCCCAAGGTGTCAAGCTTCGCGAACAGGTTGGACAGACGAATCAGCGGGTGAATCACAATACGGTCGAGAATGGTGTCGAGATGCCCGCGGTCGAGGGCCCACCGGTAGAGCCACAATTGAACGGGTTCCGGGATGAGATCCTCCAGGTGCTTGCCCGTCGGTGAGAGCTCGCCTCCGATGGCGGAGTGCATTTTGTGATAGTCGTGGAGCATGGAGGGGGCACGCAGAAACTGCAACGTGCGGACCGTGGCGTGTCCAAGGATGTGAGCGACCGCGATCCATTTCCATCCCATTCCAATTTCCACGAATACAACGCCCACCTGCGTCAGCGACGCATAAGCGAGTGACGTTTTCGCATCAGCGCTTGCCCGGCCGACGATAGTACCGTGGATGGCCGTGATCATGCCGATGGCGATCACCAAGGCCGAGGTCAGCGGGGACTGGGTGAGCATCGGTTGAATGCGAAGCAGGAGATAGGCGCCCGCGTGAATCGAGATCGCGCCGTAGAATATCGCGCTCGACGGCGTGGGCCCCTCCATGGCTCGCGGAAGCCATCCTGAAAATGGAATCTGCGCTGCTTTTCCGGCTGCCGCAAGCAGCAAAAGCAGGCAGACGGTCACTGACTGCGTTCCGGTTAGGTCTGGAAGGCCGCTCGAAAACGAAGCCGTCCCGGCCCAACGATGCATGGCGAACACGCCTAGCAGCAATCCTATGTCGCAGGCGCGGTACACCGCGAAAACGCGAAGGCCATTTTCCACAGGAGCCGTCCGCTGCTGAAAGAAAGCGATCAGCAACACCGAAGTGATGCCCACCATCTCCCATCCACCCACCAGCAGGTCGAACGAACCGGCAGCGAATGCGAGCAAAGATCCGAAGGCGAAAAGGTGCAGCAACAAAAAAAACCGCAGAAAACCGCAGTCGCGATGAAGGTAGGTCGCCGAGAACTGTCCGATGAGTCCCGACAACACAACCGTCAGGCCGAGGAACGGCAGGGAAAGACGATCCGCCAGGAATACGAGCGGGAAGTGGTAGTCATGCACGGCAAACCAGTTGCCCAACGTCACCGTGACGGATGGAGCCCCCGTTGCGCCCAGCTTCCAGACGATTAAGGCGAGCGCGAAAATGGAGGCGGAAAACGTCACGCCGGTTATCCGCGATAGCACACGTTCGGTGGGAGCCCAGCCCAGCAACCACAGCAGCGCCAACACACCGAACACCACGCCGGGCGCCATCACCACAAACAAAAGCGTGGCCTGCAAAGAGTCCATCCTTATCGGCCTCCTGCCGCGGTTTGAATCCAGGCCATGGGGAGATGTTGGACTTTGCCGCCATACCATTCGGCGGAAGAGAGCGCGACCGGCAGGCGCTCCACGGCCCCATCGAACTCCTCAAAGCCACTGTCCCTCCGGACATGCACGCGGCCTGACGCCGGGTCGATGGTGGCAACACGAATCCACTGGTTCTCCACCAGTTGTCTGAGCGGGGCGCTCGCGTTCACCACTTTCATCAACCGCTCCGGCGCCGTTTCAATCACGAAGAGAATGCGTACAGGCTCATGGATCTCCACCATTTGCCAAGGCAGCCCTGTTCGCAAGTCGCTGGCGTGACCATCCATCACACCGACCAAACCCGTCACGTTGTGAGGGAGTTTTGTCCCGCAGCCGTAGCGATCGTTATCGACGAAAGAAAAGTAGTACTCCAGACTGATGCCCGCGCAAACGGGAACAACAGCGGCCAGTAGAGTCGCGAGGCTTCGGTCATCGGGATCCTGGCCCGCATCGTACGACGCCAAGAACGCCCGCCGGTCCAGGAACAGCCCACGGGTCAAACTGCGCCGCCCCACGACGCAGACAGCATTCGTGCAATGCCCATACTCGGGCCGCGGTTCGGCGAGGTGTTCGCTGCGTTCTTCAACGTGCCGCAGCACTTCGTCGGGCGAAGCGTGCGCCGGGCACGACTCGAAGCGCCGGGCGCGCTCGTGCGCATTCCGTGCCCGGGCACTGTCGAGGGACTCGCGAATGCGGTTGAGATCGGCGTGGTGCGTAGCGGGAAGCGCCTCGAGATCATAAAGTTCCACGTCGTCACTGCATGTATCGTGATACCCGCCTATAAACCAGGTATCCGCGGGAATCTCAATGCCGCGGTCGCGCAACCGATCACGCACTTCGGGCCGATTTGCCATGGCGGCGAAGAGCCGCGCGTTGGGCCCTCCGCGGCGTCCCCCGCACGCTCCGCAATCGTGGGCCGATTCGTGGGGGTTGTTCAGGCTGGTAGATCCATGGCCGAGGATCACGACGACGCGGGCGAAACGGTGCGTCAGGCCGGCTGGACCCAGAACGCTGGCCACCCTTTCTGTTTTTTCTTCGGGAGCGAATCCCGTCAACAGGCCCGTCATGGCTCCTTGCGATAACGCGGTCTTCCGCATCAATGTCAGTTCCGTGCGCGGCTCGGGCAGGAACGCCTTGTTCATCCACTCGCGCAATTGGGCGTAGCGCCTTGGCGCCAGCAGATGGCCGATCAGGGGGACGGCCGAGAACAGTCCGAGCGCGGTGGTCGAGAGCCAGCCACGCATCAGCGTCCTGGAAGACACGAACGAATTCCGCATCAGCAATCCGAGAAACCGCCTGCGAAAACGGCGGCGCTCCAGCAACTCGCTGTCTTCCGCTTTGGGCTGTTCGAGAACCGCGTGCTGGGGCTTCACCACCACCGGGCAGAACGCGGCGCTATGGGGATCGTCAATTCCCTTATAGTCGATGGCAACGCCAAAGTAACCAGCCGAGCTGAAGGTCTCCACGTCCAGGTCCACTTCTTCGAGCGCGCGACGGATGGATTCCTCCCGCTCGTCGATACAGAAGAACACCTGCACAGCCGGTCTGCCTCTGACCTCTGATAAGCCCCGGTAACTCCGGTGGCTGGCCAGTCCGCGCAGAATCTCGCGTTCGTGCCACCGCTCGTAGGCAAGGTGGAAGATACGGCGGCGCTCCAGTCCGTTGCACGCTTTCACTTCGCTTACGAACGCCGCCCACGCGGCGTCGGATAGGCCGGTCACTTCCTCAGCGGAAAGCGACACCACTCGCGCAGCGTCATAGATACGAGCCGCGCGGCTCAGGCGGCGTTTCTCCTGGGTCTTGAGCGGACTCTCTTGCGGGACGGCCTCAGCCGCGCCCATGCGCGCTGCTACGCGGGCCATCGTCAGCCGCACGGCCAGGAAATCCATCAGTGAGCATGGCAGGCGTTCATGAGGTGCGAGACCGGGATCTTCCTCTATCCTGCGCATCAACCCCGCCCAACCGGGCAACGCTAGCAGTTCAGACTGAAAGAAACTCTCCCAGTTAGGCTCGCGGAAGTGTTGAGAATCAAGGCAGTCCAAGACTGCATCTGTCGCCGAGAAGGCAAAGTACTCTTGCCGCCGAAACTCTTCATCCAGACCCGTCAGATACCTGGGGAAAATGCCGTAGTGCTGCGACAGTAATGTCCGGACGCCTACATAAAAGCCCTTTTCCCGGCATGGCATGGGCCAGTAAGCCATGCCCTGATCCAGAAACACTGAGCACAACCGGATCAGCCAGGGGTGGATAATCTCATCCACCGGATTCGGCGATGCAGGCTCTTCCTCATGAGCGACGGCACGGGTCAGGCAAGCGTCGAAAAGAGCCCGCAGGGCAGCGTGGCGGAAATCTCTTGCCAAGTCACCTTGCTCGGCCCGCCACATGATGGTGGCAGCGTCGAACTCGCGCACGCCTGGCGTCATCATGGCTCGGCGAAGCGAGTGCCGGCTCAGCCGCGGGAAGACCAGCGCGTCGGGCTCGCCCGCCAGCACGGCGTCGATATCCTCGAGATGAATGCGGCCAAGTGCCAGTTCGGCCCGGTACGCCGCTTCGCTCATATACGGTTCGGCGCCGAACAGCCGCGAAGCCTCTATCACAGCCTGCTCGAAAGGCAAATCCTGGAAGGTGTGCAGGGTGTTGTGGTGGACGAAAACCCCGATGGGACCTTGCATCGGAAGTAGGTGCGCCGCGTGATCAAGGGCATAGCGCAGCCGTTCCTGTCGCGATCCTGGCGATTGGTCGCCCTTGCTCAAACCGCTCTCACCGGACCGCGTTTGACACCATCGGTTCTTGTCCCAACATAGCTTCTCGCTGAGATCGTCCGGTCAGCATCGTTTGTGAGGGGCAATGCACAACAAAAAGGACAAAGCCAGCTTATACAATCAGTGTAAATCAACATTGCGCCGCAAGTGGCCAGTCCGCGGCAGCCGGCCTCGCGGAATTTGCCCGCTCAGCGGGCGCCGGCTAGTTTTCGCACTTCTTCCAGCTGGCCGCCGATCTCGTTTAACCGCTTCATCACCTCGGCGTGCTGGCGTTCGTGCGGGCGCGGTTCTTTCGGTTCAAAGTAAAATGCGCCCCCGGGTTCCAGCGTGCAGTGGTGGATTTCGTCGAGTGAGCCGAAGCCCTGGCGATGGGCGACGGTCAGCAACTCGGATTCCGTCAGCAACTCCTTTGCAAGCCCACTGCGGCACACGCTTCCATCTTCAATGAGGCATATCGGCGTACCCTCGAGAATCTCGTCCAGCCGGCGGTGCTTAAATAGAAACCGCACTACCAGGTAATTCACTCCAAATAGTGCGAACGCGCCGATTAAGCCGCCCGAAACCGAATTATCGTCGCCGATAATCGCATTCTGAACGGTGTTGGAGACCGAAAGCAGCACCACCAGATCGAAGGGGTTGAGCTGAGCGAGCTCGCGTTTGCCGAAGATGCGCAGCATAATGACGAGAAACGCGTAGACAATCATCGGACGCAGGATTTTCTCCGCCACCGGCAGGTTAAGCGTGAACATATGGTTCCACATTTTTTTAATCTCCAAGGAAAATCATACGGTAGGACAGGGATATTATAGGTACAAGTCGTTCGGCTGGCATCCATGGATTGGGATCACGCGCGTGGCGGATTGAGGGCGGCGTGAACATTCCCCCTGCCGCGTTGTTAACGGCGTGTATGCTCGCCCTCCAGGCTCCGCCAACAGGACCGATCACGCTCATGCACACCAATCGCCTGATACACGAGAAGAGTCCTTACCTGCTACAGCACGCGCACAACCCCGTGGACTGGTACGCCTGGGGGACGGAAGCGTTTGAAGCGGCGCGCAAGGAAGATAAGCCGATTTTTCTTTCCATCGGCTACTCCACCTGCCACTGGTGCCACGTCATGGAGCGCGAGTCATTCGAAAACGAACAGATCGCCGCGATCCTGAACAGGTATTTCGTGGCCATCAAAGTCGACCGCGAAGAGCGGCCGGACGTGGACCGGATCTACATGGCATATGTGCAGGCGAGTACGGGGGGCGGCGGCTGGCCGATGTCGGTCTGGCTTACTCCAGACCTGAAGCCATTCCTGGGCGGCACTTATTTTCCGCCTGAAAATCGTTACGGCCGGGCGGGATTCCCGGCAGTGCTTGAGCGCGTGGCTGAGGCATGGCGCACCGACCGGCAGAAAATCTTGGAATCAAGCGCCGAGGTGCTGGCGCATCTGGAGCAGGTGGCCGAGGTAACACCGGCGGGTGGCCTTGACCCCAATGCGTTACAGACCGGCTTTCTGCAATTCAGGCGATCGTTCGATTCCAGGCGAGGAGGGTTCGGGGATGCGCCAAAGTTTCCCCGTCCCGTGACATACAATTTTCTGCTGCGCTATTCCGTTCGCGCCCACAACGAAGAGGCGCGCGACATGGTGCTCGCCACGCTGCGTGCCATGGCGAAAGGCGGGATGCACGATCAGCTAGGCGGCGGATTTCACCGTTACTCCGTGGACGAACGCTGGTTCGTGCCGCACTTCGAGAAGATGCTCTACGATCAGGCGCAGCTGGCTATTTCGTATCTGGAGGCTTACCAGATCACGCACGACGCTCTCTTTGCCGGAGTAGCGCGGCGGATCTTCGATTACGTGCTTCGCGATATGACCGACAAGGATGGCGGTTTCTATTCGGCGGAGGACGCGGACAGCGTGATTGATCCCGCTAAGCCGGAAGTGAAAGGGGAAGGCGCGTATTATGTCTGGACGCATGCGGAGATCGAGCGGGTGGTTGGAGAACCGATGACGTCGTGGTTTTCTTACCGCTATGGCATCGGGCCTCACGGCAACGTGGAAAGCGACCCGCATGATGAATTCGCCGGGAAGAACATTCTCTTTGAAGCGCACACCGTGGAAGAGACGGCCCAACGGTTTGGGGTAGCGGCGGCGAATGTGGAGCGCGCGCTCGCCGATGCGGTAGCGAAGTTGCTGGCGGCGCGGTCGAAGCGCGTGCGGCCGCATCTGGACGACAAGGTGTTGACCGCCTGGAACGGCCTGATGATTTCTGCGCTGGCCAAGGGCGGTGCGGTCCTTTCCGAACCACGCTGTTCGGATGCGGCGGCGCGAGCCGCGGAGTTCATCCTGGGCCGGATGTACGACTCAAAGACCGGTCTGCTGTTGCGCCGCTACCGGCAGCAGGACGCGGCCATTCCGGGTTTTCTGGACGATTACGCGCTCTTCACCCAGGCGCTGCTCGATTTGTACGAAGCGCAGTTTGATGTTCGCTATCTCGAAACCGCCGTGAAGCTGGCCGCGAAGCAAAGCGAATTATTCGAGGATCGACAACATGGCGGATTTTTCAGCACCGCCGGGAACGACTCCAGCCTGTTGATGCGCATGAAGGATGATTACGACGGCGCGGAGCCGGCGGGAAACTCGGTGGCTGCGCTGAATCTTCTGCGGCTCGCCCAGATGATGGATCGCCAGGACCTTCGTGACTCCGCTGAGCGGACCCTGCGGGCGTTTGCGTCGCGCATTAACGGCATGCCGTCGGGGGTGCCGCAAATGTTGGTGGCTTACGAGTTCAGCCTTTCAAAACCCAAGCAGATTATTTTGGTGGGCGACCCTTCGGCGGCGGAAGCGCGCGAAATGCTGCGCGTGTTGCATGAGCGATTCGTGCCGGACCGCATCGTTTTGTTTGTGGACGAGGCGTCGCGCAAAACACTCGCCGGCTACCTCCCGGTCATCGAAACCATGAATGCCGATCACGGCAAGACTACGGCATTTGTGTGCGAAAACTACACATGCAAGCTGCCGACTACTGACGCGGCCAAGTTCGCCGAGTTGCTACAATAACAACTCAAACCAAATTCAGGAGACAAAAATGGAAAGACCAGGAGCGACCACGATGCGGGGAAACCCGCTGACACTGATTGGCCCCGAGCTGAAGGCCGGCGATTCGGCCCCCGATTTCAAGCTGGTAGACAACAGCCTCAAGAGCGTCTCGCTGGCCGATACAGGACACAATGTGCGCATCATCAGCGTGGTGCCTTCGCTGGACACGCCGGTTTGCGATGCACAGACCAAGCGCTTCAACGAAGAGGCCGCGAAGCTGCCGGGCGTCGACATTCTAACCGTTAGCATGGACCTGCCGTTCGCGCAAAAACGCTGGTGCGGAGCGTTCGGCGTGGACAAGGTCAAGATGCTGTCGGATCATCGGGACGCATCATTTGGCACGAATTACGGAACGCTGATCAAGGATCTGCGGATCGAGAGCCGGGCGATTTTTGTGCTGGACCAGAAGAACACGATCCGGCACGCTGAGTACGTCAAAGAAGTAGCCGACTTCCCCAACTACGACACCGCGCTCGCGGCCGCCCGGGCCGCCGCATCGGCCGCTTCGGCGTAAGCTGGGACCACAGGACAATGAACCTGGCCGCCTAACTTCGACCCAGGATCTCAACTGAACTACCGCGAAACACCGCCGGTCTCCTCACGCGAAAACCGCGCGCCGAGCGTGGGTGGCGGAGTATGGGACCGTGCCGCCGGGAGCCCCATCGTGCGCGGTGG
>Ga0335081_10016054_pt1 | contig 12113 bp, 12 predicted proteins | sample Lox_Sample_35_FD_206713 | JGI IMG/M metagenome (GOLD analysis project Ga0335081, IMG submission 206713) | Soil microbial communities from Loxahatchee National Wildlife Refuge, Florida, United States - Lox_Sample_3.5 | ecosystem: Environmental > Terrestrial > Soil > Wetlands | place: USA... | reverse complement strand
GGCTTCAGTCGCCGCAAGTTCGCTCTACACCCCGCCGATTTTCGCCATTGCCATCGGCTGGCTGGTGCTGCGGGAGGTCCCCAGCGCGCTCTCCATCGTGGGTGGCGCGGTGGCCCTCGCTGGAGTCACGCTGGTAAACGCCAAGGGCCATGTGATGAAATCCGAAGAGGTGGCTGTTTTCGCGGCGGACGGGGACTGAACACGCCCCTGCGCGGGAAGGACTCGCCGGAACTGGCGCAGCGGATCGGTCTCAGGCAAGCGGTTGTCCTGTGGCCATGTTTCCCGGGGACCGGTTGGTTGAACCAGACAAACCGGCTCCAGAAACTGCTATCCTCAAGCTAGGTTACCCTCGCCGCACATGGAGACGTTGCTCACCCAGGCTTCCCTGGAGACCGCCACCCGGAAACATCTGGTGGCGTGGATTACTTTCGGCGTACTGGTGCTGACTTCTGCCGCCTTCGGCGCGCTGGCAGGACTGCTGTTCGTCTATTCCACCGAGTTGCCGCAAGTCGAGGAACTGGACCGGTACCGGCCGAGCTCGATCACCGAACTCTATGATGATCAGGGTCGCGTCATAGGGTCATTCGCGCTTCAGCGGCGCGTGATTGCCTCCTACAACGATTTCCCCAAAGTCCTGCGTGACGCCGTGATTTCCACCGAGGACAAGGACTTTGAAAAGCACTGGGGGGTGAACTTCTACCGGGTTGTGGGCGCGGCATGGCGCGATCTCACGTCCGGAAGCCGGGCGCAGGGCGCTTCGACGCTGACCATGCAACTGGCGCGCAACTTATTTCTTACTCCCGAGCGCACCTACCGGCGCAAGCTTCAGGAGATGATGCTGTCCCTGCAAATCGAACGGCGCTTCACCAAGCCGCAGATTTTCGCCATGTATGCCAACCAGATCTTTCTCGGGCACGGCGTGTACGGCTTCGAGGCGGGCGCCGAGTTCTATTTCGGCAAGAAGGCCAAGGACCTGACCCTCGAGGAAGCAGCGCTGCTTTCCGGCATGCCCAAGGCGCCGAACCTCTATTCACCCATTAACAACCCCGAGCGGGCCACGCGGCGCCGCAATCTGGTGATCAATAATCTGCTGGAAGACGGCAAGATCACCGCCGAAGAAGCCACCCGCGCAAAAAACACGCCGCTCAGGCTGAATGTGCAATGGGACACGAATTCGCTGGCGCCCTACTTCGTCGAAGAGATGCGGCAATATCTGGAAAAGAAATACGGCAGCGACAAGGTGCACGAGGGCGGGCTGCGGGTTTACACCACTCTGGACATGGACCTGCAGAAAACGGCCAACCATGCCGTGCTCGACGGTCTGGCTGCCTACGAGCGCCGACATGGCTGGAAAGGGCACTTGCGAAACGTGCTGGCCGGCGGCGTTACGCTCGATGGCTATCGCGATCCCGATTGGCAAGAACCGCTCGAGGCGGGCAGCTACGTGCATGCGCTGGTGCGCTCGGTGTCGAGCGCCAGCGCCGTGCTGAAGTTTGGTAAGTACACCGCCACTCTCTCTCCCAGTGAGATCGCTTGGACCGGAAAACGCTCGCTACGTGAACTGCTGTCAGAGGGCGATCGGGTGTACGTGAAGGTGCAATCGACCGCTTCCGACGGCAGCGTCAAGGTCAGCCTGGAGCAGGATGCGGGCACGCAGGGCGCCCTGATTGCGCTCGACAACTCCACGGGCGACATCAAGGCCATGGTCGGCGGACGCGATTTCGATGAATCCAAGTTCAATCGCTCAACGCAGGCGCTACGGCAGGTAGGTTCGGCGTTCAAGCCGTATGTTTACACCACCGCGGTCGAAAAGGGCGCTACACCCGACGACGTTATCCTCGACGCGCCGGTGACCTTCAATACCGCCTCCGGTCCATATTCTCCCCACAACTATGATGGCCGGTATGAAGGAACCATTACCCTGCGGCGCGCCATCTCGCAGTCCCGCAACATCCCAGCGCTGAAGCTGGCGGACCGGCTGGGGATCAACGCTGTTATCGAAACTGCGCGACGGTTCGGGATCACATCGCCACTCCCCCCGTATCTGCCGGTAGCGATCGGAGCGGCCGAGGTGACGTTGATCGAAGAAACCGCCGCCTTTACCACCTTCCCCAACGATGGTGTGCGCGTAGTGCCGCGCTACGTCCGCCGGGTGACCGACTATCAGGGGCAGGTCCTGGAAGAGGATTACCCCGAAGTCCGGGACGTGATTACACCCCAAACGGCCCGCGTGATGACCTCGCTGCTGCAACAGGTGGTGCAGCACGGGACTGCATTTGCGGCTGCGAGCCTGAAGCATCCGCTTGCCGGCAAGACGGGTACGACCAACGACTTTACCGATGCCTGGTTCGTCGGTTTTTCACCCTCGATTAGCTGCGGTGTCTGGGTTGGATTCGATGAGAAGAAAACGCTGGGCAACAAGGAAACGGGAGCCCGCGCCGCACTGCCCATCTGGATGGATTTCATGCGTGTTGCCCTGATCGGACGCGACAGCGAGAACTTCACTCCTCCCCAGCCTGTCCCGCATGCCGCTCTGGCCCAGGCGCTGGATACTCCAGACCGCGCGCCGGGTGACGGCGAGACCCACTGAAATTCCTGTCCGCTTCCGGCTACTGCCGGTCGGCTTGGCGCCGCTCGGTGCTGCTCATCTGGCCGTAGAGTTTGTCCCGCTCGGCTCCAAGCCAGGGATTGCTTGGTTCCATCTGCAGGGCCGCGCTGAAGTACTTGTAGGCAGCGACGCGGTCCAGCGCCACGCAGGTACCCGTGGCGTAGAGCGCTCCCATCTGGCTGGCTGCCTGGGCGTTGGGATGCTTCATCGCCTCCCGCAAATAAGCCATGCCGGTTACGCAGTCCTGGCGAACTCCCTCTCCGCGGATGTACTTCTGAGCCAGTTTGAGCACCGCATTATCCTCCGGCTCAGTTGCTTCGGCCGTCCGCTGCCGGCTGGTATGGGTGAACTTGGCGGTTCGTGGGGCGTTCTTCGCCGGAGCAGGCTCCTCACTGCCGGCCGGATTGGTCCTGGCAGGTGCGACTGACTTTTCTTTCACCGCCGAAAGTTCCCCTTCGGCGGGTTTGGCGGGCGTGCCGGCAACTGCGGCGGAGGAGGGCGCAACCTCTGTACTGGCGCTGTTGGCCGGTGGCGCTGGCGCGTTGGCGGCTGCAGAGACGGGCTGCGGAGCCGCTGCCGGCTCGGTCGCGGCAGCCTGCTCCGGCGGAGCAGCAGGCGCGGCAGGGGCAGCAGGTTGAGGATTCACGCGCGCGCGCGCGTTGTCATAGACCCTGATCGCTATCGGACGAAGCTCGGCCCTGAAATGCCAAATCGCGACTCCGGCCGCGACCAGCACTATCAGCGTGATCCAACGGCCGGCGTGGCTGTGAGGCTCATCGTCCTCAAGCAGGTAGTCTGTACGGTCGGCAGCAGGCTCCGTCCCCAGGCCTAGGAATGAAGGTCCGGTGATCGGCGGGCGCGTTGCCTCCGGCTTGGCATCCAAGCCGAGTATCGACGTGGAGGAGGAAGCTGCTCGCACTGTTCCGGCCGCGGCGGCACTGGCTGAATTTCTGGCCGGCGGCGCTGCCTTCGCGACGGCAACCGTTTCGGCAGGCTTGGCCGAGGGCGTCTCCAAACGGACGCCGCACATGCCGCAGTAGCGGTTATGTTCAGGGTTGTTGTGGTTGCAGCGGCCGCAAAGCAAGCGGGGTCTCCTTCTCGGCCAGATGTACTTAAGCGCAGATTATTCGATGCCGGCGCCGGCGGCCGGTGCCGCCTGTGGTTCCCGTACAAAAAATAAAAGGGACGGTCTCGACGACCGCCCCAGATGGCCCCTAAACGCGGGAAAATTCCCCCGCTTAGAGAGGTTGAACGTTCTCTGCCTGCCAGCCTTTGGGTCCTTTTACGACGTTGAACTGCACGGCTTGCCCTTCCTGCAGGCTGCGGAAGCCCTCGGCCTGAATCGCCGAAAAGTGAACGAAAACATCTTCCCCATTCTGCCGGCTGATAAAGCCGTACCCTTTAGCGTCGTTGAACCACTTAACTGTTCCTTGCTCCATACGTGTTGCACACTTCCTTGTTTTGATTTTGCGCTGAGATGAATCGGGAGGTACTACGTGAGGCAGATAACGCTGATACAGCGGATGCTGCTCCAACCGCCGCTTCCATCTAAGGCAGAGATAGTATACAGGAAAGCCCCACGAAACGCCAGATTCTGCGCGCCACCGCTATTCCGGGCCCGTCGACAACGGCTACTGCCTGCCTCCTGCCCTTGCCGCCTGCGTGCCGCTCACGGCTGTTGGGGGTCCCCCTCCCGCAGCGGGCAGCCGCATATCAGTCCCAGGCGTGGAAGCACGGACGGGTGGCCCGCCGCTCAAGAGCTCCGATCCCGCTACACGCTTGAGGGTGCCGTCCTACTCGGTTTCCCTAGGGCGGGACAGTTCACAAAACCCCACCCGAACAAAACCGGCTCGGGTGGGGCACCCTCGGGAGCTGAATTCCCGCTTCGCTCACGCCCGCTGAGCGCCTCAACTTCGACTTCGCTCAGAGCGTGGGCACACTCAGGACGCACCCTGAAAAGGTCGAGTGCGGAAGACAACATACTCGCTGACCAGGAAGTTCGCCAACGAGCACAGGGCGATACTGATCAGGTTGGCCGCCAATGCCGGCAAGTGTGCCTGGCCGACCAGTAATCGCATCAGCAGAAGGTTACCTGCAATCGAGATCGCTCCCGTGGTGAGGTTGAAGCGGAGCAGTCGTCCGAGCGCCTGTCGCCGGGTGACGCTGGCGCGATCGGACCAGGTGAAGCGCTCGTGCCAGAGAAAGTTGTGCAGCACGGCGGCTTCAACGGCCAGGGCGGTCGCGGGCAGATAGCCGAGCCTGAGGATGCTGGTCAAGGCTCCCAGCACTGCCAACTGCACGACGATCCCGATAGCCCCGACCAGGTTGAACTTTAGCCAGCGACGGCCGGTGCTCATCGGATTGGTTCCTGCGAGTAAAGGGTTGCCGTGTGCCGGATCGTCGAGACGATCAGCATCACTCCCATAGCCCCAGCGGCGATCACGCCGCCCACATCGAAGAGCTGAAATACGTGCCGGTGGATGTGCACCATGGGCCGGAAGAGGAGCGTGATGTTGCCGATTGCCAGCAAGATGCGAATTTCGGTGGGGCCGAACAGCCAGTAGGAGAGCTGGAAGTGCCCGAGCGTGTAAGTTGCCAGGTAGATTTCGATCGAGAGCATGAGAAATGCAATCAGCATGGCGAGAGCCACGCCCCAGTGCAGGTATCCGGAGATGGCGAGGCCGCCCATCAGGAAGCCGGCGCCGAAAGTATCGATGATGTGGTCTACGTAGAAGCCGTAGCGCGGGCGCTGCTGATTGCGGAAGCGCGCCAGAGTGCCGTCGAGCGAGTCGCCCAGCCAGTTCAGGCCGATGAAGAACGTCGCCGCGAGCAGCGCGAACTTGTTCCGCCCGGCCAGCGCATAGGAAGCTCCGGCGAGAAACTGCGCGGCAAATCCGAGCAGCGTCAGGTGGTCGGAGTTAATGGCGGCGGGAGTGCGGGCGGCCAGCCAGAGCAGGATCCTCTTCTCGATGCCGGAGGAAAGGCTCTCCTGGACCCGCCGGGCATTGGCGAAAGAGAGTTTGCGCAGTTCGCCGGGTTTGAATTGGGTGATGGCTGCGCCTCCCATGTCGGTGTATTCGGGTTCGATCCAATGCCTTTGCGCGGACATCTGGTTCTCCTGGCACTGAAGTGCGGGCACGCGCACAACTTCGCCCAGGAAGTGGGATCACTTCAATGCACGGTATGTAAAACTGCTGTCAGGAACAGATCATTTGTTAAGTCTCAGGAATTCAAGTGCTTGAACAGGCAGATCGTTCGCTCGATGGGCGGCGGCATGTAAACTTAACGCTCCGGCGAGGGCGTTCCTTGGAGCCAGGCACCAGCCAGAACCGCGTTTTTCGCTTCGGTCTTTACGAGGCCGATGCGGTTGCCGGGGAACTGCGCAAGAACGGACGCAAACTCAAAGTTCAGGAGCAGCCCTTCCGCGTGCTGGTGTTACTGCTGGAGCGTCCGGGAGCGGTCGTCACTCGAGAAGAAGTGCGTCAGGCGCTGTGGCCGGCAGACACCTTCGTGGATTTTGACCACGGGCTGAACACTGCGGTCAACAAGCTGCGCGACGCGCTCGACGATACGGCCTCGAATCCGCGCTTCATTGAGACGCTGGCCCGGCGAGGTTACCGCTTCATCGCTCCCGTGGAAGTGGTTGGAACTGAGCGGGTGACGGCTCCTCAGAACGCCACAGAGGCGCCCCTCCAGACGCCGGTAAGCCGGTCCTCGCTGCTGACGCATCCGGACGAACTTCCCACGGCGTCGCGCGGAGTGGTGCGCGTGCTCTTCGGGCTGATCCAGATCATGTACCTGTGCTTTTACGTGATTTCGCTGGGCAAGCTGGCGTCGATCGAGAGGATCGTGCAGCCCATGGTGTCGCGTCCGTACTGGGTTCTGTCATTGGTGATGGTGACGGCGGTAGTGGGGATTCCGACCCGGCTCTATCTGCTGGCCGGAGTGGGCTTCGATTCGAAGAGCCTCCACGAAAAATTCCGCAAGCTCTTTCCCTTCGTTTTCCCGCTGGATGAACTCTGGGCCCTGGCGCCCTTCCTTGCCGTTCACCAGCTCGGAATCGGCCTGGCGTTCGCCGCCACAGCGGCGCTGCTCTATGTGCCCTTTTCGCAGCGGACCCTGATGCTGATGAACTATCGAACCACTAAAGAGATAAGGTAGTGCCAGGGTTGTCTCCGCGCGAGTGCCCGCTTACTGATTAGCCGAGCCTTTGAACTGGAGCACGATCTCCAGGTCGGATTCGACGGGCTGGCCATTCAAGCTGGCCGGCTTGTAGCGCCATTGCTTGACGGCCGCGACAGTGGTGTCGCGGAACATGGCGTTGCCGCTCACCCACTGGACGCTACTTACCGTTCCTGCTTTGGTGATGGTTGCTTTCATCACAATCCTGCCGGAGAGTCCCATGCGGCGTGCGGCATCGGGATAGGGTGGTTCCACGCGGTGGCTCAACTGCGCCGGAACCACCCGCGAAACTGGACCAACCACGGCCGCAGGCGCGGGCTTGGCCAGGGCGGCCGGCAGATCAGGAGCGGAGAGCGCCAGTTGCGGCGCCTGGGCTTCCGCCGTCTGCGAGGTCGAAGCCGGCCGGCGGACCGGGCCGGAACCTTCGACTACGGGCTCCGGCGCATGCCGAATGGTCACGTCTTGTACTTCGGCGGGCTCCTCGGCCACGGCTTTCTTTGGCGGGGCAGCCTTCACCGGCGCGAGCTTCGGCGACGGCGCCGGAGCCGGGTGGCTCTGTTCGACGGCAACAGGCGTCGATTCGGTCGACGGCTCGGACACGGGTGGCAGAGGAGCGGGCTCAACCGGTGCTGTGACCGTTGAAGCCGCCTTGGCCGCGCTGGCTTTTCTTGACGCGTGCAATCGCCAGCCGGCAGCCGCCAGGATGGCGAAAATCGCCAGAACCGCCGCCGGAACCAGCCAGCGGCGTCGCGGGGCCGCGTCGGCTTCGAAGCCGCCAAACTCGAGGTCGGAGCTGAAATCGGGAGTCAGCGGGTTCGCAGGCTGCTTGACCAGTCTGAGTCCTGGACCGGCCGTTCCGGCAGCTGGAACAGTTTTGCTTGGCTGAGGAGTTGCGCGTTGAATGCGAGACGGCGGGGAGGAGGTTTTGGACAGCACAGCGGGGCCGGGGTCCATAGCGGTCGGCCAGATCTCGTTATTGCTGCCTCCCGAAGAGTTGCCGACAGCCGGCTGTGGAGGTTTATCAACCGGCGTCTGCGCCGTCCTTGCGGCTTCCTGAATCGTGGGCGTGCCCAGCCCTTGCACCACGCTCGTGATCGCGGGGCCTTCCATCGGTTGCGCACTCGGCGCCTGCACGATTGCGGTTGCCTGCGCCAGGTCAGGCGTGGTTCCCAGGTTATGGGCAGTCGGCCGTGCCCGGGGCTCATTCAGGAGTTCGACGATGACCTCCGAAAGCGTACTGAGGATGAGCAGATGCTTATCGGTGAATGCCTGCGGAGTGTCGGAGAAAGCGGCGATTACGCCGATAACCTTTAATCCGCGACGGACCGGGGCGCACGCGATGGCGCTGATTCCCAGAGCACGGCAGGCTTCAGGATCGACGCGCGGATCGCTTTGCGCATCGTTGCACCGCAGCGGTTCGCCCGTGCGCACGCACAATCCCGTAAAGCTGTTCTCAATACTGAGCTTGGCGCCGACCTCGGGCGCGCTGGTACCCCAGTTGGCCCGGCAGACCATCTCCTGGCCTTCCGTCAACGCAATGGCTATGCCACTGGATCCGGTGAAGTTCTGGGCGCGTATAGCCACCGCAAGCAGCTTCTCCGCCAGCGATGTCTGCGCTCCAAATTCCGGCGCGGCGCGTGCTTGCTCCAATTCCGAGGTGACTGGTCCCTGGGCCGAACCCATGTCCCGACTTCTCCCGTCAAGATGCTCTTGGATGAAAACATCGTAGCAACTAGCCGATGTGAATGACATGACCAAAAGGGCTCTGTCCAAAGCCATTGGACGTTGCACCTCGGTCACGTCCCGGACTGGAACGGGCCCGCTTATAGTCATGGTTGAGGGTGCAATGAAAAACATCCAGGAAGTCTTGCGAGAGAAGGAAACCGAGATTGAGAAGCTGACCCGCGAAATCAAGTTGCTGCGGGTGGCCGCGCGTCTGCTCGAGGAAGAGGGGCAGAGTCAGGCATCAAGGCCGGCGGACGCCATACAGCGGCACGTGGAAACAGCAGCCATGAGTCTGGACGAACCGGTTCTGGATGTGCTGCCGGTCGCCGGACCCGCCAACGGCGATGCCAGCAAGCGCTGGCCGTAGTCGGCACCCGCGCCGCCCCAAGGACCCTCCCCCGTTTTCTTCTGCCACTCCGGCTAGCGCCCTTCTTCCTGCAGGGTACGGTGCAGGAACGCCACGGTCTTCGACCACGCCTGTGCCGCATCATCCGCCCGGTAACCCGTCTTATTGTTGGGATTCTCGAAAGCATGGCCAGCGTCAGGGAAGATTACAATCTCAATAGGCTTGCCGAGCTGCTTCATCTGCTGTTCGAAGGCGCGCACATCGGCAACCGGAATACCGCGATCCTGTCCTCCGAAGATGCCCAGGATGGAGGCATGGATCTGTTTCAGACTCTCGACCGACGTGGCCAGGTGGCCATAGTTAATCACCGTGGCCGCCAGCTTCGAGTCCGCAAGCGCCAGGTCGAGTGAGTATCCTCCGCCCATGCACCAGCCAATGGAGCCTACCCGGGCCGGATTGACGCTCGGGAGCGACCTCAGGTAGTCGGCAGCCGCCCGCAGGTCGCGGTCAGCGCGGTCGTGCGGCAATCCGCGCATCACTTCGTGGGCTTCGTCGGGAGTTGTGGCTACTTTGCCGCGATACAGATCCACGGCCAGCGTGACATAGCCCTGGTCGGCGAGCTTGGACGCCTGCTCCTTCACCCAGTCATTCAGTCCCCACCATTCATGAATCACCACGATTGCCGGAAACGGGCCTTTGCCCGGCGGCGTGTACAACTTGCCGGTGACGGTTTCGTCTCCGCTCTTGTAGGAGACCGATTTGCCTTCGGCGGAGAAGCCAGGCAGGGCAACGAAGCACAAAAGCACCAGAGCCAGCAGGCGCATAGAAACCTCCAGGGCGGATCGATTGTACTGACGTTGGATACGCCGGGTGCCATTTGGGTTTCCGAGGATATTGCGGAACCGGGATCCTTCGCGACCGTTTCCCGCGCCGGAAAAAGCTCGCGGAAGCCCTCGGTCGCTCAGGATGACAACCTCTCTGAAATGGCAGTCGGACCTCATCGAGCCCTAGCCGATGAACTCCCGAAAAGCAATAAAAACTCTGGTCGCGGTCGGTGCAAGCTCGCGCAGTCCTGCGAGGCTGTGACCTGCTCCTTCGATTGCGAGCAAACGGGTTTTCGCCGGGATCAACGCCAGCGCAGAGGTGATCTCTTCCGGCGAGGCGAACTCGTCGCGTGTGCCGGAGACGAACAGTGCGGGCACGCGAAGCTGCGGGAAGTGTGCCGTTCGCAGTTGTGTTGGCCGCCGCGGAGGATGCAAAGGATAAGAAAGCAGCAGCAGCGCCTCAGCCACGCCGGGGTCTTCCGCCGCCAGCATGCTGGCCTGGCGCCCGCCGTACGAGTGCCCACCCAGAAACACGCGTCCGGAAGTGAGCTTCCTCATCGCCCTTGCGGCAGACCGCAATCCTTCGCGATCGCGCGCCGCGCTGCCGGGTCCTGGGGGGCCGTGGGGTCTCATCTGGCGGAACGGCAGATCGCATCGCAGCACTGCCGTCCCAGACTCGGCGAATGCTTCAGCAACCGCCACCAGCAGCGGCGACTGGCAGTTGCCGCCGGCACTGTGCGTCAATACCAGCGCGTCGCCAGCCGGCGGCGCCGGGAGATGAAGGAATCCGCGGACGTGCGGCTCGCAGCTTTCGTCAAGGAACGGCTCGACGGCAGGAGGCATGTTATGGCGGAGAGGGAGGGATTCGAACCCCCGATACCCTTTCGAGTATGCCGGTTTTCAAGACCGGAGCCATCAACCACTCGGCCACCTCTCCCCGCGCTCTCGAAGCAAGTTTACCAGTATTGCGCCGTGCCGCCAGCCCAGGGAGCACGCGGTACAATCGCAACACGTCCATTATGAAGCGCTTTTTCCAGATAATGTTGCTGGTGCTAGTGCTGGTGGCCGTGGCCATGATTTCCGCTCTCACGGCCATGCGACTGGCCATTCACGGGCGTCAGGTACGCGTTCCCAAGGTGGCAGGCTTGACCTTAGCCGATGCGCGGAAGGCGGCGATGGCCGCGGGTTTGCTGTTGGACCGGGAGGGCGGCTTTTACAGTCATGAAGTGCCCGAAGGAAGGATACTTTCGCAGATTCCCTCCGCGGGGACGCTGGTGCGGCGCGGCTGGCATGTGCGGGTATCCGAAAGCCTGGGTCCGCAGCGTGCCGCGGTTCCGGATCTGCTGAAGCAGAGTCCGCGAGCTGCGGAGATCAACATTACGCGCCGGGGGCTGGACGTCGGCACCGTGGCTGTGGCCCATATCCCCGAGCAGCTCCCCGACCAGGTGGTGGCGCAGAGCCCGCCGCCCAACGCGCAGGGGGTGGCTTCGCCGAAAATCAATTTACTCGTGACGGCGCCGGCAGAACCTGCGGCCTTCATCATGCCCAGCTTCACCGGGCGCCCGCTCACCGATGCCACGAGGGCCATTCAGGAAGCCGGGTTGCGGATAGCCGTCGTCAACCCCGTTCCTGCTCCAACCTTGCCGCCGGGGACAGTGCTTAAACAATCGCCAGGGGCGGGACAGAAGATCACGCCGGGGATGGTGGTAACGCTCGAGGTGGTGCAGTAGAGACGTAGCTGGCTACGTCTCAGGCACACCGCTAACGTCTCAGGCGCACCGCTAACGTCTCAGGCACACCGCCAGACACGCCAGCCGTAGCAAGCTACGTCTCTGCACGTTCGATGATGGCAGCGAAAAAACCATCGCAGGGATGAACGCCGGGCAGCGTGCGCAGGAATTTGCCGCGCACGAGCGAATTGAGATCGCTCCACACAAGCTCATGCTTGGCCTGGAGATGCTGCAGTTCCTCGCGGCAATCGAGCAGGCGGAGGTCGTTGCGGCCGGCCATCGCCTCAGCCACCACATTTTCGTTTTCTTCGCGCTCCAGCGAGCAGGTGGAATACACCAGGCGTCCGCCGGGCAGGAGGCAGGAGAGCGCCGCGCGCAGAATGGCAACCTGGCTTCCGTGCAGGTGGCTGATATCCTCAGGGCGCAGCCGCCATTTGATCTCGGGATTGCGCCCGAGCGTGCCGGTGCCCGAGCAGGGAACGTCGGCGAGTATGCGATCGAACACCCGGCCCAGCGGCGGTTCTTCGAGGTTGGCGGCAATGACGTGCATATTGTGCGCATGCACCAGACGACGCATCAGCCGGGCGCGCGCGGGATGAAGCTCGCTGGCCACCACCAGCGCGGACGGATTGCGTTCGGCGATGACCGACGCTTTTCCGCCGGGGGCCGCACAGCAATCGAGGATGCGCGCGCCATGG
>Ga0335081_10016053_pt1 | contig 12113 bp, 13 predicted proteins | sample Lox_Sample_35_FD_206713 | JGI IMG/M metagenome (GOLD analysis project Ga0335081, IMG submission 206713) | Soil microbial communities from Loxahatchee National Wildlife Refuge, Florida, United States - Lox_Sample_3.5 | ecosystem: Environmental > Terrestrial > Soil > Wetlands | place: USA... | reverse complement strand
TGACAATGAAGGAAGCAACCTCATGCCGATGAACAAGCCGCATCTCGAATTCCACAAGGTCGACATGGACAAGGGCTGGGTGACGCCGCCCGGCTATCCGGCCGGCATCCAGCAGAAAATTCTGGCGAGCGATCTCGACGAGACCAGGAAGATGGGCAGCCGCACCCGGCTGTTGCGCTTCGCGCCCGGCGTCTACACCACGGCGCCGTTCGTGCACGACCATTGGGAAGAAGTGTATCTCGTCTCCGGCGATCTGATCGTCGGCAACGACGACAAGGGCAACGGCGGCGAAGCGTTCGAGGCGCCGACCTATGCCTGCCGGCCGCCCGGCGTCTATCACGGCCCGTTCAAGTCGGCGCACGGCTGCATGCTCTATGAGATTCACTATTACGACGAGAGCAAGAAGTGACCGTTGTCGTCATCCGCGAAGGCGGATGATCCGGTAGACGCCTGTTCCGAGGAATCGCGCCGCAAAAGCCAAACGCGTTCTGACTACTGGATGCTCCGCCTTCGCGGAGCATGACGGGGGAGGGAAGAGATCGACATGCCAGCAGCGGACCAACAAAAGCCGGTGATGCGGCCGTATCTCGCCGCGACGCAAGGTTTCTCATCGGGCCGGCACACGCCGCGGCAGTTCCTCGAAGACTCGCTTGCGCTGCTCGAGCAATGGGAGCCGCGTATCGGCGCCTTCGTGACCACCAATCTGCCGGCGGCGCGCGCCGCTGCCGACCGCTCGACCGAACGCTGGCGCGACGGCCGGCCGCTGTCGGCCATCGACGGCATGCCGGTCGGCATCAAGGACATCATCGAGACGGTCGATATGCCGACCCAGATGGGCTCGGCCCTGTTTGCCGGCTGGCGCTCGGAGAAGGACGCCGCGTGCGTGCGCGCGCTGCGCGACGCCGGCGCCGTCGTCGTCGGCAAGACCGTGACCACCGAGTTCGCCGCGTCCGAGCCGCGCGGCACGCGCAATCCGTGGAAGCCGGGGCACACGCCGGGCGGCTCGTCGAGCGGCTCGGCAGCGTCCGTCGCCTGCGGCATCGTCAGCGGCGCGCTCGGCACCCAGGTGATCTCTTCGACGGTGCGGCCGGCGAGCTATTGCGGCACCGTCGGTTTCAAGCCGACGGTGAACGCGCTCAACCGCGAAGGCAGCCACGATTATCAGAGCCAGAGCTGCACCGGCATTTTGGCCGCCTCGCTCGAGGACACCTGGCAGCTCGCCTACGAGATCGTGTCGCGGGTCGGCGGCGATGCCGGCACGCCCGGCCTGCAGGGGCCGCACCAGGCGCCGCTGCCGGTGAAGCCGCAATCGCTCGCACTCCTCGAAACCGCCGGCTGGAACGTCGCTGCCGCCGGCGCCAAGGCGCGCCTCCAGGATTGTGTGGCACGGCTGAAATCCGCCGGCGTCGATATCCAGACCCGCCACAACAACGAGACCATCGCGGCGCTGGAGCGCGAACTGGTCAACGCCACCGAGCTGTCGCACCGCTGCAACGGCTGGGAGACGCGCTGGTTCTTTCGCGACATGCGCGACCGCGACGCCTCTAAGCTCAGCCGCAATGTGCTGGAGCGCGCGGAGAAATACGAGGATTTGACCTTGGCGCAGCACCGCGCCGATCTGAAAGAGCGCGCCCGCATCCGCGCCGTTCATGCCGAAATCGCCGCCGGCTGCGATGCCTGCATCACGCTGGCCGCGCCCGGGCCGGCGCCGCAGGGCTTGAGCTCGACCGGCAATCCGGAGTTCGGCGTGCCGTCGTCGCTGCTCGGCGTGCCGTCGCTGTCGCTGCCGCTGTTCGAGGTCGACGGCCTGCCGCTCGGCCTGCAGGTCATCGGCTATTTCGACCGCGACGCCGACGCCTTCGCCACTGCGGCATGGCTGATGCAGGCGCGCTGAAGAAGTCGCTCCGATTCAACGAGACCAAGAACAAGGAATGAGCATGCGCTATATCGATGCCTTCAATCACTTCTTCCCCAAGCGCTACTACGACGCGCTGCTGGAAACGCCGGCCGGAGCGAAAGACCTCGGCAAGCGGGTACGCGGCATTCCGGCGCTGTCCGACCTCGACCTGCGGCTCTCGATCGTCGAATCCTTCGACGACTATTCGCAACTCCTGTCCCACGGCCTGCCGCCGATGGAGCGGCTGTGGGGACCGGACAAATCGCCGGAGATGGCCAAGATCGGCAACGACGGGCTGGCGGAAGTCGCGGCCAAGCATCCCAAGCATTTCGTCGGCTGGTCGGCGCTGTTGCCGATGAACGCGCCTGAGGCCGCGGCCAAGGAGGCCGAGCGGGCGCTCAAGAACGGCGCCAACGCGGTGCAGCTTGCGACCAATGCCAACGGCGTGCCGCTCGACGACCCGCGCTTCCTGCCGATCTTCGACGTCATCGCCGCCTCGGGCAAGCCGATCCTGCTGCATCCGTCGCGCACCCGCGACATGCCGGACTACCCCACCGAGAAGGTGTCGAAATACGAGATCAACAGCGTGCTCGGCTGGCCCTACGAAACCGGCGTTACGCTGGCGCGCCTGGTGTTCTCCAAGATCATGGACCGGCATCCCGATCTGAAAGTCATCGCCCACCATCTCGGCGGCGTCATTCCCTACCTCGAGGGCCGCGTCGGCCATTCGTTCGATCAGATGGGCGTGCGCACGTCGGACGAGGATTACGAGTCACTGCGCAAATCGCTGAAGAAGCGCCCGTACGACTACTTCAAGGATTTTTACGGCGACACCGCCGTCGAGGGCGCCCGCGCCGCCACCGTGTGCGGGCTTGAATTCTTCGGCCCCGATCACGTGGTGTTCGCGTCGGATTGCCCGTTCGACAAGGAAAAAGGTCCGGGCTACATCCGCGACACCATCAAGGTGCTCAATTCGATTCCGCTGTCGAACGCCGAGCGCGAGAAGATCTGCTTCCGCAACGCCGTGACGCTGTTCGGGCTTGCGGCCTAAAGCACGCTGGTTCGCGTCGAGTCGTCATGCCCGGGGTTGACTGTGGCCATGATTCACTTCTTCTCGTCGACGATGTGGGCCCGCAAGATGCCGATGCCGGTGATCTCGACTTCGAGCACGTCGCCCGGCTTCATCCACAGCGGCGGCTTGCGACCATGGCCGACGCCTTCGGGCGTGCCGGTGGCGATGACGTCGCCCGGCGCGAGCGCGGTGAAGTCGGAGCAGAACGCGACGATCTGCGGGATCGAATAGATCAGCTTGTCGGTGCCGGAATGCTGGACCTGCTGGCCGTTCAGCCGCGTCGTCAGCGTGAGCCTGCTCGGGTCGGGAATCTCGTCGGTGGTGACGAGCCACGGCCCGAGCGGCCCGGTGCCGGGAAAATTCTTGCCCGAGGTCACGGAGAATTTCTGATAATCGCGCACACTGCCGTCGACCAGGATCGTATAGCCGGCGATGTGGTCGAGCGCGTCTTCGATCTCGATATGCCGGCCGCCCTTGCCGATGACCAGCGCCAGCTCGCCCTCGTAGTCGAAATTGTCCGACACGCTCGGGCGGATCATGGCGCCGTCGTGGCCGACCAGCGTATCGGTGAAGCGGATGAACATGCTCGGCTGCTTCGGCAGTTCGCGGCTGACCTCCGCGGCATGGGCGCGGTAATTGACGCCGGCGCAGAGGATTTTGCCCGGCTGCGGGATCACCGGCAAAAACTTCACGTCGCCGAGCTTGCGGTCGGGTTTCGCCTCCTGCGCCGCCTTGCGCATCGCCGCCATGGCGCCGGCGGCGAGCGCCGCGCGCAGGCTTTCATGCCCGACGCGCGCGTTGAGCGTGACGATGCCGTCGCCGCTCGCGGCGCCGAAATACTCCCTGCCGTCGGCGGCAAAACTCAAAAGCTTCATGTCCCGGCTCCCGTCGCGATTGGCGCGTCAAGTGTAACGGCCAATCGCGCGACGGGCTATGCCGGTCAGAACTTGATCAGGTCGATCTTGGTCAGCGTCGTCTTGTTCGAGATCAGCGGCGCGTTGGTGAAGGTCCATGCCGTCGACAGGTCGGCATAGGGATCGGCCGCCGACATGCCGTCAACCGGCACGATCACGTTCATGCCGCGCAGCGCCGCGCCCGCGGCGGTGAACAGCACGGCGCCGTTCGAGGCCGTACCGGTGACGATGACGGTCTTGATGCCCTTGTCCTTGAGGATCTTGTCGAGATCGGTGTTGAGGAACTTGTCCGGGCCGGAGCGCACCCAGGGCTCGTCGGCGGTCGGCGCCACGTCCTTGATGACGTCGGCGGTCGTGGTGTTGGCGATGATGCTGTAGACCACGGCGGCCTTGGCGGCGCGCGCCTCGCCGAGCAGCGTCTTCATCGCCGGGATCGAGGCGACGCAGCGCGGCCGCTTGCCGCAATTCTGGTTCATGAAGTCGAGCATCAACAGCGCCGTGGACTTCGGGTCGACGGTCACCGGCTTGAGCTCCGGCGCCGGCGGCGTTTTGATCGAGGCCCACTCGTCGATAATGGTCGCGGCCCGGGCCGGAGCGAATGCTGCCAGTGCCGCGAGCAATGCCCCCGCCGTTGCCATGAAAACGCGTGCTCTCATCATGTCGTCGTCCTCCCGGACATTTATCTCGCCCGCGATGCAGATTATTCTGCGCCCGCTGCGAAGTATTTGTGTCAAACTGACGCCGCGGCCCGCAGGCGGTCCGCCGCCGCACGAAAACAACAGGGGAGCGTAGCCCGATGGACATCAAGGTCGGCCGCAAGGCCATCGCCGAAGCGACGGAGAAGCTCAAGAACTGGGGCCGCTGGGGCAAGGACGACCAGGTCGGAACGCTCAACCACGTCACGCCGCAGGACGTCGTCAAGGCGGCAAGCCTGATCCGCTCCGGCAAAGTTTTCGCGCTCGGCATTCCGCTCGACTCAAACGGCCCGCAGAACGGCCTGTTCGGCGGCCGCTTCAATCCGATCCACCAGATGCTGGCGACCGGCACAGACGCCATCGCCGGCCGGCAGGACTGGAACCGCATCCGCTACGCCGACGACACCTTGATGCTGTGCGTGCAGGGCGCCACCCATTGGGACGCGCTCGGCCACATCTTCTACGAGGACAAGGGCTATAACGGCTACGACGCCAAGCTGATCGACGCCAAGGGATTGAACGTGCTCGGCATCGAGCACTCCAAGAACAAGATGGTCGGCCGCGGCGTGCTGCTCGACATTGCCCGCTTTCGCGGCGTCGACTGGATGAAGGACGGCGAGAGCATCTCCAATGACGAGCTCGACCAGTGCGCCAAGCAGCAGAACGTCGCGATCGGCCGCGGCGATTTCGTGCTGATCCGCACCGGGCAGATGGAGCGCTGCATGGCCGAGAAGCAGTGGGGCGGCTATGCCGGCGGCGACGCGCCCGGCGTCAAGTTCGAGAACTGCTACTGGTGCCAGGACAAACAGATCGCGGCGATCTGCACCGACACCTGGGGCGTCGAAGTGCGGCCGAACGAGACCACCGAGGCCAACCAGCCGTGGCACTGGGTGGTGATCCCGGCCATGGGGCTGTGCATGGGCGAGATCTTCTATCTCAAGGAGCTCGCCGCGGACTGCGCCGAGGACGGCGTCTACGAGTTCTTCTTCTGCGGCCCGCCGCTGGTCATCACCGGCGGCACCGGCTCGCCGATCAATCCGCAGGCAATTAAATAGAATGTTCGTCGGGATCGACGGATATCGAAAGGGCTGGGTTGCTATCTGGCTCGACGAGCACAAAGAGCCAGAAATTACCTTTCTTCGTACCATAGACGAACTGTTCGCTCGGCCCTTTAGACGGGCTATGATCGATATTCCAATTGGACTGCCTGAATCTGGTTATCGAAGCTGTGACAAAGAGGGCCGGGAATACCTTGGTCAAAATTGGTCGCGCGTTTTTACCGGCGCACGCCGCCCGCTGCTTTCATACAAAAGGCGAGAAGACGCGCATACTTGGGCCAAGGCTCACGACGGCAAGGGCGTCTCCTGTCAGCTCTTTTGCTTAATGGAAAAGATCAAACAAGTGGACGACGTGATTACTTGCGAGAGACAAAAGAAATTACGAGAAACGCATCCCGAACTAGCATTTCAGCGGCTAAATGGCGGTCGTCCCCTACCCAAAAAGCGTTCGCCCGAAGGTCTCAATGTCCGACGACAGCTACTGTTGAAAAAAGGCTTCAGCTCAATTGATGAGTTGCTAGCCAGACGTATCGGAGAAGGTGCCAAGGCAGACGATGTTCTTGATGCCTGTGTATGCGCTATTGTTGGTAAAGAGGCGAGCATAGCCAATCGTTTCCCTAGGAAGCCTCAGGAGCCCGATTCCAAGGGCCTGAAAATGGAAATTTGGTTCTGAGAACCTGGCACGGAGTCGATGATGGCGAAGCACCTCAAGCGCGGAATGGACGCAAGCGCGATCAAGGCGGCCGACGCCAAGGTGCGCGAGACGGTCGAGCAAATCCTCGCCGATATCGACGCGCGCAAGGACGTGGCGGTGCGCGAGCTGTCGCAGAAATTCGACAACTGGTCGCCGGCCTCGTTCAAGCTGACGCCACAGGAGGTCGAGCGCGCCATCGGGGAGATGAAGAAGCGCGACCTCGACGACATCAAGTTCGCCCAGGCTCAGGTGCGCAACTTCGCCCAGAAGCAGAAGGAGACCTTAAGCGATCTCGAAGTCGAGACGCTGCCCGGCGTCGTGCTCGGCCACCGGCACATTCCGGTCAATTCCATCGGCTGCTACGTGCCGGGCGGCCGCTATCCGATGGTGGCGTCGGCGCACATGTCGATCGTCACCGCCCGCGTCGCCGGCGTGAAGCACATCATCGCCTGCGCGCCGCCGTTTCACGGCGGGCCCCATCCGGCGATCGTCGCGGCCATGCATTTCGGCGGCGCCGACGAGATTTTCGTGCTTGGCGGCGTGCAGGCGGTCGCCGCCATGGCGCTCGGCACCGAGACCATCGCGCCGGTCGACATGATCGTCGGTCCCGGCAACGCCTATGTGGCCGAGGCCAAGCGCCAGTTGTTCGGCCGCGTCGGCATCGATCTGCTGGCCGGTCCGACCGAGACGCTGATCATCGCCGACGACAGCGTTGACGGGGAGATGTGCGCCACCGATCTGCTCGGCCAGGCCGAGCACGGCCCGACCTCGCCGGCGATCCTGATCACCAATTCGGAAAAACTCGCCCGCGACACCATGCGCGAGATCGAGCGGCTTCTGAAAATCCTGCCGACGGCGGAAACCGCCGGCAAGGCCTGGGCCGATCTCGGCGAAGTCATCGTCTGCGACGACGAAGCCGAGATGGTGCGCGAGGCCGACCGCGTCGCCTCCGAGCACGTCCAGGTGATGACGCGCGATCCGGATTATTTTTTGAACAACATGAAAAATTACGGCTCGCTGTTTCTCGGCCCGCGCACCAACGTCGCCTATGGCGACAAGGTGATCGGCACCAATCACACGCTGCCGACCAGGAAGGCGGCGCGCTATACCGGCGGCCTGTGGGTCGGAAAATTTCTGAAAACTTGCACCTACCAGAAGGTCAACACCGACAAGGCCAGCGCCGAGATCGGCGAATATTGCTCGCGGCTGTGCATGCTCGAAGGCTTTGTCGCACACGCCGAGCAGGCCAATGTGAGGGTCCGCCGCTACGGCGGCCGCAACGTGCCCTACGGCGAGGCGGCGGAGTGACGTGAGCGCGATCGAGCTGACCAAAGCCGCATCATTCCGCCTCGACGGCAAGCGCGCGCTGGTCACCGGCGGCGGGCGCGGTATCGGCCTTGCCGCAGCGTCGGCGCTGGCCGCGGCCGGCGCCCATGTGACGCTGGCGGCGCGCACCAAGTCGGAAATCGAGGACGCGGCAAACGCTATCCGCGCCCGTGGTGAGGCGGCCGAGGCGCTGCCGCTCGACGTCACCGACGTCGACGCCGTGCGCAAAGCGGTCGCTGCCGCCGCGCCGTTTCAAATCCTGATCAACAATGCCGGCATGAACCGGCCGGCTTATCTGGCGGACGTGAAGGTCGAGGACTTCGACGCCATCTTTGCGCTCAACGTGCGCGCGGCGTTCTTCATGGCGCAGGCGGTGGCGCGCTGCCTGATCGAGGCCAGGCTGCCGGGATCGATCGTCAACGTCTCGTCGCAGATGGGTCACGTCGGCGCCGCGCGCCGCACCGTCTATTGTGCCTCCAAGCACGCCATGGAGGGTTTCACCAAGGCCATGGCCATCGAGCTCGCGCCGCACAACATCCGCGTCAACAGCCTCGGCCCGACGTTTCTGGAAACGCCGATGACCAGGCCGTTCTTCGAGAACAAGGCGTTCCGCGACGAGGTGTTGGGGAAGATCAAGCTCGGCCGCCTCGGCCAGCTCGAGGAAGTCGCCGGCGCCATCGTGTTTCTGGCTTCCGACGCCTCCTCGCTGATGACCGGCTCGGCGCTCGTGCTCGACGGCGGCTGGACCGCGGAGTGAGGCGATGGACGACGCCGCGCTGCGCCAACAGATCGTCGGCACCTGGTCGCTGGTCTCGGTGGTCTATGAAGACGTAGCGACCAGGGAACGCACGCCGGTCTACGGCGAGCATCCCAAAGGCATCCAGATCGCCACCGCGGGCGGCCGCTGGCTGGCGCTGATGACAGCGGAAGGCCGAGCGATCCCGCAGACCGATGCAGATCGGGCAGCGGCGTTAAAGTCGATGATCGCCTACACGGGCTGCTACCGGATCGAGGGCGGCAAGGTCATCACCAAAGTCGAAGCGGCGTGGAACGAAGCCTGGGTCGGCGGCGAGCAGGTGCGCCATATCCGCTTCGACGGCGACCGGCTTTACATCGAAAGCCCGCCGATGCCGCATCCCAACATCAACGACAAGACGGTGCGCGTCATCGTGGTGTGGCAAAGGGAAGGCTAGGTTCCAGATCGGGAACCTTTTCGGCCGTAACGCATTAGCCAGCATTCACTGCGTGGGGACATTGCCATGTATCTTTCCAACCAGAGCCTGCTCGTCATCCTCGTTGTCGGCATCGTCGCCGGCTGGCTCGCCGGCCGCGTCATGGCGGGCGGCGGTTTCGGCCTGATCGGCGATCTGATCGTCGGCCTGCTCGGCGCCTTCATCGGCGATTGGCTGCTGCCGCGCCTCAACATCCACCTCGGCACGGGTTGGATCGCATTGATCTTGAACGCCTTCATCGGCGCCGTCGTGCTGCTGTTCGTCCTGCGCCTCGTCGGCGGTGGCGGCTGGGGCTATCGACGCCGCTGGGGCAGCCGCTGGTAGGCAGCGTTCAGGCGCTGATCGGATAGACCGCTTTTTCGCCCGACAGCACGCGGGCCACGTCGCTGGCGCATTTGGTCTGCAATTCTTCCAGCGCCTCGACCGAGTAGAACGCGGTGTGCGGCGTGAGGATGACGTTGTCGCGGCCAATGAGCGGTGAATCCTTCGCCAGCGGCTCGGTGGTCACGACGTCGAGGGCTGCGCCGCCGAGCTGGCCGGAATCGAGCGCGGCGACCAGCGCTGTCTCGTCGACCAGCGGGCCGCGCGCGGTGTTAATCAGGAACGCGCCCTTTTTCATCTTGGCGAAGGCCTTGGCGTTCATCAGCCCGCGCGTCGCCGGCTGCAGCGGCGCGTGCACCGAGATGAAGTCGGAGCGCGCCAACAGGTCGTCGAAGCTTACGCACGCGACGCCGAGGGCGGCCGCCGCGGCGGCGTCGACGTAAGGATCGTAGGTGATGACGTTGAAGCCGAACGCCCTGGCTTTGGGCGCCAGCGTGCGCGGGATGTTGCCGAAGCCGACCAGGCCGAGCACCTGGCCTTCGAGCCGGCGCAGCGGCACGATCGGCGGCACTTCCCAGCGGCCGGATTGCACCAGCTTGTTGGCGAGCGTCACCTTGCGGGCGAGCGCCAGCAACAGCGCCATGGCGTGGTCGGACACTTCGCGCAGGCAATAGTCCGGCACGTAATTGACGGCGATGCCGCATTCCTTCGCCGCCGGCAGGTCGATATTGTCGACGCCGAGGCCGAAGCGGCCGATCGCCTTGCAGCGCGTCAGCTGCTGCAGCAATTCGCCCGGCAGCTTGGCGTATGTCACCAGGATCGCGTCGGCGTCGCGCGCCACCGCGAGGATATCGTCGGCGCCGGCACTTGCCGCCATGCGGTATTCCGGATTAAGCCGCGCCAGCGCCTGCTTCGCCGGGTCGAGCGAGGGAAACGGGCTGTCGGTAATGGCGATGACGGTCATAGGGCGAACACCTGCGGGTTGACGCAGTTCGGCAGCTTGTGGCCGCCGATCAGCGCCAGAATATTGTCGACCACGATATTGGCCATGGCCTCGCGCACCTCGGGCACGGCGCTGCCGAGATGCGGCGTCAGCACCACGTTGGGCATTTTCTTCAGCGCCGCGTCGATCCTGGGCTCGCGCTCGAACACGTCGAGGCCGGCGCCGGCGATCTGCCGCTTCTGCAGCGCGCGCACCAGCGCCGCCTCGTCGATGATCGGCCCGCGTGCGGTGTTGACGATGTAAGCGGTCTTCTTCATCAGCCGTAGTTCCCTCGCGCCGATCTGATGCCGCGTCTCGTTGTTGAGCGGCGAGTGGATCGAGACGAAGTCGGATTCGCGCAGGAGCTCTTCGAGCGGCACGTAGGTGAGATGCGCCTCGCGCTCCTCGTGCTCGGATTTCCGCCGCGGCGTCCAGTACAGCACCCGCATGGAAAAGCCGTGGGCGCGGCGCGCCACCGCCTTGCCGATCAGGCCGCCGCCGCCAATGAGCCCGAGCGTCTTGCCCCACACATAGGCGCCCATGAGGTGTGCCGACTGGCCGCCGGGAAATTTGCCGGCGCGCGCCAGCCGGTCGCCTTCGAGCATGCGCCGCGCCGCGGCGAGCATCAGCCCGAAGGTCAGATCGGCGGTGGCCTCGGTGGTGAGCGGCGCGGTCACGGTCACCGGAATGCGCCGTGCGGTGGCCGTGGCGACGTCGATGTTCGACGGCGTGATCGACTGCGCCGCGATCAGGCGCAGGTCCGGATTGGCGTCGATCACGTCGCGGTCGATCTGGTCGTGCAGGAGACAAAACAAAATGTCGGCCTTGCGGACCTGCGCCATCAGCGTGCGCTTGGGGACAATGCGGCTTGCGTCGGCGAACACGGTCACCCGCGCCACTTCGCGCAGCCGCTTGAGCGCCTGCTCCGACACCGGCTGCGTCACGAATACGTGGGGTCGCGGTTTTTTCGTGGGCATCAGGCGAGCCACCGCACCACGCCGGCGACGCCGTCGACCGCGACCTGGGCGCCGTCGGGAATCCGCCGCGTCGCGTCAAGCACGCCGAGCACCGCCGGGATGCCGCGCTCGCGCGCGAGCGACGCCAGATGCGAGGTCGAGCCGCCGAGCTCGGCGACGACGCCGGCGACGCGCGGCAGGATGTGGCTCAGCGCCGGGCCGGCGACGCGGGTCACCAGAACGTCGCCCGGCGCGACGCGCGCGAGCTCGCATTCGCAATTGACCACCACGGCGCGGCCGGAGCCCCAGCCGATGCCGGCAGGATGGCCGTTCAATCCCGGATGCTTGAGCCAGATCTCGTCGGGCACGTGCGGCTCCTGCACGCGCAGCGGCCGCGCTTGCAGCAATTTGAAGCCTTCGTCGTCGAGCGCCCATTCGATCTCGACCGCCATGCCGAGCAAATCTTCGCACCGGCGCATCAGCCGGCCGAGCGTCGTGGCCTGGCCGGCTTTGAGGCAGGGCGCGCGCACGAGAGCGTCGGGCACCGCCTGCGGCAGCGTGCCGGCGCCGTGCACGCAGGCTTCGCGGTGATGTTTTCGGCCGGCTTCGTTGCTGCGGACGAAACCGTGGCGGCTGAGCACGACGCGGTCCGGCACCACTTCGCCTTGAGCGATCGCCGAGCCGAGCCCCCAGGTGGCGCTGATCAGCATGTGGCCGTCGGCGGTTTCGCTCAACGCTCCGCCTGAGGCGCGCGCCGCGACCACCGGCTGCACCAGCACCGCCATGGCGGTGTCGGCCGGAGTAAGATCGTGCTGCGCCATGTAGCGGCGCGCATTGCTGGTCCACAGCGCCGCCCAGCAGGCGCGCAGCGCGGTGAGGAATTCGGTGTCGTCGTTGAGGCCGAGAAAGCTTTCGAACTGGCCGGCGAAGCTTGAGTCGGCGCGGTCCTCGATCAGCGCCGAGGAG
>Ga0335081_10016052_pt1 | contig 12114 bp, 12 predicted proteins | sample Lox_Sample_35_FD_206713 | JGI IMG/M metagenome (GOLD analysis project Ga0335081, IMG submission 206713) | Soil microbial communities from Loxahatchee National Wildlife Refuge, Florida, United States - Lox_Sample_3.5 | ecosystem: Environmental > Terrestrial > Soil > Wetlands | place: USA... | reverse complement strand
AGACCCGAAATGGCCGCATGAGACCCGGGCCCGGCGCCTCCGGGTCCTGCCAGCAGCCGGTTTTACAACCTCTTTACACGTCCGCGACGATCTTCGTTTCGGTTTCCCGTAGCATCGTGTTAGACGACTTCACACTTTCGCAACGTTGTGTCGCTGGCAGGCAAAGTGCTGGGTCCGCGACGGAGGAGGATACACATGGAACCGATTCGGGAGATCAATCCACAGAGAATGTTGTATCGTGACGCACATCTGACGCTCGACTTCCAGAAACAGGCTGCGTATCTGGATTCCCAGCCCATGACTCTGACCAGGAAGGAATATGATCTGCTGGCTCTGCTGGTGGCACACGCCGGCATGATCATTCCGCGGGCTGAACTGCTGATGCGAGTGTGGGGCTACAGCACCGAGATTCGGACCCGCACTCTGGATGTCCACATCCGGCACCTGCGCAAGAAACTGGGCGCTTATGCGACGGGGTACATCGAGACGGTCTTCGGAGTCGGGCATCGGTTCCAGCCGGCTTACGAGCAGGTGTTGGCGCTCGGCGCGTAGGTGTGGGCGGGCAATCCTGCCCGCGGCCGGCTTTCAGCCGGCTCGACCCGCTGGAGAGTAGGTCGGCAGCCACGATTAGCTGCCCCACTTCAAATCTCTGCGTCACCTTTTGCTGTCTCCGGAGTATGAATAGTTATGCTCGCACTCTGGAAAGACACCCCCTATGCTGTCCGCACCCTGCTGAAGACGCCGGGCTACGCGCTGGTTGCCGTGGCCACCCTGGCCCTGGGAATCGGCGCTAACACCGCGATATTCAGCGTCGTCAACCAGGTTCTGTTGAACCCAGCCGGCATTTCGAATCCCGAGCGTATTGTGGCCGAACGGGTCCGGTATGACAAGCTGGCTTTGCGCAGCATCTCAGTGTCGGTCCCGGACTTCGCCGATGTCCGGAACAGCTCGCAGGTTTTCGAATCGGCGGCCATCCTGGGGCAGGGTGATTTCAATTACACCGGCGCCACTGTTCCGGAGCGGCTGCGGGGCGCGAGCGTGACGTGGAAGTGGTTCGAGGTGTTTGGCGCCCGCGCGCTCCTGGGCCGCCTGCTCCGCCCTGAGGAGGACAAGCCCAACGCCAACCAGGTGATCGTTCTGTCGTTCGCCGCCTGGAAGCGGCTGTTCGGGCAAGATCCGGCGGTGCTGGACCGCACCATCGAACTGAACCAGATGCCGTACCGCATCATTGGCGTGATGGGCCCGGAATTCCGCTGGCCGGTGGATGCCGACTTCTGGACCCCGCTGGGCCTGGCCGATGCCCAATACACCGAGAACAACCGCTTCAACGAGAGCTACACCGCGGTGGCGCGCCTGCGGCCCGGAATCCGGTTCGATTCGGCCAACGCCTTCGTGCAGGTGCTGAATGACCGCGTCCGCAACAACGGCACGCAGGGTGGCGCGTACGCCACGGATTCCGCCTGGGGGATGTTCCTGCTGCCGTTCACCGATTTCATCGCCGGCGACACCAAGACGCCCATGCTGGTGCTGCTCGGCGCGGTGGGATTCGTGCTGCTCATCGCCTGCTCGAACATCGCCGGCCTGATGCTGGCGCGCGCGTCCGGGCGCAGCCGCGAGATCGCGGTGCGCGCGGCCTTGGGCGCGGGCAGATGGGAACTGATCCGCCAGACGTTGTGCGAAAGCCTGGTGCTCGCCTTCGCCGGTGCAGTCGCGGGGCTGGGCGTGGCATACGCCGGAGTCCGCGGGCTGCTGGCGCTGGCGCCGGAGGGGCTGCCGGTGGCGCTGACGGTCCGCATGGACTCCACGGTGCTATTCTTCACGGCGTTCGCTGCTATCGCCTCCGGCGTGCTATTCGGCATCGTCCCGGCATGGCAGATCTCGCGGCTTAACCGATTCGAGCTGCTTAAGGAAGGCGGCCGATCTGGAGCGGCCGGGATGGCGCGCCAGCGGGTGCGGGCGGCGCTGGTGATCGCGGAGGTGGCGCTGGCGCTGGTGCTGCTCGTCGGAGTTGGCCTGTTTCTGCGCAGCCTGGCAGCGCTGGAAGACGTGAACCCCGGATTCCAGGCGGGTGGCGTGATCACCGCGCGAGTCACTTTGCCGCGCGCCCGCTACACGGACAACCCCAGCCGGCTGGCGTTTTATCGCGCGGTGGTCGAGCGTCTGTCGCACCTGCCTGGCGTGACGGCGGCCGCCGCCGGCTACCCCATGCCGTTCAGCGGCGATGCCGGCTCGGCGTCCTTCAGCATCGAGGGCCGGCCGTCTCCTCCCGGCGATCCGGGGCCGCACGGCGATATCGGAGCCGTCAGCGCCGGCTATTTCGAGACCTTGAAAATCCCTGTCCGCAAGGGCCGTGCCTTCACCGATATGGACCGGACGGACACGCAGCAGGTCGCGGTCATCGATGAAACGCTCGCCAAGCAATACTGGCCCGATCAGGACCCCATCGGGCAGCACATCCGGCGCGGCAACTCGGCGCCGTGGGCCACGATCGTGGGAGTGATGGGTCACGTAAAAACGTCGGACCTGTCCGGCGACGAAATCAAAGGCAAGTATTATTTTCCGCTGACCCAGCTTCCCACGCCGTTCACCAACTTCCTGGTGCGCACCGAGGCGGACCCGGCACGCATGGCTGCATCGATCCGCGAGACGGTGCGGGCGGTCGATCCGCTGCAGCCGGTGGCGCAGTTGCGCGTGCTCTCCGACATGGTGTCGAGCTCGCTGGCGCCGCGCCGGTTCGTAGTGACGGTGCTCGGAGTGTTCGCCGCCATGGCATTGCTGATGGCGGTGATCGGCCTCTACGGCGTGATCAGCTATGCCGTGGCGCAGCGCACGCAGGAACTGGGTGTGCGCATGGCGCTGGGCGCCCAGCAGGCGGAGATCCTGCGCATGGTGCTGCGGCAGGGGTTGGGACTGGCAGGAACGGGCGCGGGCATCGGGCTGGCGGCATCGCTGGCATTCAGCCGGTTGCTGCAGAACGAGCTGTTCCAGGTGAAGGCATTCGACCCGGTCACTTTTGTCTTGATGGCGGGCGTGCTGATTGGAGCAGCGCTGCTCGCGAGCTATATTCCAGCAAGGCGCGCCACGCGCGTGGATCCGATGATTGCCTTAAGGTATGAATGAGGCACGGAAGACCCGAGCGCAATACGTAGCGCCACGACGCGGCATAAACGTTTAATACAGACGACCAATTTTCGCCCGGAACCGCGATTCAAGCTGCAGCGCAAAAATTCCTGGAACTCCCGAACCTCGTTGAATTCACGTTGTGCCACGGCGTGAACGCCTTTTTGATCCGTCTTGACCTCGTTCATCAGCTTCAAGGCGACGCGTTGAGCCACGTCGCTGAGCTTGCCAGGCCTGCTGGCCTGATCGGTGAGGACGACTTTAAAGAAGATAGAGGGGTTACCTATCCAATCGAAGCCCAGTTCGTAGTAGACGTGCACAACATCACGGGTGAGGGCCTTGGCGGCGCGGTTGACGTCGGCGTGCAACTTGACCGTGTTAGCGAGGGCGGCCGGGATGTACGCCACAAAGCCATTATCTCGCGTCTTGAGGATCTGCGTCGAAGGCCCTTGCATTGGGTTGGCGCTCCAGGCTGGGTCTAGCGATGCCTTCAGGCTAGTCCGGCGCGGCAACTCGGCGCCGTGGGCCACCATCGTGGGAGTGATGGTCACGTGAAAGCATCCGACCTGCATTTGGATATGTCACCCTGGAACCGTGAGCAAGAAGGAGTCTTCGGTCAAGACCAATGCTGCCCGCATGCTGGACCTGGCGAACATTCCCTACCAACTGCGTGAATACCCGGTCGACGAAAACGACCTCAGCGCGCCGCACGTCGCCGCGGCCATCGGAATGCCGCCCGAGCAGGTCTTCAAGACGCTGGTCGCACGCGGGGACCGCACCGGCGTCTTGATGGCGTGCATCCCCGCCAGCTCCGAGTTGGATCTCAAGGCGCTGGCCGCAGCCAGCGGAAACAAGAAAGTGGAGCTGGCGCCGCTGAAAGAAGTGCTCGGCCTCACCGGCTATATCCGCGGCGGCGTCTCGCCGGTGGGCACAAAGAAGCCCTATCCGGTTTATCTCGACGAAACCGCGGAGCTGTGGGACATCATTTCGGTCAGTGCCGGCGTGCGCGGCTGCCAGATGCTGGTAGCGCCCGGCGACCTCGCGCGGGTGGTGGAGTTGCGGCGCTGCGACATCGCCCGGTAGCGTCCGCGGTCACCTTTTCCGCAGCCGCAGGCTCTCCCAACTGCCGTCCGCCAGCCAGCCGCCGTCTACCCGCAGAGTCTCGCCGTTGACGAACCCGCTCCGCGCCGGATCGGCCAGGAAGGCGATTGCCTCCGCCACGTCGTCCGGCCGGGCGAACCGGCCCATCGGAACACGGCCTTCGATGTCGGCATCGCTGTAGCTGCCGCCGGCCTGGTCCGCGACATCCATCTCGGTCTTGACCCAGCCCGGGCAGACTGCGTTCACGCGGACGCCGCGCCCGCCCCACTCCGCGGCCAGCGTGCGGGTCAAGCCCACCAGCCCGTGCTTGCTGGCGTTGTAGGCCGCGCGGTCAGCAATTCCCGCCAGGCCGGCAATAGAGGCCACGTTGACGATCGACCCCGCGCCATGACGGAGCATCGTGCGCCCGAATTCGCGGCTCAGAAGAAATGGCCCGGTGAGGTTGACGTCGAGCACACGCCGCCACTCCGCCGCACCGGTCTCCTCGGCCGGCCGGATAAAGCTGATACCGGCATTGTTCACCAGGACGTCGACGCGGCCGTACTGCTCTTCCACCTGCCGGGCCGCGCGCTCGACGTCGCTCTCGATCGAAACATCGCCGCGGACTTCGACGATCTCGCCGCCCAGCGCACGTACGGCATCGCACGTACTCGCCGCGGATTGTATATCGATGACCGCCAGCGCGTACCCATTCCGGGCCAGCACTTCCGCCGTCCGCCGCCCGATCCCCTGTGCCGCGCCGGTGACCACTGCCAGGCGTGCTTGAGTCTTCATGCGCTCAAGGGTACCGCATCGTTCGCCCCGCCGCGGACAGCGGTTTCGTGAGATCCGGTCTGGCCCGCGCGGCGTTCCGCACGCTATCGCACAATCACCATCTGAACGGAGCCACCGGTTGTGATTGGAAAGACCGTCCGCGGGTTTACCACTGCAAAAATGAAACAGACTCTCTTGTCTTCCGGCATTCACCCCCATAGAGTGAACTCTGAACAGAACATAATCTCGGCTTTTCAGCCGAAGAGGGAGCACACACTATGAGAATTCGGATACTCGCCACATTCGCGGTGGTCGCGATGGCGGTTGGCCTGTCGGTCCTCCCCAAGCCTGCGCCCGCCGCGGACAGCGAGAACTTCTCCGCAAGGCTTCTGGGAGACAACGAAGTCCCCCCGAACAATACCAACGGCGCGGCAACCTTTCACATGACTGTGGGAACCACGATCACCTTCACGCTGACGTTCTCCAATCTCTCAGCAAATCCCACCGTGGCCCACCTCCACTTCGGGCAGAACAGGGTTTCCGGCGGCGTGATGATTTTCCTGTGCGGCGGCGGTGGCCAGCCGGCCTGTCCCACGTCTACGTCGGGCACCATCACAGGTACAATCACGGCGGCGAACGTTACGGGCCCTACCGCTCAGGGAATCACTGCCGGTGATCTGACCTCTGCCCTGGAGGCAGTCCGCGACGGAGAGTCCTACTGCAATATGCACACTCCCAACTTTCCGGCGGGTGAGATTCGCGGTCAGGTCGTCAGGGGAGACAGGGGAGGTGACAACAACTAGTCCGGCTCACACAGTGTCGACGCCGCGGATCTCTATCAGGTCCGCGGCGTGAGCCCCTGTTCCCCAAGGCCGGCTGACGGAGGTTGATCGCTTGACCTCCCGGCTCGCGGAAACCGGTAGTCAACTCGGCTGCCTCCGCGCCAATCGGCCGCACCATCTGCTTGAAAAGAATCCCCGGCCTAGGCTCCCAGACGCCCCGCCGCCGACAGCATCACCAGGAGGTTCCACACCACCAGCCCGCCGTACCAATACGAGGCCCAGCGGATCAGGCGATTCTTCTTGGCATAGACACAGAAAGCTCCCAACGCCAGGGCGAGCACCTTGGAGGCCATCACCCCAGCCGCCGTTCCGCCGCCCATCATCAGCATCCGAATGAACGGGCTCGCCTCGCTAGCGCCCAGCCTGAAGCCCACCAGCGTGGTCAGCAGGTCCAGCAGTTGCAAATAGATAAAGATGTACGCAAGAGACATCCGTTGCTTGTTCCCGGTAACTCTATCGACGCTTTCTTGAGAATAGTTTACCTTTACCAGGCGCAAAAACAACCGCTTCGATGTACCGCTTGTACTACAGCCAGGTCCTATGTCTGGTACAAATCATGAAATTTGAGAAAAGTCCCATGAGCTAAAAACCTGCAACCTGGTTGTGCAGTTTGTCACAGGTCGGAAACAGGGTGGCTGGCCATCCTGTAAAATTGGGTGCAGTGACTCCCGCCACCGCACAGGCTTACCTCGTGTTGGAAGCCAGCGGACGCCGCTTTCCGCTGGTGGACGGCCAGTCCTGGGCGATTGGCCGTGGCGATGGCTGCGCCGTGCTGCTGGAGAGCCGATCCGTTTCCCGTTTGCACGCGCTCATTCAACGCAAGGACGCCGGCGATTATTCGCTGGTGGATCTGGGAAGCCGCAACGGTTCCTTCGTCAACGCGCACCGCGTCAGCCTGCCCCAGCTGCTGAACGACAAGGACCGCCTGGTATTCGGCGACCAGGAGCTGGTCTTCCGCAACACCACCAACCCCAACTCCGTCATGGTCCTGCCGGAGGCCGACACGCGCAACATGCCGACCACCGCGCTGCACGCGCACAACCTGACCACCATCGTGGTCGTCGATATCCGTGACTTCACGCCGCTCGCGCGCACCCTCTCGGAATCTCTGCTCTCGCAGACCATCGGCACCTGGTTTTTACGCACCGGCCAGATCGCGCAGCGTCTCGGCAGTTGGGCTCAGAAATACATCGGCGACGCCGTGATGGCCGTGTGGGTCCACGACCACGAGGAGACTTTCACTGCCGAGCTATACCGCGCGCTGCGTGCGGTCTGCGAGATCAACGTTGCCACCGCCGAGATCAGCCGCACGCTCCCGTTGCCGGCCCCCTTGCGCATTGGCGCCGGGATCAATACCGGCCCGGCCATCGTGGGCGGTTCCGAATACACCGCGCTCGGCGACACCGTCAACGCCGCGTTCCGGCTGGAAGCCGCCACCAAGCAGATCGGCCTCAGCATCGCGCTCGGCGAGCGAACCTTCGGACAGCTAGCCCTTCCCTCGGAGGCCCCATTCGCCCGCCGGCAGGTCGAACTGAAAGGCTACGAGGGTCCCAGCACCGCTTGGGCCATCTCTTTCGAGTCTCTCCAGCAGTTTCTGCAATCCCGCCGATCAGCGTGAGGCGGACCGCCCGCTCGAAACGCACCGTGCCGCCACCCGGCCCCGCACCAGCCCGGCCAGCGCGGCAATGAATCGCGGCGAATCGTTCAGACCGCGCACCAGGCGGAAATCCTCGATCCCCAACTCGCGAGCCTGCTCGCGATGCTCGATATCGATTTCATACAAGGTCTCCACGTGATCCGACACGAATGAAATCGGGACCACCACCACGTGCCGGCGCCCGTGGGAGCCCAACTGTTTCAAGGTTTCATGCATCGAGGGGCTCAGCCACTTCGCCGCTCCGACTTTGCTCTGGTAGCACAGGTGGCGCCGCCCCTTCCATCCGCCGCGCTGCCACACCAGCTCGACGGTGCGTTCGATCTGCCGCTGATACGGATCGCCCCGCTCCACCACAGCAACCGGCACACTGTGCGCGCTGAAGACGAAGTCCACGTCGCTTGAGTCTCGTAGGCTTGCCAGCGTTTCGTTCACCGCTTCCGCGACTGCGTCCAAGTACCCTTCATCCCGGAAGAACTCTTCCACCAGATGGACCCGCGGCGCCCACCCGTTGGCGTGGAACCGGCGCCGCCACTCGTTGAGGCTGCTCCCCGTCGTGGTCTTGGAATACTGCGGATAGAGCGGCAGCAGCACAATCTCCTCCGGCGCGTGCTGTTCCAACGCGCGGATGGCCTCTTCGGTAAACGGGTGCCAGTAACGCATCGCCACCGCGACCCGTGCGTCGAAATCTTCGCGCAATGCCGCTTCCAGCGCCCACGCTTGCCGCAGAGTGTTCTCGAGAATGGGGCTCTTGCCGCCGATTTCCGCGTAATGTTGCGCCACGTGCCGCGCGCGGCTCGACGCAATCAAGCGCGCCAGCGGCTGGCGCGCGATGCGCGCGAACGGAAAGTCGATAATGTCCGGATCGCAAAACAGGTTGTAGAGGAACGGCTCGATACTCTGTAGAGAATCCGGCCCACCCAGTTGAAACAGCACCACACCTAGCTTCAAAGACAGCTCCCAGTCTTGTGAGTTTACACTAATATTCTATGGGCTTGCTTCAGACGCGGTGGCATCGGCAGCCGTGGCGATACGTCGTGCCGTTTCTATTCACCGCCCTTTCTCTTTCCGCCCAACCCTCCCCCTGCGCCAACACGCCCGCCTACTCGAGTTGCGAGCTGGTCTTCGAGCTCAGCGACGCCGACGCCGCCGCGCATCCCAACCCCTACCTCACGGTCGATCTCAGCGTCGAATTCCGCTCGCCGCGCCAGCACACCTACGCGCTTCCCGCCTACTGGGACGGCGGCCGCCGCATGGTCGTGCGCTTCGCCCCCATCGAGGGCGGAGAATGGGCGTACCTCGTGAACAGTAACATCGCTGCCTGGAACGGGCAGAAGGGCGCTTTCACCACCGCGCCATCCGATTCGAAAGGCTTCATCCACCCCGCCGCGCTGCACCACTGGGCCTATACCGAAAAAGCCAACGGGCTCGATCAAGGGCATCTCTGGATGGGTGTTTCCGAACCCCGCGCCGCATTCCTGGATGAGGCGGCCTTCCGCGCCGTGGCCGACGCGCGCGCAACCCAGAAGTTCAATCACATGCGCGTTCCCATTTTCGGCGAAGCTTCGGACGCCCCTCTGTTCCAGGCGCCGGACGTTCCCAACCTGGCCTTCTTCCAGCGCCTCGATCAGCGCGTCCGTTACCTGAACCAGAAGGACATCATCGCCGACCTGGTGCTGGCCCGCCGCCCTTCCGACCTCGTCCGGCTCCTGCCTGGGCGCGATCAGCGGCTCCGCTTCGCCCGCTACCTGGCCGGCCGCTATGCAGCTATGCGCGTGACCTGGCAGGCCGCCGGAGAGTTCGAAGGCGAGCTGGACGGCCGCGCCATCCTCAGGGAATTCGGCGCCGCGCTGAAGCAGGCCGACCCCTACCAACATCCCCGCACGGCCGGCGCGCGCATCACGTCCACTCCGCTGCTCGATGACCGCTGGATGGACTTCGCCGCCCAAGGCAACTTCGACGACAGCCTCGGCGCCGTCGAACACCAGCTCTATCCCGTTCCCTTCGTCAACCTGAACTTCGGCCGCGAAGATAGCGGAGCTGGGAAGACCGGCCCGGACGATGTGGACGCCGCCACTTTCCGCCACCGTCTGTGGAATGCCACCATGGACGGACAGTCTGTCACCTACGCCAATACGGGCATCGGCCCGCAGTACGTCAATTCGCCGGGCGCCAAGGCTATGACCGCCTGGTTCGACATCCTGTCCGGCACTCGTTACTGGGAATTGGAGCCGTATTTCGATATCGACAACGGCCGCGCGCTGGCGCTGGAAGATGTCGAGTACCTGGTGTACATCGAAAAGCCCGGCCCCATCGAGCTGATCGTCGAGAAGCACGCTTACGACGTCTTCTGGATCAACCCCGCCGATGGCGAGACCATTCGCAAGAAATTCAGCGGCGACCATTTCACCACCGAGCCGCCCGACAAATCGCACGATTGGATCCTTCACGTCGTGCGCTTGTCGCATCTCGAGAGCATGAACAAGTCCTACAAGTTCGAATCGCGCGAAGACCATGATGGCAACTTCACGCCTATCGCGCTCCAGGATATCGAGGCCAATACTCCCAAGGTCCCGTTCGCTATCGAACAGCCGACCGGCGACCTGTCGCTCTCCAAGCCGGCTGCCTTCTCCGTAAAGATCACCCGCGAAACGCGCGCCACCCGTTCCGTGATGTGGCTCTGGCTTGGCGACGTGGCCGCGGACGGCCAGGGCTTCCGCGTCCTCTCCACGCGGCAGAACGGTTCTTTCCCGCTGCCCGCCGACCTGGCACGCAACTACCCGGCCGTGATGCACCTGCGGCTCTACGGGATGAACGCCAACGGCAAAGTGTACGAGCTCGACGCCGCTTGCGGGCTCAACCAGTGACGCCGCTCATTCTCGCGGTCGATACCACGCACGAATACGGCAGCCTGGCCCTGGCGCGCGGCGCGGAGTTGATCGAAGAGGTTCCGCTGCACGCGCCCACGGGCTTTGCGCACATCCTCTACCATCACCTAGCGCAACTGCTCGACCGCCACGCCTTGACGCCGCATGCGATTGACCGCTTCGCCGCCGCCTCAGGGCCCGGTTCGTTCACGGGTGTGCGCATTGGCCTGGCGTGCGTGAAGGGCCTGGCGGAAGCGGTTTGCAAACCCGCCGTGGCGGTTTCGAATCTCCAGGCGCTTTCGACCTTCGGCGCCGCACCGTTGCGCGCCGCTGTCATGGACGCCCGCCGCGGAGAAGTCTACGGCGCCGTGTACGACGCAGCGGCCCGTTTGGTATGTCCCGAAGTGGTCAGCAGTTTTCCGGAGTGGCTCGAGACCCTGCCCGCGGGCGAACTGGAATTCGTCTGCTCGGGTTTCGCGCCGGCTTTGGCCGGCACGCGCTTCGAAGGGGCGCGAGTTGTGACTGCGCCGCGGCCGCTGGCCGCCGCCATCGCCCGTCTGGCACTGTCGGCCGCTCCCTGCGATCCCGCGTCGCTCGACGCCAACTACGTCCGCCGCTCCGACGCGGAGTTGTTGTGGAGAGAGTAGGGAGTCGCGCGGAGGTGGCAATCCACGCGCGGCGCCGATTCAGCTCATTTATAGGGTGCAGCGCTCTCACCCTCCAAACTAATCACCACCTTGCCGCGAGCGTGTCCCTCCTCCACATACCCGATCGCCTCCGGCGCCTCCTTCAGGCTGTACCGCCTGTCGATGACCGCCCTGACCTTTCCCGTCTTCATCAGCTCCTGCATGAGCATCAGATCCTCTTTCCTGGGTTTCATCAGGACCATGCTCAGCTTCTGGCCCACGAATCGCGACACCACAGGCGCTGCAATCATGCGCGCCAAAGAACCGATCATCCACCGGTCGCGCGGTCCCCCCACTGCGATGTATCTCCCCTTGGGATTGAGGACCCGTCTGCACGCCGCTAGCGAATGATTCCCTATGCAGTCGAAGACCAGATCGTAGCGTTCCGTCCCCTTCGTGAAATCCTCTTTGGTATAGTCAACGACCCGGTCCGCGCCGATCGATCGGACCAGCTCCACATTCTTCGCGCTGCATACGGCGGTCACGTTCCCGCCCAGCCACTTGGCGATCTGTATCGCGAAGGTGCCCACGCCGCCCGCCGCGCCGTGGATCAATACCTTCTGTCCCGGCTGCAGTTGCCCCTTGTCGCGCAGACCCTGCAACGCGGTGAGTGCCGCCACGTAAACCGAAGCCGCTTGTTCAAAGCTTACGTTCTCCGGCTTGATGGCTAGTGACGTCTCCGACGTGCGCGCATACTCCGCAAAAGCTCCCCGGCAGGCGCCAAAAACCTCGTCCCCGTTCTTGAATTGCGTCACGTTTCTGCCCACCGCCTCAACCTTTCCGGCCACGTCGACCCCCAATCGCCTGTCCTTCGGCTTGCGCAGGCCGGCCATGAGGCGCAGGAAGTACGGAATGCCTCGCATGAAGTGCCAGTCATATGGGTTCACCGAAGCCGCGTGGACCTTGATCAGAACCTCGTTGTCCGTCGGCGTCGGCGTTTCGATTTCTTCACACCGCAAGACGCCGGGCGAACCGTACTGGTAATAGACGATGGCTCTCATATCACACTCCCAACTCCGATTTTCCCAAATCTCAACAAATAACTCAGACATCGCTTTCCCCAAGGGCACGACTCCGAACGGCAAACCGGC
>Ga0335081_10016051_pt1 | contig 12114 bp, 13 predicted proteins | sample Lox_Sample_35_FD_206713 | JGI IMG/M metagenome (GOLD analysis project Ga0335081, IMG submission 206713) | Soil microbial communities from Loxahatchee National Wildlife Refuge, Florida, United States - Lox_Sample_3.5 | ecosystem: Environmental > Terrestrial > Soil > Wetlands | place: USA... | reverse complement strand
TGTTGCTGACCGCGCTCAACTTCCTGAACTACATCGACCGTAATGTGCTGTTTGCCGTCCAGCCGCTGATCAAGAAGGAATTTGGGCTTACCGACGCACAGGTCGGATTTCTGACATCGGCGTTTTTCATCTGTTACATGCTGTCGGCGCCACTCCTCGCACCTTTCGCCGACCGCTATTCGCGCCGCTGGATCATGGCCGCGGGAGCATTCGTCTGGAGCGCAGCGACGCTGCTGACCGCCATCACGCACAACTATGACGAACTGCTGCTCCGGCATGTGATCGTCGGAATTGGCGAGGCGACATTCGTGGCCATCTCGCCCGCCTTCCTGTCCGATCTTTTTCCAGAAAATATCCGCGGGCGGGTGATGGGGCTTTTCTATCTGGCGACGCCCGTGGGCAGCGCGCTGGGTTATCTCGTCGGCGGATATCTGGGGAACCGCCACGGCTGGCGTGCCCCGTTCCTGATTTCGGCCCTGCCGGGTTTTGCCCTGGCGCTGGGCGTACTGGCGCTTCGTGAACCCGTCCGCGGCGCCAGCGATCATTTCGCCGACAGCATCGAGCGGAGTTCGGTCGCGGGTCTGTTACGGAATAGAGCTTACTGGACGATAACGCTCGGCGGCGCCATGATGACGTTCGCCATCGGCGGCCTGCAGGTCTGGATGCCGACTTTTCTCGTTCGCATGCGGCAGCTGCCGCTGGATCGCGCCAACGCTATTTTTGGCGGCATGACAGTCATTTCGGGAACCGTGGCGACCGTGTTTGGCGGCTGGCTGGGCGACCGACTGCTGCGGCGCACATCCGCGGCGTATCAGATGATCTCGGCGACGGGAATGGCGCTGTCGATTCCGGCCATCGTCATCGCGATTTTTCATCGTGGAGCGGCCATGTATCCCGCGATTTTCCTCGGCGAATTCTTCCTCCTGCTGAACACCGCTCCACTGAATGCCGCACTCGTCAACTCCGTAAGTGCACGCATCCGGGCGACCGCCCTGGCGGTGAATATTTTTACCATTCACCTGCTCGGCGATGCGTTTTCGCCCACGCTGATCGGCTATATCTCGGACCGTACCAATCTGGAGATAGGGCTGACAGCGATGATTGCGGCGGTGGCACTCTCGGCGGGTGTGCTGTTTTATGGAATGCGGTTCGCGCCGGAAATCACCCGCGAACAGCTGGCGGCGGGCCGCTATTAGCCGGCACCTGGGCAGGTGGCGTCTGGCAGCCGGGAATCAGCAAGGACTCTGACGTTTGCCAGGCGGTGTCGCCTCACTTCGTCGGTTCCATGCGCAGTGCATTGTTGAAGCGGTTGAAGTAGTTGAACAGCCCGACGGCTGCCAGCAGTTCGATGATCTGCCCTTCATCGTAATGGCGGCGCAGCTCGTTCCAAAACACGTCATCCACGCTGTTGGAGTCGCGGGTGGTCCGCTCCGCGAGCTCCAGCGCAGCTTTCTCCGCGTCGGTGAAATCGGAGCGGTTCCGGAAGTTCGCCAGATCCCCGATCTGATCTTCGGTCCAGCCGTGTCGCCTTGCCAAGGCGGTATGTGAAGCCAGTCAATACTCGCAGTGGTTGAGCTGCGAAGTGTGCACGATCACCAACTCCTTCAGCTTTGCCGGCACGGTGCCGGTATTCATGATGGCGCGGAAGTGCGCGATCATGGTGCGGAAGATTTCCGGCCGGTGCGCAACGGTGCGGAACATGCTGGGAATGTTACCGCGTTCCTGCAGATAAACGTCGTAGATCCTGGCCGTTTCCTGGTCGACCTGGTCCTTTTCGAGCCGTGATATGCGGGGCAGCATGCCTTCATTCTAATCCGGAGCCTGCTCCCGAGTGCAGCGCTCAGCCCTGGCGTCCTCAAGCCAGCTGCCGGGTGCTGAGTACGGATACAATAACGCCCTTCCGCAAAGACGCGAAAGGGCGTCGTAGATTCGGCACTGCACCTGGGTGCAATGGCGCGCTAGTGGTTGAATGCGCCAATAGCGGCAGCTTCGTCGTCCTTGACGTCGAACACCGTATAGAGCTTCGTGATCTGAAGCAGATCGTGCACTTTCTTGGTCAGGTGCAGCAGCTTCAGTTCGCCCCCCTGGTTGCGGACGGAGGTAAAGGCGCTGACCAGTTCGCCAATGCCGGAGCTGTCGATGTAACTGACGTCGCCAAGATTCAGCAGGATCTTCTTTTGCCCTTTACCCAGCAGGTCTTTGACGGTATCGCGCAAAACCACGCTGCCTTCGCCCAGAGTGATCCGTCCGCTCAGATCGACGATGGTGACGCCATCTACCTGCCGCGTGCTCGCTTTCATGCTCACGTGGAAGCCTCCTGACGCTCCAGTCCACTGCTCTGGAGCCGCTTGATCAAAATGATTTCAGTACCTGGATCGAGTTTACGGAACCGGACTTCGTCCATGAATGCCCGCATCAAGAATATGCCACGGCCGGACTGTTTCAAAAGGTTCTCGGGGGCAAGCGGGTTGGGAACATCCTCCGGCACAAAGCCCTTGCCCTCATCACTGATGGTAACAACCAGCTCCCGCCCGTTCTGCTCGAAGGTCACATTGACCCTTTTGCCGGGGTCGTAAGCATTGCCGTGCAGAACCGCGTTGATCATCGCCTCGCGCACCGCCATGGAAACGCCGCTTCGCGTGTCCTCGTCCAGCCCGACGCGGGCCGCGATCTGGTCGGCCATTTCCTCGGCCCGGTTTACGCTTTCCAGCGTGGACTCCATGCGGTACGAAACGCGTTGGTGCGCGGTCATCAATTCGCTCGTGGTGGCGGCATCCGGTCCGCATACTGGCTCGGGGAACCGAATCTTCACGAATGCAGCAGTTTGCCTGTTCGCGCCATCGTTGTCAACGCGGGGTGCACGCAGCCGGGACAGCGAAGATCTGTCCCAAAAAGGGAACCGGGTTTTCGCTTCGGAGCCCCGGGGGCGATTCCAGAGCCGAGTGCGAAGTAGCAGTGAGCGTCAGGGGTTTTTTGCGAACCGGGAACCGGCTGCAAAGGCCGCCGCGTGGTATGATTAGAACGAACGTTCGACCCACATTCCATCCCCGGCAGTCTTATGTCCGCATCCACTACAACCCGGGCCCTGGACACCAGGTTTGACCGCCGCCTGGCCGAAATCCTTGACTATGCGACCGAGATTTTCGCCGAAAAGGGCTACGAAGGCGCCTCGATGCGCGACCTCTCCCGCCTGAGCGGCATCTCGCTGGCTGGCCTCTATTACTACTTCGAATCCAAGGAGAAGCTGCTTTACTTTATCCAGCAGCACACCTTCTCCACCATCATGCGGCGGCTGCGGCAGCGGCTGGCGGCCAGCAGCGATCCCGAAACCCGTATCCGCATCTTTGTCCGCAACCAGGTCGAGTACGCGGTTGCCAGGCAGCAGGCGATGAAAGTGCTTGCCCACGAGGACGACGTCCTGAAGAACAGCTATGGCGCCGAGCTGGCTGCCATCAAGCGCGAGTACTACCGCATCTGTGTCGGGCTGGTGGATGAACTGCTCAGCTCGGAGGTGGCGAAGACGCCGCAGGCCAACACCCCCCGGCCCATTGCCACCAGAACCGCGGTAATGGGGCTGTTCGGCATGATGAACTGGCTTTACACATGGTACAACCCGCACGTCGATCCAGGTGCGGAGGCCCTGGCACGGGAGATCAGCGATCTGTTCCTGCGTGGTGTGCGAGGAGAGACGGCCATGGCAAAACCAGCCGCCCGCCCGAAAGTGACGGGCCGATCGAGGCACAAAACAGCTTCGCGCAACGCAGGCGTGAACAAGTACGAGGGGAAATGACGGCTGTGAACATGGAGGGAAGTATTACGCATGGGTAGTGTCACCCAGACAACTGCTAGCGGCACGAAAGAATTTATCCGCTACCATGGCGAAGCCGGCGTAGCCGTCATCGAGCTCAACGATCCGCCCGCCAATACATACAGCTATGAGATGAATCGCCAGCTCGATGATGCCATCTTGCGGGCCCGCATGGATAACGATGTATACGTGATCGTGCTGACGGGGACGGGGGAGAGGTTCTTCTGCGCCGGTGCGAACATCCAGATGCTGAGCGAGATGGACGCAACCTTCAAGTATTACTTCTGCCTCCACGCCAACGAGACCTTGTTGAGGCTGGAGCACACTCCCAAGCTGGTGATTGCCGCACTGAATGGACATTGCGTCGGTGGAGGCCTGGAGATGGCGATGGCGGCGGACCTGCGCGTCGCTCGCATGAATGGCGGAAAGATCGGATTGCCCGAGGTGAACCTTGGCGTGCTGCCGGGTACCGGTGGAACGCAGCGCCTCTCGCGGCTTCTCGGCAAGGCGAAGGCGATTGAGATGATGGTGACGGGCAGGACCTTCTCCTTCGACGAAGCAAGAGAGTGTGGCCTTGTAAATGAAGTATTTGCTAGCGAAAACTTCATGGATCGCGTCCTGGAATACGCCCGGCAGTTCTGCCCGCCAAACAAAGCCGCCAGAGCGGTCGGCCGGATCAAGCGCGCCGTGCAGACCGGCTGGGAGATTCCCCTGGAGGCGGGACTGGCTCTGGAACGCGAGAACCAGCAACTGCTCTTCGAGAGCGAAGATGCCAAGGAGGGCCTGTCGGCATATCTCGAGAAACGTCCGCCGAAGTTTCGGGGAAGGTGAAACAGCCCGCGGGGTGGTAGAGCTCGCAGCGCGAAGCGATCCCGATTCCAGGTTGGCCTTAGCCGGGCGACATTAACTCATGACCACGGGTACACAAACCGCTTTCACCCGAATCACGGTCGACTTACGCCCTCCGGCGGCACGAATCACTCTCAACAATCCGCCGCTGAATGTGATCGACATTTCGATGATGGAGGAACTGCGGGCGGCTTTGGAGCAGATTGAGCGCCAGCGAGAGGTCTGCGCAGTCGTCTTTGCCGGCTCGGAGCGCGCCTTCTCCACCGGCGTGGAGATAGCGGCGCACACGGCTGAGAAGGTCCGGGAGATGCTGGCCCTGTTCCACAGCGTCATTCGTTCACTCGTGAGCGCCGGGAAGCTGACCATCGCCAGCGTTCGCCGGCACTGTCTGGGTGGAGGCGCGGAACTGGCGCTGATGTGCGACATTGTGTATGCCTCGCCCGACTCCATTTGGGGCTTTCCCGAAATCAAGCTGGCCTGCTATCCGCCGGTGGCCAGTGTTGCTTTGTCCGCCGTCGTGGGCCAGAAGCTGGCGGCAGACCTGCTGCTGACGGGCCGCACCCTCTCCGGGGAAGAAGCTCTGGCTGCGGGCATGGTGAATGGGCTCGCGGAAGATCCCGAAACCCTGGTTACGGAATGTGTGCAGCGGATTTCGCAGTTGAGTCCAGCAGCACTTACTGTCGCGAAAAAAGCGTTTTATGCGTGGGACTCCATCCATTTCGATAAGGGCCTTGCCCGCGCCGAGCAGATTTATTGCGACCAGTTGATGAAGACCGCCGACGCGCAGGAAGGCATCGCCGCGTTCCTCGAGCGCCGCCGGCCGAAGTGGGTGGGGAAGTAGGTCGGGATGGATTACGAGATCGCACCGGAAGAGCTTGAATCCCTGCTGAATTCCGGCTCCGGGGTCGTAGTACTTGACGTTCGCGAAGCGTGGGAAGTGCAGACGGCGAAGGTCGCCGACAGCGTACATATTCCAATGGGCGATGTTCCGGCTCGATTCAGGCAGGAACTCGACCCCGAAAAGCACATCGTTGTTATCTGTCATCACGGTGTGCGCTCCCTGCTGCGACAGCAGGGATTTGAGAAGGTGCAGTCGTTGCGCGGTGGTATCGACCGTTGGGCGAGACAGATCGATCCGCGGGTGCCGCTTTATTAGCACTCAGCACTCAGCATTCAGCACTCAGCCAAGTGACTGCGCTGCCTGACTTCAAAAAGATCGTTCATTGGCTGAATGCTGAATGCCGACTGCTGAGTGCTGGTTGCAGGAACCAGAATGAAGAAACAACTGGTAGAGCTTCGCATCAACGGACGCACGTATGAGCTGGCCATTGAGCCCAACAAGCTCCTGCTCGATGTGCTGCGCCAGGACCTCGACCTGACCGGCTCGAAGCGTGCCTGTGATGACTCGTCCTGCGGCGCATGCACGGTCCACATCGATGGCGTGCCTATGCTGTCCTGCACCATGCTCGCGGCAAGCTGCGAAGGCCACGAGATCACGACCGTGGAGGGACTGGCGGACCATGGCGGATTGGCGGCGCTGCAGAAGGCCTACGGCGACTTCGGCGGGGCGCAGTGCGGCTTCTGCACGCCAGGATTCATGATGACCGTGAAATGGCTGTTGGCTAACAATCCCGATCCGAGCGAGGAGGAGATTCGCGCCGCACTCAGCAGCAACCTGTGCCGCTGCACGGGATATTCGCAGATGTATCAGGCCATCCGGGCCGCGATAAGCGCCGAGCAGAAAGGAATAAAGCGGGAACTGGTGGAGGCAAAGTAAAACGAATCGCCTGGGGTTGATTGCTAAAGGACTGCTTGATGTCTGATTTTTCCATCATTGGCAAACCTATCGCCATGGTCGATGCCGCCGGCAAGACCACGGGCGCAGGCAAGTACACCGACGACCTGCATCTCCCGGGCATGCTGGTCGGCAAAATCCTCCATTCGCCCTATCCCCACGCGCGCATCAGAAGCATCGACACATCGCGCGCAAAGGCGCTCGACGGTGTGGTCGCTGTGATCACGGGCGAAGACGCGCCCAATCCCTACGGCATTCTCCCTGTTGGTCACGATGAAACGGCGTTGGCGATCGGCAAGGTGCGTTATGTTGGCGATCACGTCGCATGCGTCGCAGCCGTAAGTGAAGAGATTGCCGAGCGCGCCCTCGAGCTGATCGATGTGGAGTACGAGCCGCTGCCCGCCTGGTTTGATCCGGAAGAGTCGATGAAGGCGGAGACCGACCTCATCCACGAAAACCGGCCGCACAACATCGAGAAGGATTATCACCATGTTTTTGGCGATCCCGAGCAGGGTTTCGCAGAAGCCGATTACGTTGCGGAGGCGCGGTACATCGCCAATGAAGTGACTCACGCGGCGATGGAGCCGCACTGCACGCTGGCGAGTTTTGAACTCGATCCGCACACCGGCAAGCTGGGACGGTTGACCGTCTGGTCCTCGACCCAGGTGCCGTACTACCTGCAACACAAGCTCTCGCTGGTGCTGGAGATGCCGATGTCGCAGATACGCGTGATCAAGCCACTGGTTGGTGGCGGCTTTGGCGGCAAAAGCGAGATTATCCCGCTGGAGATCATCGCGGCGGTGGCGGCACGGGCGGCCAGAGCTCCGGTCAAGATCACTTACACGCGCGAAGAAGTTTTCTGGGCGCACCGCGGACGCCCGCGCACCATCATCGACCTGAAGACGGGAGTGAAGAAGGATGGGCGTGTGACCGCAGTGGGGTGCAAGGTGATTCAGGATGGCGGCGCATATTGCTCCTATGGCGTGGTCACCATTCTCTACTCTGGCGCACTGCTGGGGGCGCTATACGACATTCCCAATATCCGTTACGACGGCTACCGGGTGCTCACCAACAAACCCGCCTGCGGCGCCATGCGCGGGCACGGCACAGTGAACGTGCGCTTCGCCTTCGAGTCGCAGATGGATGAGATTGCCGCCCAACTGAATCTCGATCCGGCCGAAATGCGGCGCGTGAACCTGCTGAAGCCGCCAACCGTCACGGTGAACGGGTTGCGCGTGCTGAGCTACGGACTACCCGAATGTATCGAGCAGGTGGTGACGCGTTCTGGATGGCGGGAGCGCAAAGGCAAGCTGGCCACGGGGCGCGGCCTGGGCATGGCCTGCAGCCATTATGTGAGTGGCGCGGCCAACAGCATCATCCGCTCCGACATGCCGCATTCGACGGTAAACATCAAGATCGACCGCGACGGAGGCGTGGTGGTATACACCGGAGCCGCTGAAATCGGACAGGGCTCCGATACCATGAGCGCACAGGTTGTGGCGGAGGTGCTGGGCTGCGACCTTTCGCGCGTGAAGGTAATCGCCGCGGACACAGACCTTACGCCCATCGATTTGGGGTCATATTCCAGCCGCGTGACCTACATGGCCGGGAATGCGACCATTCGTGCGGCGGAAGAGGTGAAGAAGAACATCGTAAGCGCGGCGGCGAAACGCATGGCCTGCGCGCCGGAGGACGTGGTCATGCGCAATGACCACGTTTACAAACGGGGAGCGACACCGGGCAATGGCCAAGCAGGTGCGGCGGAGATCCTGGAAGAGAAAGACGCACCACGCGGGCACGTGGACGGACAAATTCTTCGCGGCTCGGTGTTGCAGTCACGAAAAGAAGAAGGCCCCAGGCAGCACATGAGCTTCGAAGAGGCGGTGGTCTCGGCCATCGATTTTCACGGGGCGCTGACAGGGACTGGTTCGTATGCTCCTCCCATGGAAGCGCGCGGTGGCAAACACAAAGGGGCAGGCGTCGGTCCCTCGCCCGCATACTCGTATTCGGCGCAGGTGGCCGAAGTCAGTGTGGACGAGGAGACCGGCGAAGTGACCGTACACAAAATATGGGCCGCCCATGATTGCGGACGGGCGCTGAATCCGGTTGCGGTCGAAGGCCAGGTCATCGGTTCGGTGTGGATGGGGCTGGGACAGGCACTGGAAGAAGAGATGGTGTGGAAAGACGGCCTGCTGATGAATCCCGGGTTGCTGGAATATCGCAGCCCGTCATCGGCCGAGTCACCCGACATTGAATGCATCATCGTCGAGAGTGTCGATCCGGAAGGGCCGTTTGGCGCAAAAGAGGCGGGTGAGGGCTCGCTGGCTGCGACGATTCCGGCAATCTCCAACGCCATCTACCACGCTGTGGGAGTGCGGCTACGGGAGGCACCGTTCACTCCGGAACGGATTCTGGCAGCGCTGCGGGCCAAAAAGGGCATGAAGCGGATCGGGATGACGGAATCGGTTGACCCGACGGCTCCCATGAAGTTCCGCGAACATGGCGGCTCGCTATGGTTCCGCGGCAAAGGGCCGATGCGCCATCCCTTCGACCCCGCGCGCCGGGCAAGCCCCCCGGGCGGAGGTGAGCAGTGAGCCTGCCCAGCTTCCAGTTGCTGCGTCCCAGAACATTGGACGAGGCTCTTGCCCTGTTGGCAAAACATGACGGCGAGGTGAAGATCATTGCCGGGGGGACCGACCTTCTGCCCTCAATGAAGCAGAAGCTGTTCACGCCGGGGTATGTAGTGGACCTTCGCGAGATCAGTGAGTTACACGGAATTCATGATGTACCGGGTGAGGGGGTCGAAATTGGCGCGCTCACCCCGCTCGGCATGATCGAACACTCGCCGATAATTCGCAGCCATTTCCCGGTACTGTACGAGGCGGTGAAGACCATTGCCTCGCCGGTCCTGCGCAACATGGGAACCCTGGGCGGGAACATCTGCCTCGACACGCGCTGCCTGTGGTACAACCAGTCGCTGCTGTGGCGAAAGAGCTGCGGGTTCTGTCTGAAAAAAGACGGTGACCTCTGCCACGTCGCTCCCGGCGGGAGGTTCTGCTGGGCGACGTTCTCCGGTGATACACCGCCCGCGCTGCTCTGCCTGGGAGCGGAAGTCGAAATTTTCGGGCCCAATGGAGTTCGGCGAACGCCGCTATCCGAGTTCTACGTGAACGATGGCATCCTGCGTTTGCATTTGGCAAGCAATGAGATTCTCACCCGCGTGCATTTGCCGGAGACGGCAGCGGGATGGCGCGGGAGCTACCACAAGCTGCGGATCCGCGGCAGCATCGATTATCCGCTCGCAGGGGTTGCGGTCGCGCTGAAGATGGCCTCGGGACGCGTGCAGCAGGCCCGGGTGGCGATTACCGCAGTAAATCCGGCGCCGCACCTGGTGAAGGAAGCGGAAGCGCATCTGTTGGGGACCTCGCCGGATGAAGAAATTGCCGAGATGGTTGGCGAACTGGCGGCGCGCACCGCCAAGCCGCTGACGACTTCGGCGCTGACTCCCGAATACCGGCGCGAAATGGTGCGGGTGTTTGCGAAACGTGCGGTGCTCGCGTGCGCGAACTGAACAGTTGCAGGTTTTCGTTCGGCAGTTGAGCCGCGTCCATCAGGACGATGCCGGCGCCAGCTGGAGAGGGATGACCGATAACCGCTCATGATCACCGACTGCCACATTCACATCCAGCCTGTTGAACTGTTCAAGCCGGAAGCACTGGAGCTGATGAAGAAGTCGCGCAGGGACTTCGATCAGGTGGCGGAGTATTGCCGCTCGCCGAGGGCTTTCCTCCGGCATCTCGACAGCATTGGAATTGATCGCGCGGTACTCATCAATTACGTAGCGCCCGAGGTCATCGGCTTCACGCCGGTGGTGAACGACTTCATTGCAGGGTACGTGAAGGAGGATCCGCGGCGCCTTATCCCCTGCGGCAGCATTCACCCGCGGCACACGACCAACGTGCTGGCCGATATGGAGCGCATCGTGCGGCTCGGCATCAGGCTTATCAAGATCCATCCGCCGCATCAGCTGCTCTATCCCAACGACTACTTGCATGGAGTGAAGGAGCTGGAGATTATCTATCGTGCGGCCGAGGCCAACGCCATCCCGGTGATGGTGCACACCGGCACCTCGATTTTTCCGGGCGCGCGCAATAAGTATGGGGACCCGATTTATGTTGACGATGTGGCGGTGGACTTTCCAGGGCTGAAGATTCTGCTGGCTCACGGCGGTCGTCCGCTGTGGACAGACACAGCGTTTTTCCTGGTCCGACGGCATCGCAATGTCTATCTCGACATTAGCGGAATTCCGCCGAAGAGCCTGCAGAAATACTTTCCCCGGCTGGAGGAGATCGCCCACAAAACGCTATTTGGTACCGACTGGCCGGGACCCGGCGTACCGGAAATTGCCAGGAACCTGGGCGAGTTCCGTTCACTCGCCCTCAGCGACGCGTCCAAAGAGCAGATTCTCAGCCGGACGGCGCTCGAAGTCTGGCCATGATTCCGTTGCCCACTCGCCCTAACGGACGCGAATTCGATTCTTCTATCCGGTTTGGGCGATGTCCTGCATGCCGGAATCCTTCACTCCCGCCGCCGTTCTGATCGCCGTCCAAAGCTCGGCGTATCCCATTCGCGCCCTGGCGGAGAAGGGAACGATCTGATCGGGATTGACGGCCAGATGTTCGCCGAGCTTCCGCAGCGCGTTGCGCAATTGATTTCCCGAGACACGGTCGGCTTTGGTGGCCACCAGTATGAACTTGCGGCCAATGTACCGTAAGACATCGACCAGTTGGAGATCGAGCTCCTGGGGTGGAATGTTGACATCCACCAGCACGAGGCACAACACCAGCGACTCGCGTTTTTCGAGGTAGGGATTGATGAACTTCGCCCATTGCGCCGTCACTTCCCGCGGCACGCGCGCATAGCCATAGCCGGGCAGGTCGGCAAAGACGAAGTCGGGCTGCGGCTTGCCGGGCCGGCGCACCTGAAAGAAGTTGATGGTGCGGGTACGGCCTGGAGTGTTGCTGGTTTTGGCGATCTTGCTGCCGGCCAGAGCATTGATCAGGCTTGACTTGCCGACATTCGATCGTCCGGCGAAAGCGATCTCCGGCGCGCCGGGGGGAGGGAATTGGCCCGGGTCCGCTGCAGAGGTCAGAAAGCGCGTCAGGACCTTCATGGCTTCAATATCGCCGCAGCCAATGGAAAGCGCAAGAGGCAACGGCGCTAAGCGGTCATGGAGCAGGCCTGACCAGTTAGCGGGCGTCAGTGTGCTCAGGGACCTATCGCCCGGCTCACTGCGGCAGCAAGCCGTAGATATCAAGCTCGGTTGCGGTGCCAACGAACACGTGGCCATCGGCAACCGTCGGCACGGCAAACTTTACCGCCGGGCCGGCCGTGTCGCGACTTCCAGCCTGGGTGCTCTCATACAGCTCATTGGAAAGATCGTTCGCGGCATATGCATGCAAAACTGCCGGCCCGCCACTGTGCGCGTTAGTGGTTTCGATTTCCCACAAAATGCCGTCAGAGGTACCGTTGGCCGACAGCGACGAAGTGGCTCCATGGCTTCCATACGCGTCATCTCCCCGGGACACGGGAGCGGTTGACAACAGGCCGGTGTCGGAGTTCCAGCTATAAGCTTTCACCACATCCTGCTCGCAGTGGTAGT
>Ga0335081_10016050_pt1 | contig 12115 bp, 13 predicted proteins | sample Lox_Sample_35_FD_206713 | JGI IMG/M metagenome (GOLD analysis project Ga0335081, IMG submission 206713) | Soil microbial communities from Loxahatchee National Wildlife Refuge, Florida, United States - Lox_Sample_3.5 | ecosystem: Environmental > Terrestrial > Soil > Wetlands | place: USA... | reverse complement strand
TCAACTTGGGCAATGACCTCGTACTCATGGAAAATCTGGGAAACGACGAGGGCCGGTTTCTTTTCCGTGCCGAGTAGAGCGGCGCGCGCTCCCTGGTCGTTCGCCACGCCGTTCGTGAACAGAGCCTCCAATCGCCGGAGCCGCTCCTCGGCCGGCTGCAAGAGCAGCTGGTCGCTCTCGAAATATTCGAAGCCCATGACACGGGCGCGGCGCCGAGCTTCTTCGTAGCCCGATACGCTGTCATTGGCGGTCCCTCGGGAAAGCCGGGCCCAATAGCACTCAAGTTCGGTATTGAATTTCTCGGCAATGCGGGCCGCGCGGCGGCCAGCGCGGTCATTCTCGATTCTGATCCGGGTCGAGTGTTTGACCACGCCACGAGGGTCAACCTCGGCGAATTCGATGGGCACGCGGCGGGCGAAGTGCCAAGTCCCATTACGGCGGGTGAGGAAATCGGGCATCCGGGTGTGTTGGACGAAATGTTGGACGTTTTGTTGGACGAATCTACGCCCGGAACGTCCCCGCGGTCCACCGGAATGCCCGCTAAGTGCCCATCTCTACGATAATTTACGAAATTCTGGAGCGGGCGAAGGGATTCGAACCCTCGACCCCAACCTTGGCAAGGTTGTGCTCTACCCCTGAGCTACACCCGCATCCGAGAAAGGTAACCCTGTCGCCTCAGTGAGGCAGGCTACCGCAAACCTATGCCAAAGAGCGCCAAGCTTTGCAACCGCCGCTCCAGGGCCTTATGACACCCGGCGATGCCTGCCTCGCCGGACGAGCTTTTTGCCTATCTGGATACACTTGGTATCCCGCACAAGACGGCGACCCATCCGGCCGTGTTCCGGGTTGATGAATCGCGCGACCTGCGCGGCCAAATCCCGGGCGCCCACACCAAGAACCTGTTCCTGCGCGACAAGAAAGGGGCGGTGTACCTCGTCGTGACGCTGGAAGACGCGGTCATCGAGCTCAAGTCGCTGCATCGGCTCCTCGGCGCCACCGGCCGCTTCTCGTTCGGTTCGGCGGAGCTGATGCGCGAACTGATCGGGGTCGAGCCCGGCTCGGTGACGCCGTTTGCCGCCATCAACGACAAGGATTCGCACGTGACTGTCGTGCTCGATGCCGCCATGATGGCGCATGAAGTGCTCAATTTTCACCCGCTGACCAATACCGGAACGACGACGATCGCGCGGGGCGACCTGGTCCGTTTCCTGGAGGCGACCGGACACAAGCCGCGGATAGAGGCGGTCTCGGCAGGGCTTGGTTAAGGGGACTTGGCTAAAGGCACTTGGCAAAGGGACTTTCTAAAACCACGATTGCATTCACCCCGTTTCTTCCCATTTAATCAGGCGATCAGGGGGAGAACCGGGTCGCCGGTCCCAAAAAACGAGGCACATCAAGGCCCATGTTGCAGCCAGATCAAGCAACCGCCGCGGCAGACGCGTTGGTCAAGGACACGACGACGCAAACCTTCGTCAAGGACGTCATCGAGGAATCCAAGCGCCAGCCGGTACTGGTCGATTTCTGGGCGCCGTGGTGCGGCCCATGCAAACAGCTCACCCCGGTGCTGGAAAAGGCGGTCAAGGCGGCCAAAGGCAAGGTCAAGCTCGTCAAGATGAACATCGACGAGCATCCGGCGATCCCCGGACAGATGGGCATCCAGTCGATCCCGGCCGTGATCGCCTTCGCCAACGGCCAGCCGGCCGATGGCTTCATGGGCGCGCTGCCGGAGAGCCAAGTCGTGGCGTTCCTGGAGCGGCTGACCAAGGACCGCATCGGCGGCGAAGCGCAAGATCTGCTCAAGGCGGCCGACGCCGCCCTGGTCGACGGCGATCCGGCAGGCGCCGCCGACCTCTATGCCCAGCTCCTTGCCGAAGACAGCACCAATGTGCACGCGCTCGCCGGGCTGGCGCGCTGCTATGTTGAGACCGGGGCGCTCGACCAGGCCCGGCAGACGCTCGACATGGTGCCGGAGAACAAGCGCAACGACGCGGCGGTCGCCGCCGCGCGCGCGGCGCTCGATCTTGCCGAACAGGCGAAGACGCTTGGTCCCCTTTCCGAACTCGAACAGAAGGTCGCCACCAATCCGCTCGACCATCAGGCGCGGTTCGATCTCGCGGTTGCGCTCAACGGCAATAACCGCCGCATGGAGGCGCTCGATCATCTGATCGCCATCGTCAAACGCGACCGCAAATGGAACGATGACGGCGCCCGCAAGCAGCTCGTCCAATTCTTCGATGCCTGGGGCCCGACTGACGAAGCCACCGTGGAAGGCCGCAAGCGGTTGTCTTCGATCTTGTTTGCGTGAGCTAATGCCGTCATCCTGAGGCGCGCGCGTACAACGCGGACCTCGATGATGCAGCCGGATGACGGAACCGGCGGTTCGAGTATCAAACATGCCGATGAACACCGTCTATCGCGGACCTGAGGCGCTGCCGGATGAGATTCCGGTGTTTCCGCTGCCGGGCGCCTTGCTGCTGCCGCGTGGCCAGATGCCGCTGAATATTTTCGAGCCGCGCTATCTGGCGATGATCGAGGACTCGCTCAAGTCCGGGCAGCGGCTGATCGGCATGATCCAACCGGATCCAGCTCATCCCGGGCCCGACAAGGACAAGCCGCACCTGTTCCGCGTCGGCTGCGTCGGCAAGATCACCCAGTTCGCCGAAAGCGGTGACGGCCGCTATCTGATTCAGCTCACCGGCGTTTCGCGTTTTCGCGTCGAGGCGGAGCTTGCCGTCACCACGCTCTATCGGCGCTGCAAGGTGACCTACCAGCCGTTTGTCGACGACTTTACCGCGCGCAAGGGCGAAGACGAAGTCGATCGCAAAGCGCTCTTGCGCACGCTGTCCGAGTTTCTCAAAGCCAACAACTTGAAAGCCGACTGGGAAGGCATCGAGAATGCGCCCAACGAAGCGCTGGTCAATGCGCTCGCGATGATGTCGCCGTATGACACCGCCGAGAAACAGGCGCTCCTTGAGGCGCCTGACCTCAAAACCCGCGCCGAAATCCTGATCGCCGTCACCGAGATCGAACTCGCCAAGAGCAAGACGCCGGGCGAAACGCCGCTGCAATGACGACGCCGTAATTCTCCTTGGAGTCCTTAGATGTCTTCACCGTCCGCCGATCGTCCCGCCGATACCGTCGATCCTAAACTTTTGGAAATCCTGGTCTGTCCGGTGACCAAGTGCCCGCTCGAATACGACGCCGAGCACCAGGAGCTGATCTCGCGCGCCGCCAAGCTCGCCTATCCGATTCGCGATGGCATCCCGATCATGTTGCCCGAGGAAGCGCGCCGGATCGACTGACGGCGAAAGCGGCCGCGCCCGGTGGACGCCGATTTCATCCGCGACCTGTTCGCCGCGTTTAGCCCGGTGACGGTACGGCGCATGTTTTCGGGCGCAGGAATTTTTGCCGACGGCCTGATGTTCGGCCTGATCGTCCGCGACGTGATTTATCTGAAAGCCGACGACAGCAACCGCGCCGATTTCGAGCGCGAGGGCTGCGCGCCGTTCACCTATACCCGTGGCAAAAAATCCGGCCGGCCGAGCGAGCAAGCCCTGCCCTATTGGCGGCTGCCCGAGCGGCTTTACGACGATCCCGACGAGCTTGCGGTGTGGGCCAGGCGCGCCTTCGCGACGGCCGAGCGGAAGAAATTTGCGCCGCGCGCGAAGAGCAAACGGAAGCGGATGAAAAAGTAGCCCGGGTTGAGGAGGGTGAAGGCCGGGAAGAGCCCTGAGGCCCCCCGGATTTCGCTCACGCTCAATCCCGGCTACCCTCGATCCATCATGATGAAGCGTGAGACCTTTGCCATCGCCGACATCTACGTGCCGACCAAACGGCGCGCCACGCTTGAGCAGAAGCGCGTGGACGAAATTGCCGCCAGCATGCTCGATACCGGCCAGCAGACGCCGATCCTGGTGCGCCCCGACGGCGCGCGGTTCGTGCTGATCGAGGGCCTGCACCGGCTGGAGGCCGCGAAGGCGCTCGGCGAAAAAACGATCCTCGGCTACCGCGTCGACGCCCGCAAGCATTGAGCCAGTCACTCAAAAACCGCGGGCCGGCAAAGCCGGCTCCTGAACTTGCTCTGGTATTGCCCCCGTCAAGCGCCTAGATGAAGGACTTCCCGCACAAGGAGAATCGAATGGCCTCGCGCCAAATGAAAATGCCTGAGAGAAAATCGGCGGAAAACGCCGAATCTGAACCGGAGGAGTTCTACTCGCAGCGCAAGCGTCCCGAATTGGGACGGTACCTGTTGCAAGTGGATCGGCAAACCAAGGGCTCGTATCAGACCGCGGAAAGCGCGGAAGCCGCCGGACTTGCGATCAAGACGGAATATCCGATCCTTCACGTCACGGTTTACGACAGCGCCGAATCCGCGAGCACCACGATCGCGCTTCCCGCGGCGTCGTAGCGGCGAACGCGGCTACAATGGCGTCTCGGCCTCGCCGTCTCGCTTGAACGCGAGGCTCGCCTCCTCGAGATCGAGTTCGCGTTCGATGCGGCGGCGCGCCTCGTCGGTGATCTGGCCTTCCTGCAGGAGCCGATAGATATATTCGCGCTCGGCGGCGATCAGCTCCGCACGCAACTCCGCGGCCGCCGCCACCGCTTCGCGGCCGTTCGTGTCTGTCGGCAACTGATCGGCGCGATGGTCGTGCCGCGCCCGCAAGATCGCCAGCACGTCGGCCGATACTTGGCCATCGGCGGCAAGCTTGTCGACACGGCCCTGCTCGACGTTCAAAGCTTCGATCCGCGCCGTGAATTCCGCGTCCCGCTCGCGCTTCCGCTCGTCCTCGGCGTCATGCGGCAAGGCGAGCCAGCGCACCACGCTGGGCAGCATGAGCCCCTGGCCGACCAGCGTCACCACAATGACGCCGAAGGTGACGAAGACAATGAGGTCGCGGCCTGGAAACGGCGCTCCGGCCAGCGTGGTCAGCGGCAGCGCTAACGCCGCGGCGAGCGAAACGACCCCGCGCACGCCGACAAAGGCGAGCAGAAAAATCCATTGCCACGGCGGTACCGGATCGCGGCGGCGCAGCGACGGGCTGAGCCAGCGCGGCAGGTACGTTGCCGGAAACACCCAGATGAACCGCGCGACGACAATCACCACCACCGTCACCAGCAGGGCAAAGCCAAGTTCGCGGAGCGAGATCATGTTGGGACGATCAATCAGGTCCCGCGTCTCCATGCCGGTCACCAGAAAGATGAAGCCTTCGAGGTAGTAGACAATCAGGTCCCAGAAGAAGATGCCCTGCAACCGCGTCGCCGCTGGAATGAGCAGCGGTCCGTTCCAGCTGACGAACAGGCCGGCCGCCACCGTCGCCAGCACGCCGGAGCCGCCGAGATCGGCCGGCACCAGAAACGCCACATACGGCGTCATCAGCGACAGCGTTATCTCGACTCGCGGATCGCGCGCCCAGCGGCGCAGCCGCAGGCTGACCCAGCCGATGCCGACGCCGTAGGCGATCTCGCCGACCACGATCAGCGCGAACTCGCCACTGGCCTGCGGCAAGGAAAACAGCCCGGTGGCGACCGCCGCGACGGCAAAGCGGTAGAGGATCAGAGCGGTGGCGTCGTTGGCGAGGCCCTCAGCATCGAGCACGACGAGCAGCCGGCGTGGCAGGCCGAGACTCCGTATGATGGCGAGCGGAGCAACCGAGTCGGTCGGCGAAACGATGGCGCCGAGCACGAAGCCGAGCGCCCAGCTCATGCCGAGCGCGAAATGCGTCGCCGCCGCCACCGCGGCGCTGGTGAAGACCACCAAGCCGAACGCCAAGAGCGTGATTGGCCGCAGATTGAAACGGAATTCGCGCCAGCTCATCGCGACGCCGGCCGAATAGATCAGCGGCGGCAGAATGCCGTAGAGCACCAGTTCCGGCGCGAGCACGATGCGCGGCAGGCCGGGCAGCAGTGCGAGCGCGATACCGGCGACGACGAGCAGGATCGACGGCGCAGTCTTAAGCCGGCGCGCGACAATCGCCACGACCACCAGGACGGCAAGGAGCAGGAGAACGGTTTCAATCGTCGCGGTCATGGGATGCAACATTACGAATTAGCACGAATTAACAGAGTGATTCTTAGTCAAAGCACGGTCAGATCGATCTCCTTTTTTATAAGAAGCGCAAGGATTTTATAACGGACTGCGAGGGCACCGCGCCTAGCATCCAGCGTCTGGTTGCAAACGGAGCGAGAACCATGTCCACCATGACCCATGCGCCCCATTCCTTTGGCGAGTCCGGCCTTGAACCGCTGCGTGCCAAATCCGGCTGGATCGTCGCGCTCGGCGTCGTCTATCTGATTGCGGGAATTATCGCACTCGGCAGCGTCGTCATGGCGACGGTCGTTAGCGTCTTTTTCGTCGGCATCATGATGCTGATCGCGGGCGTCGCCGAGGTGATCAACGCCTTCCAGATCAAGCGCTGGGGCAAATTCCTGCTTTGGCTCGCGCTCGGGGCGCTCTATATCGTCGCCGGCTTCGTCACGTTCGAGAACCCGCTGCTCGCAGCGGCGCTGCTGACGCTGTTGCTCGGTATTGCTTTGATTGCGTCGGGCGTTATGCGGATCATGCTGTCGCTCAGTATGATGCATGGCACGCCCTGGGGTTGGGTCTTGTTCTCCGGAGCGGTGACGTTTCTCATTGGCCTGATCATCCTCGTGCATTGGCCGGTTTCGAGCCTCTACATCCTCGGGATCTTCCTCGGCGTGGATCTCGTCTTTGCCGGGGTGGGCTGGATCGGACTCGGGCTAGGTCTCCGGCGGCACGCGTAGGATTTGCGGCGCGCGCGTCATTCCGGGGCGCGGCTGCAAGCCGCGAGCCCGGAATCCATAGCCGCCGACCTGTGATTCTGGATTCCGGACTTGCCGTTTCACGGCAATCCGGAATGACAACGGCTACAAAAAACTCTGCGGGTCGACGTCGATCTCCAGCTTGATCGAGCCCTTCGGCTTCGGACCGGCAGCGAGCCAATCGCGCAGATAGGCCGAGAGATCGAAGGCGCGCGGCGATTTGATCAATAAGCGCAGGCGATGCCGGCCGCGCACCAGCGCGAGCGGCGCTTCGGCGGGGCCGAGCACGCGCACGTCATCGCCGATTGCGCCCTCGATCTTCGGCGCGGCGCGGGCCAGCGCGCGGGCGAACGCTTCCGCCTCGTGCCGGTCTTCGCCGGAAACGACGAGGCTCGCCAGCCGGCCGAACGGCGGATAATGCGTCTTCTCGCGCTGCTCGATCTCGGCGCTATAAAAAGCGTCGCGATCCTGCGCGATCAGCGCGCGGATCACCGGATGCTCGGGCTGATGCGTCTGCAGATAGCCGTAGCCGGCGCCGGCTTCGCGGCCGGCGCGGCCGACCACCTGATGCAGCAGCTGGAAGGTGCGCTCGGCGGCGCGCGGGTCGCCGTTGGCGAGCCCGAGATCGGCATCGATGATGCCCACCAGATTGAGCATCGGAAAGTGGTGGCCTTTGGCGACGAGCTGCGTGCCGATGACGATGTCGAACCGGCCCGCCGCGATGTCGGCGAACTCCTCGCGCATGCGCTCGACCGAGGCGATGAGATCGGACGACAGCACCAGCACGCGCGCGCCGGGAAACAATTCGCGCACCTCCTCGTCGAGCCGCTCGACACCGGGCCCTATCGGCACGAACGAATTGACCGCCTGGCATTGCGGGCAGTTCGCCGGATGCGGCATGGCGTAGCCGCAATGGTGGCAGACGAGCGCGCGGCGGAAGCGGTGATCGACCAGCCAGGCATCGCAGTTCGGGCACGCAAAGCGGAAGCCGCAGGCACGGCACAAGGTGAGCGGCGCGTAGCCGCGGCGATTGAGGAACAACAACGCCTGCTCGTTGCGCTCCAGCGACGTTTTCATCGCTCCGGCCAGCACCGGCGAAATGAAATGGCGCGGCGGCGGTGGCGCGACGCGCAGATCGATCGCCTCGATCGCCGGCAGCCGCGCGCCACCGAAACGTTCCGGCAGCGCAAGCCGCGCATAGCGGCCACGCCGCGTGTTCACTTCGGTCTCGACCGACGGCGTCGCCGATGACAGCACCACCGGGATGCGCGCGATGTGGCCGCGCACCACCGCCATGTCGCGGGCGTGATAACGCACGCCGTCTTCCTGCTTGTAGGCCGGGTCGTGCTCCTCATCCACAATGATGAGGCCGAGATCGGCGTAAGGCAGAAACAGCGCCGAGCGGGCGCCGACCACAACCGATACTTCACCGTCGGCGACGGCTCGCCAGGTGCGGGCGCGGCGGCGCGGCGTAAGCTGCGAATGCCATTCGGCCGGCTTGTGACCGAAGTGCGCAGCGAAACGATCCAGAAACTGCGCGGTGAGCGCGATCTCCGGCATCAGGATCAGGCTCTGCCGGCCGCTGCGGATCGCGTCTGCCACCGCTTCGAAATAAACCTCGGTCTTGCCCGAGCCGGTGACGCCGTCGAGCAGCGTCACCGAATAGCCGCCCTTGGCGAGCGTTGCTTTCAGATGGTCAGCGGCGGCGCGCTGCGCAGCGGAAAAATCCGTTTGGGCGAAATCCGGATCGGGTTTCTCCGCCACCGGTTCGGGCGGCAGCACCACGGTTTCCAGCGTGCCTTCGTCGATCAGCCCGTCGAGCACGCCCACGGACACGCCGGCTTCGCGCGCTGCTTCGCCTTTGCCGCGCACCATGCCGTCGGCGAGGAGTTCGAGCACTCGGGTCCGCGCCGCGGTCATGCGCTGCGGCGGCGTGCCGGCGAGCCGCACGCCGGTGCGCTCGCGCTCGGCGCCGAGGTGCTCCCCCATGCGCAGGCACATGCGCAGCACCATGCCGCGAGAACTGAGCGTATAATTCGACACCCAGTCGACGAAGCTGCGCAGCTCGAGGCGGAGCGGCGGCACGTCGATTTTCTCGTCGATGTCCTTTAGCCGGTTGTCGAGCCGCGGGTTGGGCCTGGGATTTTCCGCCCAGACCACCGCGGTGGCGTCGCGCGCGCCGAGCGGCACCGACACGACATCGCCGGGCTTAACCGCAAGCGCCTCCGGCACCCGATAAGAATACGGCTTATCGAGCGCGACCGGGACGAGGACATCGACGACACGGCGGGGCATGGCGTGATTCTGGGCCGATTCCGGGAGGTTTAGGAAGCGGAAACAGGCCGGACGTAATATCCGCTCATTCCCGCGCAAGCGGGAATCCAGTACCTGGCTCTCTGAGCAATCATGGAATCGCTCCCCAAACCCGACTTCATCGCCCCCAAGGTTGCCGCCGAGATCGAGAGCTGGCTCAGCTATCTCGGCGCCGAGCGGCGCATGTCGGAAAAGACGGTCGAGGCCTACAGGCGCGACGTGCTGCAATTCCTGGGTTTCCTCGCCGAGCATCTCGGCGGCGCGCCGTCGCTGCGCGACCTCGCGGCGCTGACGCCGGCCGACGTGCGCGCCTTCCTGGCGTCGCGCCGCGCGGTCGGCATAGGCAGCCGTTCCCTGATGCGCACGCTGGCCGGCACACGCGCCTTCGCCCGGTATCTGGAGCGCAACGGCAAGGGCCAAGTCGGCGCACTGTCGGCGGTGCGCGCGCCGAAAATCGGCAAGACCTTGCCGCGCCCGCTGCCCGCGGCCGACGCCAAGCGCATGGCCGATCCTGCTCTAGCGACCGGCGACGGCCACGAACCATGGATTCATACGCGCGACGCCGCGGTGCTCGGACTGCTCTATGGGGCGGGCCTGCGCATTTCCGAGGCGCTGGGGCTCAAGCGCGGCGATATTGGCGCCGCTGACGCCGTCACCGTCACCGGCAAAGGCCGCAAGCAGCGGATGGTGCCGGTGTTGCCGCAGGTGCGTAAGCTGATCGCCGACTACGTGGCGCTCTGCCCCTACGATCTGTCGGACGACGGCCCGTTGTTTGTCGGCGCCAAAGGTGGCGCGCTGTCGCCGCGCATCGTGCAGTTCGCCATGGCCCGGCTGCGCGGCGCGCTCGGACTGCCCGAGACGGCAACGCCGCATGCGCTGCGCCACTCGTTTGCAACGCATCTTTTGGCCCGGGGCGGCGATCTGCGCTCGATCCAGGAGCTGCTCGGCCACGCCTCGCTGTCGACCACGCAAATTTATACCCAGGTCGACGCCGAGCGGCTGATCAAGGCCTACCGCAACGCCCATCCGCGCGCGTGACTTATTTTCGTGCTATCGGCATGTTGTTGAACCCTCTCCCGCAAGCGGAGCGGGTAGCAGGAGGGGCGGATACATGTCGGAAGTCACCGAACACATGGAACATGCCGAGCATGCGCAGCATGCCGAGAACAAAAGAATTGCGCTGTTGATTGCGATCCTGGCGCTGTTTCTTTCCTTCTCGGAAACGCTGGGCAAGAGCGCGCAGACGGAGGCGATCGACGCCAACGTCAAATCGTCGGACACCTGGAATTTCTTCCAGGCCAAGGACATTCGCAAAACCACGCTGCTCACGGCCGCCGACCAGACCAAGCTGCTCGGCGCCGGCCTGACCGACCCTGCGGCCAAGGCCGCGGTCGACAAGCAGATCGAGACCTGGCGCAAGACCGCCGACCGTTACGAATCCGACCCGAAGACCGGCACCGGACGCAAGGAGCTTGCCGAGCAGGCCAAGGAACAGGAGAAAGACCGCGATCTCGCCATGGCGAAATATCACCATTATGAGATCGCATCGGGAGCGTTCCAGATCGGAATCGTGCTCGCCTCGGCGACCGTCATCACCGGCATGGTGGCGCTGGCCTGGATCGCCGGAGCGCTCGGCATCGTCGGTCTGGCGCTGCTCGGTCTTGGCCTGTTCGCGCCTTACGCGCTGACTTTGGTATAGCTTTTCGGCTCACACCGAAGGTGGCGGCAACCCGGCCTGCATGCAGGCCGCGCGCAGCGTGTTGACCAGAAGGCACACGATCGTCACCGGGCCGACACCGCCCGGTACCGGTGTGATGGCGCCCGCGATCTCGACAGCCTCGGCGAAATTGACGTCGCCGACGACGCGGGATTTTACGCCGTCGCTGATGCGGTTGATGCCGATGTCAATGACGGTCGCGCCCGGCCTGATCCAGTCGCCGCGAATGAATTGCGCGCAACCGATGGCGACACACACCAGCTCGGCGCGCCGGCACAATTCCGGCAGATGCTGCGTGCGCGTGTGCGCGATGGTGATGGTCGCGTTCTCGGCGAGCAGAATCTGCGCCAGCGGATTGCCGACGATATGCGAGCGGCCGATCATCAGCGCGTCCATGCCGGCGACCGACGGATGCACGCTCTTGATCAGCTTCAGACAGGCAACCGGCGTGCATGGCACGAGCGCCGGCAGACCCGTCATCAGCCGCCCGGCATTAATGGGGTGAAACCCGTCGACATCCTTGTCCGGATTGATGCTGGCGAAGACCCGCGCCGGATTGATTTGCGGCGGCAGCGGCAGCTGGACCAGAATGCCGTTCACGGCCGCGTCGGCATTGAGCTTCGTGATCAGATCGAGAAGTTCTGCCTCGCTGGTCGACGCCGGCAGGTGATAATCGAACGGCCGCATGCCGACTTCGACGAGTCCGCGCGATTTGCTTCCCACGTAGGTCTTGCTCGCCGGATCGTCGCCGACGAGGACGACGGCAAGCCCCGGCTGCACGCGGTGTGCGGCCACCAGGCGTCGCACCTCTTCGGCCACGGCGGCGCGCAGCTCAGCCGCGATGGCTTTGCCGTCGATGATCCTTGCGCTCATCCGGTACCTTCGCGTCTACGTTCACCAAACATGCCAGCGCGGCGGCAAGACTTGCGGCGTCACCGGCGATTCGCACCCGTTTAACTCGCGCCGTTTCGCCCGACACCATTGTCACGTGGCGCGGCGCGGTACCCATTGCGCCGGCGAGAAGCCGGCACAAAGCCGCATTGGCTTCGCCCTCAAACGGCGCGGCGCGCACCCGCGCCTTGAGCACTGTTCGTCCATCGGCGCGCCGCTCGACGCCCTCAATAGCGTCTCTCCCACCGCGCGGCGTAAGCCGCACGACTACCTCAACGCCGCCTGGCGCTGGTGTCCACGGCAACTCTGAGGCTACTTTCACCTAGGCGAACACGGAGTAATACAGCCAGAAAATGATGCGCTCGAGAAACAACAAACCGATGATCAGGATCACGGGCGAGATATCGATGCCGC
>Ga0335081_10016049_pt1 | contig 12115 bp, 11 predicted proteins | sample Lox_Sample_35_FD_206713 | JGI IMG/M metagenome (GOLD analysis project Ga0335081, IMG submission 206713) | Soil microbial communities from Loxahatchee National Wildlife Refuge, Florida, United States - Lox_Sample_3.5 | ecosystem: Environmental > Terrestrial > Soil > Wetlands | place: USA... | reverse complement strand
TCCCGCCCGGCCTACTCCGATCCGTTCGAGTTGTTCGCCGACGCCGCCGATATCATCCGCGCGGAAGCGGCCGAACTAGCCAAGCTCGGCTGCACCTACATCCAGGTCGACTCGCCCGACCTCGGCACGCTCGTCGACCCGGAGAACCGCGCGCTGCGCGAGGGCCTGGGCATGGACACCGAGCGCACGCTCACCGAGGGCGTCGACATCATCAATTCCGTGGCCGACGTGCCCGGAGTAACGTTCGGCCTGCACATATGCAAAGGGAACTACGAGAGCAAGTGGATCGCGACCGGAGGCTACGAGTTCACCGCCGACAAGATGTTCAGTCGTTCGGGCAACTTCGACGTATTCCTGCTCGAGTACGACGATGAGCGGTCCGGCTCCTTCGAGCCGCTAGCCAGCGTGCCCGACGACAAGGTGGTCGTGCTCGGCCTGGTGTCGAGCAAGCTCTCTGAGATGGAGTCGCCCGACGAGGTCATCGCCCGCATCAACGAGGCGGCCCGCTACGTCGGCCGTGAACGGCTCGCGCTGTCCACCCAGTGCGGGTTCTCGCCGGTGTCGATCGGGGGAAACCTCATCACCGAGGACGCCCAGCAGCGCAAGCTCGAACTGGTGGCGGAGGTAGCCCATCAAGTCTGGTGACTTGCCCAGAGCGCGGCTGGTGCTGACGTTCAGCGATCATTCAGGAACGAACGCTAGATTTCCGTCATGGACGAATTCCGGGCCCGCCGGGTGGTCGACGCTCTACGTGACCGCGGCATCAACGCCCACCTGCTCCGGGGCGGCATCGACCAGTTCGGCATCCGCGTGTCGCTGCCCGGAGGCCGCGAAGCCGAGTGGGACACCGACGGCACGGCCGGCCTCGAAGCCCAGGTCATGCGCGACGGCATGCTCGTCGGCTTCGTGCCCCAGATCGAAGGCTCCGAAGGATTCGACGAGCCTCAGGTCGTTGACGCCATCGCTCGCACCGATTACGACCAGCCCGTCGCCCGCCAGCGCAGCGTCGCGCCCGAACCCGGTCCCGCCCTTACCCGCGAAGGCGGCGTCTTCCGCCGGTTCCTGGACGGCTTCCGCTACCGGTAACCGGGCGCTTGACTTGGTGCGATGGTACGGCCGCTGAGCCCGGCCGGGGGCATGGTCGCCGGCCCCGTCCGCCCGCCCATGCCGACATAGTGTGGTCACTCCTATCTCTTGGGTAGTTTCGGCCGCTTGGCGCGTGGGTGTGGTGCAGCCTGGTGCCCTAACAACACCCGAAGGGCCGAACGTGTCCTGCACACCCACCCGGAACCGTAGGTAGCCGCGATTGCCGCCCAGCCGCCCCAGCGCGGCTTCCCGGCACCGGAAGCCATCACCGGCCGCGTCCCCGTTGCGGAGCAAGTCCGCCCGCGTCGCGGCCATCGGCGTTGCGCTTTCGGCTCTCCTGCTCTCCTTCTGGCCCACCGCGAACCGCTGGGTAGCCAGAGAACCCGATCTCGCCTGGGTGGCTCAGGCTGATCTGCTCGGCATGAGGCTCGCGGGCGGGCTGGGCGCACGGGCCAGCCAGGAACCCGAGGTCGTCAGCGTCGGCGTCGCGGTCGTGCCCGGCTACCAGAACCCGCTCCGTGACGTCAGCGGCCTGGTTCCCGAGCGCATCGACATGGGCGTCGACTTCGGCGGAGCGGGCCAGGTCTACGCTCTGGGCAACGCCGTCATCACCAACGCGACCGGGAACTCCGCCGGGTGGCCTGGTGGAGGGTGGATCACGTACAAGCTGACCGACGGCCCGGATGCGGGGCTGACGGTCTACCTGGCCGAAGATGTCTCGCCAATCGTTCAGGTCGGCCAGCACGTCTCGTCCGCTACCGTGATCGCGAACATGTTCGCCGGCAGCGCCGGCATCGAGACCGGATGGGCGCAGCAAAGTGGGCTGTCCGCGGAATCGCAGCTTGCGGAAGCCGGGAGCGTCGGCGGGAACGGCCCGTTCCCGACCAGGATCGGGCTCAACTTCGAAGAGTTGCTCCAGTCGCTGGGTGTACCCGCCGCGCCTAACCGCGGCCAGTATCCCTACGGGCTGCTCCCCGCGAACTACCCGCCGATCAGGGGATAAGCCGGGACGTGCCTCGAAGGTCAGGGCCGAACGGTCGTCGGTACCAGCCTCCCCTCACGGCCGGGGGCGCCAGGTTCCCGGGAATCGCCGCACGCCGTTCGGCACGTTGACCATGCTGCTCGACCGGCCGCATACTGGGCCCTGGACGTCCAGATCCAGATAACCGGGGCGCTGTGCAGCACATCCTGGCTCTTTCCCGCTCGGCCGTCACCATCAGGCACTGGTTCGAGATCAACCTTGACGACGCTTCCATGGAGCATGGTGCCCGGATCGAGATCCGGGAGCTGGCTCAGCATCCGCATCGAGGCAGCGAGTCAGCGTCCCAGCTCACCACCGTCGATCGCCCGCTGTGGCGGGCCGATCTGTTTGACCGCCTCGCGGATCCTCCAGGCAGCTTCTCCGCTGCCCACTACCATCCGAACTTCACGGGCAACGAGCCGTCCGCCCGATTCTGGGATGCCGCCTTGAGTTCTGATCCCTGGACGTGGCTGGGCGATCAGATCACCAGCCTGGGAACCGCGGCCGGGGGAGCGGGCTGGCCGCTCGATCCGCGGGACGCCGCGGAATTGCCGGGCTTGGCCGACGCCGTGGTCGTGACCGCTCGGCGGTTCGCGCCGGCCGAGTGTCACTCGGCGGCCGAGTGCTTCCAGATGACCAGGGATGTCCGGGGCGCCGTCCAGCTCATGATCGCTACCGTGCGCGCACCGGAACGTCTGGACCGGGACCGGACGGCACCCTGGCTGAGATCCTCCTGACGCGCGAGAGCCTGCGCCCCGGTCCGAATAGACTGAGGCAGCACTCCATCGTGCTGTGGGGAATTGTGAGCCCGCGATCGAGCAGCTCGCGCCAGGACGCACGGTCCGTGGACTCCCGCGGCTTGGTGGGGAGGATGATGGCGTGGTCGTTCAAGACAGGCACCCGCGTACCGTTCCAGGACCGCAGCGCAGGGTCGTGCTGTTCCGCTTTACGGTGCTGGCCGGCATCTGGGCCGGGCTTGTCGGGCTGCTCGTCGCGGCCGGCGAGCTCGTGGTCCACTCGGCTGCGGTTACTCATTTCGATGATCACGTCACGCGGGCCGTGGTGAACTCGCGGACGGCAGCGCTCAACTCCGTCATGAAGTCCGTGACCTGGCTGGGCTCGTGGGTCGCGCTGCTGGTCGCGGCCATAGTCGTCGTCGTGCTGGTCATCACCAAACGCTTGCCGGTCTTGGCCATAGCCGTGGCGGTATTCGCGTGGGCAGGTGAAGCCGCTGGCGTGAGGATCGGCAAGACGGTCGTCAGTCGCGACCGGCCGCCGCAGGCCATCTGGCTGGTATCTGCGCATGGCTGGTCGTTCCCGTCCGGTCACACTGCCGCGGCGTGCCTGGCCTTCGCCGCCTTGGCTCTGTGCGTCGCTACGCCGGCCCGCCCCCTGGTAGTTCGGATACTGTGCTGGCTGACCGCGGGGCTCGGCATCGCGGCGACCGCGTTCTCGCGGGTGGAACTGGGGGTGCACTGGACCACCGACGTGATCGCCAGTGTTCTCTTCATGACCGGCTGGCTGACAGCCGTCGCGGTCGTGCTCGGCGGTCGCCTTCGGCGGCCAGAACCCGTCCTCGATCAGCCCGGAGCCCCTGCCGCATCGCAGTGAAGCCTCCCAGGGTCAGCACGGTCCGTGTCCGGATTCCGCCGCGGCGGCCGGGGCCGCCGTGGCGGCCGGGGCCACTGTGGCGTCCGGACTGATGCCGCCATGCCGGCATCAGCGAGACGCCGCTGAGGTGATCTTGATATTCCCCAGCGGGCCGGGCCCTCCCGCCTTATTCTGGGAAAACAGGCAGGCTCTCAGCTATTGGGGGACGCCATGCCAGATGGCAACGCACAGGCGGCTGACGACACACGCAGGCTCCGGGCCAGGTTCCCCCGGTGGGGGATTCTGTTTGACCCCCTGGAAAGCGTGTGGATCGCGGTCCGCGGCAAGCGGACGCTTGTCGCGGCCAGCAGCCCCGAGAAGCTGACCGAGCAGGTGGAGGCGGCGGCCCGGGGCGAAGCCGGCCCGGATGAGGGCGACAAGACCGAGACTTGGCGCGCCCTCCGCAAGCACAAGCGCGGCTAGCTCGCCGATACGAGCTGAGCCGCGTGTCGGCCAGCCCGCCGGCCGAAGAACGATCCCTCGCCGAGCTGAGTGCCTGAACCATATCCCTTGCCGTCCTGGGCGATATTGGACGCGCAAGCTCCGGCCGCGTACAAACCCCGGATGACCGAACCGTCGGGCCGCTGTACCTGCGCGTCCACGGTGGTGCGCAAACCCCCGAGAGTGAACCCGGCGTAGAGCGCGTGGCCGAGCCGCAGGTCGAAGACCGCCCACGGGCCCTGGTCCTGTGGTGCCAGCCAGTCAGCGCTCTTGCGGAAGTCGGGGTCCTCCCCGCGGGCAGCATGGTGGTTGTACCGGGCCAGTGTCTTCTCCAGCGACCCGGCGGGCAGGCCGAGTCCCGCCTCCATCTCGGACACGGTCTCGTAGCCGTCGAGGACTGGCACCAGCGGCATCTGAGGCTGCTCGACGTGCGCGCTGTCGACGATGAGGTAGGCCGCGGAGCCGGCCTGTTCCATCACGAACTGCGATGTCCGTGCGTGATAGGAGTCCTCGGCCACGAAGCGCTCGCCACGGGAGTTGACGATGAGCCCGGTGACCAGCACCGGGGGAGGGTAGAACGGCGCGGTGATAAACGGCTCGTCCATGTGCCTGAGGTCCGCGCCCGCCGACATCCCCAGCCGGATGCCGAGCCCGTCGTCATACGTTGTCCCGAGCGCGATGAGCTTCCCGCCGAGCGCCGGAGTGTACTCGGCGATCATGTCGGGGTTCATCACGAAACCGCCGGCCGCGATCACGGTCGCGCCTGCCCGGACCACTCCGGTGTCACCGAAAGATCGCCAGGCCAGTCCCACGACGGCGCCGGACTCGCCGGTCACCAGGCGGGCCGCGCCGGTCTCGTATCTCACCTCGACGCCAGCCTCCTTGACCCGGTCCCGCAGCAGGTCCATCACCAGCTTCGCCCCCCCGGTGTCCCCCGGGACCGGGACCTTGTGGCCGCGTGGCGCCGGCTTGGCCTGATCCCGGAACGGCCACACCTTCTCGTTGCCGGTGAACATCAGCCCTTCGGTGCCAGGCTGGATCACCGCCTTGCCGGGGAAGAAGGAGCGCTCGAACTCGAAGCCCAGCGACTCCAGCCAGCCGAAATGCTCAACCGAGCCCTCGCAGTAGGCGCGGATCTTGTCGTGCTCGGGCGCCTTCGACGTCGCGACCAGGTACCTGTACATCTCGTCCGCGGAGTCTTCGTGACCGGTCGCCTGCTGCACTGCCGTGCCCCCGCCGAGGTAGAAGTGCCCGCCGGCCAGGCAGGTGGTCCCCCCGGGCACGGCTGCCCGCTCGAGCAGCAGCACCCGGACGCCGGCCCGCGCCGCCTCCAGGGCCGCGCTTCCGCCGGCGATGCCGAAGCCGATGACCACCACGTCGTAGCGTTCGGTGCCCTCAGCCAGCACCGACGCCGGGAGAGGCGACGGTATGTCCGAACGGGGCGGGTTCATGTCACCCGTTCAGCCCTTCACGCGGTCCGCGAGACGGTCGAGATAGCCCTCCACCACCTCACGCGGAGCGTCCGGCAGTCCCCAGAGGAACTCGGTGGCGCCGGCCGCAGCCCACGCGGCGAGGTCGCCGGGGGACGGTTTCGCGGCGACCAGCACACGGATGTCGGGGGTGCCCGGCCGGTTCCCGGCGGCCCATGCCCGCCGCAGGGCGGCGGCCTTGCCGCTGATTTCCTGCTCACCGGGAGTGGTCATCCAGCCGTCGGCGTGCCGGGCGATCCATGCGAACGTCTTCGGGCCTCCGCCCGCGCCGATGATCAGCGGTACATGCGCCTGCACCGGCTTCGGGTAAGCCCAGCACGGCCCGAACTTCACGAACTGCCCGTCGTATGCCGCTTCGTCCTGTGTCCACAGCGCGCGCATCGCCTCGATGTACTCGCGCAGCACGGTTCGCCGCCTCACGGCCGGCACGCCGTGATCGGCGAGCTCGTCGGTATTCCAGCCGAACCCCGCACCCACGGTGACCCGGCCGCCGGACAGGTGATCAAGGGTGGCGATGGTCTTGGCCAGCGTGACCGGATCGGACTCCGCCGGCAGGGCCACCGCGGTGGCCAGCCTGATCCGCGACGTGGTCACGGCCGCAGTGGCCAGGCAGACCCATGGGTCGAGGGTCCGCTTGTAGCGGTCGTCGGGCAGCGTCTCGTCACCGGTGCGGGGGTGAGGGGCTTCCCGCTTGACCGGGATGTGCGTGTGCTCAGGAACGTAGAAGGTATCGAAGCCGCGGTCCTCCGCGGCCTTCGCCGCCTGAGCCGGCGTGATCCCGCGATCGCAGGTGAACAGGACAATGCCGTGACGCATGGCACAAGACTAGAACGTGTTTCAGTTCATGCGAAGTTCCGGGCGCAAAAGCTGACTTCCGCCCCGCAGGCCCCGCCCGTCACCCGGGCCGGGCTGGGACAGCCCGCGGCACCTGTGCCCGGGCTGACCGCGGAGGCCGGGGCGGCCCGGCCGTGACTGTTGGTGCCGGCGTGCTCCGGGAATGGTGACGTGGCTGGTGGTGCCGGCCGGCCCGCCCAAGATCAACTAAAGCGGCAAGGCACCGGATCTCAGCGGCCTGGCGGGTCGATGGCGTCGGCGGCCTGCCGCAGCGCGTGGGCTATCCGCTCCCGCGCCCTCACCTTCCGTGCCTCCTCCACCAGCTCGGAGAACAGGTCACGCAACGGCGTGAAGTCAGCCATTCCGGGCTGGTCGTCAGTGCTTGTCATCCGTCTGGCCTTGGCGCCCTGGGTGGTGAGGCGGGCCTGGTCAGCGAGGTGGCCGGCGACCCGGTCGGTCAGCCGCGTTGTCCTGGCCAGGCTGACGTCCTGGCTGGTCGGCGTATCAGGGCCGACGCCCGGCTGCGCATCCTCAGACATCGCAACCACCCCCGGTCCGCAGCCCGGCCCGCATCATGCGTTCCGCCGGCGGGAACATTTCCCGCCCGGTTCCGATCTCCACGGCGATCACCTCTCACTCGCGGTTCCGATAACTTTCCCGATGGTCACCTGACCCTGCCGGCCATGAGTTCCCTGCCACCTTAAAGCGGCCCGGGTAGCAGGCTCGCGGCAGCCTGGGTCAGCTTCATGCCCTGCGCCAGCGCTCACGGGATTGAATGACGCGGGCTCACCTGAGCATCTCGCGTCTCCCGTGATGCGAACCCCCCCTGCGCGGGTGAATCTCCGGATCGCGGTGTTCAGGCGAAGGCGGCGGCAATCGGGGTGAGACACAGGACGTCCTCGGGATCGGTCAGGTGAGGGAGGGAGACGAATACGGTCTTAACGCCGCGGTCAGCCAGCAACCGGTAGCGGCCGATGTGCTCGTCAGCAGGGCCGGCGTGATGGCGCTGGGCGAAGGTGGCAGCAGTGGTCCTGCCGCGCAGTTTCTCCACGATCGATGCGGCGTCCTCGCGGTCGCGGCCGATGACCGGGATGTCGAGCACGGTCACCTCGACCTGGGCTGGGTCACGCCCCGCCTGCAGGCAGTGCTGCCGGAGGATGGCAAGCTTGCGGTCCAGCGTGCTGAGATCTGAGGGAAGGTTGCAGCCATCGCCGAGCCTGGCGGCGATGGCCAGCGTCCGCTTCTCCCCGCCGCCGCCGACGATGACCGGGATCCGCGACGCCGGCCGCGGGTAGCAGGTGGTTTCCGGCAGCGAGACCCGCTCGCTGCGGTACTCCCTGGTGCCGGGCTGCCACAGCGCGCGGAGCGTCTCGACGGCCGACTCCAGCTCGTCGAGCCTGGCCCGGGCCGGCGGAAATGGCAGGCCGAATCCGGCGTGCTCGCGCGCCCACCAGCCGGCCCCGATGCCGCAGAACGATCGTCCGCCGCTCAGTACGTCAAGCGTGGCCACGGTCTTGGCCAGGATTCCGGGCGCCCGGAACGTTACGGGTGTCACCAGTGTGCCCAGGCGAAGGTCCAGCTCCAGGCCCGCGAGCATCCCCAGTGTCACCCACGGCTCCGGGATCGGCTCCCAGGCGCGGCCAACCTGGGGGATCTGGATGAGGTGGTCCATCAGGGCGATTCCCTGCAGGCCAGCCTCGGCCGCGGCGCGGGCCACCGCCGCCAGCCAGCGCGCCGGGGCCGCCGGGTCCTCACCCCAGGGAAATCGCGACAGCTGCAGCACCAAGCCCATCCGGACCGGCCGCTGCCGCTGCTGGCTGGCCGCCATCCTCGCACCTGGAGAGTGCGAGGCCTCCGGCTGAGCCTGCCCGGCGGTTGTCACCAGGTCCCATCCCTCACCGGGAATCTCTGCGGCGGCCGCCCGCATCCGCCGCAGCTGGCCCTCCAGCACGGGCGCGGGCACCGGCTGGTCGCGTGCGCGGTTCCGGCGGCGGCATTCCACCGGATCGGTGTCGACTAGCACGGCCGCGGCGGGCATGCCGCGGCTCCTGGCCAACGCCAGGTAGCCAAGGCGCCGCGCCGGGTCAAGGCCCAGCGTGTCCACCACCGCGGTCAGGCCGCGGCCCAGCCGGGCCGCCACGATGCGGTCGAGCAGGGCAAAAGCGTCGGCCGACGCGGCCAAGTCATGCTCGCCGCTACCCACCAGCGCGCGCAGCCGGTCCGACGAGACCACCTCGTCCGGGCGGTAATGCTCTGCCGCCCAGACCGACTTCCCGGCCGCGGACGCTCCGACCAGCACGACGAGCGCGGGATCGGGCAGCGCCGCGGCTGCTCCCAGTTCCGCCGGATCCACAGCCCCAGCTTGGCAGACCCCATACGACGCCGGGCGCGACCACTAGCTGGCAAGCTTCTCCGGCGTGTCGCCGGGCTATGACGGAATTTACAGGGTAAAAACGTTAGCCATCGCCAGGCGTTGGAATTAGGTGGCCAGCCCGCGGGATATCTGATTGCCGGCACCGGCGTAGACAGCGAAGAGCACTGCCATTCCTGCGTGGGAGGTCGTCCGCATATGGCCCGGGGGGCGTTCCTGCTACGCACGGCTCTGTGGGCAATCACGGCCTCGATAGCGCTCGCCACGCTTACCACGAGCCCGGCGTCGGCTCCCTCCGCGGATGCCCTCGGCACCGGCGGTACGGTCAAGATCGCCGCGCCGGTGAACCTCTGCGGGACGGTGCGGATCCTCTCCTATCTTCCGAGCCGTCCCGGCCCTAGGGCCATGACGATCGCACGCGGCGTGCTTCGCTCCGTGCACGCCGGTCCGGCTGGCAGCACCTCGAGCGGCGATTCCGTCGGCTATTACTACGGGACTGATAGTTCCGCGCCGACCGCGTGCGGCCGGGGTCCCTACACTGAGCCGGCCGGTAGCTGCGCCAACGGCACCATCAGGCCCTACGGGGAGTACATGGGGATGATGGGCTCGTGGCTGAACTGGCAGGGCTGCTCGCGTAGCGGGCTCGCCTGGAACCAGGCCAACTACAACATGGCTAACGACAACCTCGTGAAGTACCATACCGGCCTCGGTGCCGCGGGATACTGGTTCGCGGCCGGGCCCGGTCGCGATCCGAACTACAACGGCACGTATGCGGAGGCGAAGGCCTGGGGAGCCGCGCAGGCCAAGCAGGCCATCGCCCGTCTGAACGGCAAGTTCTTCTCCTTCCGCTACATCTTCTTCGACATCGAGAACAACGGCACGGCGCCGGACGAAAACGGCTGGAACACGGTCTGGAACGGGCTACGGCGACTTCGATCAGGTGAATACGGCTAACAACGCCAACCGGTCGTGCTAAGAAGGTTCACCGGAAATCGGGAAGGGCCGGTCACAGGCCTTTCCGGCCACTGACGAGCGCTCAATCCGGGCTAGCAGGACGCGAACGAGCGACCCTGTCTTCCGCAACGGCACACGCGGGAACCGTGGTACCGGGCATTCCTCTGAAGGCATGCCAAAAGCAGCTCATCGGTCATCGTTGTCCGATGCGGAACCGGCCGGAGACTGCGACAGCCGGCAGTAACACACTTCGCATGACGGGTCCGGGATTCTATCCGTCCCGCCGCCACTTTGCTATGGCCATCGCCTGAACAGTCTGCCAGTACAAAGGAGTGTCATCTATGCTCGATGCCGGGACGGCAGGCAGGCCGTTAGCCGGCGGTTCGCTATGCAGATTCGTTACACGCTGACGCTGGGGTGGCCGACCCTCATATTGGGTCCGCGAAGCGGGCACAGCTAGCTCCTCAAACCGTGGCCGGTGGTGATTAATTTGCATGTCCTGAAACTAGGGGTAGAGACCGGTCATCACACGCATTTCCGCGCCGGCGTGTCGGGCCGAATCCTGCCAGACACCACGGTCCCGTGTGACGGACTTGAGCTAATCTCGCCGGACGGATTGTCCGGCAGAACTCAAAATACGACGACCTCGGCCCCGACCGGCAGATGGTCGTCGTAGTACCGGGCGCTGTCGATGTCCAGGTGGATGCAGCCGTGCGACTTCTTGGTGAGGCTCCCGCCGTGGAAGGCGATCCCGCCCGGGGCAAAGAACACGGCGTATGGCATCGGATCGCCGAATTCGGTGCTCACGTAGTGTGCGCCTGCCTTCCACTGGACATGGAAGGTACCGCGGGGCGTCCTGGGTAGCCCTGGCTTCATGCGCACCGGGCCGTAGGTGATCGTGCCGTCCGACTGCAGCCAGGTCAGGTCTGCGGTCAGGTCCGCACAGGCGGACGCCGCAAGCGGGCAGGACTGGCGGGCGCTGGCACTGAGCACCGGCTTGCTGGCCGATGCCGCGGCGTATCGTGACAGCGCGGGCATGCTGGGCGTCAACCCGTGGGGAGCCACCCACCCGGTGACCGATCCAGCGGCCGATCCGGCACTCGATCCGGCGGCCGGTCCAGCGGCCGATCCGGCACTCGATCCGGCGGCCGGTCCAGCAGTCGATGCGGTGGCCGGTCCAGCAGTCGATGCGGTGGCCGGTCCAGCAGTCGATGCGGTGGCCGGTCCAGCAGTCGATGCGGTGGTCGGCGCCGACGCGATTGAGGGCGCCGCGCCACTGGCGTGGCCGAAGCCCCGCCAGCCGATGACGGCGCTTACCGCGAACACCAGGATGGCGAAAACGGCGAACCGTCCTGTGCGTGGCCGACGGGCATGTGCTGGCCGTCCTCGGGTGTGCCTGGCGGGACGCTCCGGCGCTGTCGGGGGCATCCTGTCAGCTCGGCCGTCCCACAGTCCACCAGGCGACCCGTCCAAGCGCAGCGGACCACCAGCCACAGCACGAATCTACTGGAAACGCACCCGTTACCGTGGCCGACTCGCCGGAAGTGCCACCAAGCGAGGCCTCGAACCTCCCGTGACGCGGGCAACCCGGTGGCGGGCAACCCGGTGGCTAGGCCGGCCGGTGCAGGCTGGCGTCGCGCAGGAAGGTCAGGACCGCCGCTACCCGCCGGTGCACCAACTGCTCGCTGGCCAGGTCGAGCTTGGTGAAGATCGCGTTGACATGTTTCTCCACCGATGATTCCGACAGCGACAGTTCCCGGGCAATGCCGGCGTTCCCGCGGCCCTGAGCCATCTCCCGCAGCACGTCCAGCTCGCGTGGCGTGAGCCGGGCCAGCGGCGACTCGCGCAGCCGGGCTCGCCGGGTGACCAGCGCGTCGACGACCAGCGGGTCGATGACCGATCCGCCCGCTGCCGCCTCCCGGAGGGCGGAGAGCAGCTGGCGCAGGTCGCCGACGCGGTCCTTGAGCAGGTACGCCAGCCCAGCGCTGCCGTTCCGGAACAGCTCGAAGGCGTAGGACTCGTCGGCGTACTGGGACAGGATCACCACGCCGATGGCCGGGTTGCCCGCCTTGATGGCATGGGCCGCGTCGATGCCCTCCATCGCCGGCTTCTCGGCCCGGGCGGCAGCCGACCCGGCCGGCGGCATCCGGATGTCGGTCAGAACGGCGTCGGGCTGGGCGCGCCGTACCGCGTCGAGCAGCTCCGGGGCCGAACCCACCGCGGCCAGCACCGTCACCTGGCCGGAGTCTTCAAGCAAACGCCGGGCTC
>Ga0335081_10016047_pt1 | contig 12117 bp, 9 predicted proteins | sample Lox_Sample_35_FD_206713 | JGI IMG/M metagenome (GOLD analysis project Ga0335081, IMG submission 206713) | Soil microbial communities from Loxahatchee National Wildlife Refuge, Florida, United States - Lox_Sample_3.5 | ecosystem: Environmental > Terrestrial > Soil > Wetlands | place: USA: Florida... | reverse complement strand
CGAGCACATCTTCCTGACGGGCGAGTCGAATGGGCGCTACGACGAGCAATTGCTCAAGGAATCGTGGCAGTACAGGACGATCGAGGCGGTGGTGAACGCCCGCCTCGATCTGCTGGCGGGATTCACCTCGATGCGCGACTTGGAAACCGAAGGCGCCATGTACAGCGACGTTGACGTGAAGCGCGCCATCAATCGCGGCTTGATTCCGGGCCCGCGCCTCGAGGTCGCCACTCGCGCCATTTCCACCACCGGAGGTTATCCGCTGGAAGGCTATTCCCCCGAGGTGACCGTGCCCACCGGAGTTCAGATTGTCGATGGCGCCGAGGAAGCTCGAAAGGCGGTGCGTGAGCAGATCAAGTATGGCGCGGATTTCATCAAGGTGTACGGGACGCACCATTTTCACTTCACGCCGGAGGGGAAGCTGGTCAACATCCCCACCTTCACCCTGGCCGAACTTCAGGCCATCGTCGACGAGGCCCACCGTGAGGGCGTGAAGGTGGCGTGCCACGCCTACGGGGGTCCGGGCCTTCACAACTGCATCGATGCCGGTGTGGACTCCATCGAGCACGGGCTCGATCTCGATGACGAGGCCATCGCCACGATGCGCGCAAAGGGCACCTGGCTGGTGCCGACACTTTACGTTTACGAATACGAGCCCGAAGAGGACTTGGAGGCCACGGGCGGCAAGACCAGCCGCGCCCGAATTCACGAAGTGAGCTTCAAGAAAGCGCTGGCAGCCCATTTGAAGATTGCCTTCGGCACCGACGCGGGACCGTTTCCCCACGGCACGCAAGCCAAGGAGTTTGCGTACCTGGTGAAGTTCGGCATGACTCCGGAGGAGGCGATACAGGCGGCTACGGTGCGCGCCGCCGAGCTCATGGACTGGCAGGGCCGCGTGGGCGTGATTGCGCCGGGCGCCTTCGCGGACGTCGTCGCTGTCTCCGGCGATCCTTTGAGCGACATCACCGAACTCGAGCGCGTTAAATTTGTGATGAAGGGGGGCGAGACATACCGGAACGATTTCAAGTGAGGCGGGTCCAGCACTTTCCCGCCCTAAACAAGACAGGGTAAAATGCCTCGACGAGGAGTGCGGAATGAAAAAGAGTCTGGTGAGTTTTACGGCCGTGCTGGCCGCCGTAAGCTGGGTGGCGATTTCGGCGCAGAAGCCGCCGTCGGCGGGGGGCGGCGCACCGGTCGAGCGCGGGCGCTACCTGGTGGAAAGCGTGGCGATGTGCGGCGAATGCCATTCGCCCCGCGACAACGAAGGCCAGCTCGATCGTTCGCGGTGGCTCCAGGGCGCGCCGATGTGGTTTTCGCCGAATCAGGCCTCTCCGGACTGGGCCTACCGCGCGCCGGCGCTCGCGGGTTTGCCCGGCTTCACCGACGTGGACATGACCATGATCCTCGAGAAAGGCCTGCAACCGAACGGGCGCGCCATCCGGCCGCCCATGCACGTCTACCACATGAGCCACGAGGATGCGACGGCGATTGTGGCCTACCTCCGGTCGCTGCGTCCGGGGCTGCACTAGGACGATGAGCCGCGCTGCGCGGCCGCCGACGGGTTGAGAGCTTGGGACTCCTCAACGCGTCATCTCGCACAGTCGCTGCATCGATCGTTCCTGACCGAAAGGAGTCCTGCCATGCCAAGGACGGTGCAAGAGAATTCCTCGCCCTCCAGCTTTGGGGTCGGGGTGTTGCTGGCTGTGGGGCTCGCGCTCGCCCCGACGCTGAGCGGCGCGGACGTGAGTCCCAGGCAGCTCCAGCGCGGTGAGTATCTGGCGACACGAGTTGGAATGTGCGGTGATTGTCATACGCCCTTGGATGATAAAGGTGAGCCTGACCGCGCGCACGCGCTTCAGGGCGCGCCGATCGATTTCCAGCCAGCCCACCCGGTTCCCGGGTGGGCCACCGTGGCGCCCCCGATTGCGGGCCTGCCGGGTTGGAGCGACGCGGCGGCCCTGAAGTTTCTCGAAACTGGCATTGCGCCCAACGGCAAAAGAGCGGCCCCGCCCATGCCCTGGTACCGTTTTTCCCGCTCCGACGCCGAAGCGCTCCTGGCCTATCTGCGATCGCTCGGAACCTCTGCGGCGAAGCCTGCGGAGAAATGAGCGGTGGGATGCCTCGTCTTGCCCGGTCCCGGCGCCCGCTCCTCGACCCAGCGCAAGCCGCGCTTGCGGCGGGCGCACCATGGCGGCGCCCTTGGCCGTGGAGCTGCGGGGCAGTTTCAGGATAGAATCAACAGCATGGATGAACGCGAGTTCTTCGATGAAACCGAGGCGTCTAAGCCGGCCTCGCTGAACTGTGACAAGTGTCATCAGAGCGACACCTATGACGTGCGCTGGCTGGTGCGGACTAAGAAGACAGCGCTCCGGGGCCAAGCCGATGAGCGCGACCGGGCCCGCTTTGCCAAGGCGCGTTCCTACATGATCCGGCGCGACGACGTTGTGCAATGCCGGAATCCGCGTTGCCGCAAGCGTTTCGAAATTTCCGGGCTGCAATCGGTCGTGTTCCTTTAAGCCCGCACAGCTTCCGCGCCGCAGCGGCGGGCCGGGGCGGTCGAGCGCCCGCCGGTGCTCCGAGTAATTCGCTGGAACAACCCTGGATTCAGGGTTGCATCTTACCGGAAACGTGATACCACAGCGCCGCCGTGCTTGATGGCGCGATTTGGGACGCCGGACCATGAACGTGAGACTCTTGAGGGCGATACTGCTGGGTGCGGCGCTCCTTGCTTCGGCAGGGTGGCGGAGCCTGGGCCTCGCAGCGAAACCTGGAGCTCGCTTGCCCGCCGCATTGGACCGGAGTGGCATCGTCCGGGCGTACGCCAGATTGCCGCTGGCCTTCGAGCCCAACCGCGGCCAAGCCGGGTCGCAAGTGAAGTTCTTGGCCCGAGGCCAGGGATACACCCTTTACCTGACGGCGGGCGGCGCCGTGCTGGCTCTGGACGACGCTGAAGCAAACCCCGAGAGGCGATCGGCTGCCGCCGGCAATCCGCCGCAGTCCTCGCCCACCCCCGGCGCCTGGTTGCGCTTGCGACTTCTGGGTGCGAATCCTCAGGCTAAGCTCTCGGGCGCTCAGGAGCTGGCGGGCAAGAGTAACTACCTCATCGGGAACGACCCTTCGAAGTGGCACGTCGACCTTCCCAACTACCGGCGCGTCTTCTACGCCCAGCCTTACCGTCGTATCAACCTCGTCTTTTACGGCCGTCAGGGCCGTCTGGAATATGACTTCAACCTCCAGCCGGGTTCAGACCCGCGTCAAATCAGGTTAGGCCTTGAGGCCGTGACCTCGGGTGCTGCGCTCGGCAGGCTAAATTCGTCCAGGGTCTCGAAGATGCGCATCGCCGCGAACGGCGACCTGGTGGTGGGCCTGCCGGGCGGAGATGTGCGCTTCGAGAAGCCCGTGGCCTACCAGGAGGCCGGCTCGCGCCGCCAGACCGTCCAAGCCCGGTTCGCTCTCGGAGCGAAGGGAACGGTGGGATTCGCGCTGGGCCGCTACGACCACACCCGCCCGCTGGTGATCGACCCTGTGCTTGTGTACTCGACCTTTCTCGGCGGCACCGGAGCCGACACGGCGGCCGGAGTGGCGGTGGACAGCTTGGGCTATGCGTACATCGCGGGCTCGACCCAATCCGCCAACTTCCCGGTGACTCGAATTCCAGTGCCGGTGCAGTCGAAGCTCGCCGGAGCCACGAATGCCTTTATCTCCAAGCTCAACCCCACCGGCTCCGCGCTGGTGTATTCCACCTATCTCGGCGGGGTGGGCGTCGATCAGGGCGCGGCCATCGCGGTTGACAGTGGAGCCCAGGCCTACCTGGCCGGGACGACCAGTTCGGCGGACTTTCCCACCACCAAGGGCGCTCTTCAGACCACCTACGGCGGCAATGGGGACGCGTTCGTCGCCGTGCTGAGCGTCAACGGTTCGAGCCTCAGTTACTCCACCTATCTCGGCGGAAGCGGGGCCGATGCCGCTCACGGAATAGCCCTCGATAGCTCGAACGACGCCTATGTGGCCGGCTCCACTCAGTCCTCGGATTTTCCCACCATGGGTGCCGCGCAGGCGGCACTGGCCGGAACCACCAATGCGTTCGTTAGCAAGCTCAGCCCCAACGGTTCCGCGCTGATGTACTCCACCTTCCTCGGGGGCTCGGCCACGGACTCCGCGCAGAGCATCGCATTGGATAGCTCCGGCGCGGCCTACGTTGCGGGTTTCACGCTGTCGGCCGATTTTCCCACCTTGAACGCCTTCCAGAAATCCTACGGCGGAAACGGCGACGCCTTTGTGGCCAAGCTCAACGCGGCGGGGTCGGCGCTAGCCTATTCCACTTATCTGGGCGGCGCGGCGCTGGACCGGGGCTTCGGCCTGGCCGTGGACGCTTCGGGAAACGCCTACATCACCGGCGACAGCTCCTCGGCGGACTTCCCCGTCACCGCCGGATCGTTTCAATCCCTTAATGCCGGCAACGACGACGCCTTCGTGGCCAAACTCGACGCGGCGGGGTCGGCGCTCGCTTATTCCACCTTCCTCGGCGGAAGCGGCGCGGACCAAGGTTACGCCATTGCGGTGGATGGCGGCGGTAACGCCGTCGTGACCGGCCTCACCGAGTCCGCTGATTTTCCCCTTCAGGCGGCCTATCAACCGGCCTCGGGCGGAGGTTCCTGCGGCGCCGTCACCTGCTCCGACGCCTTCGTGACCCGCCTCGATTCTTCCGGCGCTACGCTTCTCCTCTCGAGCTATCTTGGCGGAAGCGGCGCCGATTTCGGTTTGGCCGTCGCCCTGGACTCGGCCGGAAACGCTTATGTGGCCGGCGTGACCTCGTCGGCAAACTTCCCCGCCGTCGGCAACGCCTTTCAGGGCACCTACGGAGGCGCCGGCTTGCTCTCCGAGGGCTTCGTAACCAAGGTGAGCTCGGCGGACGCGCCGGCGCTCACCGCAACGCCGCAGGTCTACAACTTCGGGAACCAGGGTGAAGGCGTGGCGAGCGCTCCGCTCGCCATTACGCTCGGCAACTCCGGCACGGCGCCGTTGACGTTGAACGCGCTCACTCCCAGCGCCGGCTACGTCGTGCTGCCGACCGGCTCCACCTGTACGGCCGGCACCGTCCTCCAGACGGCGGAGACCTGCATCGTGAACGTTGCCTTCGAGCCCACCGTGCTCGGTCCCCAAGACGGCACCCTGGCGATCAGCGACAACGCCTCGGGCAGTCCGCACCTGGTGGCGCTGAATGGCAGCGGCGTGACCCCCACCAGCACCGGGCTGACCCTGTCGGCCACCACCCTGACCTTCTCCACGCCGGTGGTCGTCGGCCAGGCCAGCGCGTCGCAGTCCATCACCGTCACCAACTCGGGCAGCGCCGCCGCCACCTTCACCAGCATCCTGGTGACCGCCAACTACAGCGCGTCGAATAACTGCGGGACGTCCCTGAATCCAGGCGCCAGCTGCACGGTGAAAGTTGTCTTCGCGCCCCTGAAAACCGGCGCCATCACCGGTACGCTCACCCTCACCGATACCGCTCCAAACAGCCCGCAAACCGTGTCGCTCTCCGGCACCGGCCTGGCGGTTTTTTCGGTGGCCGCCACTCAGGCCGCGGGTGTTGTGGCGATCGGCGCAACTTCGGTGACGTATACGGTGACGGCCAGCGGCCCGAAGGGCTTTAACACCCAGATCACGCTGGGCTGCTCCAGCTCGGCGACGTGCACGTTCAGCGTCGCCACCATCGCCCCGGGCCAGACCAGCACCCTGACGCTCAGCGGGCTCACCGGGACGACCGCCAACCCGTTTTCGTTCTCGGTGACCGGAACCATCGATGCGTCGAGCGTGACGACTGAGCAAATCGCGACAACCCCCGTGACCCTGACCTTCGCCGACTTCTACCTTACCGAGTCGCCGGCTCTCACCGAGATTCTCGCCGGGCAAAGCGCGACCTACTCGATGAGCGTGATGCCTCTGAACGGCTTCAATAAGCCGATCTCGCTGGGCTGCGTGACCCTGGACTACCCGGCTTACGCCACCTGCTCGGTCTCACCGTCTTCGGTGACTCTCGACGGTAAGAACCCGGCAAGCGCAACGGTGACAGTCACCACCATGGCCCAGTCTGCCCGCGCTGTTCCCCGGAGCCGGCCGGGCGGACCCACCGCCCCACCGCCTCTGAGGCCCGCGCTGTGGACCGTTCTGGCCGGGCTCGGCCTTTTGGCCCTCCAGGCCGGCCTCCGTTCGCCTCGAGGGGCGCGCGCCTCCCGCCTGGCCCTGCTGGGAGGGGCGCTAGCGCTGGTGGCGCTGTGGTCGGCATGCCAGACTTATGGCTACAACGTGATCGGCACCGGCGGTCTCGGCGGCACGCCGTCCGGAAGCTACGTGATTACGGTGCAAGGGGCGATCGGCGGCACCAGCTCCACCAGCGGCGGATGCACCACCACCACCAGCTCGAGCAGCACAACGTCCTGCGTGGTCCGAACGGCCACGGCCAATCTCACGGTCCAGTCCAACGTGCTGCACTAAGGGCCCGTTCGGCCTTCTCGAATCCCGAATAAAGCGCCTCGCCGTCGCCCGGCAAAGGGCGGGGCTCCAGCCCCACCTTACCGGCAGGCCTGCTCGAAACCTCAGAGTCCCGGGCCGGGATCGCGGCGTCCGAGCGCCGGGCCATTTCCGCTATTGGTAGGCGATTGGATCTCGTCGTCGTAATAACTGAGCGGCACGGCAAGCTGCAGCTCGAGGTTCGTGCCCTGCGGCAGCACCGCGTCTTTGCCCCTTGACGCCAGCACGTAGATCAGCCCGCCCAGCGCGCCCGCGGCCCCGCCGACTCCCGCTCCGGCGCCGCTGTGACCTCCGCTGATGCCGGCCACCGAACCGATACCGGCGCCCTCGGCGCCCGACACCAGCACCACTTCGGCGTCCTTGCCCTTCGTCGACTCGCCCTGAATCTTGCCCTCTTTGGGGCTGTAGGCCTCGTTGCCACTGCCCCCAAACCCCGAGAGCGTCGCCCGCAGCCTCTTGGTGACTCCGTTCGGCAGGGTGATTTCGTCGAAGCGCAATCCGATCTGGGCTTTACCCTTGACGCGTCCGGGCCGGATGACCTGTGTAATTTGTCCCTTGACGTAGCTGCCGACCGGAATCACGATGCGGTTGTTCACCACGATGGGGTAGATGGTGGTGCAGTAGATCGACTGGCCGGCCTGGGCCGTGCGCGTGGTCACGCTGTTATTCAACTGGAGCGGAATGGTGGTGTTGACCGGCACCACAATCTGGCCCGCCGGGGCGGCGGATGCGTCCGGCGCCGGCTGGCTGGCAGCGGCTGGAGCCGTTGCGGGCGGCGGGGCCGGGGCGGCCTGGGCGGCGCTCGGCGCGGGCGCCGGCGCGGGAGCGGGAGTCTGCCCTGCCAGAGCCAGGGCAGGCACGAGAATGCCCATCACGGCTACAGACGCTCGGGTTAGCATGGCCTCACCTCAGTTCGTAGATTCAAACGTGCTCGTTGCCCCTCTAGATGAGGGCGCTCGGCGCCTGGTTGCCCTGCCATGCATCCGGCGGTACACGCCCTATTGCCCTCGCACCGCCCCGGCCTTTTGAAGGCGGGGCCATCGCCATCACTCCAAGGCCGAGACCACTTCGGGTGCCGGTTCCCGCACGCCGATCGAGTTGTGAATGGCGCCGGCGATGGCGTCCGCGTGCCGGCGCACCGTGGCGCCGTCCTCCGCCTCCACCATCACCCGCGCCAGGGGTTCGGTGCCCGAATAGCGCACCACCACGCGTCCCATGCCGTCCACGGCGCGGCGGCAGTTCTCGATGGCGTCCGCCACCTCTGGAATCGATTCGAGCGGCGGCTTGGTGCGCACGCGCACGTTTTCGATTACCTGGGGCAGCGGGGCGTAGCCGCTGAGGATCTCGTCCAGGCTCTCGCCGGTCTCCGCCATGATGCGCAGCACCTCGAGCAGTGTGATCAGGCCGTCGCCCGCCGGCGATACGTCCGCGAAAATGATGTGGCCCGAGGGCTCGCCGCCGAGATTCAGCCCCGCGCTCTCCATCGCTTCCAGCACGTAGCGGTCGCCCACCGGGGTGCGCTCCAGCGCCAGGCCGCACTCGCGGAGCGCAAGTTCCAGGGCGAAGTTCGTCATCAGGGTGCCCGCCACCGCCCCGCCCTTGAGCTCCCGGCGGTCCTGGAGGAAGCGCGCCGCGGCGTACAGCACGTGGTCGCCGTCCGCCACCCGGCCTGTGCGGGTGGCGAAAATGGCGCGGTCGGCGTCGCCGTCGAAGGCCACCCCCAGATCGGCCCCGGCCTCCTCGGTGGCGCGGGCCATGGCGCCGGGGTGGAGCGACCCGGCGTCGCGATTGATGTTGCGGCCATCGGGCGCGGCGTTCAGGATGAGAGCTTCGATGCCCAACCTCAAAAACAAGTCGGGCCCGACGCGCGAGACCGCGCCATGGGCGCAGTCCGCCACCAGCCGCAGAGCGCGGGAGCCCGCGCGCCTGACGGCGAGCTCCGAAAGGAAGGTGACGTAGTCCCGTTCCAGCTCGGGCCGAAGCGGGGCGCTCCGGGCCGCCCGGCCGGCCGGGGCGGGGAGCCCGGCAAGAACGCGCTCGATTTCCAGCTCCACCGCCGCCGGGAGCTTGGTGCCGGCCGGGGAGAATATCTTGATCCCATTGTCCTGGTACGGATTGTGCGAGGCCGACACCACCACCCCGGCGGTGAAGCCGTGATGGCGGGTCAGGAAGGCTACGCCCGGTGTGGTGATCACACCCGCATCGCTCACATCGACGCCGGCGGAGGCGAGCCCGGCCGCCATCACTTGCGCCAGCCACTCGCCCGACTCGCGGGTGTCGCGCCCCAGCACCACCCTTCGCCCGGCGTCCGGGGCCTGCCCGCGCAGCACTTCGCCCAGGGCGCGGCCGAGCTTCCAGACGGTGGCGCGGTCGAGCGGGTACTCGCCTGCCACGCCGCGGACTCCGTCGGTGCCGAAAAGGTGCGGTTTAAGGCTCATCTCAGCCATTGTACCAGCCTCAGAGTGCTCCCAGCCGCGGCCACAAGCGGCCGGTGCGCTCGATGTAGCGCCGGTACTCGTCGCCGAATTGGGCCGTGAGCATCGCTTCCTCGCGCCTCATGCGCTCGACAAAGAGAATCACGCGCATGACGCAAAACACGATGACCGCACCGTTCGCGGTGATCAACGAGAGCGCGAGGTGAAGCAGGATGAGAACGGTGTACATCGGGTGTCGCACGCGGCTGTAGATCCCCGTGGTGATGAGCTGGTGGTTCTCCTGAATCTCGAGGTAGGCGGACCACTGGCGGCCGAGCTGGCGATGGACTTCCACCAGGCCCACCAGGCTCAGCACTCCCAAACCGACGCCCAGCCAGCGCCAGTCGCGCCCGAGCGGCAGGTTGCCCCAGATCAAGTCTTCGGGCCGGGCAGCGTAAAGCCACAGCAGCCCTGACAAGCCGAAGATCGCTGCCATGTGGGCCACAAATAGCACCGCGCCCTCGCGCCGGAAGGCTTCGCGGCTGAACGCGTAAGCGCCTCGGTCCGGCCGCGCGCGGCGCCCATAATAGGTTTGAATCAGGGGCGCGATCGCAAACAGGACGATGGGGCTGTTCCGGAGGATCAGGTTGCCGATGTTCACTTTGCCGTCCTCCCCTTCCGCGCCGCCAGAACGGCGTCTGCGATGCGCACCGCGGGCAGCGCCGCTTCCACGTTATGCACGCGCACCACGTGCGCTCCGCCGAGCACCGCCGCAGCAACGGCCGCCGCGTCGCCTACCAGCAGGGCCAGCGGAGGTTCCTTCCTGCTGCGCACGGCCGCCGCCGTCAGCTTCCACGGCGCCATGGTCCCGGGCTCGCGGCCCACGGCTTCCAGTCCTTCTCCGGCCGCCACCGCCTGCACGAACGACTTGCGCGAGCTGCCAACCACGAGCGGCAGGCCGAAGCGCCGCAGGCGGCCGAGGCTGGCCAAGATTTCGAAGTTCTGCCGGCGCGTCTTGCCGAAGCCGAGGCCCGGGTCGAGGAGAAGCTGCGAGCGCCGCACGCCGCGTTCGAGCGCCTGGCGGATAGACCAGGCAAGGCCGCGGCCCAGCGACCGGGCGATGGAGCGCGCAAACGGGCCCTGCTGCATGGTCTCGGGCCGCCCCCGCAGGTGCATCAGCACCAGCGGCTTGCGCTCGCGGCGCGCCACTTCGGCGAGCGCGGGATCGAAGCGCAGGCCGCTGACGTCGTTGATCATCGCCGCGCCGGCGCGCACGGCCTCGCGAGCCACCTCGGCCTTGGTGGTGTCGATCGAGATCACCAGGTCCGGCGCGCGCCGGTGCAGGCCGCGGATCACAGGCAGCACGCGGGCCAGTTCCTCGGCGGCGGCGACGGGCTTCGAGCCGGGGCGCGTCGATTCGCCGCCCACGTCGATCCAATCCGCGCCCTGCCGCGCCATCTGGAGGCCGCGCTCCACCGCCGCGCCGGGTTGGAGATAGAGTCCGCCGTCGGAGAACGAGTCCGGCGTGGCGTTGAGCACGCCCATCACCAGCGTGCGCTCGCCCAGCCGAACCTTGCGGCCGGCGATCTCGAGAGTGAAGGTCCGACGGTTCATCGGTTGGTCGGGTGATTGAGAGATTGAGCGATTGACTCATTGAATCAATGAATCAGTCCTTCAATCACCCGATCACAGAATGACTTTCGCCACGCTCTTAGCCCTCAAAGAGCCTGACGTACACCACGGCCCCCAGCGCGCCACCGGCCAGAGGCGCAAGCACCGGAATCCAGGCGTAGGTCCAGTCGGACCCGCCCTTGCCCGCGATGGGCAGCAGGGCGTGCGCCAGGCGCGGCCCGAGATCGCGCGCCGGATTGATGGCGTAGCCCGTGGGTCCGCCGAGCGAAAGGCCGATGGCCCACACCAGTACGCCCACCAGCAGGGGCGTGAGGCCGCTGGCGTTGGCCGGCTGGTTGGCGCCCAGCGCGAGCGCGCCGAAGACCAGCACGAAGGTTCCTACGACCTCCGTGATCACGTTGGCCGCCGGTTGCCGCACGCCGGGCGCGGTGCAGAACACGCAGAGCTTCGCGGCGGGGTCCTCAGTTTCCGGCCAGTGGGCTAGATAGGTAAGCCATACCAGTACGGCCCCGAGCATCGCGCCCAGCATCTGCGCCGCGAGATACGGCGCCACCTCGCTCCAGGGGAACTTGCCGACCAGGGCCAGGCTGACGGTGATCGCGGGATTGATATGCGCCCCGCTGATGCGGCCTACGGCGTACACGGCCAGGGCCACCGCCAGTCCCCAACCCGTGGTGATCACGATCCAGCCCGAGTTCTGCGCTTTGGATTTTCCGAGTACGACCCCTGCCACCACGCCGTCGCCCAGCAACACCAGCAGCGCGGTGCCCACCAGCTCCGCCACAAACTTGTTCATGCCCCCTCCTTCGCGGTCCCCACGGAAAAAGAGTATACCGTTGTCGGGCGCACACGTTCGCCTCGATCCATGCCTGTGCCGGTCGTGGAGTGGCCCCGTTCAGTTGGTTCGAGTCATCACCCGTCCCCTGCCGGCCGATTCGCGGCGCCCGGTACCCGATTTTGGGCGCCCGGAGGCCGGGTTCGGCGCCTCCTGCGGCCTTCGCAAGGCCGCGCGGCGGCGGTTGCGCCCACCTGCCTTTGCTGATTTGAAAGCACATAGTGGCTTCGTTCCGCCATTTCGACCATTTTTTTCGGCGCAGGGCCGGGGCGGTGGGGGCACGATGCATCGTGCCCCTGCCACGCATGCGACGGCCGGTTGTGCCCCGACGACGGGTGCGGCGGCGGCCGGTGCGGTCAAGGGGCCGGGGTCGGTGGCCGGCGCCGGATTCGTGTGGCGAGTGCCGGGCCCCGGGTCGCCCGTCCCAGGCGCCGCGTGGGCGGGTGGTCCCGCCGGGCGTGCCCGCGCGGCCTCCCGGCGCAGGTCGATGAGGTTGCGCACTTTCTTCTCGATCGAGCTGCGCAGGAAGTTCTCCTGCTGCCGCACCCAGGCCCAGGCGCGCGAGTGGGTGGCTTCCAGCAGCCGCGTTGCCTGGCCCGCCGGCGAAAGCTCGCCCTGCTCGAGTTCGCACCTCGCCAGGTTCTCGCGCGCGTCTTCGATCTGGCTGGCCACCATGATGTTGAGCCTGCCGATCGCGCCCTCCGC
>Ga0335081_10016046_pt1 | contig 12117 bp, 9 predicted proteins | sample Lox_Sample_35_FD_206713 | JGI IMG/M metagenome (GOLD analysis project Ga0335081, IMG submission 206713) | Soil microbial communities from Loxahatchee National Wildlife Refuge, Florida, United States - Lox_Sample_3.5 | ecosystem: Environmental > Terrestrial > Soil > Wetlands | place: USA: Florida... | reverse complement strand
GCATCTTCTGCATTCTCTCTGGATGTCTGTTCGTGACGGCAACCAGAATGTACGCACAAACATGCGGTGTTTCGGCCAGCGCCGCTACCAGCTCGGCATATCTGCTGGAAGCCGCTGGTGCGGCCGTAGGCGGAATTCTTGCCAGCTTGGTTTTGCTGCGCTGGTGTAGCTCGTTTCAGATCGCGGCGATTATCCTGCTGCTGAACGTGGGCATGGCAGTAATTCTGTTGTTCCCGATGCGCCGCATCCCGGTGGTAGCTGCTGCCGTCGGCACGGGAATGTTTGCTGCCCTGCTCATTATCAGGGTTGTGCCCTGGCTGGAGGAATCTTCGCAAGCTCACCTCTGGCAAGGTCTGCACCTGCTGGAATCGCGCGATTCAATCTATGGCAAGCTGGCGATCATCCAAACCGGCAACATCCGCAGCATTTATGACAATGGCGTGGTCCTCGCCAATGTCCCGGATGAGAGCGCCGCCGAAGAAGCGGTCCATTACGCGCTGCTGGAGCACCTCGCGCCGCGCCACCTGCTGCTCATCGGTGGCGGAGTAAACGGCAGCATCGCGCAGGCACTGAAACACCCCACGATCGAACACATCGACTATGTGGAACTCGACCCAACGCTGATTTCCATCGCACGCCAGTATTTTCCCAGGCAGTCGCAGGTGTTCTCCGATCCGCGCGTAAGTTTGCATCACGCGGACGGCCGGCATTACCTGAATACAAGTCGCGATACGTTCGATGTGATCCTTGTCGATCTGCCGGATCCTCAAACTGCACAGTTAAACCGCTTCTACACTCGCGAGTTTTTCGCTTCGGCTCGCGACCATCTGGCTCCGGGAGGACTGCTCGCATTGCAACTGCGCGCCTCGGAAGACTACATCAACCCGGACTTGGCGGCCTTCTTGCGCTGCATTCAACATACGCTGGAGGAGATCTTTCCCCACATCGCTGTCATTCCTGGCGAGACCATGCATTTCTTCGCGTCCGTGCGGCCGGAAGAGTTGACTGAAGATCCGGAGGTCCTGATTTCCAGGTTACGATCGCGGAACATCGAAGCACGTTACGTTCGGGAGTATTTCCTGCCGTTTCGCATGATGCCGGATCGCATGACTCAGATCCATGAATTGCTGCGAGCATCGCACAAGAGCCCTGCGAATCGCGATTTCGCCCCGATTGCGTACTACTTTGACGTTCAACTGTGGGACGCGCAGTTCAGCCCGGCGTCGGCTCGGTGGCTCCGCATTGCGGGACAGCGCAGCTTCAGCACTATTCTTGTGGCGGGCTGTTTTCCGTTATTGCTGCTGGCACTTTTCCTGGCCTTCCGGCCGCTACGTGAGCAACGCGCTCGCGCCACTGCCGCCTTCTGCGTGGCTCTTGCGGGATTCGCTTTGATGGCGCAGCAGATTTTTCTCCTGCTTTTGTTTCAGTCAGTATATGGCTATGTTTACCACCAACTCGCGGTCCTCATCGCGATGTTCATGGCCGGAATTGCACTGGGCAGTTGGTTGGGAATTCGGCAGACCCGGCTCGGCGGCCCGCTGATGAAACGCGTCGCCACCGTGCAAATGCTGCTCGCGGCCTCGGTGCCTTTCCTGATGCTCGTGATCGCCGGGCTGGCCCAGAGTTCTCGAGCGAGCACGGAACTGATGACTGCGCAGCTCATCTTTCCCGCACTGGCCACAATCAGCGGCATGCTGGGCGGCTACCAGTTTCCGGTGGCGACCGCGATCTACCTTTCCGACCCTATGGCGCCACGTGGGCTCGGCACTCTTTACGCGCTCGATCTGGTCGGCGGGTGCGTTGGCGCCCTGCTGTTGAGCAGCTATCTCATCCCGGTGTACGGCTTCTGGAAGACGGCGTGGTTCAGCGCGGCGGTGAACTTGGCGCCGGCTGTGTTGGCCGCAAAGGTAAGTTGTGAGTCGGTGGCGGTTCAGCTATAGGCGCGTTCGATCCGCCAAATACCACAGCGGTGAACAGGAAGATGTCGGTATTCTCATCTTTCCAGCAGTTGGATTGCATGCCCGCCTTGGCGCACGTCTGTTGCAGGAAGGTCGTGCGGTCCCAGCCTTGTTCTGTCGGCACCTGAGGCAGCAGCAGGCCTTCATATTCGCCATTCTTCATAAGCAAGCCGTGCTGGCCGACCTTGACTTGCCGCAAATCGGTGACCCGCCGCAGCGGCGAGAGCACCGACACCTCATATTCAAGTACGCCCAGCTCCGATGCGGTGACCGGTCGAAAGCGCGTATCGCGCAATGCCGCCAAGGTTGCTGTATCGCGCACAGTTAGGTTGAGCGGCTTGCTCGCGGAGGTGTATCCGATGCAGCCGCGCAACTGTCCGGCTTCCGTCAAGGTGACAAATGCACCGCGCTCCTGGTTGAGGGTGCCGTTTGAGCTCGCCGGCACCTCGTACATCGTTCCCGTCCGGACTGCGTGCTCCACCGACCTGCGGGCAAGGGTCAGAAGGTCCTCTTTATCGCGCGAGCTCAGCGAAAACGGCTGCGCCGCGGCCTGTGGAGTGGCGCTCTTCAGCAGCAGAACTGCACTGTATCCCACCACCCGCGAGTGGTCGCCGGTGGTGTCGCCGGAGTTCGCGTACTTCAGCAGCTCCGCGCGGTTGGCTCCCATGCGCTCGGCGGCGATCATTGCCGCCACAATCGGCGCTCCCCCACACGCTTCCCAAACACGCATGCCAAAATTGCGCGACATGCTCAGATAATCCCAATCCTGAAGCGCGTTCAAGGTTTTGTGGTCGATCTGCACTGCCTCGTCATACGGGTGATAGTGCGACAAGTCAGAACTGGCAACGATCAGCGTGTTACTTCCGTCGATCAGCTTCGCCAGCGCCACTCCCAGCGCCCGGCTGCTTTCATAGCTCTGGTCTCCCATCACGATAGGCACAAGTTGGAAATCGCCTAATACGTGCTGCAGCCACGGTAACTCCACTTCCACCGCGTGCTCCGCTCCTTGTGCCGTTGGCGCATGTCCGCGGCTGGAGAGCTTGATGCCGGGGTCCATCCTTGCCAACTCCTTGGCGAATGTCTTGTCCACAGTAACAGTGCCGAGCGGCGTGGCATACGCGTCGCCGTCAAACACCGACGAGAAGTCGAATGCCTCGTAATGTGATGGGGCAATCACCACCACGCGCGCATACTTCCGTCCCTTCAGTGCCGCATAGCTATAGGCCGCCACGGGGCCGGAATACTGATATCCGGCATGCGGTGCAATCACGGCGAGGATCGACCCGTCGGTCTTAGGCACAGAGGCGTGCGCGAGCATGTCGTCCATCATGGCCGTGAGCGACTTGCTGTCAGCCGGATAGAAGGCGCCAGCCACGCCAGGTTGTCGCACGTTTTCCGGACTGGAGGCGCGGGAACATTGCGGCATTGTGAGAATCAGCACCGCCAGCAACGCGCCGTACACAGATCGGGATCGAGCGCTCATACTGCCCCCTTTCATGTATGCCAAATGCCGGGAATCGGCTGCTTGCAGTTTGGGCACCGGTTCTTCTGAATCAGCATCTGGCTGGTCGTCAGTCCCACCCGTTCAACCAGCATCTTGTGGCACTTTGGGCAGTATGTGTTTTCTGCGGGATGTCCTGGAACATTCCCGATGTACACATAATGCAGTCCCTCGGCATCGGCGATCGCCTTGGCGCGCTCAAGGGTGGGAACGGGCGTGGGCGGCAGGTTTTTCAGCAAGTATTCGGGATGAAATCGGGTGAAGTGTAAAGGCACATCCAGACCAAGGTTGGCTTTGATCCAGCGGGCCAGCCCGCCCAACTCCGCGTCACCGTCGTTCAGAGTCGGTACGACCAGATACACGATCTCAGTCCATTTGCCCATCTTCCGCAGGGCGACCAGGGAATCCAGTACCGGCCGCAATTCCCCGCAAACTACGTCGCGGTAATACGATTCCGAGAACGCTTTCAGATCGATCTTGACGGCATCCATCTTGCCATAGGCTGCCTTTAGAGACTCCGGCTGCATGTAGCCGTTGGACACCACTATGCTCCGGACGCCCGCGGCGTGACCAGCATCCGCCGTATCCATCAGGTACTCGCTGAAGATCACAGGCTCACTGTAGGTATAGGCGATGGTGGGGCAGGAATAATGATTAGCCAAGTCAGCAATCTTCTGTGGAGGCGCGTAATCCGCGCTGACCTGCTCCGGGCGTACCTGGGAAATGTCCCAGTTCTGGCAGAACTTGCAGTTCACATTGCAACCGGCAGTGGCCAGCGAAAACGCCAGTGAGCCCGGCAGGTAATGAAACAATGGTTTCTTCTCGATCGGGTCGATATGCGCGGTGCAGACACGCGAATGGACCAAGGTGTAGTACGTACCACCGCGGTTCTCGCGAACCCCACAGTATCCACGTTCGCGATCGCCGACGCTGCACCCCCGTGGGCACAGCTTACACTTGATCTTCTTGGCAGGGAGCTTTTCGTAAAAGCGAGCTTCGGCGACGAACTGTGAATCGCTTTGCGAAGAGCCGGCCCAAGGCAGGATGCTGGTGAGCGGCTGTGCGAACGCGTCGATGCTGCACGCCGCTCCTGCTATGGCCGCGCACTTCAGGAAGCAGCGACGGTCAGGCAGGCGGGGATCGGTGCCGCCACTGGCCGAGTCATTCGAGACAGCGGCCGGTAGTCTCAGGTCGGCCAGCCTGCCAATCTCGCAAGGCATAACTAACCTCAATCATGCAACGGCTCAAATCTCAATTAATGAGATCTTCTTCGGATCATTGGTGCCCAGCCGGTGCTGGGCATCGGCAGCCGTCGCGATATAGAGCGGCGCTCGCTTATCCGCCTGTAGCGTCTTCAATCCCTTTTCGGCGCGCTTGCGCTCAATCACTTGCCAGCCAACGTAGTCGAGTGCTACAGGATCACACGAAACCACCAGCCCGTTGTTCTTCCAACTGTATTGCGGCTTATAGCCTGGCCCGCCTTCATAAGTTGCCGTGGTGGCATCGCAGATAGAAAGCCGCATCTTCGTCTGGATCTCCGGCAGCATATTCACATCCGCGATATAAGGATTGCATCCGTTGGGGTGGTACTTGTTGGGGTTGTGAATCACGCCGTACATGTTCTTCAGCGCCATGCTTACGCCGGCTCCGTCATGATCTTTGAGCACTGGCACGTTGATCAGCACATTGCAGTTTCGCGTCAGAATCTTCGACAGCCGGCTGCCAACACTTCCGTACGTCACCAGGTCATCTTCATAGCCGGCCTGATCGGTGCCGAAGCACTGGACGCGGCTCCCGCCCATCGAGATGTGAAATCCAGCGCGTTCCAACTCCTCCGTGTCGCGGTCCCAGATAACGATGTCCTGCGCCTTGATCCCAGCCTGCTGCAATCTCTCGCAGACGGCTTCCACCAGCTGGAGGTTGCTGGACAACGCACGCCCGCCAAGCGCATTCACCTTTAGTCCGACCTTGTCACCCGGCCGGACTAGCTTCTTCCAGGGTCCTGAAGGGTGATCCACATCAAAGAGAGATTGCATGCTCTGGTCGAGCAGCTTCAGCATACGCTGGGAATCGACGGCGTCTGTGGCGCCTCGCAATTTAGGATCGCGTGCAACCACTACCCGAGACTTTGCGGATTCAGCCGCTTCAGCAGACTCCAGTTTGCCACTCGCGCCGAAAACAGCTGCGCCGGCAACGACGATCCTGAGGAACTCCCGCCGTGAGGTGACTTCGGATTTGTTCATAAACCCTCCGGCGAATCGCCGCGCAATTCCTCAGCTAACTCATACTCCAAACTGTATGGCCTTTGCAGTGACGAGCGGCACCGAAACCTGGGCATTATTTCGGGAGCCTTTGCGCAACACCGCGCCCAAGGGCGAGGAGGGCTTCCGGAGCCCCTGGCGAATCTTGATAAGCGACGATTCGCACAAGCTGAGATCCTTTGCGGAATAGCAGGCTTTGTCGGAAAAGGCGCGCGGCGTCTCCTAGATCAACCGACTTGGCGTCTGCCGCAGGCTCGGAGTCGAAGAGCTTGGTGGCGCCATCCGCCTTGGACATGGCGTAGATGTCAACCACTGCCTCGAGATTATTCTGAAATTTGTAGTCGGCAGTCGAGGCCCGCTGCACGCCGGCACTGAGATACTTCTCGGCCTCTCCGTCGATGTATTTCCAGAGATCGGCCGCTTCATAGGTACGAATACCGGAGGTCCTGCTCCAGCCTGCGACTTCGTCGGAAGCTGGAAATGCGGCGGCTATATTTGCTGGCTGCCGATTGCAGCCAAGGGCAAGCAGCAGCAGCATTTCCGCGAGGAGAACGCGACACTTGGGAAAACCAGCTCTCATCTGGATTTCTCTCTGCTCTGATTCAGCAGGAACTGGTTTTTGCGGGAGCGGCTCTCGCCGATGCTGGTGACATAGATGGCCGGACGGTCCTGCACCGGGCACGCGTACTCGCATGCGCCGCAGCCTACACAGTGGGCAGGATCAAGGTAAGGCTGCTTCACTAACTTGGCATGACCGTCCGCGGTGAAGACCTCGGCTGACCTCAGGTAAATGGCCTTGGGCGAGGTCGGGCACCACTCTTCACAGACGATGCACTCCGTTGCCATTGCCCAAGGCAGGCAACGGCCGCGGTCGTAGAAGGCGGTGCCTATGCGGATAGGTTTGTCAGGATGTGAGCCGCCCGCCGCCCATCCTTTCTCTCTCTCGGTAATCTTCCAAATGGCACCGGTGGGACACACATGCGAGCACAACACGCAACTGGTCTCGCAGTAGCCGATCCGCGGGGTCATAACCGGCGTCCAGAGACCCTCAAGTCCGGCTTCGTTCAACGCAGGCTGAAGGGCGTTATTGGGACAGACTTTCATGCACTCGCCGCAGCGAATACACCGGGCAAGGAAGTAGTCTTCATCAAGTGCTCCAGGAGGCCGCAGCAGGCGCGCATTGCGTTCCACTGCGAGTCCTGGGGTGCTGCGGAGTAGCGGGACGACGGCCGCTCCGGCGAGCAGCGCGGTGGAGATTTTTCGCCGCTGCAGATTCGTTCCCAGCGATGGCTCTACGGGGAAAAACTTGAATTGCAACCCGCCTTCCGGACAATCAGCGACGCAGTTCAGGCAGAGATGACATTCTGCTTGACGCCACGGAACGCCGCCGATGGGATCGTCGCCGCCCTGACAGTGCAACAGGCAACGGTCGCAGTCCCGGCAGTGTTCCGCATGCTTGACTAATCCGAGCACCGACCAGCGCGAGAGGATCCCGAGGAGCGCACCCAGGGGACAGATCGCGCGGCACCAGAAGCGAGTGACGCGAAAGTTCAGCGTGACCAGAAAGATGAAAATCAGGCCAATCCAAATCGCCTGCCTGAAATACAGCTGGTGGAAGGTAAGCAGCCAGCCGCCAAGAGCAAGGTGCAGAACAGCGCCGATGGTCTGCGCGGGCGCGAAGCGGCTATGTTCCAGGCTATGCAGCCCGGCGCTCAGCGCATAGTTTGTAACAGGCAGGATCGAAAGCGCCAACGAGCGCACAAGCATGGCGATGGGATCAAGCCAGCCGAGTATTCCTGAACCCAGCAGCGCCGCCGCCAAGCCCGTGATCAGAAGGTAGTACTTTGTCGTTTGCCAGCGCTTATAGCGGTTCGAGTCGACCAGACGCTTGCCGCGCTTGCGCTCCGATTGCAAGCTGCTGAAGAAATGGTGAATCGATCCAAGCGGGCAAATCCAACCGCAAAAGAAACGCCCAAGGAAAAACGTTGGGATGAGAATAACCAGGGCCCATAACAAGCCGCTATACAGCGCTCCAGTGGAGACAGCGTTTTGTATTGCAACCAGTGGATCAATCTGAAAAAAGATGCGAACCGGATAAGGAATGTGAATTTCTGATTGGCTGGTGCGCAGCGATCCGCGAAACTCCGTTTTGAGCACAAGAAAGAGGAAGAGCAGAAAGCAAATGATCTGCGTTATGCGCCGTAATGTCGTCAGCTTCGGAAGACGCACCGTACCACTCCACGCATTCGCGAGCGCTAAGGCCCTGGCCGGCCACGGTCCATTGCCGATCAAAACTGTTTGAACTTATGGTGTGACGAAACGGGGGTATTGTGCTGTGAGCAGCGTCACGGTGCATGGCTCGGGCAACGGATTGACGGGTACTGTCTCACGGGTCGCGGAAACCAGCGTCGACTCGGCCGGGAAGCGGGCACCCAATTTGTGTAACCGCACCAATGCCAACTCAGAACATCACGCAAGCCTCGTTGACTCTCTCCAATACACGTTGGAGGAGCCCGAGCTTCTGCTGCAGAACGAGGGCCGCCGGTGAGCCCTGCGCGCGCGCGATCTCATCTTTGAGCTGACGCGAGCGTTTGCCCAACAGATCCCCAAGCTTCTCCAACTCATCGGAATCAAGCCGCAAATCCTTAGCGAGGATCTTGTCTAACAGGTCGTCGTCGGCGCCAGATGTACTCTTGACTTGCAGCAGGACGTCGGCAAGCAGATTCAGTTCGGCCGTATCAAGATGGAGCTGCATGACTTCCTCTCAAGTTACTTCATTGCTCGCGGACTGTTACACGGAACAGGGTGCTCAACTGTTGCGAGCCCAACAAGATCATCTAAGCCGCAAGAGACCGGGGCTCGCACCGGTCAGTGATCTCGCCTCTATTCCTCAAAGCACGGACCACCGCTGTGGCCCGACCTCTGATGATCCCTTATGATGTGGCTGAGGCGGGCGTAGTCTTGCTCAAGAGCTTCCTTGTCTTCGTCGGTCAGCCCAGGATCTTCCAGGGCGGTGACAACGTCGTCAAACTCTGCCTCAAGCCGCTCAAGCTCGTCGCAAATCATATGGCCTCCCCTTCAGAAACGCTGGCACGTCACTGAGTGGTTCGCTCTTGGTTCGTGGCAGCCGCCGCTGTGTAACCCGCGCGACCGCCGAGATTGCCTGCGCTGAGCAGAGTCCCGTGGCCTCTGCGACTGCGTTAACCGTTAGGCGCCGGCTCTGGCCAGCAGCTCTTTCTTGCCCAGCCCGAGAACGCCATGTTTCAGGCCGACTTTTTTGAAGGCCTCTATAGCAAAGTCGAGGTGATGCTTATCGTGCGCCGCGGAAAGCTGCGTACGAATGCGCGCCTGCCCTTTGGGAACTACGGGAAAGAAGAAGCCGACAGCGTACACGCCTTCCTGGAACAGATCGCGGGCGAAATCCTGCGCCAGCTTGGCGTCATAGAGCATGACGGGCACGATGGGGCTTTCGCCCTCCTTGATGTCGAAGCCGGCTTCTTTCAGCAACCCGCGCCAGTACTTGGCATTCCACTCCAGCTTGTCGCGGCGGTCGGTGGTGGCCGTGATCAGTTCCAGCACCTTCAGCGCACCGGCCACGATTACGGGCGCTACGGAGTTGGAGAACAGGAAGGGACGCGCTCTTTGACGGCACATCTCCACCAGCTCGCGGCGCCCGCTGACACAGCCCCCGGACGCGCCGCCCAGCGCCTTGCCCAGCGTGGTGGTGATGACGTCGATCTTTCCTACGACATCGCAATGTTCGTGGGTGCCGCGGCCGGTGCGGCCGATGAAGCCGCTGGCGTGCGAATCATCGAGGAAGACCATGGCGTCATACTTCTCCGCCAACTCGGCAATCTCATCCAGCTTGGCGATGTCGCCGTCCATGGAGAAGACGCCGTCGGTGATGACCATGCGTGAGCGTTTGTCCATGTGCTCCTGCAGTTTCTCTTCCAGGTGACTCATATCGGAATGCTTGTAAGTGTCCTGCATGGCCTTACAGAGGCGCATGCCATCAACAATGGAGGCATGCACCAGCCGGTCGGCGATCATGACGTCCTGCTCGTTGAGGCAGGCTTCAAAGAAGCCGGCATTGGCGTCCATGCAGGAGGGAAACAGGAGGGTGTCCTCGGTGCCGAGGAATTCGGTGAGGTGGTTCTCCAGTTCGCGATGAATGTCCTGCGTGCCGCAAATGAATCGCACCGAAGACATGCCATAGCCGCGGCTGTCCAACCCTGCGTGTGCTGCGGCGATGACATCGGGATGGCTGGAGAGCCCGAGGTAGTTGTTGGCACAGATGTTGATGCACTTCCGGGTCTTGCTGCCGGCAGGAAATTCGACTTCAATCTCCGACCACTGGGGCGAATGAATGTAACGTTCGTCCTTGAACAGACCGGAGGCTTTGATGCCCGCAATCTCGGTCTGGTAATGCTGTCGCAATGAATTTATGAAGGCCATACCATTTCCTCAGCGACTGTTGAGCGCCGTCGCAGGCGGCATTGATGCCGTGACGGGCCGGGGCCAAGGCCCCTTTTATTCGTCCGAACGGTCGTGGGCCGGAAGGTCCACGCTTCCGCCGCTTCGACTCAGACACCGACGGGCGCTGCCTTCTGAAACCGCTGTACCAACGCCACGATGCTTTCTACGGTGTCAAAGGCATCGGGCGTGGCTTCGGCATCGGGAATCTGAATCTGGCACTTCTTCTCCAGAAAACGTTTGAGCGAAACCATGGAGAACGAATCGACGATTCCGCCCGATATGAGTCGCGTAGTGTCGGTAATCTCACGGTCGTCGCCCTCTTCCAGATATTCCCGGACGATGTAGTCGCGAACCATTTTGTTGATGTCATCCATGAGCGTTTCCTCTGTGCTTCGGCTTCAGTCATCCATGATGGTGGAAAGGTCGCCGACCGGCTCGTTGAATTCCTTGCACCGCAAGACCCGGCGTACGATCTTGCCGCTGCGGGTTTTCGGCAATGCGTCGACGAATTCGATTTCCTGAGGCATGGCAAGCGGCGACAGTCGCTTGCGAATGTGGTTCATGATTGCCAATTCCAGGTCGTCACTGGGCTTGTAGCCTCGCTTCAACGTTACGAAGGCTTTCACTACTTCCATATTCACGGGATCGGGTTTGGCGACGGCGGCCGACTCATGGACGGCAGGGTGCTCCAGGAGTGCGGACTCGATCTCAAAGGGGCCGACGAGATGTCCGCCGGTATTGATGACATCATCGTCGCGGCCCATGAACCAGAAGTAACCGTCGGAGTCGATGGAGGCGCGGTCACCGCACAAATACCAGCCGTTCTTGAATTTTGCTTTGTATCCGGCCTCGTTCTTCCAATAGCCGCGGATTTGCGATGGCCAGCCGGGACGCAGGCCGATCACTCCCGCCACACCGCTCTCTCCAATCGACTCGTAGGTCCTGGTGTTGAGCACCGTTGCCACAATGCCCGGAAAGGGCTTGCCCATGGAGCCTGGCTTGATCGGCATGCCGGGGAAATTGGTGATTACGATGCAGCCCGTTTCGGTCTGCCAGAATGTGTCGTGAAACGGCCTGCCAAAGGCATGCTCCGACCAGACTACTGCCTCCGCATTGAGCGGCTCTCCCACGCTGGCCAAATAGCGCAGGCTGGACAGATCATGCCTCCGTGCAATCTCAGCGCCTTCCTTCATCAGCAGGCGAATTGCGGTCGGCGCGGAGTACCAGATGGTGACCCGCCGATTGTCGATAAATTCGTACCAGCGCTCGGCATTGAAGCCGGAGTCGAGTACAACCTGGGTCGTGCCGTTCGACCAGGGCCCGATAATGCCGTAGGAAGTTCCCGTCACCCACCCGGGATCTGCGTTACACCAGTAGATATCTCCAGGCTGCAGGTCGAGTACCCACTTGGCCGTCAGGTATTGCGACACGATCGAGTAGTGAACGTGTTGCGCACCTTTCGGCTGTCCCGTCGTGCCGGAGGTGTAATGCAGAACCGACGGCGATTCGGCCGTTGTCGGGTAGACGGGGAAGTGATCGGCGCGAGGCAAGTCCATCAAATTCAGGGCTACCTCGCGTTCCTGCAGAACACCGTCATGCGTGTCGACGATGACGATGTGCCGCAACTGCGGAAGTTGTTTGCGGATTTTGCGCACTTTGGGGGCGTGCTTCTTCTGAGTGATGATGGCCGAGGTCCCGGCGTCCCGGAGGCGCACCAGCAGCGATTCATCGCCGAACGCGGAGAACAGCGGTTGGGCGACTGCACCGGTTTTCAGGATGCCCAGGAATCCGATATAGAGATCGGGAATGCGATCCATGAATAGGCAGACGCGCTCGCCCGGGCTGATGCCTAGGTCGCAGACGAACTTCGCAAAGGTGTTGGACAGCATGCGAAGATCATCGAAAGTGAAGCATTGCCGGT
>Ga0335081_10016045_pt1 | contig 12117 bp, 5 predicted proteins | sample Lox_Sample_35_FD_206713 | JGI IMG/M metagenome (GOLD analysis project Ga0335081, IMG submission 206713) | Soil microbial communities from Loxahatchee National Wildlife Refuge, Florida, United States - Lox_Sample_3.5 | ecosystem: Environmental > Terrestrial > Soil > Wetlands | place: USA: Florida... | reverse complement strand
GGAAGAATAAACCGTCGCGCGCCATCGCGTAATAGGTGCGCGCGCCCGCCAGCGTCAGCGCATTCACCGTACCTGTCGTCGAAATCATAATCGCGCCAGCCATCAAAGCCGCGCCGACGGTCGGAAACATCGTTTGCAGCATGGCTGTCGCCACCCGGTCGGCAGGAGCATGCTGAATCGCAGAAAGCGGCAACGTCACCAGATACGTTGCGTTCGCCAGTAGATATAACGCGATCACGATGCCCGTTCCAATGGCCAGAGACAGCGGCAAGTTTCGCCGCGGGTTGCGCACCTCTCCCGCCGTGAAGGTAATGTCATGCCAGGAATCTGCCGAAAAGAGCGATCCGGTCTGTGCTACACAAATCGCCACGAACAATCCAAACGCGGAAGTCGCATCCAGCCCTTTGGCAATGGCGGACACTCCGCGGGCGCTCCACGGATGACTGAAATTGTCGTGCACCGCGGCAGCATTCCAGCCCCAGCCGAGTCCAAGGGTGATCAGCGCCAGCAGCGCCGCGGTCTTACCCAACGTAAACAGGTTCTGCACAACTTTCCCATACTGCAGGCCACGGCTGTTCGTCCAGGTCAATATGGCGATCACCACTATCGCGACAATCTGCGCCGTGGAAAGGGAAAGAGCATAACCGCTGGAGATGTGAATGGGTTCCTTCAGATAGTGGTTCTCTGATACCCACGGGAACAACACCCCGCTAAATCGCGCGAACGCAATCGACACCGCCGCTATGGTTCCTGTCTGGATCACCGTGCACAATGTCCAGCCATACAAAAATCCCCACAGCGGTGAAAATGCCTCCCGGAGATAAACGTACATGCCTCCTGCTTTCGGCATCATCGCTGCGAGCTCTCCGTAGGACAGCGCTCCCGCAATGGTCAGTGCTCCCGCAAACGCCCACGCTACCAGCAACCATCCGGCACTGCCGATCTGCCGGCTCATATCAGCTGAGACAATAAAGATTCCCGAGCCAATCATCACTCCCACGACCACCATGACCGAGTCGAACAGGCCGAGGCCGCGTTCGAATGTTGAGGTCTCGTCGGTCGCAGCCACACCCTGCTCCACCGCTATGTCTCTAGGAACGCTCATTTCCTCGTTTTTCCACGCGCGCGATTTTCTTTAAAGGAATTTCAGAAGCTTAATTGAAGCCCGACGATTCCCACTTATGCAAGGTGTCAGCTACGAGAGCTCGAACTTTGCCTACCACCTTTTTGAAATACTCATCGGCCTTGGCTTGTGTCCGGTCCTTGGGTAAGCCCTGATCCTTGGTGTACAGAAGCATGGTCGAGGGGAACGGTGTCGCTGACCAACTGTCTGCTGGAGACGGCAATGCAGTGGCCATATCTTTGCCGGTGAAAAGCTCCCAATGAACGAGTTTCGGATTGGCTGCCTGGACCATGGCCGTTTCGTCGTTTGTCGCGTGGCCACCATCTTCGCCAAAGACTTCATGTGTGATGTCGTTGCAAAGGATCCACCAGTTAATCAAGATCGTGTTCACTTTGTACTGTAACGAAATTTCATTAGCCAGCTGCTGCAGAATTTCAACCTGTGGTCCATGTCCGTTGAGGATCACGATATTCCGAAATCCGTTGTTGACCAGCCCGATCAGAACCGCCCGAACATAAACCCGAAACGCGTCTTCAGGAATATGCAGGCTCCCTGGATAGGGCGCGAGGATATCCGTGACGCCGTACGGAATGTGAGGAGCGATTAGCGCATCAACGTCACCGGCAATGGCATTCGCAATGGCCACCGGCACCGTGTTGTCCGCACCGTTGTTAATAAAGCCGTGAGCCTCGAGGGTACCCACCGTGAGTATCACCGTCTTGATCTTGGCAGGAACCAACTGGCGAAACTCCTTCCAATTCAGATCGTCCATCTGACGCGAAGAAGGTTGCTGAGCATTCGCGATGAGTGGAAGGGCAAAGAGCGTGCAAACTGCCACGATTCGATGTGTTGAGATCATGTTGAGCCTCCGATACTCCTTAGAGCCGCTCAAAGTACTGGTGGTCAGGCTTGACGGTCAATAAATGTCTCCTGCCTGAGTGAATCGATGGAAAACTGATAGGGGAAGACGTTGCGTTCAACACACGGCTGTTCACAAGCGGATGCCGCATGGAGCGAGGCAGGAACATTTCAGGGGAAGTTCGCTTGCACTTGTTCCGGTCCAAGTGACGCCTCCCCTTAGAGCGGACGGCTCGGGCGGCAAACCCACGAGTGCTTTCGTCAATCGCCGCCCAAGTCTCTTACGTTTTACTTCCCGCTAGAACGCCAACTGCAGACGAAACTGGATGCTTCGGGACCCGTTTGCCGGGCTCGCAGCCGTGTACGTCGGGCTCTGAACGTTCACATACTGCGCTGGATTGTTGGTGCTGAACGAAAAATTATCGGTGATGTTCCAGTTGGGATGGTTGAACGCGTTAAGCATTTCTGCGTAGATGTTGAGTCTCAGCCTCTCGTGGATGGGGATCGATTTCAGAAGTGAGATATCCGTGTTCACATACATTGGGCCCGTGAGGAAGATGAACTGTCCCAGTTGGCCGGGCGTGGTTACAGGCAGAATAGGCTGGTTGCCGTTTGCAAACAATTTGGGGTTCAGGAAAACGACGGGCTCACCCGCTGTAGGACCGGAATAGACACCGACGTTGCTTTGCAACTGACTTCGCGTGATTCCATTTAGCACCACTCCCGAGTCCGACGGGTTAGGAAAACCAAAAAAGCCGCTGTAGTAATTGTAGGTATTGAAGCCACCTTGCAACTTGAAGTTGCGGCCAGACTGCGCGGTCAGGATGGTTCCCGCAGTCCAGTCCCCGATGATGCGATTGAGAATGGAACTACGAGTCTTGAACTGGCGTCCGGTCCCGAAAGGCAGATCGTATGTCCCATAGACACGGAACACGTGCCGAAAATCATAAGGCGAAGGGACTCGACTCAGATGTGGATTTCGGAGGGTGGTGAAATTCATTTCCGCTTCGTCGGCTGTAAAATAGTCTCCGATATAACGATTCGTAAATGCATGGCTGTACGTGTAGTTGGCATTGAGCATGAGCCCTCGCCCTACAGGGTGCTTCACTTGTACCTGCAGGCCGTTGTAAGACTCACTGCCTGGGTCGGATAACAAGAGGATCGGCACGCCTGCAGCGTAAGGATTCACCTGGAAGAAGTTCATAGGATACTTGCCGGTGCCGTAGCCGCTGCAGGGGCTAAACGTAGTCCCTCCTACCATATTGCAGACATAGGTGGCGGTAGATGCCAGTTGGTAAGCCAGTGCTCCCGCCTGCCCTTGCTGTAACAGAGGAATGAACGCACTGTTCATGTAGCTGGACGTCAACAAAGCACCAGATGGCAGAGCAGCTCCTGTGCCTCCAAAGGCTGCGTCAAAGATTGGCAGAGCTACTTGGCCCGGAAGTCCTTGGTTCTGGAAGCTGGGATTCGAAGCGCACGCGGGAGTTGCGAGGCAAACCTGAAGGTTGGCTTGAGCATTCTTGAATTCGTTCAGGAAGCCATTTTCGAAGATGTTCACTTCGTTTAGGTCCGTGTTGGTCCACATGTGGATGGAATGATTCCCCACATAGTTAACCTCAAGGACGATGTCTCCCGGCAGCTTCCGTTGAATTCCAAAATTCCAACTCTGCACATAAGGCGCGCGAATCTTGGGATTCACGGTACCGAAGGGCTGGCTGGCAAAGGTGAATGAGGACTCCGGCAACGGGAAGCTAAAGGTTGCAGGAAAAGCGTTGGGGGTAACCGTCGAATCCAGGTTCAACGACCCAGGAGCAAACTGGCCAGCGCCGGAACCCGGGAACAAGAAGACAGTTTGCGTGGGACCAGGATTGCTGAAGAAGGAGGCTTGTTCGAAGGTTGTCCATCCTTCGTCGTAGCGGCTGATGCGGTACCCGCCGCGGATCACCAGATTGCCGTTATCCGCCATCTTGCCAAGGAGTCCGTCCTGCCACCCCGGATTCCACGCAAAACCAAAGTTGGGGGCTGGCTGCTTTAGGTCGGCTGAGTACGGCGCTGGTCTTAACGTTATAACCGGATTGAGGTTGCCATTTAACTCTCCGGGCTTGAATAACTGCGTGGATGGACCCAAGAGATCCGCATAGGTGGGACTGGCGGCGAAGTTATTGGTATTGTGGATGGCGCCGGTAAGTTGCCAGCGAAACCCATAATTCAAGGCCAGATGTGGCGTGACGCGGAAAGCATCCTGGATGTAGAGCCCGCCAACGGTTTGCTTCTCCAGATAATTCAGCGCGCCCGCGATCTGGTATTGCCGCGTCTTGCTGCTTACCTCGTTGAATCCGAATATGGAGGCCAGCCGGCCAACCAATGTGCCGTAGAAAGCTTCTGCGTTCGGAAGATCAGTTGCCGTGTCGATGTTCGGAAAATTCGTCGTGTTGAACATGGCAAGCGCTGGGTCGAGACTGCTGAGTCCTACCGACCAAGTCGGCGGCGAGTTAAATTCAAGTTCGTGCATGGTCGAAAGGCGGAAGTCACCGCCGAAGGTGAAGGTGTGCCTTCCATGAGTCCAACTCACGTTGTCGTAGATGTTCCACAGGGGATTGTTCCTCGGGAGCGGGAAAATAAAGCTGGGTATGATCGGTTGGAATATAGAACCCAGTCCACCGGCGAGCGAAGCTGCCGCAATCTGGCGATTCCCCTGCGATTGGAACTCATTGAAGTTATTGCCAGGGTTGAATTCCTCGACCGTGCCGAGAGCGCCAAAGTTGAACTGGTTGACCAGCTTGGGAGTGATGGTCCAATCGAACCCCAGCATCCCCGTGTAGTAGGTCGACTTGAAGCCGTTATTGACGAAGGTATCGCCGGGATAAGGTTGCGTATTCGCAATCTTCCGCCAGTAAAGGTCCCAGGAGCCGTGCACGGCGATTTTAGGCGTGATCTGAAAGTCGAGACGCGCCGTGGGATACCGGTTGGTGTTGCTTTGCCGCTGGAAGAAACTGAATTGAGTCATGTAGGGCACACCGGAGACTGGCGTCAGGGTTTGATTCTTCGAAAAGCCATTGATTTGAGAAAATATGGCTGAAATCACGTCATTTACTTGCGAGGGGAATCCGTTACCCCCCGCGAGATTTAGCAAATTCACCGTGTGCTGAGCACTGTCCGTGCCCACGTAGGTGAAAACCCCCTGTTGTGCAGTTAGGGTCGGAATCAACAGAGAAGTCGTGCTCGAGAAGGGATTATCTTCCTCTTCGTAATGGAAGAAGAAAAAGACCTTGTCCTTCCAGATTGGCCCTCCCAAGCTGCCTCCGTAGTCGTTCAGATGGAAGGGCGCCTTCTTTAGGCCCAAGGCGTTGTTCGTGTAACTGTTGGCGTTGAAGAAGCTGTTCTGCGCCTGCCAGAATGCGTTGCCGTGGAAGGTATTGGTGCCGCGTTTTGTGACAAACCGCAGCTGCACCGAGCCTTCCGCACCGGCGTCCGCTGTTAGGCTGTCAGTCGAAACGGTGACTTCATCAAACGCTCCCTCGCGCAAGGGTGCCGCGGTGAAAAAACCCGTAGTGGATGTGCGATACCGCTGAAAGTTATTGTTGACTCCATCCACAGTTATACTAACTGCCGCGTTGGGGAGAGCATTATAAGTGGTGAATCGCAGATCGCCACCGCTTTGAGCGCCAGGGACGAGCTGGGCAAAAGGAAGGACGTCCCGACCGCCCAAGGGGAGATTCTCAATTCCTTCAGGGCTGATTGTGGAAGACAGCGTGTTCGAGGTCGTTTCCAGAGTCTGGGCCTCCGTTGAAACGACCATCGTTTCTGTGGCGGTCCCCACTTGTAACTCCACTCGGAAGTCCGTCGTTCTGGCCGCAGCCACAACTACCTTTTCGTGAATAGTTACGCGAAAGCCCTTTGCCTCTACTTTAAGCTGATAGGTAGCGGGGAGCAGCACAGGAAAGATGTACCCCCCATACTCATCACTCGTAACAGTTTGCGAGAACCCGGTCGCCGCCTGAGTAAGGGTGAGCGTCGCGCCTGCAACGGTAGCTCCTGAGGGATCCACAACAGTCCCTGAAAGCTGACCGGTAGTTCGCACTTGTGCCTGAAGAAGACTTAGAGAAATAAAGAACAGAAAAAGAAAGAACAGAAAAAGAAAGAAGGTCGTTCTGGAAGGCAGGTGTTTGGACATTGCATCCTCCAAATCCGAAATGCAACTAAGCCTATGCACTGGATTAAGAGGTCAGAGACGAGCGATGAACTTGAAACGCCCGAGTACACCTTAGAGCCCCACGCCCCTTATCCCAGATTGGCGAACGTATACAATCTATGATATACAATGTCAAGCCCATTGAAATTGGTCTCGGTCCCACGTCGACAAACCTTGGTTGTGACGTGTAATCTGAAGCGCTGAGGAGCATTGTGTTCCTCTTTGACTTGGCGTAGACCCTTGGATCTTGAGCCTTCAGCCTAAAATGGAATCGTCCACATCCATTGTGCATTCGTCAAAGAACAGGAACTCGCCAATTCCGCGACAGTCACTCGGTGCCGCGGTCGTCGAACGATTGCGGGACAAGATTCTCAGTGGCGAATTGCGTGAAGGGGAGCAAATTCGTCAGGACGCCATTGCGGCTGAATTCCAGATCAGTCGCATTCCTGTCCGGGAAGCGCTGAGCCATCTTGCGGCTGAAGGCTTGGTCACGATTGTGGCCAACCGCGGGGCTGTAGTTTCGGCGCTCTCGCCCGAAGAGATCATGGAGTTGTTCGAGACTCGGGCGGTCCTGGAATGCTACATGCTCCGATGCGCCATCCCAAGAATGGGGCCGGAGGATTTTGAACGCGCGGAAGACATTCTTCGGCAATATGAGGAATCCCTGGAGAAGGATTCCGAGGTGGCGACTTGGGGGCACTGGAACTGGAGTTTCCACTCCGCTCTGTACGAGCCTGCCAATCGACCGAAAATGCTTTCTATCGTCAAGAACATTAACGTCAACTGTGATCGCTATACACGCCTGCATCTTGTCGTGACCCGCGACCAACACCGTGCCGGACCGGCCCACCGCGAACTTCTTGCTGCTTGCAAGACGAAGGATCCGGAGATTGCTTCCGCTGCCTTATGGAAACATATTACGGAAGCAGGCGAGTATTTGAAGGAATTCATCAAGCGACACCGCGAACAACACTCGTGAATCCCCGTAGGAACTTGTCCGGCCCGATTTCGTCTGCAGTCTTCTAACGTGCCGCGTCCGCCCGGATGATGCGAATGCCAAACACACCTGGAATTTCACTTCCCGTGGAAGCTTCGAATCGGACGGTCACTTTTTGTTTGCCTTGAATCAATTCAGGAGGAATCGCGTATTCGGCGTCGAAGAAGCGTACGTCCTGTTCCGGGCTGCGCCTTTCGGTTTTCTGCTCGCCCACCTTCTTCCCGTCAACCAAGATATCGAATGAGCCATTCCGGCGCGCATCGTTGCTGAAGGTGACCACTAGCCCCATGGGTTGAGTGGCTTCCACCGGCAAATCGAAGGAAAACCACTTCGCGCCCCGCCGTCCATAGCGCTCCAAGATCTGAACTGGCGAAGTCTCCTCGCCCTGTTGATTGAAGTCGCGTTCCGTCTGCATTTGTCCCGGTTGTGCGAATGCTACGGTCGCCGCCTCGAGCTTTTTTTGTTTTTCCTGTTCCACGGCGAAGGCCTCCGACATTTTCTTCCACTCTTCGGGAGTGAACATGTCCCAATAGATTGCGTACCGGCGCCGCGGCAGTTGATAAAAGGGAACCAGAGTGATGTCCTTGTCCAGGCCCACGCCGGAGGTCACAAATGTTCCGGGCTTGTCTGCGACTGGCTTCACAAAATCTCCAACCGACTGTGCAGCGGCAACGAGGACAGGAGCGGAGTCATCCCTGCCAGCGTTTCGCCGCGCCCGCGGTTCTTGTTGCTCGGGGCCGAGGTCTCCGGCCAGCACCAACGGCCCCCACATCAGCGCGAATCGGTTGGGGTTGTCCGGCAGAGGCTCCTTGCGAAGCGTTTTTGGCAGAACGAGTTCCACCACATCCCCTTTCTTCCACTCCTGCGTGATCTCGACGTACGAATCGGGTTTCGGTAAGGCCTTCATTGGGCGTCCATTCACTTTCACGCTGAAGCCTGCGCCCGCCCAATACGGCCGGCGCAGAGCCAGTGTGAATCTCTTTGATGAATTCGGCGTGATCTTGAGAGACGCGGATTCACCCATCGGGAAATCCGTGTCCATTTCGACTTGCACCCCTTCGACTTCCCAATTCGCGCGCGACGGGGCATACAGGCTCACCCAGAGTTTGTTCGCGGATTGATAGTAGATTCCGTATCCATGAAGGGCATGGCTTTCCATGCCGGTTCCGACGCAGCAGGTAAAATCTTCGAACTTGTCCTGGTATTCGTGTTGCACTCCCCGGCCAACTGGCACCATGTAGCATACGCGCCCGTCAACGGGATCCTGAGAAGCCAGGATGTGATTGAAGAGCGCCCGTTCGTGGAAATCGGCATAGCGTATGTCCGGATCGACGGAGAAAAGGGTGCGCGACATTTTGATCATGTTGTAGACGTCGCAGGTCTCAGCCGTGCGCCCGTCGATCATGTTGTTTAAGTGGTCGGACTGGCTCAGGTATTCGTTCTTGCCGTGACCGCCGGTGGCAAAACTGTGGTGAAGTGCAACCTCGTCCCAGAAGTATGTGGCGGCCCGGTGGTCTGTTTCATCCCCCGTGTAGATGTATCTCGCCAGCGAGCCAATCATTTTGGGGACCTGGGTATTCCCATGTTTGCCGGCAAGAATGTCCTGGCCGGCGGCAAGCGGATCAATCATGGCGCGGTGCTCGAATTTGCCGGAAAGAGCCAGCCAGCGCGAATCTCCCGTGTCCGCGTAGAGATCAGCGGTCACTTCGTTCATGCCTCCGAACTCGGTAGCCAGCATCTTTTGCGTCTGCTCATCATCCAGTTTGGAGACGATACTCTCAGCCCAGCCTGCGAACTTGATCTCTACTTCCAACGCTGCGCGATTTCCGGTGCAACGGTAAGCGTCGCGGAGTCCGGCGAAGATCTTGTGCTCGACGTACCACGGCGACCACAAACCATTCAGATCGAAGCCTCCGGACCGGATTGTGCCTTTGCACAGTTCCTGGAAGCGGATTTTTCCGTCAACGCCTTGATTGTCCATGAGGGCGCCCAGGTAGCCATCCCCCTGCGCGTCCTGAATTGTTTTCAGTTCACTGACGATATAGTCCGCGCGCTCTCTGAAACGGGCGTCGCCTGTGGCCGCCCACATCAGGCTCACTGCGGAAAGATAGTGCCCCGCAATGTGGCCCGTCAGTTGTCTCCCTGCTCCATCCCATCCTCCATACGGTTTACCCTTGGGTTCCAGTCCCGCTCTCTGGCGGAGGTAAGCCAGCATGCGGTCCGGCTCGAGTTGCAGCAAATATTCAGCGTCGAGCTCTTGCGCGTGTTTCAGAGGACCGCCGGTAAGCCGTACGCTGTTCAGCGGTAGTGGCCGGACCTTCAGAATCTTTTCTTCCGAAACTCGCGCAGCGTTAGGTGTCTGCGCATATGCAAATCGTTGTAGAGACAGCATCACTGCGACAACCAGAACAACTCTTCTCACTTTCGCCTCCTGACTTCCCGGGAACAGCAATCCGGACCTCCGCTTTCCGCAAGCTATCGTCCTTTTCGCCCTCAGTTCGGTTTCGCGGTCATGGATGCGCGACGTCCCGTAGTGATTGAGAAATACTCGATCCATTGTTTGCGAATCTCTTCTGTCCGTTCGATGAGATCGTTGCTAGGGGTGGCGCCGTGTTGGGTCACCATTACCATCCCGGTGTTGAACTGCCGTTGCGATTTGTCAACGCTCGGAGAGCGCTCACCTTCCGCAGCGATGACATCCTGAATTGTCACCTTGGTCCTATCCGCCTTGAAGATGGGATGTCCGTTCGTATCTTTGCCGGCAGAGACTAGATTGCGCAGGATGAAAAAGTCCGGCACTTCCGCTGGAGAAATCAAACCCATGAGGTAGAGGTCAAGATAGGACCATCCCGTCGGCGGGACGTAATAGTCGTCGTCGAGTTGAGTATAGGTCCCGTCAAAATTGTCCTGCCAGACGCCCCCTCCCATGATGGACGCTTCCGTAGGTCGCCGGTACGGAAAAGCAACGGGAGATTGCAGACCTCTCGCCCAGTGGACGGGACCGAGTGGAATCGTCTCGTTACCAATTTTTGCGGAAGCGAATGCCGCCCACCTGTGCCCCATTTCGTGCGCAAGCTGAGACATCGCGTACATGTAGGGAGGCATCTTGCCATCCTGCGAGATTTCGGCCAGTTGCTGGTGATAGAAAGTAATGTCGCGGTCCGTGCCCATTGGTGCGTCCGCCGGGGGCCGCTCCTGCATCTGATTGGATCCGGCATACACCGGTTGAATGTATTGCCATTGGAACCTGCCCTGCGTGCAGTAGTTCTCGAGTCCTTCTTGCTTCGCGCCGATCCCCGTGACCGCGCCTCCCACCGCGCCCAATGGACCGTCGCTGGGAGTTCCGGCTTCCTGATTGTCGATGCGGAAGTCCGAATAGTATGCGAGGAAGTCGAACTTATCACCGAGGCTCTTGAGGACGGTGCAGGTAAGGTCGCGAGGATTCGGCAGGGCGTAATAATGAAAAGCTTCATAGACAACCGAGAATGCACCGTCTTGAGGCTTGAGAGATGACAAGTGCACTTCTGGATCACGCATCCCCTTCAGCGTGACCGGGCGAGCGGAGATCCGCGCAACTGGTTGGTCTGAGCCGGCTGCCGAGCTTTCGCCGGAGACGATAAGCTGTGTTGCCCCGCGCAGGGGCTTCGGGAGAATTCCCTCAATGGAAATCGTCTTGCCGCTTATCTTTACGCGGCGCGATACGCCGGGACCGAATGCAAAGTAGCGCGAGGTGCTCTCTGTGCCGCGATTGCGTGGTGCAAAGCCGTGAATCGACCAGACAATCTCGCCACCGACTGGACCTTCAGACTGATTGGAAGGCTTGCCCGCTGCAAAGGATACACGATATCCAATTCCTGATACCCCTGGATCACCTTCCGGCAATACTGGGCCCGCAGTCTCGAACGTAACTTTTAAGAGCAAACCATCGACAACGGAAAGTTTGAGGTTTTGGATGTCGAGATGCGCGGCGACGGAGGGATTTTTCTGTCCGGTCAGGGTGGCGAGAGGCTTCTCTATCGTCGCAGAAACAAGTGGATAGATCCCGATGATTGCATCTTTCGCGGCGAGCTGCTGATAAGACATCTCGATGGCGCCGTCCTTGTAGAGCGCTGCTTGGAAGCGGTTGACCGTTTTCGTCCAAGTGAAGTCTTGAATGTTGCCCCATGGTTCGGTTACATCCCACGTCACCACGACGCGGTCCGCGAGTTCCTTTACATAATTTTTGCCAGACATGCGCGGCTTGAAGAAAACGCAAATCGCCGGAACGGTGTTCACCAGGTTCGCTGCGCCCTCGCTAAGCGGGTCGAAGCGGCCAATCGAAACGCCGCCCTGATCGCGCGGCGTGGGGCCCATTCCGAAGCCGGGCGAATTATCCGCTTCGCCAAAGCGAATCGATCCACTGACTCCGACTGAGAAAGAAGTCCAAGTCTTGCCCGAGAAAGGAAACGCAAAGTTGTGCAGCGCAACCTCATGACCAGTTAGCTCCTGGCCGAAGTCCGCATCCCAACGCACTGGAGAGCTTTCAACACGATAGCTTGCACTGCCGGGCGTGAAGCGAAGCGTGCACTGAGCAAGATCGAAGAGGTTCTGCTCCCCTAGCGCGTTCTTGTCCAATTCCAGCAGAATCAGGTTTCCGAGAACGGAGGCTTTGCCGGTGGGCTTTCCGGGCGCCTCGCGTTCTTGAGCAACAGCTGCAGGCATGAAAATGATGCCAAGCGTGAGCGCTAATTTGAGCAAAAGGCAGCCGGTTCTATTCACGTTCCCTCCCTGCGGCAGCAATTAGCGCCCGCCTTTGCAATTCGGCAGACGGAATGACCCAATCTTGGTTCGATAACCTACTTCTCCTTCTTTCAGGTAGTCGCCGACATACCAGAACGTGCAGTCGTCGCCCGGATCCATTGCAGTTGTTGTGTAGTCTTCCCAACGCAACGTGTTCTTCTGTGACGC
>Ga0335081_10016044_pt1 | contig 12118 bp, 10 predicted proteins | sample Lox_Sample_35_FD_206713 | JGI IMG/M metagenome (GOLD analysis project Ga0335081, IMG submission 206713) | Soil microbial communities from Loxahatchee National Wildlife Refuge, Florida, United States - Lox_Sample_3.5 | ecosystem: Environmental > Terrestrial > Soil > Wetlands | place: USA... | reverse complement strand
GCTCTGAAAAGGCTGGCGTCGGCGGTTCAACTCCGTCCCTGGCCACCACATCTCTCAGTAACTTAGCGACCCAGCGCGAAATTTTACACCGGTGATTTCACACCTGTGGTCTCTCAGCGCCCCTAACTTCCGAAATTGCCGACGATCGAGGAACTGACCTGCTTCGCTCTAAGGTAGGGCGTTTGCCGGAACCAGTCACAGCCTCGCAAGACCCCAAATTAGCCCGTGGCTTCTCAATGGGCACGATGCTTAGGGGCCAATAGACGGAGAACTGGCGAAGCGATGTGATTTGACATCCCGCATCGGAGGTTTGCCGAAGAGGCGTTTGTATTCGCGAGCAAACTGACTAGCGCTCTCATATCCGACGTCGAAAGCGGTCCTTGTGGCATCCGCTCCCTCGACGAGCATTTTCTCTCGCGCCCTACCAATCTAAGCTGTTTGTCGAGTGATGGCCAACTTGAAACGCTGAATTTGACGGATTGGCCGAACCGTTCGGTTATGTTTAATCTTTATCGTGGAGGATGCCGCAATGCCGTCAAAGAAAAAGAGCCGCAGAAACAATCCAAGGAAAACGAAAAACAAACGTGCTTCAGTAACGGCGCGCACCCAGCACAAACCGATTCAGGCGAAGGGTGGCAAGAAGTCGATTGAACGAAGCGCAAGGAGGGCCAAGGCCCCAAAGAGAAACACCGCGCTTCGGAAGAGATCACAGATTGATGCAGTCAGTGACATCGAGCGAGAGACTCGGAATCGAGGGCTGACGGGTGTGGATCGAGCAATTCCGCAATCGGACTTTCGGGGATTATCGCGAGCAGAGGAGGCGGACTCTGAAAGCGTTGAGGAGTTGGTCGAGGAAGGGAATGTCTTTGAGTCAGGTGCAGTTGCCGGAGTAGAGGAAGCTGACGATGAGGACGAGAGAGAAGTGCACACCCGGGAATTGCCAGAGGATGATGTTCCAGATGAGTATTTGGACAAAGATTAGCTGACTACGAGAACAACGTCTGAGCGAGTGAAAATAGGCGAAAGAATTCAGACGGGGATGGATGGCAATCGCCGGAGTTGCAGTCCGCTCTATGTTGAGATGCATAAACTCACAGAAAGCGGTTTACGGCAGTCGGATGATGCTGACGAGCATCCTGGAACATGGCCGCGAAGTGAATTGTTGAAGATTGTTTGGACTCGTCTTCCGGCGATTGTTGACCCGCATGGCCCGTCCAACACGGCGTGTCATGTACTAGCGATTTTGTTGTATGGCCGCTGAGCTTGGAAAATATATCTGCGATGCGATTCCCCGAACGAGTTTTCCAGTACAGCACCGCGCGTGGAGTTACAGTTGGGTTCACGATCCTGGCGCTGGCGATGAGCATCTCGCAAGCCCGGGCGAGTACGGTAACCGCTAATCCATCCAGTTTGGACTTTGGCAACGTCGCAGCCGGCGGAAGCTCCACTTTATCGGTGGTTCTAACCAATGCCGGCGCAAAGCGTGTCACCGTTGTCCGACTGCTAGTTCACGGAAAATGGTTGAGCACCGACATGAAAGTGCCGGTCACCTTGAAACCGGGCCGCCACTTGACGTTTCACGTAACCTTTGCTCCGCAGGCGAACGGTTCGCGATCGGGTAACATCTCGATGTTCAGCAGCCAGGAACTGGTGGTGAAAATTCCGTGGCGGGGAACTGGAACGGGATCGCAACACTCCGTCAGTCTTTGGTGGAATCCCAGTGTCTCCCCAGATGTGGTCGGGTACAACGTGTATCGCGCCGGAAGGCCCGGCGGCCCATACAAGATATTGAACTCTTCCATCGACACTGCGACGCAATATTCCGACGATACCGTACTGGACCAGCGGACCTACTACTATGTGACCACCGCGGTGGACTCGAGCGGGCAGGAGAGCGGCTACTCAAATATGACCAAAGCGGTGATTCCGTAGCGATGTCGGGCGACCGCGGCCGCAAACCGGCTATTTCCGAAGCGAATCGATAAAACTCCGGCAGACTGTGGCAAAGCCCGACTAGCCGGGTGTTCCGCGAAAGAGCGCCTACAGTCCTTTGTGAGGGTCTGCTTGAGATTACCTAAGTCGTAGCGGCAGCGTACAACCGGGCTACCCGTTTGCGAGACGGGGCATGGCTTCCTGTTCTCTAGCGTGAGACAACGTACGGTTCGATAATTTTGTCTGGTATCGAACCAAGCCATGACAATTCCATCCCCCCCACCGGCCAAGTGGTCTGAATGTTTATTGGCTGTCTTTCTGCTCCTCGCCTGCTTAGGTTGCGGAGGCGGAGGCGGGACACAAAGCAATCATCCTCAATTTCCGAAGCAGCCCCAACTGGGGCTTGATCATTCGAAGCTGGACTTCGGCACGGTAAAGGTGGGCGGTACGAAGGACATGTCGCTCACGATCGCGAATTCCGCACCACCTGGCAGCGCTGACATGACCGTAACTCAAATCGTTGCCAATGGTAGTGGCTTCAGCGTGACGACCCCTCAGTTGCCTTTGACTCTTTCTCCTGGACAGAGTGTCACGGTGACCACGAACTTTGCTCCCCAAGCACCGGGATCGGCCAGTGGGAGCCTCGGAATCTCAGTGCAGAGTATGAGTGCAACGAGCGTTCCGTTAAGCGGTGACGCGGTAGCGGGCGCAGGTCATCTGGTGGCAAATCCCACGGGCCTGGCTTTTGGAGATGTGCAGGTCGGCAAAACCTCGAGCAATTTCGAAACGATAAGCAATACCGGAGAGAGCACGGTCACGCTTAGTCAGGCGAATACCAATAATGCGGCATATTCGTACAGTGGGCTGTCGCTGCCCGCGAGCCTGGCGACGAACCAGAGCATTACGTTCACGGTGACCTTCGCGCCCGTCGCGGTGGGCGCCGCGAATGGCACACTGAGCCTGGTGTCTGACGCCGACGACTCGCCGACAACGGTTTCACTCAGCGGAACAGGAACCGCCCAAGGACAACTCGGCGCTTCGCCATCGACGCTGAATTTCGGGAGTGTGGTGGTGGGCAATCATGCCGCGCTGACCGGAAAGCTAACGGCCACGGGACAGACGGTCACGGTGTCGTCGGTTTCGAGCAGCGATGCAGAGTTCGCGGTCAGCGGAATTTCATTTCCGCTGGCGATTTCCGCCGGACAGAGCGCGCAATACACTGTGACGTTCACGCCATCAGCCGCAGGAACAGCAGCGGGCACATTGAACTTTAGCAGCGACGCGGCAAACTCGCCGACGCAACAATCGGTGACGGGCGAGGGTACCGCCCCGCCGCAACACAGCGTCGAGCTGTCGTGGAATGCGAGCGTGTCGCCGGATGTGGTTGGATACAACCTTTACCGCGGGCAGAAACCGGGAGGTCCGTATTCGATCGTCAATGGCGCGCTCGACGCGACCGTCAATTACCAGGACAGCTCGGTGCAGGCAGGACAGACATACTACTATGTTGTGACGGCGGTGGATTCGGGGGGCGCGGAAAGCGGCTACTCGAACGAGTCGAAAGCGATCGTTCCCTCACCATAAGGGAGGTCGTGAAATCGAGGGTTGCAGGCACAACAAAGCGCATGCACTTTCGAGTAATGTCAAGCGCAAGTCTTGAGGTATTCTCCCCGCGGGTGGATGGCTCGAGTAAGCGTATGCAGTAGCCAGGCGTGGCAAGCTCAGCGTTGTTCGTACCATTCACCCCTGCCATTCCTCTTGCTTCTTGTCAGTTGATCATCTCTTAATCGGATAACTCAATCGCCGGCTGCGAGCGCGCTGCGGCCTGATTTTGGAGTGTCGCCGCTGACGGAATCCTTCTTCTTCGATTTCAACCACTCCGCAGCCCGGCGCTCGGCCTCGGCAAGCTGCTGAGGCGAGAGCAGGCGCCGCACTCTCTGCTTACCTTCAGCGATACGTTGGAACAGTGGGCCCAGCCTACTCTCGGCAAGCAGATACCACATGTAGGCGAAAGTGCGAGCCTCCGGGTCGCCGCCGGGGCGGATATTCTCACAGTGGTATTCCGCGAGCCGAAGTTGACCTAACAGATCACCCGACTCGGCGGCCGAGGTCAGGCCGCCGACATGGTGCGCGCTGCCATTGCCGTTACCGCTTTGCAGACCCTTGTTCATGGTGAGGGCCAGCAGTTCGGTGCGGTTCGATACACCGAGTTTCTCGAAGATGCGGAACAGATAATTCTTCACCGTGTGGGGGCTGAGCTTGAGAGCCTGGGCAATTTCGCGATTGGTCATTCCGGACGCGACATACTGGATGACCTCGCGTTCGCGGGCGGAGAGAAGGTCAGCACCGTCGTGACGGGTAGCGCGCATAACGGGCAAATTGGCGAGAGCGTCCATCACATGTGCCAGCTCAGAGCTGCTGGCCCATACCTGACCTTGATGCACGCAGCGAATGCATTTGAGCAGATCCTGCGGTTTGCTGTTGCTTGACAAGATGCCGGCGGCGCCTGCCCGGAAACACTCAAAAATGTCGGGGGCACGAGAGGAGTCCAACATGACGATGCCGCGAATCTGCGGACGCAATTGGCGGAGTTCGCGCAGCAGGGCGGGGCCGCTGGAATAGTTTTCCAGGGCAAAACTCACGACCACAACGTCAATGGGAACCTGCTTGACCGTGTCGAGCAGGTCCTGTGGAGCGGATTCCGGCGCCACAACATGCAATCCTGGATCGCTACGGATGGCGGCGGCCAAGAGTTGAGTGTGAATCCGTGTGCGATCAGCGACCGCAACGCTGATCAAATCCCGCCCTGGATTCTCCTGGGACGGCATATGCCTCCGAGTCAGTTCAAGATTCGATCTTGCAACCGCCCCGAGGGGACAATACGATCGTTCGATCACGATCGGCAGGGCAGCGAAATCACCATAGGTGGGTGGCGCTGGCGGGGGAAAAGCACGTCTCGCAATGACGACCTGTTTGAAGTCTCAAGCCGTCTGTCCTGTATCATAGCAGACATCTGACGCTGCGCAAGAAAAGAATAAAAAAATGCGATGTATGCGGAAGTATGCACATGACTCTTACAGACACAAGTGTCTAAGATCGGGAACGGCGGCAAACCCCACCTTCGTGCTATTACTCAAATAACAACAACCTGGTTACTGCGATGCGCGCAGTCGGTAAGGGATTGGACTTGTGATAGTTAGACGTGTTTGGTTGACGATTGTGAGACGCGCTCCAATGCCCTTGTCGTCGTGAAACGACGAGAACAACGTCTCCGGGAGACTCGACCGGGCACCAGAGAAGGGTCGGCGGCAGCTACGAAGGGTCAAAAGTCCCTTGGCCGTTGTACCACTTGCACGCGATTGCAAGCGACCTTAGATTCGAACTCACAAGATTCCCCCACTATAAGAAGACCCCTCCTCCTACACTGAACTGTGGACTGTTGGGACCCCGCGATGGGGCTCAGAGGGCGAAGCTATGCGCAGTTGCGACCGGGCGGACAGAGAAAACACAGGGGTGAATGGGCCGTCGGGACGGGAAAGCAAGATGCGCTGGTACGCATTACACACACGGTCTCGTCATGAACGGGTGGTGGCACAGCGTCTCAGCGGAGGCGGCCTGGAAACCTACTTGCCAACCGTCCGTGAAGTGCACCGCTGGAGCGATCGCAAGAAAACCATTGAGGTGCCGCTCTTCAGTTGCTATCTGTTCGTGCGCTGTGCCATGAGTTCAGACGACCGTACCCAGGTGCATCGGATCGAAAGCGCGCTTGGCTTCGTGGGGGCGCAGGGCGAGGGACTGCCGATTCCCGATGAGCAGATCGAATGCGTGCGCACCGCGCTGGCAGAACCGCGGCCGTGCCGGTCGCTGCCGTTCCTGAAAGTCGGACAGAGGGTCCGGGTATGCGGCGGGGCCATGGACGGAGTTGAAGGTGTGTTTGTTTCCGAGAACGGCGACCAGAGCCTCATCATTTCGATTGATGCGATTCAGCGCTCGCTCGCGGTTCGCATTGACGGCTACCATGTCAAGGCAATCTAAGTAAGACTGCACGAGTTGTTCACCCGCGCGGCCCATTCGCTCTTCCAGCGTCATGCAGCAACCCGAATTCGAACAGATCGGCGACGAACTGTACTTCGTCGCGGCAAGTCCGGTCACGCGTCGCCTGCGGACGCAAGCTGAACTGCTCTCGCAGAGCGATGTGCCGGTCCTGATTACCGGCGAGTCGGGCAGCGGCAAGGCCACAACTGCGCGGCTGATTCACTCGCTGTCGATCCGGTCGAGCTTTGAATTCAAGACGGTGAGCTGCGCCACCCTGACTGCGGACCTGCTGGACAGCGAGCTTTTCGGTTGTGAAAAAGTCGGGGAGCGCGGCCGGCTGGAGCTGAAGCCGGGAAAGTTCGAACAGTGCGCCAAGGGAACGATTCTGCTGGATGACATCGAAACCATGCCCAGGGCGGTGCAGTCTCGACTTCTTCGATTGCTGAAGACCCGCGAGTTTGCGCGTTTCGGTGGGCGGTCACCGGTGCGCGTCGACGTCCGTATCATGGCGACCACGGAATCCAATCTGGAGAGGGTAGTAGCCGACAAAAGGATCCTCGACGATCTCTATTACCAGCTGAGCGCATTCGACTTGCATGTGCCTGCGCTTCGGGAACGGCGGGAAGAGATTCCGCTCTTGCTCGGCCACTTCATGCAACGGTTGACCTGTCGCTACGGAGTACCGGCGCCGCCGTTTTCCGCGGCGTTGCTGGATGCCTGCCAGAATTACTCGTGGCCAGGCAATTTGCGCGAGCTGGAAGTATTCGTCAAGCGCTTTCTGGTATTCCGGGATGAAGGGGCGGCGCTTGAGGAACTCCAGTCGCATCCGGTGCGTGGGGGCACGAGACACTCCAATGCGGCGGGAGATGGGCATACGCAGAAAGGCATTCCGGGATCCGAGGAAAAAACGTCCTCGTTGAAATCTCTCGTCAGAAGCGCAAAGGGAGAGGCGGAGCGGATCGCGATTGCCCAGGCGCTGGAAGAGACACACTGGAACCGCAAAGCGGCGGCCCGTTTGCTGAGCGTCAGCTATCGCGCGCTGCTTTACAAAATCCAGGAATATCAGATCGTGCCAAGCGGTGACTACCTCTCGTACACCTACAGCGTCAAGCAGGCAAAGTGAACGTCAACTAACACGTTGAGGCATTCTTATGAATTTCATTAGAAGACGAGCTCTATATCTTGCCATGGTTCTGTTACCAAGCTGTGTGGCGTTATGTGCGCAGACGGATAAAGCGCCAGGAGGAGAAAAGTCTGCGCCAGATGCAAATGTAAGTGGAGGAACTGCCCAAACTCACGAGAGAGTGCGTTCGGACGAGGTCTACGTAGTTGGCGCCAATGATGTTTTGAGCATCAGCGTCTGGAAGGAGCCGGATGTGTCGCGAACCGTTCCGGTCCGGTCGGACGGAAAAATTTCCTTGCCACTCGTCGGCGAGCTGCAAGCTGCGGGTCAAACCCCCAGGCAGTTAGAAAAAGACATTACCGACCGCCTGCAGAATTACATTTCCGAGCCGGAAGTCACGGTGATCGTCACCGACAGTAAGAGCCAAAAGATCAATATCCTGGGGATGGTGGCAAGGCCTGGCGCATACCTGATGACGGGCTCGACGACGGTGCTGGATGCAATCGCACTTGCCGGCGGGTTCAAGGATTTCGCCAAGAAAAAATCGGCTTACGTGCTGCGATCGAAAGCCGATGGAACACAGCAGCGGATTCCGTTCAACTACAACGAAGTTATTAAGGGAAACCATCCTGAGCAGAACGTGAAACTGCTTGCAGGCGATACCGTAGTCGTTCCGTAGGCGGGCTCTATGCGTATTCAGTGCGGTTTGTTAGCTGCGACGTTGGTGCTGACGCATACGTTTGCCTTGGCACAGATTACAGGCACTTCCGATGGCGACACGCGATCCGTCGCGCCCGCGGCGACATCCCCTCTTCTGGGGCTTAACATCACTGCAAGCGAGGAAGACAGCGGCAGCATGCTCCCGCAGATCCCTTCGATTGTAGGAGGCCGCGGACTTGTACTGAGTCCTTCCGGCGAGCAGGAGCGGTCGAACTACTTACGAGCAGGACTGAACGTAGGTGCGACCTACGACGACAATGCGTCGATGGTGTCGACGGGAGCGGTCGATAACACTAGTCTTTCGATATTCCCGAACATCGGGATCGAACACACCTCCCCGACAACGCAATGGAATCTCGATTATGCCGCCGGTTTCACCGCCAACCAAAGGCTGTCGAATCGCAACCAGGGGTCACACGATCTGAACTTCGGCTCGCAATTCCGGCTGAGCCCGCATGTGACATTTCGGCTTAATGAGGACTTCGCTCTTACAACCGGTTTCTTTGATGCGAACAATGCCGCCGCGATCGAAAGCGGGGGCCCCAATGGAAGCGTGCTAGCGCCGCTCTCCAAGCAAAGGTCATCAGTGACCGACGCCGAAGCCGATTATCACTTTGCACTTCACGATCTCGCCGGAGTTAGCGGGTCATTCTATAACTTGCATTACAGCGACATCAGCCAAGGGACGCTTTTTACCGACACTAAGACATCTACCGGGACAGCGTTCTGGCTCCATCAACTAGGACGAAATTGGATCGGCGCAAGTTATCGGTTCCAACATCTTGTCTTTAGTCCCGGCAGCGGCACTACGGACGTGAACAGTGTGTTTGCGGTCGATACGTTGTCGCTGGCAAAGGTTCTCACCCTATCGGGATTTGCCGGCGCTGAACACTCTGCGAACCACGGCGTGGCGCAGGGACCTGGAATTGCGTCGAGCCTTTCTCAGACCTCGCCGCTGTTTGGCGCAGACGCAGCGTGGAACGGACAACGAACCGGGGCCGCGATCGGGTTCTCGCGCCAGGTGAGCGACGGCGGAGGGGTGTTAGGAGCTGTGAGAATGCAGGAAGTACACGGCGCCATTCGGCACGAACTGCTTCCAGGATGGTCGTTAGGTGTGCTTGGGCGTTACGGCAACAATAAATCTCTAACCACGGCGCTGGGCGGCAGTACGGCAACCGCGATCGATACGTGGAGCGCGAATATATCGGTTCAGCACAACCTACGAAAGAATCTGAGATTGGATTTCGGCTACGCGCACGAGTTCCAAGACCAATCGGGAACGCTGGATCCCGCTTTTCTTGGCGGTGCGCATCGTAACCGCGTTTATATAACGATTGGCTACCAGTGGGCCAAGCCCTTGGGTCGTTAACGATGCAAGACGAATTCGTCGAACAAGAATCGCAGATGCCGGACGCGGACCAGGTGTTCGGCATGGTGCGCCGGCGCCGGTGGCATTTTCTGCTGCCTTTCTTCGGCGGATGGCTGCTGGTCTGGGGGATAGGCTGGGTCCTGCCCTCGGTCTACCGATCTGGAACGCTGATCCTGGTGGAACAACCCGCGGTTCCCGAAAGGCTAGTCGCGTCGAACATCGATGTCGATATCCAGGGACAACTCGACAGCATCGGCCAGCAAATACTTAGCCGCACCCGGCTGCTGCGCATCATCAACAGCTTGGATCTTTATGCGGAGAACCGCAAACGCAAAACTCCGGACGAACTGGTTGAGGAGATGCGCAAGGACATCGACGTCGAGCTCGTCCGCAGCGATGACAAGAAGCTCTCGGCATTCAATATCTATTATGTGAACCGCAATCCTGAGACGGCGCAACGGGCGACCAACGAACTGGCCAATTTATTTATCTCGGAGAACCTCGAGCAGAGGCAGGAAAGATCGGAGAACACGACCAAATTTCTGGAAGACCAGCTGGCGCAAGCTCGCGCGACATTGGCGGAGCAGGAAGCCCGCGTTCGGGAGTTTAAAGACAAGCACATCGGAGAGCTCCCCAGCCAGACACAGAGTAACCTGCAAATTCTAGGTGGGTTACAAGCCCAGTTACAGGGGGAAGAGGATTCCCTCAACCGCGCGAAGCAACAGAATACCTACCTCGAATCTCTGCTGAATCAATACAAGTCGCTGGAACACGGCAAAGCCAGCGATGGCAGCCCCGTCGGTCTGAATGAGATCGAAAAGGAACTGGAACATCTGAAAGCGCAACTCGCGGACCTCAGTTCACACTATACGGACAAGCACCCCGATGTCCGCAAGACCAAGGAGCAGATCGCACGCACAGAGAAGATCAGGGAGCGCATCCTTGCCGACATGAATAAACCGGGAGGCGCCAGCGATGTTCCAACCACCACGGTAGTAGATCCGAAGAACGCGCCCGTGCTCGACCTTGAGAGCCAGTTGAAAGCGAACAAAATCGAGATCGTAAACCGGCAGAATGAGATCAAGGAATTACAGGCGAAGACCTACGAATATCAAGGCCGGCTGAATCGAGCGCCGGTCATGGAACAGCAGTTCGCGGACATCACACGCGACTACGATCAATCCAAAGCAAACTACGATTCGCTTCTGGCAAAAAAGAACCAGTCTGAAATGGCCACCAACCTGGAGAAGACCCAGCAGGGTGAACACTTCAGCATGTTGGATCCTCCGAACCTTCCGACCAAACCATACCAGCCGAATCGGCTGCAGTTGTGCGGGCTGGGATTGATCGCCGGCGTGGTGCTGGGTGGCGGGGTTGCAGCGGGCATTGAATTCCTGGGCGGCAGAGTCTACACCGAACGGGAAATCAAGAAAATCGTACCCTTCGAGATTCTTGCGGAAATCCCGGTCATGCAGACGACCAGGGAACAAGCCCGGGCGCGACGTAGCAACATACTTGCAGCGCTTACAGCTGCACTGATACTCATGATCATTCTTGCCGGCGCTGCACTTACATATCTCCGTGGTTAGGAAAACAGGTGTATAGGTCGTTCTACCAGCTACGCATTAGTCCCTTCGAGATCACGCCGGACCCGTCGTTCCTGTTCTCGACGGCGCGGCATAACGAGGCTTTGGCCTCGCTGTACTACGGCGTGCGCGCGCGTAAGGGATTCGTGGTTTTGACGGGAGAGGTGGGCACCGGAAAAACTCTGCTGGTGCGTTGCGTTCTGGAGCTGCTGCGGCGCACCGGAGTAGCGTTCGCCTATGTGTTCAACCCGAGTCTCTCGGCGCTGGAGTTCGTGCGGTACATTGCGGGTGACTTCGGCCTAGCCGTAACCGGGAAGTCGAAAGACGAGTTGATTCTCACGTTGAGCGCATTCCTGGTCGATCGCCATCAACAGAAATTGGCAACGCTGTTGGTTGTGGATGAGGCCCACCATCTCGCGCCCGAACTGCTGGAAGAAATACGGCTGTTGACGAATCTCGAGACCACGCAGCAGAAGCTTCTGCAAATCGTGCTGGCGGGCCAGCCGGAGCTCGACGAGATGCTGGATTCATTCGAACTCCGGCAATTAAAACAGCGCATCGCGATGCGCTGCCATCTCGAACCGCTGAGCCTGGATGAAACGCGAGGGTACATTGAGCGGCGGCTTCAGATTGCCGGCGCTTCCGCTGCCGGCACGCTTTTCAGCGAGGCGGCGATTGAAAGTATCTTCCGGCACTCCAAGGGTTTTCCACGAACCATCAACACCATCTGCGAAAACGCGCTTCTGTCCGGGTATGCCCGGCGGCTGAGGACGATTCCCGCAGAAATTGTCGAAGAGATAGCAGTCGACCTACGTCTGGGAATCGTTTCCGCGCCGCGCAAGAACAACCGGGCTGCAGTTATCGATGAGAAGGAAAAGCAGGATCTCTTGCGGGCGGTGAAGACGCTCCTGGAAGTACAGGAGTTATTGCAGGAAGTGAAATTGATGGGCAAGGAGGCCAGCCCGCTGTCGCAGCAGGCTAGGGAACATGAGCCGTATATATGATGCTCTGAAGCGCTCGGAGAGCGAGCGAGACGGCGAAGACCTACTGGCGGCATCGTCAGTGACGGAGTTGCTGCAGGCAGCCGAATTGCGCTACGTGCAGCAGGCGCCGGCGGTCGCGCCCGTTCTCCGAACAGCGGCGTTTGAGCCCGGGGGAGTTACCGTTCGGGTGTCCGCCACGGCCGAGTCACGGCTGGTGTGCTTCACAGATCCAGGAAGTTTGGGCGCGGAGAAATTTCGCGTATTAGGACTCCGGCTGCGCCATCTGCGCGACAAGCGCAAGCTAAAACGAATCGTCGTGACCGGCACCGCGCCGGAAGAAGGCAAGAGCTTGATTTCGGCCAATCTTGCG
>Ga0335081_10016042_pt1 | contig 12118 bp, 9 predicted proteins | sample Lox_Sample_35_FD_206713 | JGI IMG/M metagenome (GOLD analysis project Ga0335081, IMG submission 206713) | Soil microbial communities from Loxahatchee National Wildlife Refuge, Florida, United States - Lox_Sample_3.5 | ecosystem: Environmental > Terrestrial > Soil > Wetlands | place: USA: Florida... | reverse complement strand
CACGCAATCGATGGTGCCGTCGGCCAGTGCGCCCCGCAGTTCGGCCACGTCGGTCTCGGTGCGCAGCGGCGGGTTGACCTTGAACAGCGGGTCGTAGTTCGCGGCGAGCTGATCGGTCAGCAGCAGATGGTGCGGCGTGACCTCGGCGGTGACCTGCCAGCCCTTGGACTTGGCCCAGCGGATGATCTCCACCGAGCCAGCGGTGGAGACGTGACAGACGTGCAGCGCGGAGTCCACATGCGCGGCGAGCAGGCAATCCCGGGCGATGATGGCTTCCTCGGCCACGGCGGGCCAGCCGGCCAGGCCGAGGCGCGCGGACATCTCGCCCTCGTTGAGCTGCGCGCCTTCGGTCAGCCTGGGCTCCTGCGCGTGCTGGGCGATTACCCCGTCAAAGGCCTTGACGTACTCGAGCGCCCGGCGCATCAGCAGCGGGTCGGACACGCACCGGCCGTCGTCGGAGAAGACGCGGACCCGTGCGGCCGAATCCGCCATCGTGCCGAGCTCGGCCAGTCTCGCGCCGGCCAGGCCCGCAGTGACGGCGCCCACCGGCTGGACATCGCAGTGGCCCGCGGTCCGGCCGAGCCGCCACACCTGCTCGACCACCCCGGCGGTGTCCGCCACGGGGTCGGTGTTGGCCATGGCGTGCACGGCGGTATAGCCGCCGAGGGCGGCCGCCGCGGTCCCGGTCTGCACCGTCTCCGCGTCCTCGCGGCCCGGCTCCCGCAGGTGCGTATGCAGGTCGACCAGCCCGGGCAGGGCGATCAGGCCGTCGGCGTCGAGAACCTGGACGCCCGGCCCACGGGCGCTGAGCCCGGGTTCGATGGCGGTGATGGATCCGCCGCCGAGCAGGAGATCGGTGACACGGGCTCCCCGCTCGCCGTCCGCGGGCAGCGTGACCCCGCGGATCAGCCACCTCGCCTGGCCCTCCGGGGTCACCCCGGGTCCGCCGGCCGTCACCGGGCCACCGCGGTCACCGGGAACTCCGCCCCGCCGAGCAGCAGGTACAACACCGCCATCCGGGTGGTGACGCCGTTGGCGACCTGCTCCACGATGGTCGAGCGGACCGAGTCCGCCACTTCAGCCGCGATCTCTATCCCCCTGTTCATCGGCCCGGGATGCATGACGATGGCGTGCTCGGGCAGCCGCGCCATCCGGGCGGCGTCGAGCCCGTACCTGCGGCTGTACTCCCGCACGGTCGGGAAGTAGGCGGCGGTCATCCGTTCCTGCTGGATCCGGAGCATCATCACCACGTCGCTTTTCGGCAGCTCGCAGTCCAGGTCATAGCTGACCGAGCAGGGCCAGCTGCCGACGGCGAGCGGCAGCAGAGTGGGCGGGGCGGCCAGGGTCACCTCGGCGCCGAGGGTGCTCAGCAGCAGCACGTTGGACCGGGCGACCCGGCTGTGCAGTACGTCGCCGACGATCGTCACCCGGAGCCCGTCGAGGCCGGCCCCGCGGGCACCGGGCCCTTTCAGCCTGCGCCGGATGGTGAACGCGTCGAGCAGAGCCTGGGTCGGATGCTCGTGCGTGCCGTCCCCGGCATTCAGCACGCTGCCCCGCACCCAGCCGGCCAGCCGGTGCGCCGCGCCGGAGGCCGGGTGCCTGATGACCACCGCGTCCGCCCCCATCGCCTCCAGCGTCAGCGCGGTGTCCTTCAGGCTCTCGCCCTTGGCGACGCTCGATCCCTTCGCGGAGAAGTTGATCACGTCGGCAGACAGCCTCTTGGCTGCGGCTTCGAACGAGATCCGCGTCCTGGTCGAGTCCTCGTAGAAGAGGTTCACCACGGTCCGGCCGCGCAGCGTGGGCAGCTTCTTGATCGGCCGGTCGGCCAGGCTGGCCAGTTCCTCCGCGGTGTCGAGGATGAGCAGTGTGTCGGCCCGGCTGAGGTCGACGGCCGAGATCAGGTGCCGCTTCACGGTGCTACCTCCAAATGCTCGCGCCATCCGGGAGGCAAGGCAACCGGTCGCTCGCGCGGGCCGCGAGGACCCGCACTCGCGAGCCGGTACCGTGGAGGGGGCACGGGGAGGTGGGTGCGGCTCACGGGTGCCTCCCGTCGTCGCTGATCATCACGCTGTCCTGCGCGTCCACCTCGGTCAGCAGGACATGCACGACCTCGCGCTGCGACGTCGGCAGATTCTTGCCCACGTAGTCGGCGCGGATCGGGAGCTCGCGGTGGCCGCGGTCGACCAGGACCGCAAGCTGCACCGCCCGGGGGCGGCCGAGATCGTTCAGCGCGTCGAGCGCGGCGCGTACCGTGCGACCGGAATACAGCACGTCGTCGACCAGTACGACCGTCTTGCCGTCCACGCCGCCGGCCGGGAGTTCGGTGCGGCCCAGCGCACGGGCCGGATGGAGCCGCAGGTCATCCCGGTGCATGGTCACGTCAAGCGAGCCGCATGGGACCTCGAGTCCCTCGAACTCCCCGATGCGGGCCGCGAGGCGGCGCGCCAGCGGAACCCCCCGCGTCGGTATGCCGAGCAGGATGACCTGGTCACCGCCGTGTGTCCGTTCCAGGATCTCGTGGGCGATCCTGGTCAGCACTCGCCTGATTTCCTCGGCGTCCAGAACCGCGAGGCCGTCACGCCCCGCGACCGGACTGCTGGCTGCGCACATAGAACGGACCTCCTTCCCCGCCTCACCGGACGGTCATTAAAGGATGTCTACGTTGACGATCATACGGGGAGTTACCACTTGGCCCGACGCCTTTGGCCCGGCCCGAGCGACATGTGATTTACGTCACACGGACGGAAGTCATCGGAACATGACGAGAGTTGGTCATGTGGCGGCCACACGCCCGCTGCGACGGGAAACCTGATCTCAGCTGGGTTCTCGTCGGCCGGCGGAGGGTACATAGCGATCCGGGAGAGCTAGTCGGTTACCGGCCGAGTTAAGCCGGTTTTTGCCATTCGGCTTGACCTTATAGCGCTCGCCGCCTACCGTCACTGAGCGTAACCGTTACCGTAAGCGACGACTGGCCGGGAACCGAGGAAAGAATGCCATCTGAGTACGCCAAGACCCTTGGCGCGCGGCTGCGCGCCATCCGGACGCAGCAGGGCCTCTCGCTGCACGGAGTGGAAGAGAAGTCCCGCGGCCGCTGGAAGGCCGTGGTCGTGGGTTCCTACGAACGCGGCGACCGGTCGGTGACCGTCCAGAAGCTGGCCGAGCTGGCCGAGTTCTACGGTGTCCCCGTGTCCGAGCTGCTGCCCGGCGACGCCGCTCCGACTCCGCTGGTTCCCACGCCCAAGCTCGTCATCGACCTGGAGCGGATGAGCCAGCTGCCGAAGGACAAGGTCGGCCCGCTGGCCCGCTACGTCGCGACCATCCAGAGCCAGCGGGGCGACTACAACGGCCGCGTCCTGTCCGTACGGCACGAGGACCTCCGTTCGCTCGCGGTCATCTATGACAAGGCCCCTGCCGACCTCACCGAGGAACTCATCAGCTGGGGCGTGCTCGACGCCGACGCGCGCGGCGCGATGGAAGGATTCTGAGCTTCTAACCTGCCGGCCTGAGCGGGAGCGGGGACTGGACCTCGACACCGAGAGCAGTCTCCGCCAGTGACAGGAAGGTCTCCGCGTCCTGCAGCAGGTCATCGGCCTCGCGCGCCGACGCCGCACGTGGCAGTCCGGCCTCGGCGGCCGCGCGTTTGCCCGCCCCGGCCGCGAAGTAGGCAGCCCACTCGGTAAGCGCCGGCTCGACCTGGGGCAGCAGCTCCCACACGCTGTGCGGCTTCCTGCGCCTCGACTGCGGTTCGCCCCGGGCCGCCACCACTGCCGCCGCGGCCCGCAGGGCCGCCAGATGCGCCGTGACATACCGGGCGCCGGGCGCCGACTCGTCGGCCGCCTCCGCGAGCCCCCGCCGCGCGGACTGGAGCATGCTGAGCACGGCCGGCGCCACCCCAGGATGCCGCGGGCTCACATCCCCCAGGCCCATCCGCATCTCCGCTGTGTTCACCATCGTCCTCATCTCCTCCTCTGCCCGGCCGGTCCACTGCCCGGCCGGGCGAGATGTTTCCTCTCGCTCACCCGGCCGACGCCGGTCCCATCTATTCGAACCTAAATTCGTTCGGATGTCCAGTCATCTTCGATGTCTGTTCGAAGATACCGCGAAGGTCTGACATTTCGGGGACCGCCGGTCGCGCCCTCGGGCCCGCCGACCCTGCCCGGGCGGGCCCGCCGCTCGGGCCGTCACGCTCTGGCCCAAGTTGCGCGACTGGCTACGAGCGTGACCTCTCGCCAGGGGCGGCAGATGCCGGAGCTGCCTCTCATGTGAGAGAGGTTTCTGGGAGAACTAGGGCTCCTGGGAGAGTAGAGAGTCTATGGTGCACCGATGGCCCCAAGCCAGGAAGCATCCCGGATTCCTCTGGAAGTCAGGCGGAAACGTAGCCGTGGGTCGCTGGGCTACCGCGCCTGGGCGCCGCCGACGAGCTGGACGACCTAAAGGTGTGCTGGCCACTTGCCCGGAGCTGATATCTGGGCGGCCGCAACCCGCGCGAAACTGGGTTTCCCGGATCATGACGTCTTAAGGATTGGCGCGAATGGGCTGGCGGCTGACTGTGCACAGGGCCGGTCACCTGGGCACCCACGGCCCATTGGCGGCGTTAAACAAGAACAGGCAAGGATCGGGGGGCATTTGCGCAACGCGAGTGTTTGTGCGAAGGGTTGGGCTGGACCTGTATTTTAATCGCGTGCCATCCCTACCCGCCACCGACGATGGGAGCGCGAGGCCGCTCGCTGAACACTCGAGCACCGGCCCCGGCGGCGGCGAGGACATCGCATGGGAGGCTGGCACTGAGCCCGGGACCCCTGCTGATACGGACGAAGAGCCCGGGACCGACGGCGGGGAGCCCGTGTCCGGAGGACCTGTGCCCGGCGAACCTTCGGCCACCGGGCACGCAGTCGCCGGGCACGTAGTCGCCGGGCACGCGGCAGAGGAGCCTCCAGCAGGTAAGCCCCAGTCTGCGGGGCCCTTGGCTGCGGGGCTCTTGGCTGCGGGGCTCTTGGCTGCGGGGCCCTTGGCTGCGGGGCCCTTGGCTGCGGGGCCCCAGTCTGCGGGGCCCTTGGCTGCGGGGCCCCCCGTGGGCGAGTCCGGCCGGTGGTTCCGGCCGGCCAGGAAGGCCGAGAGCGGCTTCCTCGCGATCCCGGCCGACGGCCAGGCCGGCCTTGCCACACCCGAGACTGAGCCGCAGGTCGCGGCGGCTGACGCGGCGGTCCCCGCGCCTGGTCGCGCCGGGCCGGGCGCAGCAGATACGGCGGATACGGACACGGCGGGCGAAGCGACCGGGATGGACGCCGCTCCGGCCAGCACGCTGCCATGGCGGGACGGGCCAGTGCACCCGGACGGCGCAGGCAGGCCAGCACACCCGGACGGCACAGGCAGGCCAGCACACCCGGACAGCCCGGGCGGGGTACCGGGGGCGCGCGGGGTGAGCCTGGCCCCGCCTCCTGATCGCGGGGCGGAGACCAAGGAGAAGGACGAGACCGGGAAGGGCGAGACCGGGAAGGGCGAGACCGGGAAGGGCGAGACCGGGAAGGGCGAGACCGGGAAGGGCGAGACCGGGAAGGGCGCGGGTGAGGAGGAGCGCGGGGCGCTCCGGACCGCGGCCAGGCGGCGGATCTCCCGGCGCCGGACGCTGCAGGCCGGCCTGCTCGGTGGCGCGGGAGTGGCCGCGCTGCCGCTGCTGGCGCTGGTCGGCGGCATCACCCGGACGGGCGGGCAGCCGACCGACCTCACCTTCACGATCAACACGAACTGGCTGTTCGGCGGGCAGTACATGGCGGGCTCGGAGAGCAGGTTCTACGACGACAGCAACTTCGCGCCGGTCGCCGTGCCGCACGCCGTCACCCAGCTGTCCTGGGAGAACTGGGACTACTCGGCCTGGCAGCAGCTGTGGATCTACCGCAGGCACTTCACCGGGGGGCACCTGCTCGACCCGCGCCGGCCGGGCAACCGGATCATCGTCGACTTCGACGGTGTCATGGTCAACGCGTCGGTGACCATCAACGATCAGCTGGCCGCCACCCACCAGGGTGGCTACCTGCCCTTCTCGGCCGAACTCACCGGCAAGGTCACCGCGGGGGACAACCTGCTCGCGGTGGTGGTGGACGCGCGCTGCCTGCCAGTGCCTCCGGTCGGTGCCAGCTGCGGCCCGGGCAGCATCGACTTCCTCCAGCCAGGCGGCATCTACCGGGACGTCCGGCTGCGGGTGCTCCCGCAGGTGTTCCTCTCCGACCTGTTCGCCCAGCCGGCCGACGTGCTCACCGGGCAGCCCCGGGTGGACATCGAGTGCACCCTGGACTCGGCCGCCACCACGCACCTCACGGGCGCGCTGCTTGTCGAGTTGCTCGACGGTCCGGCGCGGGTTACGGCGCAGGTCGCGAACGTGGCGGTCAGCTCCCCGGGAACCAGTACGGCCGCGCTGAGCCTGACCGGGTTCGGGCCGGTCAGCCTCTGGTCGCCGGATAGCCCGAAGCTGTACACGGTCCGGGCCACGCTGAACTTCCCCGGTCTCGGCAGCCACGTCCTGTCCCGGCGGATCGGGTTCCGCGAGGCGTCCTTCCGCCCCGAGGGCTTCTTCCTGAACGGCAACCGGCTGCCGCTGTTCGGCCTCAACCGGCACCAGCTCTACCCGTACGCCGGCATGGCGATGCCCGCCCGGGCGCAGCGCAAGGACGTGGAGATCCTCAAGAACGAGTTCAACTGCAACATGGTGCGGTGCTCGCACTACCCCCAGTCGCCGGCCTTCCTCGACGCCTGCGACGAACTCGGCGTGCTGGTCTGGGAGGAGGCGCCGGGCTGGCACAACGTGACCACCACCCCGGCCTGGCAGGACCTGGTAGTGCAGAACGTCCGCGACATGGTGATCAGGGACCGCAGCCGCCCCTCGGTGGTCATCTGGGGCACCAGGCTCAACGAGACCAGGGACCACCCCGCGCTGTGGGCCGCGACCCGGCAGGCCGCGCGGGAACTGGACGGCTCGCGGCCGAGTTCCGGGGCGATGGCGTTCCACGAGGACATCGCCTGGAGCGAGGACGTCTACGCCTATGACGACTACGGGATCGACGGCAAGGGGAACGTCGCGCTCAAGCCGCCGTTCCCGGGGCTGCCCTATCTGGTCACCGAGGCCGTCGGGGTGGAACCGGTCAGGCCGCAGCACTTCGCCTGGACCGATCCGCCGGCCTGGCTGGCCAGGCAGGCCGCCCTGCACGGCCAGGCGCAGAGCCAGGCGCGGTCCAGCACCGGCTACGCCGGCCTGCTCGGCTGGGCCGGGTTCGACTACGCCTCGCTGCTCGGCCAGGGCCCCGGCGACGTCAAATGGGCCGGGGTGGCGGACGGCTTCCGGGTGCCCAAGCCCGGCGCCGCCATCTACCAGGCGCAGGGCGACCCGGCCGTGCGCCCGGTCATCGTCCCGGTGTTCTTCTGGGAGCCAGCCGGCGCGATCCCGGCCCCCGCCCCCACCGCGATGATCGCCAGCAACTGCGAACGGCTCGAGGTCTTCGTCGGCGGCACCCACGTAACCAGCGCGCTGCCCGCCTTCGGCTCGCCGCTGTACAGCGGCCTGATCCACCCGCCCTTTCTGGTCGACCTGCCCGGGCGCATCCCGAACCCCGCCCCGGACCTGCTGGTCCTGGGCTTCGTCGGCGGCCGCCAGGTGGCACAGCTGCAGATGTCGGCCAGCCCGGCCGGCGACGCGCTCGTCCTGGCCGCGGACGACACGGCCATCACGGCCGATGGCTCCGACGCGACCAGGGCGGTGTTCCGCGCGGTCGACGCCTATGGGAACCAGCGCCGGTACGGCAGCGGCGTGATCGCGCTGACCCTGTCCGGCCCGGCCACGCTGGTAGGCGACAACCCGTTCGCGTTCGGCCGGTACGGCGGGCTCGGCGCGGTGTGGGTCCGCTCGCAGGCCGGCCAGCCCGGGGCGATCACGCTGACCGCGAGCCACCCGCTGCTCGGCCAGGCCGAAGTGCAGGTCAGGTCCGAGCCGGCGAACCAGCTGAACGAGCTGGCCTGACCCATGGCCCGGCGATCATGGCACCTGTTCGGGGCTCGCCGCCCGCCTCGTTCGGCCTCCTCTTCCCCGTCTCCTATGCTGGCGGGGATGCGCCGGACGCTAGCGGTTTCCCTCTCCGAGCTGAACCCGGGCGGGTTCACCGCCCGGCTCGACCAGCTGCTCGCGGTGTACGCGGCGGCCATGCGGCCGCCCGCAGGCCTGCTCGCCGGCCGCCGGCCGATCATGGCCGGCCACGCCGGCAACCGGGGATTCCGCGCGCTGGCGGTCACCGACGACGAGACCGGCAAGACGGTCGGCTTCGGCTACGGCTTCCACGGGGCCGCCGGGCAGTGGTGGCACGACACGGTGCGCCGGGCGCTGACGGCCAGCCGGGGCAACACGGCCGCCGCGGCCTGGCTCGACGACTCGTTCGAGGTTGCCGAGCTGCACGTGGCCCCGGACTACCAGGGCCGCGGCGTCGGCGCCGCCGTGCTGCTGCGGCTGGCCTCGGGGCGGCCGGAACGCACCGCGCTGCTGTCCACCCGGGACGCGGACACCCCGGCGCGCCGGCTCTACCGCGGCACCGGCTTCACCGACCTGCTGACCGAGTTCCACTTCTTCCCGGGCGGCGAGCCGCCCTACGCGGTGATGGGCGCCGAGCTCCCGCTGCGGGCCCGGTCGCGGAGGTCACGCTCGTAAAGGCCGAGGCGCTGGTAGATCTCCCTGGTCGCCCGGGACCAGTTGAGCGTGTAGAAGTGCAGCCCCGGCACGCCCTCGGCGAGCAGCCGTTCGCACATCCCGGCCGCGTAGTCCACGCCGATCTCGCGCACCGCGGCCCGGTCGTCCGCCACCGCCTGCAGCCGCTCCCACAGCTCGGTAGGCACCCGGCAGCCGCCGAGCTCGAGTGCCTTCTCGATGACCCGCAAGCTGGTGATGGGCATGATGCCGGGAATGATCGGCACGTCGCAGCCCTGGGCCGTGACCCGGTCCCGCAGCCGCAGGTAGTCCTCCGGGTAGAAGAACATGTTGGTGATCGCGAAGTCCGCCCCGGCCCGGCACTTGGCCACGAAGTGGCGCACGTCTGTGTCCGGATCGGGCGAGCGCGGATGCTTCTCGGGGAAGGCGGCCACCCCCACGCAGAAGTCGCCGACCGAACGGATCAGGCGGACCAGCTCGGCCGCGTAGCTCAGCCCGTCGGGGTGTGGGACCCAGTCAGCGTTCGGGTCGCCGGGCGGGTCGCCGCGCAGCGCCAGCACGTTGCGTACCCCGACCGCCGCGTAGGACCCGATCACCTGCCTGAGCTCGGCCACCGAGTGGTTCACCGCGGTGAAGTGGCCGACCGGGGTCAGCGTGGTCTCCTCGGCGATCCGCCCGGTCACCCGGACGGTGCGGTCCCTTGTCGACCCGCCCGCCCCGTAGGTCACCGAGACGAAGGCGGGGCGCAGCGGCTCGAGCTGCCTGATCGCCCGCCACAGCTGGTGTTCCTCGGCTTCGGTCTTGGGCGGCATGAACTCGAACGAGAACGCCTGGCCGCCGGACGCGAGCAGGTCGCGGATCAGCGGGGAGTGGGGCGGGCCGGCGGCTCGCGCGCGCTTGGCGCCGGCGGTCCGGCGCGGGTTCGGCGGCATGCCGACAGCCTAGCCGTTCCGGTTGCGTTAGCAACGGGGACAGACCCCCGGCACCCGCCGTGCTGGCCACGGGGGGACAGCCCCCTGACCCTCCCCGCTAGAACGCGAGGGCCTGCGCCCGCCGGTTCACCTCGGTGCCGCGGTGCTCGACGATCGCGTCGATCGGCGTGCCGGGCAGCGAGTCGTCCGCCGTGAACAGCCAGCGGAGTGCCTCCAGCTCGTCGAAGCCGCAGTCGAAGAGCAAGGTCAGGGTCCCGCACAGGCCCTTGACGATCTGGCGGCCGACCAGGAAGGCGGCCGGTACCGCGACCGTCCCTTCGGGACGGGTCACGGCGAGGAGCTTGCGGTCGCGGAGCAGCTGCTTCACTCGCCCTGCGGGGATGCCGAGCAGGCCGGCTACATCGGGGAGTGACAGCCATTCGCCGACGAGAGCGTCGGTCGTGGGGTCGATCTGTGCCACGTGACCAATGTCCCACGTCCCGGCTTCTCCCAAACACCCCTCGTGCGGCGACTATCGATTGCATTCCCCCGCACGCCTTCTGGGTGGATGTGCCGTTGGTCCGGTTGGAGCGTGCCCGATGGCACGTCGACCCGGGAATGGCGGGGGCTGGACGGTTACGGGGCGGCGGATTTGACGGGGAGGGCGGCGTCGGTGAGGCGCGCGGGATCTACTGGGGTGGCTGAGGCGATGAGGCGGCGGGCCTGGAGGATGTCGCGGGGGCGGTCGACGGTCAGCACGGCGACCAGGCGGCCGGCCGCCAGCCAGCACGCCGCCCAGGTGGGTTCGGCGGGGTCGCCGCGCCAGACCAGGCTCTCCGCGTCGCCGTGATAGCCGACGTACTGCACCATCCGGCCGAACTGCTCGGACCAGAAGTACGGCACCGGGTCGTAGGCCTCGTCGTCGCCGAGAACGTTGGCCGCGACCACCTCGGGCGCATGCAGGGCCACGTCCCAGTGCTCGAACCGCAGCCGCCGGCCGAACCGCCGCGACTCGAACGCGGCGCAGTCCCCCACCGCGTAGACACCCGGGCGCGAGGTGCGCAGGCCGGCGTCCACGGCCACGCCGTTTTCCAGCCGGACCCCGGAACCCTCCAGCCAGCGCGTGGCCGGCCGCACGCCGACCGCGGTGACGATCTCGTCGGCCTCGATCTGCTCGCCGCCGGCCAGCGCGAGCCCGCCCGGCTGTACGGCTTCGACCGCGGTCGCCACCCGCAGGTCCACCCCGGCAGCGGCGTACCAGCCGGCGGTCCGGGCGCCCACCGGGGCGCCGATCGCCCCGGCCAGCGGCGCGGGCCCGGCCTCTACCACGGTGACCTGGCAGCCGTACGCGACCGCCGCGGTGGCCAGTTCGGCGCCGATCCAGCCGGCCCCGACGATGGCCAGCCGCAGTGCTTTGCGGCGCTGGCCTGGCCGGAGCAGCCCGCGTAGCGCCAGCGCGTCGTCGTAGGTGCGCAGCAGCCGCTGCCGCCCCTGGCCAGGCAGCGTCACCGGCAGCGCCCCGGTGGCCAGCACCAGGTGGTCGAACCGGTGCTCGCCGCGGTTCGTGACCAGGACGTCGCCGAGCCGCGTGGCGGTCTCGTCCGGGCGGAAGTCCACGCCGAGCGCGGCGAAGTCGGCCTGCAGCGAAGGGTCCAGGCCAGGCTCGGTGAGCACCTTCTTGGACAGCGGCGGCCGGTCGTACGGCGGCCGCGACTCGGCCCCGATCAGGGTGATCGGGCCGGCGAAGCCACGCTCCCGTAGCTCCTGCGCGGTCCGCAGCCCGGCCAGGCCGGCCCCGGCCACCACCACTCGTCCGTCATCGGTCACGATCAGACAGGCTACGCCGCGGCCGGACGGTCAGGAGTGTTGTGCAAGCCGACTCGTGAGTGCAGGCCTTTCGGGCCCGCGCGAACGACCCGGGAGCGTCATCCAGAACCGGCCTAGCGAGCATGGGCCTTCCAGGCCCGTGCGAGTGGCCGGTGCTTGGCTACGACGAGAACCACGGCGGGAATCTGGATGACGCGAGCTTCAAGGCAACACGGTGCAGGTGAGCGGCCGACGACCACGGCGGGTCCGGTTGCGTAACACGAACCGTGCGCAAGCAGGGCCGCGCCCGGCCGGTCCGGCCGATCCCTTACGATTCCCGAACGAGCCGGGCTGATTGCTCCCGCGATCACCTCCAGCGGCACCTGGCCACCGGGGACCCAGTGATTAACACGCCGGATAAGCCAGACAACCGTAAAATCATCGCGATGGACGATACGCTGGCCGATCCCCTCACCGGGCGACTGCTCGACGGGCGCTACGCCGTGACGGCGCGCATCGCGCGCGGCGGGATGGCCACTGTCTACCAGGCCACCGACACCCGGCTGGACCGTGAGGTGGCCCTCAAGGTCATGCACGCCGACCTGGCCAGGGACGAGGAGTTCGTCCGCCGGTTCGTCGGCGAGGCCAAGTCGGTGGCGCGGCTGTCGCACCAGAACGTGGTCGCGGTCTTCGACCAGGGCGCCGACGGGCCGTTGTT
>Ga0335081_10016040_pt1 | contig 12119 bp, 13 predicted proteins | sample Lox_Sample_35_FD_206713 | JGI IMG/M metagenome (GOLD analysis project Ga0335081, IMG submission 206713) | Soil microbial communities from Loxahatchee National Wildlife Refuge, Florida, United States - Lox_Sample_3.5 | ecosystem: Environmental > Terrestrial > Soil > Wetlands | place: USA... | reverse complement strand
GGTGAGCGTTACCTCGAGCTGTTCGAGCGAGGCGGCGTGAAGCTCGCCTTGCGCCTTCAATGCAGCAGCGGTCGGGGCGGCGATAGGTGCGGCGATTCCGACGCGCTCGAGGTCGAGACGGTCGATATCGACGCGTACCGGAAGCCCACGCGAGCCGCCGCTCACCGGCGGCGGACGCAAGAGCTCGACGCGCGCCGCTCGGAGCAGCGCGACCGCGAGCTCCTTGCGCAGAAGCTGCGATGCCGTCCAGTGCAGCGTCACGTCGTCGGCGGTCATCCACGGTCCGTCGGCGTCCCTGAGCTCGAGCCGGCCGACGTGCACGTCGTCGGGAAGGCTTCCGGAGAGTTCCGAGACGACGACGTCGTTGCCGGTCGCCCGCGCGACCGCGGTCTCGATGAGGCGATGTCCGCGGTCGGTGCGCAGGGCGGCGACGGCCAGCGCGGCGATCGCGACGACGAGCACGAGCAGCGCGCCCGCGCCCCAGGTCAGCACCTTCGCGGTCGTGCGCATCAAAAAACCTGCCCGAGGCCGATGTAGATCTCGAACCGGTCGCCGTCGGGAAGCTTGTTGAGCGGCACGGCGACGTCGAGCCGGATCGGGCCGATCGCGGTGTAATAGCGAACGCCAAGGCCGGCGCCGACATGGACCGTTCCCGTGAACGGCTTGCTCGTCGCACCGACCTGCCCCGCGTCGACGAACGCCGCGAAAGCGAAGTTGTTGGGCAGCCGCTGCCGCAGCTCCAGCGTCGCCGCGTCGATCGATGTGCCGCCGATCGGCTTGTTGTCGGGGAACTGCGGGCCGATGGACTGGTATTTGTAGCCGCGCACCGTCGCGCTGCCACCGCCGTAGAAGCGCTGATCGGGCGGAAGCGAGAAGAGCGACGCGCCCTGCGCCGTGCCGATGAGGGCGCGCCAGGCCAGGACGCTCGCTCCCGGCGCGCTCTTCGCGAGTGGCGCGAGGTCGATATAGCCCGACGCGTTGCACTGGATGATGAAGAAGTTAGCGGTGCTCGCCCCGAACGACTGGGTCGGCGTCACCGTGGCGGAGGCGCGGATACCACGCAACGGATCCTCGAGCGGGTTGGTGATGCCCGTGCTGTCGTACTTGGCGTTGACCGGCAAGGAGAGCAGCGTGTAGCGGCGCGCCTCGCCTTCCTGGACGATGCGCTCCTTGATCCCGGCGATGCCCACGCTCCCGCTCCACCGCTCGGAGAACTTGCGGCGCACGGAAGCGCCGGCCGTCACCGCCTTCTGGTCGTACGCCTCGAGGCTCTGATTGAGCGCGCCGACGTTGAGCTCGAGCTGCTGGTCGCGATGCATGAACTCCGGCTTCACGAACTGCGCGCTGACGTTGTAGCCCACGCCGGTGGTGGCGCTGCCGCCGATGTCCACCACGCTCGCCGCGAGGTTGAGCTGCTCGGCGTTGCCGAAGAGGTTCCGGTTCGACCAGCTCGCCTTGCCGCTGACGCCGAGGTCGGTCGAGTACGCCGCGCTCAGCGCGACCACGTGACGAGGTCGCTCCTGGAGGTCGAAGGTGATCGGAATGCGCCCCTGCGCGTCGAGCTGCTCGGCGGCGTGCACGCTGACACCGGAGAATACGCCCAGCGCGTAGAGGTCCTGGCGCGCGCTCTCGATCCGGCTGGGGCTGTAGCGCTCCCCGGTGTGCACCAGCAGCCGCTGGCGCACCAGGCTTTCGTTGATCGCATGCAAGCCGGTCACGCGGATGTCTCCGATGTCGACCTGTGGCCCGGCGTGTACGGTGTAGGTGACGTCGAGGATGTGCGCCGCCGGATCCTCGTAGGCGACCGGCGCACCGACCGTCGCGAGCGCGTAGCCTTCGTCCTGGAGGGCGGTGAGCAGGCGCTTCTGCGCGTCGAGCACGCTGGCGGCGATCGCCGGTTGGCCTGGTGACAGACCGAGCTTGTCGTAGGTACCCTCCGGCGCTTGGCCTTCGAGCGCGATCTTGCCCAGCCGATAGAGCGGTCCGAGCTCCACGGCAACGTTGACCGCAGAGCTCTGGCCGGCGGGGCGCGACTCGATCTCGTCGACGAGCCCCGGATCGTCCAACGGTCGCTCGTCGATCGTCACCGTGACCTTGCCCTGGTAGTAGCCGAAGCCGTGGAGTACCGTCTCCAGGCGCTCGACATCGTTCTGCGCGCGGCCTACGAGCGCGAACGGCGCGATCGCCCCTGCGCCCTTGAGCGACTCGAGCTGGGAGCCGGCCGTGAGCGCCGCCTCGAGCGTGCGTTCTCCGACGGAAGCGATGGTTACCGTGTAGGGCTGCGGATCGGCCGCCCATGCGGCAGGCAGGGCAAGCGTCGCGGCCGCGGCGACCTGGATCCAGCGATGAGACGGAGCGCCGCAACGCCACATCCTGACAACGTTACGCGAAAACAGCCGGCTTGGCTGTCGGATTCCGCGAGGCTGGCCGGCCTCATGTTGACAAGCGTCCGGCCGACGCGCACATTGTGCATCTCCACCTCCCGAGGAGATTGGCAATGAAGCGTTTGGTGACCGCAACGGCAATCATCGCGTTCGGCCTGGTTCCGCTGACCGCGGCGGCGTGCGGCGAATACAACGAATCGATGGCGACCGCGACTCCACCCGCGGAGCTGGCCTCCACGCCGCCGGCGGCATCCAAGATGCCGGCCAAGCCCGTGAAGGTGACGCTTTCCAAGACGACGAAACCGGCTGCCGCGAAGCCCGCGCCACGGGATGCAAACGTCGCCGCGGCGACGAACTGATCGCCCGCAATTTTTCCTGGACGGCGGCTCGCGGGCCGCCGTTTTCGTTGCGGGCTCGGCTTCCGAGCGCTAGTCGCCCAATTTCGAGAGTCTACGGTGCCTCGTTATCCGGCCATTCGATGACGTGAGTCGAAACATCCAACGGCTCGGGTGATGCGACAACTCCGGAATTGGTTCCCAGGTAGAGAAATCCGACGATTGCGTCGCTCGGCGCGAGATCGAACACGGCCTTGATCGCCGGATCGTAGGCGGCGTCGCCGGTCTTCCAGGCGCAGCCGTAACCCATCGCGTAAGCGGCCAGCATGATGTTTTCCGCGGCCGCGCCTGCGGAGAGGATCTGCTCGATCGCCGGGATGTGCGATTGCTCGTCGACCTTCGCGGCCACGACCACGACGAGCGGCGCGCGCAGCGGCTTGCCGGCTTCCTTGTCCAGTTGCGCCGGCGTCGCCTTTGGCCATCGCTGGCGATAGGCGTCCGCCATCAGCCGGCCCAGGCGCTTGCGCGCCGCGCCGCGCAGAACGATGAATCGCCACGGACGCAGTCGCCCATGGTCGGGCGCGCGCGCCGCAGCGGAGAGGATGGTGTGCAGCTCCAGCTCATCCGGCGCGGGCTCGACGAGTCCGCTGCCGGAAACGCGCTGGGTGAGGGCGTCGAGGGCTTCCATCGTGCCTCCAGAGTTGTCGCGCTCGCGGTCGTAAAGCTGCCACTTTCGCCGAGCAGAGCCTTCAGCGCAATGCCGCCCGGGTCGCGTGATCGAACAGATGCAGATCACGCGCCGAAGCGGCGAGGGTTAGCGTCTCGTCCACTCGTATAGGTCGGTCCCTGGACACGCGCGCGGTGATCGACCCGCCGTCGGTGCGCACGTGAACGTACTGCTCGGCGCCGAACATTTCGACCGCCTCGACCGTGCCGCGCACCGCGACTTCGGCGGTCAAAGCTTCGCGTTCGGACGCCACGGTCAGACGCTCGGGACGGATTCCCACGATGGCCGTGTCGGCGTCGCTTCGTCGCAACGCGTTGGCGTGGGCGTCGCCGAGCCGGACCCGGACGGAGCCCGTGGAGAGCTCGACGCTTTCGGGCGAGCGATGTACGCGGCAGGCGATGAAGCCCATCGCCGGCGTGCCGATGAACGAGGCGACGAACTGATCAACCGGCGCATCGTAGAGCTCGCCGGGCGTGCCGACCTGGTGGATGCGACCCTCGTTCATCACGGCGATCCGATCGCCCATCGTGAGCGCCTCGACTTGATCGTGGGTGACGTACACCGCCGTGGCAGTGACGGCGCGATGCACCTTGAGAATCTCGGCGCGCATCTGAACGCGCAGGTGCGCGTCGAGATTCGACAGTGGCTCGTCGAGCAGGAACACTGCTGGATCGCGGACGATGGCGCGTCCGAGCGCGACCCGTTGCCGCTGCCCGCCGGAGAGCTGCCGCGGCCGGCGATGGAGCAGCGACTCGATGTCGAGCATCTTCGCGGTGCGTCGAACGTGCCTTTCGATCTCTGCCGCGGCCATCTTGCGCCGCCGCAGGCCGAAGGCCATGTTGTCGTAGACCGACATGTGCGGATACAGCCCGTAGTTCTGGAACACCATTGCGATGTCCCGATCGGCAACGTCGACGTCGTCGACCCGGGCCCCGTCGAAGCGCAGCTCGCCGCTCGTCACGTGCTCCAAGCCGGCGATGATGCGCAGCAGCGTCGTCTTGCCCGATCCGGATGGGCCGACGAGCACCATGAACTCGTGGTTCGCGATGTCGAGATTGCAGTCGGAGAGCGCATGCACGTCGTCGTAGCGCTTCTGGACGTGGCGCAGGCAGATGCTGGCCATGGCATTCCGCTGGCGCGCTCAGGCGCCGGCGACGGCTCCTGAAGTGAGGCCGCGGATGAGCGAGCGCTGCACCGCGAAGAAGGCGATCATCAGCGGCAGCGTAGTGAGCGTCGCGGCGGCCATCATCCCGCCCCAATCGGTCTTGAACTGGCCCGTGAACGTGAGCACCAGCGCGGCGGGCAGCGTCTGCTTCTCCAGCGTCGTGACGAAGGTGAGTGGGTAGATCAGATTGTTCCACGCCTCCATGAACACGAACGTGCCGGTAGTGACCAGCCCCGGCAGAATCAGCGGAACGACCACCCGGGCGAGGATCTGCCAGCGAGGGTAGCCGTCGATCCGCGCGGCTTCCTCGACCTCGATCGGAACCGCGTCGATGAAGGTCTTCAGCATCCAGACCGCGAAGGGCAGCCCGAACGTGGTGAAGCCGACGACGAGTCCGACCGAAGAGTCCAGCAACCGGGCGTGGAGCAGCAGCAGGTACAGCGGCGCGAGCAGCACGACCAGCGGCAGCATCCGGAAAAGCAGGATGGCGTGACCGACGGCGCCGCGCAGCCGAAACCCCCCGCGCGACAGCGCGTAGGCGGCGGGTGTGGCGATCGCGACGGCGAGCACGGCGGTGGCGAGGCAGGCGATCGCCGTGTTCGCGAAGAACGACGCGAACGGCAGCGATCCTCCCCAGAGGTTGCGATAGTTCTCCGATGTTGCGGCGTGCGGCCACAGCGTCGGATCGAGGCGGGCGGCCTCCAGCTCGGTCTTGAACGAGGTGGCGACCATCCAGTAGACCGGGGCGAGGCTCCACACGAGCGCGACGACGATCGCGACGCCCTGCACGATCATCGCCGTGCGCCGTCGCATCCGTCGAGCACGAGCCCGCGTAGCGGAAGCCATGAGCAGTCCCGTGTTCTAGCTCGCGCGCACGGCCCGCAGGTACGCGAGCGCGAAGGCGAGCAGCAGGACCAGCCAGACCACGCCGATCGCCGACGCGTAACCGAAGGAGAAGCTCTCGAATGCCTGGCGGTAGACGTATATCACCAGCGTGGTGGTGCTGTAGCCGGGTCCGCCCTGCGTCATCGCCCAAATCTTCGCGAAATCGTTGAAGTTAGCGATGATCATGAGGAGGTTCCCGATGACCAGCGCGTTGCGCAGAAACGGCAGCTTGATGGAGAAGATCATACTGAGGCCACGCGCCCGGTCCACTCGCGCGGACTCGATGACTTCGCCCGGAATGCCAGCCAGTGCGGCGCTCAAAAGCAGAAAGAAGAACGGCGTCATCGCCCAGATGTTGGCGACCATGACTGCCGGCATGGCGAGCGAGGAAACGTTGAGCCAGGAGACCGGGGCGCTGACGAGGCCGGAGGCGAGCAGCACGGCGTTGATGGCGCCGCCGTTCTGCAGATACATGTAGCGGAAGAGGAACGCGACGACCACGAAGGGCACCGCCCAGGGCGTGAGCAGCAGCATGCGCGCGAGCCGGCCACGACGACCGGCGACATTCTCGGTGAGGAGCGCGAGCACGAGGCCCAGGACGGACGACGCCCCGACGCTGCCAAACGTATAGACGGCGGTATTGACGAGCGCGTCGCGAAAGGTCGGATCGCCGAGCAGCTTCCAGTAGTTGGCGGCGCCGACGAAGCGCGCCGGCTCCGTGCCGACGAGATTGTAGTCCTGCGCGGAAAGCAGCAGCGTGTCGACGACGGGATAGCCGATGACGATCGCGAGCAGCGCGAGGGTCGGCAGCACCATCGGGTCGAGCCACGGCATCGACTCTGCGCTGCGCGGCGCCATCCGTGCCGCTCGCGATCTCGCCGGCGTCATGGCGATCGGACGGTCACCGCCGATCGAGTTGCTGCTGAATCGAGGCTGCGATCTTGTCGATCGGTTCGTTTCCCGTCACCGCCTGCTGGACGCCGGCCATGATCGCCGAGGAGCCCGACGCGAAGGCGGCTCCGTACGGGGGAGTCGCGGCCGTCGGGATGATGCGATCGATGAAGCTCTTGTAGATCGGCGTATCGAGTTTCGCGGCTAGCTCGGGGTTGGACAGGCTCTTCAGCGGCGGCAGCGAGGCACCCGGTCCCAGCGTGTAGACCCCGATCGCGTCCGGCGACGCAGCCAGATATTCCATGAAAGTCCACGCCGCCCTCTTCTGCTTGCTATCGGCGAACATCACGAGCTGATGGCCGCCTTCGAACGAATAGGCTTTCCCGCCGGCACCCACCGGCTGCGTCGTCACACCCCAGCGCTTGTAGAAGTCGGCATCCGGCATCTTGTTCGCGGCTTGGATCACACCCTGCAGCAGCACCTGGTCCCAGGTGAAAGCCACCTTGTCCTGGGCGGCGAGCGGACGGAACTCGCCGATCTTTCGCCCGGGATCGATGTAGTGGTTCTTGGCGAGATCGCGCATCCACTCTAGATAGCGCTTCATCGCCGACGAATCGGCGCGGCCCTTGTCGCCGATCGGCATGGCGCCGAAGGTGGCCATCCAGGGCCAGTTCGACTGCAGCGAAAACGGCCGGTTGGTCGTGTCGAGCCCGAGCGGAATCACGTCGGGCTGGCTCTTCTTCACCGCGGCGAGCGCAGTCATCAGTTCCTCGATGGTGCGCGGCGGCTTGTCCGGGTCCAGGCCCGCTTTGGCCATGATCGCCTTGTTGTACCAGAACCCGGCGGGCGCGAGCGTCCACGGCAGCGCGACGAGCTTGCCCTGGTACTGCAGCCCGCTGATCGCGTCGGGCTTCAGTTGGGCCTTGAGATGGGCTGCGACATACGCGCCCAGCGGCTCGAGCTTACCCGTTGCCGCGATCACGAACGTGTCGTTGCCCGCGAGCTGCGCCACGTCTGGCGGGTTGCCGGCCCTCACCCGCAGAGCGAGCTGGCGCGCGATCTCCGTGAAGGAGATCGCCTCGGTCTTGACGTGGATGTCGGGATGCGCCTTCTCGAAGTCGGCGATGACCCGTTCGATCGCTGGCTTGGTCGTGCCTTCGGCGGCAGCCCAGTTGGCGAAGGTGATCTCGATCTTGCGTTCGGCGGCGTAGGCGCCGTTGCCGGGACCCACGGCGAGCGGCAGCAAGGCAATGAAGAGATGGGTGAGCGTCCTGGAACTGGCCACGGAACCTCCTTTGGCGATCTGAGGATTGCGAGCAGGCATCAGGGCGGCTGCGGCGCGGATCGGTGGGACGAGCGGGCGTCAGCGCGCGAAATCCAGTATACGATACAGGCCCGCGCAGATGGTCGACCGCGACAAAAGTCCGGATCGGCTTCCTAGCCGGAGGGCATGTAATCCTTTGCCGGCGGCCACCTGCGCTGGTCGCTGCGCATCGAAGGGCACTTCCTGCTCCTGAGCGACGAATGTCCCGAGGTTCTCCAAGCATGGCGTCGGAGCAACCTGTTATGGTCACAGCTTGCGTTGAGATTCCAATGCCCGAGACGATCACCGCCTGGCAGTGCATCGGCTGCGGGAGGCTCGAGGCGCCGCAGAATTGCATCGGCGTGTGCCAGGATCGCAAGGCGGAGTTCGTGAGCGCTCGTGATTACGCCGAGGTGCGCTTTGCGCTCGAGGCGGCGCACGAGCGGATCGGGGCGCTGGAAGCGTTCTTGGGCACGCTGGTCCGCGCGGTTCCGAGCTCGGGACGCTGGGAGGAGGGTTATCGGGCGATGCAGGCGCGGGGCAAGAAACTGCTCGGTGTCTAAACCGGGCGGGTTTACAATCCATCTTCGCGGGGGGGCGCCTATTCGCGTGCGGCGGTCGCATCCCATCGAGCGCGCACGGCCCAGACCGATCACGGCAATGACCCGGCTCACTCTGCAGCTCGCGCTGCGCATCATCGACGGAGCGTTCGCCAAGGCCGCGGAGCTGCGCTGCGCGCCGCTCACGGTGGTGGTGCTCGACGCGGGAGGACACGAGGTCGCCGTGCAACGCCAGGACCGCTCCGGGATCCTGCGCGCCGACATCGCCCGCGCCAAGGCCTGGGGCGCGCTGGGCATGGGCTACGCGAGCCGGGAGATCGCCGAGCGCGCGCAGAAGGCGCCGGCGTTCTTTGGGGCGCTGGCTGCCGTCGCGCAGGGGCGCATGGCCCCGGCCGCTGGCGCGGTGCTGCTCTACGACGAGGAGCGCAACACCATCGGCGCAGTGGGCATCAGCGGCGACACGTCCGACCGCGACGAGGAGTGCGCGCTCGCGGGCCTCGCAGCGGCGGGGTTGAAGGCATAACGGTCCGGCGAAGCGCCGGCTCCGATCGAACAGCGGAGGACTCATGGAGATCAAGCGCATCGACCACTACTCGATCCGCACGCTGGACGTCGACGCGTCGCGCCGGTTCTACACCGAGATCATCGGCCTCACGGTCGGGCCGCGCCCTGGCTTCAAGTTTCCCGGCCTGTGGCTCTACAACGGCGAGCCTCCGGGCGATCTCGAGCACGCCAACGGCAACTATGGGATCGTTCACGTCATGGGCGTGGATCCCGACGAGCCGCAAGGGCTCATCGACACGGTCGGGTACGTCGATCCTGAGACCCTTCAAGGCGGCACCGGCTCGCTCGATCACATCGCGCTCTCGGTCACCGGCCGCGAGAGCATGGTGGCGCGCTGCATGAAGGCGGGTTTGAAGTATTTCGAGCGCAGCGTTCCGACGCTGGGGCTGCACCAGATGTTCTTGAAGGATCCCAACGGCGTGATGATCGAGCTCAACTTCCCGGCCTCCGAAGCGCCGAAGGAAAAAGACCCGGCGACCACCGAAGCGTTCCGCTGACCTCGGTGGCTACGCTGGCCACGCTCGCGCCGTCCACGCCGCTCACGCTCGAGCAGGCGCTCGCCAGCGTTCGGGCCCTCGTGCCGAAGCTGAAAGCGCGTGCCGCGGTCGCCGAGGCGTCGCGTCGCATCCCCGACGAGACGCTGCTCGAGCTGTGCGCGTCCGGCCTGATGCGCGTGATTCAGCCGCGCCGCGTCGGCGGCTCCGAGCTTCCCTGGGTGTCGCTCGTCGATATTGGCTCTGCGCTCGCGGCCGCGTGCGCGTCCACGGCGTGGAACTGGGCCAACTACGCCGTGCACCATTGGATGCTCGCGTTCTGGCCGGTCGCCTGCCAGGACGAGATCTGGGACGCCGATCCGGACATGTTGATCGCCTCGTCGGTGGTGTTCCCGGCCGGGAAGGCTACGCGCGCTCCGGGCGGCTATCGGTTGTCGGGGCGCTGGCCGTTCTCGAGCGGAGTCGACCAGGCCCGGTGGAACATGCTGGGCGGCATCCTGCGCGACGGCGAGCAAGCCGAGTATCGCATCTTCCTCCTGCCGCGCGAGGACTACCGCACCGTCGACAACTGGCACGTGATGGGGTTGCGCGGCACGGGCAGCAACGACGTCGAGGCGAGCGACGTCTTCGTGCCCGAGGCGCGCACGCTGGCGGTGGACGCGACGCGCGGCGGGGCGAAGCACCCGGGAGCCGAGATCAACCGCGGGGCAATCTTCCGCATCCCGGTCTTCGCCACCTTTCCGTATATGCTGACCGGCATCGCGCTCGGCATCGCGCAGGGCGCCTACGATGAGTTCCTCGCCGGCATGCGTGATCGCGTCGCCCGTTATTCGGGCAAGAGCCTCGCCGACATGACGGCGATCCAGGTCCGCATCGCCGAGGCCGGGGCGTGCATCGAGACCGCGCGCACCGTCATGCGCAAGCGCTGCGACGAGGCGGAAGTCCTCGCCGAGCGCAACGAGATTCCGGATCTCGCGACCAAGGTCGCATGGCGCCGCGACGGCGCCTTCACCGCGGGGCTTTGCGAGCGGGCGGTCGACGCGCTGTTCAAGTGCGCCGGCGGCGCGGCGCTCTTCGACGCCCATCCCCTGCAGCGCGCGTTCCGCGACGTGCACGCCGCCACCGCGCACATCTCGATGATCTGGGAGCCGCAGGCGACGACCTTCGGGCGGGTGGCGCTGGGGCTCGCGAGCGACAATCCAACGCTGTAGGGCCGAATTTCCTTTCGGCCATGCCGGGTCGGAATGAATTCCGCCCTACATGCCGAGGTAGAGCTTCCGCACCAGCTCGTTGTCGGAGAGCTCGTCGCGGCTCGCGCCCTCGTAGGCGATGCGCCCGTGCACGATCACGTACCCGCGGTCGGCGATCTTGATCGCCTGGTGGAAGTTCTGCTCCGCCATGAGCACGGTGAGCGCTCGTGCCGCCTTGAGCTCGCGAATCTTGTCGATGGTGTGGATCACGAGCAGCGGCGCGAGACCCACCGAGGGCTCGTCGATCAGGAGGATCCGCGGCTCGGTCATCAGTGCGCGGGCGAGCGTGAGCATCTGCTGCTCGCCGCCGCTCATGCTGCCGGCGAGCTGGCCCCGGCGCTGCGCGAGCACCGGAAACATCGCGAAGCAGAACTCGAGATTGCGGGCGAGGTGCGCGCGGGCGGAGCGGCGGTGCGCGCCCAGCAGCAGATTCTCCTCGACGTCGAGGCGCGGGAAGAGCCTCCTTCCCTCCGGCACGAGCGAGATGCCGAGATCGACGATCTCCTCAGGCCTCAAGCCCACGAGATCGTGGTCGACGCCGTCGATGGTGGCGACGATGCCGCCCGACTTCGGTACGACGATGCCCATGATGCACTTCATGAGCGTGCTCTTGCCGTTGCCGTTGGTGCCGAGCAGCGCCACCGTCTCCGCGTCGTTTACCTGGAGCGAGATACGGTCGAGCACCTGCACCGAGCCGTAGCCCGCGCTGACTTCGTGCACGCGGATGCTATTCGCCAAGGTAGGCCGTCACCACTTCCATGTTGGCGATGACCGACCTCGGCTCGCCGTCGGCGATCTTCCGCCCGGCGACGAGCACCGCGATCCGGTCGGAGAACTTCATGACCGCGCGCATCACGTGCTCGATCATGATCACGGCCACGCCTTGGTCCTTCAACCCCAGCAGCAGCGCGAGGATGTCGTCGGTCTCGGACGCCGAAAGCCCCGCCATCGCCTCGTCGGAGATCAGCAGCGAAGGCTTCGCGGCGACCGCGCGCGCGAGTTCGAGCTTGCGCATGTCGACCTGCGTCAGTCCTCCGGACGCCGAACGCGCCTTGTCCTTGAGTCCCACCTGCTCGAGCACGTGCATCGCCTCGTCGACGATCCGGTCCACGGGCAGCTTCTCGTGCCGGCGGGCGGCGTACTGAAGCGGAATGCGCAGGTTGTCGAGCACCGACATGCTGGCGAAGGGCTTGGGAATCTGGAAGCTGCGCGCGAGTCCGAGGCGCACGCGCCGATGCGGCGGCTCGCCGTCGATGTCGCGCCCGCCGAAGCGGATGCTGCCGGCGTCGTTTCGCAGCGTCCCGGAGAGGCAGTTCACGAGCGTGCTCTTGCCCGAGCCGTTCGGCCCGATGAGGCCGAGGCGCTCGCCTGGCGCGACCTCGAGGTCCACGCGGTCGACGGCGGTGAAGCCGCCGAAGCGCTTGGTAAGGCCGGAGACACGCAGCAGCGGCTCGCTCATCGGTTCATCTTCCGGCGCCGCCACGCCTCGACCCAACCGATGATGCCGTTCGGCGCCAGCGTGACGAAGAGCACCAGCAGCACGCCGACGATCAGCAGATTC
>Ga0335081_10016037_pt1 | contig 12120 bp, 14 predicted proteins | sample Lox_Sample_35_FD_206713 | JGI IMG/M metagenome (GOLD analysis project Ga0335081, IMG submission 206713) | Soil microbial communities from Loxahatchee National Wildlife Refuge, Florida, United States - Lox_Sample_3.5 | ecosystem: Environmental > Terrestrial > Soil > Wetlands | place: USA... | reverse complement strand
CATCTGGCTCCAGTATCGCCAGTTCCCCAGCCACAAAGGTCCCAAATGGACCGATCGACACGGAGTCCAGCGACACTCAGAGAGCAAAGGCGCGATACTTCGAGGCGACCAAACTTCTACAAGAAGCGATCAAGCAGTTCAGCCGTTCTCGCGGGTGTCAATTCGAGTTCGCCGAACTCACGGGTGAACATGACTTCAATGATATCGCATTCAGGGAAACGTTCAATGCGGCTTTGGAAACTTTCAAGCCCACAATAAAGGATGCGGGGACATGGACAAAGAGTAGACATGCATTGCAGAGTTTATTCACTGCACTCTCGCCATTTGCAAAGAACTTCTTGACCATTGCCGTTGAAGGGGCCGCGGTAACTGCACAATCCTGCTTGTTCTAATTCGAAGATATCGATATTGAATCCATACGGATTACTTTGTGGGGGACTGATGCTGCTAATAACGGTATTTTCGTCGTATCATAAGTGCCTGACGGAGCAGATTGGTGAACAAGAGCTCTCGAGGAAGGAGGAACTTGACAACGCTTTGGATTACTTTGTACAACAGCTTGAAGAGTTGGAAGTCGTTAGTGTTTTGCCAGATGACATTGACCAGAGGGATTATATTCTCAATCGCGCCCTGGACGTCCGTTCCGCAAGTATGTTGTACCTTGCAGTTCATCTCCGTCACGGTGCTACCGCGTTGGGAACTCTAGGTAGCTCAATGTTCTTATTCAATGCTTACAGTCAGGGAGGGTATTCAAGACATTCTTCATTGGCGATGAGAAGATTACGGATTCGGAAAAATATCTGAACGCAAGCGTCGCGAGTTACGGTCGTGCGCTGAGTAGTATTCACGCCCGAGTAAGCATAAAGTCATACGAGCTGTTGAAAGGTAAATAACCCGATTATCGCATCTTGGTTGACAACAGGCCTGGTCGCATTAACCGCGCAACACAAAACTGACGAGCGTCGGCCCCTGGAAGACAAGTTTCTCGTGCCTTATCAGCAAAATCCTCGCTTCACTGGCAGGACCAAGCTCCTGGAAGCTCTTAAAGACAAAATGTATACCGACGTTCCAAGGCATTTCAACCACCGAGTCGCTCTATACGGCATCGGAGGTGTTGGTAAAACTCAATGTGCCCTCGAATACGCCTACTTAAATCGGGATGTGTATGAACGTATCTATTGGATCGCTGCCACAACTCAAGCTTCCTTGCTGTCCGGATTCCAAAGGATCGCCAAAAAGGCCCAGCTACCGGGACTCGAGAATGCCACGTTGACTGAGATAGCTGAAACCGTGCTGGCTTGGCTACGATCGGAAAAGTCATGGCTTGTGGTCATTGACAATCTCGACGATGTCACTGTGGTCGATGGCCTTCTCCCCGAGAACGGACCCGAAAAACACACGCTGATCACTACAAGAAACCCCAATACTCTAGGTATTCCGGCCGAGGCGCTTGAAGTCCCTCTTCTCACCGCCGAGGATTCTATCGAACTATTCTCCGTCCTGTCTCTCGTCCCTATCCATCCCGACACACCGGAATGGCAAACGGCAGTTGAGATCGTGAAGGAGCTAGGCTATCTCCCCCTGGCAATTGAACAAGCAGCGGCGTACGTGCGAGAAATTTCAGGAGACTTGAAATCGTATTATGAAGAGTACTTGGAGAATCACAAGAAATTGTATAGTTGGGTACCCTCGGGTAATAGACAATACTCCTACTCCGTTGCGACCACGTGGTCCATGTCCTTTCACGTCGTGCGAAATTCCAATCCCTCCGCAGTTCGTTTACTCCGTTTATTCTCTGCGCTCAATCCAGATGGGATCCTTATCCAGTTTCTTTTGGACGGGGTCAAGGGAGCTGGGGAGGATATGCAATCAGTGTTTTCGAATCGATTAGAAATGGCAAGGGCGCTTCTCGAATTGGAGAAATTTTCCTTGATCAAGTGGGATCGGATTGGTAAACTAGTGGGGATTCATCGACTGATTCAGACGGTTGTCACCGATGAGATGACGTCGAACGAATTGGAACGGATACAAGAACTGGTCATCAACATGAGTTTCTTCGCATTTCCGGAGTCTATCACCCCCGATTCTCGGCCCATTTGTCGTCGGTACGAAAGTCAAGTTGTCGAGGCTCTTCTCAAAATCACGGGCTTTGCTACCTTCGAGACATATACCGTTAAGCATCGAGTCGCCCGCTTCCTCCACGATGACGGAAAATATAGAGATGCCGAACGGTTTTCCAGACAATTGATCTCTATGACGGAGCAGGGACCCGAGACACCGGAAACAGTCAATAATTTAATGATCTATTACGATGAACTGGCAGCATCGTATCTGAATGAGGGACGAATGGCGGAGGCGGCAAGGATTCGAGAAAGAGTGCTGGAAGGGAGAAGGAAATTTACCGGTGAGGCTGATCCGTCCACGCTGGTCGCTATCAACAACCTAAGCTTGACGTACATGTATCAAGATCGTCTCGATGAAGCAATCAAGCTGCAAGAGGAACTCGTCGCCCGGTGCAAAAGGATTCTTGGAGAAGAGAGTCGCAATACGCTGATCTTCACGGATAATCTCGCCCTATCGTACGTGAAATTAAACCGATATAAAGATGCCGCCAAATTGCAGGAAGATGCCCTCGGAAAGAGTCGGAAGGTGTTTGGCGAGGAAGACGAGACCACGTTGGAACTTACACACAACCTGGCGATGACATACATAAGAGACGGTCGACTGGCCAAAGTGGAGGGGATGTTACGGGAACTTTTGGTCTCGAGATCGAGAATTCTGGGCGAGGATCACCCGGCTTCGCTCGAGACAAAACATCTCCTGGCGAACACGCTGCGCGAACTGAGGAAACCAGAGGAAGCGCTGCCCCTGGCAGAGGAGGTATTAGCGAAACGAAGTCAGCTTCTCGGAGAGAAACATCAGGTTACGGTAAATACTATGGGACTAGTTGGTTTGATCTACCGGGAGTTGGGGAAAGTTTCAGAGCTGAACGTTTTGGAGCAACGCTTCTTAAAGGCGAAATCTCATTAGCATAAAGGTCGGTAATATATACTGTGACCCGAGAATAACATGCTATGCTGAATGCTAGGATAATACGCCCTGGTTTCTTCCTTATCACAATCCCGTGACCACGCTCAATCATACGATTGAACTGTACCTAGCCACCGATTATTTTAAATTAATCTTCAACATATTGAATTGAGGCTCGGGCCGGGGTTGGGGACTTTGTTTTGGGATTTTCCAAGACCAATACAATACTGGGACTCGCGACATATTATCGAAATCATTAAACTGACATGCGAAGGGATAATACGCTGTACATATTTGGAAAACTTGAGGCGACATGCGATTGTTGCCATAAATCGTAGAGCCGATAGACAATACTTGCGGACAAGCGTTTGGTATCGCACAGGAACGGAAACGTGTTGCGAGATTTTGGTCAGGGCGATGTCAACCGCTTGCCACACACAGATAGTCAACATCCAGGTATAGGTGGTACGCAACCAAGACACATTTGAGTGGTGCCTGTCTATTACAGGGTGATCATATTGACATTTATATTCTCATTAAATTTTGGGTAATGTGAGAGTCGCTCGTACCAGTCTTGCATTGCGACTTCCTCCGTTAGAATAAGATGGAAATTCATTCCATGCTCATCCGGGGCACCTGAGATCAGCCAAGTGATCTTAATCGACGGCGAACCTTTAACATCCGTCCCAAGCTTGCCCTTGTTGAGCAGCAGGCGATACCGAATTCTCTCCATATTCGTGAACTCGGGAAGAGACACGCTTGCCGGAAGCCTACTAAGCAAAGATGCCGGCTCAGCCCTCGTCACGGGGATATTTCGGAAATGGCCACTCGATCCTGGCGCAATGTTGCAGTACCTACGTGAAGGCGGTCTTCGTTGATGTTGTAATCTCATCTTCTTTTGGGCTTTACAAGCTCTCGTAGTGGGCTGCAAGGACCGGGCGATTCGGGGCGCGCACGTCTTCTGTTCATAGGTTTGAATTTCCGTAGGTTGGGCATTTGGAGTTGTATTTTTGTGGTGAACCGGAAAGATGGAGCGCGTTCCCAAGTCTCCCATTCGTTGGACTTTCAATTGAAGTGGATTCAGGGAATGTGGGGAAATCAGATGGCGAATCCGTAATCGTTGCCATATCCATCATTAAAGTTAACCTATGAGTTGACTCCAAACGTGCTTGTACGGTTTCGAGCTTGAGCTTTGGCGAATGTGAACCATGGCGAGAAGTTTGCCTTGTCGGAGGACCAACAGGTGCGGGGCGATTTTGACAGATTTCCTAAGCGTCAAGAAACTGAAGGATGGAGGTGATCAATCATGATCCCTCATGCGTCTGGCTCTGCGGTTTCGCTCCATCCGTTGGGGTTTCCTCCGTCGACACACCTGCGGAACCAGAAAACACACATTAGCGCGCAATTGTTTCACAGGCAACAGCTGCCTGACAGCGTGGATAACTTCATTGCGTTAGTCCTAATCATGGGAGAATCCTTACTCTGGGGGGTTTTGCACGAGACTGCACGTGTACCGCCATGTTTATGTGGCGTGTGGCTTGCAGGGACGATCGGATGCTTTCAGGTTGTCCCTCTGAGATCAATACTTTTCCTGATCAGTATTCCTGAAAAAGCCGTGAAAAAAAGTTTGGCGGAATCGGGAAGTTTTGAGCCTAAGGATTGGCCTTCGCTTAGCTGGAACTGCATCATTTTGGGCCGGAAAGTACGGTGACCCAATTCATTGGTTGGGATTGCGAATAAAGTTTGGGAGATGCATGGTTCTTTTGATCGCCGATAAGCCCCTACACCAGGTTGGCTGGTAACCTTCCGAAAACTCTCCCTTCAAATTACATTACATACACATCCAGCAATTTAACCTGACCAGCGTGCCGGAGTTGTTTGTACGAGCCTTAAACGAGCTTTTGGTCTTCTGCCGAAATAATAGATAAGCAGGCCCTAATCGTTAATGGCCCCATCAATCAAGGTTTTTCCGTTCCTTCGTCGAAATGGTTTCCGCTGCAAGTGGCGGGCTAACGAAATGGCAACTGCTTTGGAAATTGCGTCGTTTCGGATTCTGGGCACTTGCCTCGGCCATGGGGCCAATTCAGGGTGGATTCGATCTTTTGGCTGGACAACAAGTCCTTGCTATGGTAACAATATTTACATCGATGCGAGGCAGTGCCGCTAACCGACTTTTGAAATAGCCTGATTTCCAGCAAAGATTTGGCATTCCGTATCCATCTCAGCCGTCCGGCTACCTTCTCCCTGCCGTTTGGCAAAGCGCTTGGATTGCCGCTGCCTTTGGTGCCATTGCTGCTGCCGAGGTTTTTGCTGGATTGATTATGAACCGCACTGGACGCAGACAGATGCTAATAATCGGAATCATCTTTAATGTCATTGGAATTATCATCCTTCAGGTTGCCCAGAATTGGAAAATCTGGCTTGTCGGAAAATTGTTCAATTCAATGGGTTTTGGAATGGTGTATTGCATGAGTCCTGTTTGGTCCATTACCTTGACTATCTTAAGGCTTATTATCCCAGGATTGGCGAAACCGCCCCGCCTGCCATCCGTGGCTTTTGGCTCTGCAGTTTTGATGCCTTCCTCGTTTTTGGACAAACCGTTGTTGTGTAAGCCAAACTTGCTTCAAACCTACTTATGATATAGCCTTCTTTCAAGGGCCACCGTAACAATTTCGAATCCGAAATGGACCTGGATGTCTTTGATTGTCATGGAATACTTCTTTCCCCTCTTCTTCCTCATCATTTACCCCTTCTTCCCGGAATCACCCTACTGGCTTATCAAGAACGGGAAATTGGACGAAGCAAGGCAATCTCTCAACAAAATTCATGGGCCCAAGGATCAGGAGTTTATCGACTCTGAGATGAGACGAATTGAAGAAGATGTGCGATTCAGTGATGAACTGGCAAGCCAAGTCAAGTTGAAGGGTCCTGCATATCTTCAACTCTTTCAAGGGAACAACTTGGTATAGTTCACAGGTAACAAGAATTGCTAAATCTTTTAGCGGCGAACCTTGACCGCTCTTTGCCCTGTTGCATCTCAGCAACTAATCGGCGCTTCCTTCATTAGCGGATGTATTCACAAATCTGTCATTATCTGCTGACTTTAAAAGACGTTACCTATTTTTTCGAATTGCTGGGCATTACAGATCTTTTCACCGTCGTTGCTGTCCTATTCTCCATCTCGTCAATTATGTGCGGAATTGGGTTCTTCACCATCGAGGTGCTTCATCTACCTGAATGACAGCTGATCGTGTCAGGCTGTTGGTCGTCGACCCATGGTCATTCCTGCAATTTTTATCATTACCCTCATCAATATGGGCATTGGGATTGCGGGAACCTTCCCTATCACCAATAGAGCCGCCCAATGGAGTATCGTTGTCATGATCTACCTCTAGTAAACCCCGCCGGTCGTTCTCAAGCTTATTTTTAGTCAAGTCTTATACAACGTGTCCCTTGGCGTCTGCGGCCTCGCAATCCCATCCGAGCTTGGAACTCTCCCTCTTCGGTCTCAGACCCAGGGGGTCATTGGCATGACTCAAGTCTTTTTCGGCTGGGTTGTCATTTTCACAACTCCATACATGATCAATCCCGATTCCGGGAATCTCGGTGGAAAAGTCATGTTCGTGTTTTTCGGTTTCGGCGTCATTTTCTCGGTGTTGTTATTCCTCTATCTGCCGGAAACAAAGGGACTCTCGTATGAAGAAGTTCGTTGCCCACATTTTAAAAAGGGAAGGCTGACGGGTAAGATCGATTATTGCTTTAGCACAAAAACGAATGCAAGGAAATTTCAAGAAGTCGCAAAGAGTTTCCGTGCGGAAAGAGAATTGCAAAGCGGTACTCAAGATTTTAACGGAGAGAAAGCGACCGTTCAGCCTATCGTCACCGAGACGGCCAAGGATTCCATTTGAAGTGCATCTGTTATGTGTCTTTTTATGTTCTATCCCCAAGTTTTTTTTGAATTTTGGGTTTTGAGTTTTTGAGTATCTACATACCATCATGGATTCCGCATACTTTTTAATCCAATTTATCATTCACGTTCTGCCAGAATATCTCTCTTGTGAGGGGTGCCGATTAAGCGGCGGAACGAGGGGAGGTGAATTGAACTTAAGATTTCAGGTGAATTTGAGACATAATAAAATTGTAACCGTTTGTTTTGAACCTAGGATCTGAAATTTGCGATTGCTATTTTTCAATCTCTTTACCGAAGTCTTAACTAAGGGAACAGAACACCATGATATCAATACTTTCAGTAAACGCTCTAATTGGAGGGACCAACTTCAGCCTTGAACAGCAGCGAGCACCCCGGACTGGCCCTTACTTTCCGCATATCCATTCCTTCGCGTATGCAACGGATCTGCAACGTGATGCTCATCGACGATAGGATGCAACAGCACTGTCTGTCCATTGATGGTCAAAATAGCTGGGCCTTCAGAACCTGACCTACAAAAATGGGGAGGGTACAATTCGTAGGCACAGTAACCCAATCTGCACGTTCAAACGTCAACGGCTCAGATGCGATCAGAACAATATCCTGTCCTTTATCTTGTCGTTCCATCCTAAAATGTCCAGGCTGATATTCATGAAATGACGTCCCCGAACTTCCCCCCAAGTTAACCCCTCCGCCCAAAGAACCGCAAAGAAAAGGGAGAGTCAAGGAATTGGCGTTACCTGAAGAACAAACTTGCCGCCTCCTCAGTGCGAGAACTCACGTACCGACTCACGATCACAGCATGTCCGTCCGTCACAGCAAAATTAAGCAAGGAAGGCTCCGTGTCGCCGACTTCCTTGCACCACCCATTGATCGAAGAGATAGTGTTCATCATCGCAGTGCGTAACGTCGCATGTCCGAAGCCGGCCTTTTTATGTTCTCTTGGATCGATGCCAAGGTTTGCGAGTTCATTGAGGAAAACGGCGAAAGCCCATTCGGAATCGGTGGTTCCTTGGACGAAGAGGAAGTATTCATCTCGTAGCGAGTTCATTAATTTTCGCTTGATTTTGCCGAAATGTCCTATTGAGCCTGTTCCATTAGTCGTCTACCTTCAAACAAGCCAGTGAGTTCTGTTTGGATGAGGGAGTCATCGTCATACCATTGTGCATCCACATGAGAGAATGATAGGACCAAGGATGACAGTTAATTTCTGCCAATGCACCGCTCGTCGAAGCCCTAACATGTGCAAATACAAGCGTACTATTCGTCTTGTCCGCCATCCGCTGTAAATTCAAATTATTCCACGCCGGCGTAATAGCAGTAAACACTGCGGGACCCTCTCCCTCCTTCTCCTTGTCATGCGGGTAATATCCGACCCCGAAGCCATCGCCATTGACGACACGACGCATCTGGAGGAGAAGTTTCGGGTCGATGGATTGGTTTATGATCGAGTGGGCGGGTTTCATGAGAAGGTTTGTGAGGAGAATAGGCTGCGCTGGTCAGAGAGGGAAACATGAATGGATCAGGGAACGCACCTCGCGCCCTTTGTAGATTAGCAGACGGCACTGGCAGGACAGATTAACAATGTGGAAGGTTGGGGGCGGTACCATCGTCGGTGGATGTGTCGGCCAATGTCCTCGGGACAAATTTGCAGATCTATTTTGACAGATCTATCGAACCTATTTTTCCCCCAACCCTCGTCAGGTATCCTATGCAAATATAATAAAAGTATGTAGACGACTATGCAGGCGTGGCATGGGAAGGTCCAGCGGATGTTGTGACCGGCAAGGTGACCGGGGCATCCTTCATTAATCCCTTAAGCAACAGTACCCATTTATTTTTGATCCCACAATCTCCTACCCCCTCGACAATCCGCTCAACACCCTGAACCCGATGAAGAGGGTCGCCTCCTTCCAATGCCTCACTTTCCTCTGAATTGGCCACTTCGAAACCCTTACTCCTCATGAACTCCTCTTGCTCAAATACAACTTCCGGATCCAGTAACTCAAACAGCATCTCATCAATTGTTCCCGGATAAAAGAACTTGCAATCGTCCTGCCCGGATACCACCCCCAATTCCTCCAATTTCTTCCTTACTTCTCTCCGCACTAGCAATACTTGTTCGCGGATCCGCATCATTTCCCTCGCATAAGTGAAATCAGACTGGCGACCCCCGCGTTGCCTTATCACATCCGCTAAAAACTGGAGATTCTGATACTTGTAGATCCACCGTTGCCTCGTAGCGAACGGAAATTTATCCTTGCCCATCTCATCCAGCACCGGAATAACGGGGGACACAAGCAAATCCATTGCCGTTTGTAACGCGTTGACAGCATCATAGATATCCGGGATCAACTTGCCGGCGTAAATAAGTGCCATTTCATACCCTCTCGGCCGCGTCGGTCTCTGCAGTCCCGCAACACAGTATCTGCGAGCCTTTTCTACATCTCCACCATACGTACTTTCCAGCGCGGCAAGGGCTGTCGCTGCTCGGGTGTCGGGATAGCGTCCTGCGATGGATTCTAGGATCTCGGCTATCCCGCGACGGTACATGTGGTATTGACCCGACTGTGCTCGATAGGAGTATAATTGCAGGAACCAATTTACGTTCCAAAAGGTAGATTCTGGGTGGCCGTAGATGGAGTTGATGAGGGCGAGTCCTCGGCCGAGGGATTTCAATTGGCTATGGATGTCGTCCGAGGGTTTTGCTTTTCGTTTTCTGGAGGTGTAGAGTCCGAAATAGGGGAGGCAAAGGAGTTTGGAAGTTGTGAACAAAACATCCAATGATGTTTGGCCTGAATGGAGCACTGTTGTTGCGATAAATTAGCGCCTTGTTGCATTATAGAATGTTAGGGATCAAGGGAAGGCGAGTTACATTGGAGAAGACGACCCGCAAGGACATCATGCCGGGCGCCAAAATTTACAGGATCGAAGAGGAATTCTGCGAGAACTTGGATTTTGGACCGGATTGCTTGCGAATATGGATATTGGCTTCCCCCGGTGGCAAGGGAGAGATACGAATTAAACTCATCCCTCATCTTGGTCAAATTCGAGTTGACCTTGCAGGCGGTGCCCCGTTTATTGTATCTATCCGACGAAATCAGTTCAATGACCCGTCAGAGACAATTACGTATCATACGGGACATGTTCCCACTTCCAGACGAGATCGATGATAGAACACTTTACGAAGCGCGGCGGACTGCTTTCCAGGTAAGGCAGCCTCGCACGAGAGAAGGCATCATCATTGGGATGTGTTATTTTATCCGTGCGTAGTCCAACGGTCCCCGGATCACGGTGGAAACCTTTCACAAGCACTTGAAGCTGCGACCTTGGTTTGAGGACGGTTGTTTGCCGGCTGAATTTATGCCATTGGGGAAACTTGGCCGCTCGCGGAGAAGCGTGTTTGAGCAGGTGCAGGATTGGAAATACGCCTGCGAGTCGGAGACCATTTTGGACGTGCAAGTAGTCTATGGAGCTGCAGGCGAAGACAAATCAGTCTAATTGAATGGTGGATCATGGGAGAAGGTGTCTTGCCTCGAGCCTGGCAGGACGGTTTGCGGCAGCCTAGCGGCCGCCGACAGCGTTGATGATGGAAACGGCCTAGGCCATGGATCCTGGCAGAAGCCGGTCTGGCATGGATCCATTTTGACCAGCTTTGGTGGGTTATCGAAGACCAATCTTGGATAGGTTCATTTTGTCGGACAAGAGCAGTCGGGAGGCGGTAGAATAAGCGCTAAGCTTGATGGTCGGCCAATGCGTTTGTACGTCCGTCCACAAAGTGCTTACGTCATACAGCCTGGCGGCGAGGTGAAAAGCCCCAACGAAGGCTTTTGAAAAAAAATTGCTTTACCCTCCCTTGAAACTAATAACTTGTCGTCAGTACCAACATGGGTGGTAGGTTACGCCGGGGGAGAAGACTGAATACTATTCAAATAGCTTCATGAATAGGCCCTTTGGCGACCAGCGGAATTGGACTCCCATTCGAGTGGCTCAAGTTCTCTAAAGCCAAAGATACATTATGTATACAGAACATCCCGAATCCTTGTAATTGTCTTTTTCATTTCCTTTCCCACGACCTCCTCAGCCCCCGCGATGGAGTCACAATTCTATGTCCTATGTACAGCAACAAAGTTCAGTAATCCATGCCATTCTCATCCAGATTCTTCTTGGGTACAAAAGGCCTGCCATCGAGTGTGACAATCGGATCACCAGGTAACACGTTCATGACCACCTTGCCATCCGTATCCTTCAGATAGAAGGTCTGGAAGCGGTTTAATGACCCAGTAGTTAGATAAATATCAAAGCAATTTACCATCTGTATCCCCTCATGTCGATGGCGTTGGTGGTTGGAAAAGTGGGCCCCGTCCGCGTGACGTCAGCTAAAAATCACACCTCAGCCGTGCAAATTAGTAGCCCAAAATAGGTCCAGACACGTGCGCGGAACCGGACCTAACAAGGCCTTAATATATGGGATAACCGAGGGAAACCTCAAGTGGGGAGCCTGCTCCCCACTTTAGGGTCCCCACCCTGGCGTCCCCACGCATTATGTACAGCTGGGCCTCCGGTGGCGACGCAGACTGCGACATTGACCATAATGAAGTCCGGACATGCGACCGACCTCATAGCAATCGAAGAGATGGTCGAGGAAATTGATTCCCTCTTGAAATCGCCTTTGATCCGAAGACCAACGAAGGGTAAGACAACACGAAGGACAGCGGTGAAGGACAGCGTGAAAGACAGAGTGAAGGACAAGGTGTGAAGGACGCTTTGAAGGAGACGCTGTGCAGGACGCTGTGAAGGACAATGTGAAGGAGATGCTGAGAAGGAGACGCTGTGAAGGGGACGGTGTGAAGGATGCTGTGAAGGGCGGTGCGAAGGACGCTGTGAAGGAGACGGTGTCCAGGACGGTGTGAAGGACGGTGTGAAGGACGGTGTGAAGGACGGTGTGAAGGACGGTGTGAAGGACGGTGTGAAGGGGACGCAGGGCATGCTGTGAAGGACGCTGTAAGGACGCTATGAAGGATGCTGTGAAGGATGCTGTGAAGGACGCTATGAAGGATGCTGTGAAGGATGCTGTGAAGGACGCTATGAAGGACGCTGTGAAGGATGCTGTGAAGGACGCTGTGAAGGACGCTGTGAAGGATAGTGTGATGGAGTCGGTG
>Ga0335081_10016036_pt1 | contig 12120 bp, 8 predicted proteins | sample Lox_Sample_35_FD_206713 | JGI IMG/M metagenome (GOLD analysis project Ga0335081, IMG submission 206713) | Soil microbial communities from Loxahatchee National Wildlife Refuge, Florida, United States - Lox_Sample_3.5 | ecosystem: Environmental > Terrestrial > Soil > Wetlands | place: USA: Florida... | reverse complement strand
CAATTTTGCGGGGATCACCGCCGGCGTGGCGCGCAGCACGCGGGACGGTGGGCAATCCCGCGCCAGTCAACCCTGCACTCCCTGTCGAAGTCCCCAGGCATTAGTTGACGCTGAATCGCTCGATTTTGCAAACAGGGGGATTCGTGTATCCACGTGATCCCGGAAAGGTTCTCTAATGAATTCGCAAGCTATGCGGAGGATGCTGATTGGGGTTTTTGCGATGGTCCTGGCGAACCCGCCGGCGCACCTTCGCGCGCAGTCCACTTTTGGCAGCATCGTCGGGACGGTTCAAGATTCCTCGGGGGCCGTGCTGGCCGGAGCCGCGGTGACGGTCCGCAATTTGAACGACAACACCACGCGCGCGACGGTATCGGATAGCACGGGCGAATACCAGGTACTCAATCTGCGGCCCGGCACTTACGAAATCGGCGGTTCCAAGGAAGGGTTCAAGGCTTCCACCATCGCCAGCGCCACACTGGATGGGCGCCAGCAGTTGCGCGCCGACCTCAAGCTGGAAGTGGCCGGCGTCAAAGAGACGGTTACCGTGGAGGGCGCAGCGGCCGCGGTGAACACGGAAAGCGGCACGATCGGCGACACCAAGAAGTTCACTCAAGTGGTGCAACTGCCGATGAACTATCGAGGCGGAAACGACAGTCCGCTGGCCGCGCTGGTGGCCGTGCCGGGCGTGCAGCAGGACAGCAGCGGCAATCTCTCCATCGGGGGCGGGACGCCGGCGCAGATCCAGTTCTCGGTGGATGGCACGTCCACCGTCAACGTACGCCAGAACGGCGCCTTGGCGAACATGAATCCGTCCTCGGAATTGATCAGCGAGTTCACGGTGACGCAGTTCAACAACAACGCCGAATTTTCGCAGCTTGCGGATGTAACCATCATTACCAAGAGCGGGACTAACGGGTTTCACGGCAGCGCTTTCGAGTACGTGCAGAACAGCGCGCTGGATGCGACCACTTACGGGTTCGACACCAAGGCGCACAAAGCGTACAACACCTTCGGCGGCAGCTTCAGCGGGCCGCTGGACATTCCGCACGTATATAAGGGCACGGACCGGACGTTCCTTTTCGCCGATTACGAGGGCAACCGGAGGCGATTCACCACGCCGGAGGTACTCTCGGTTCCCACCGCCGCCATGCGGGGCGGCGATCTCACCAACCTGCCGGGAGGCGCCGCGGCCGACCCGACCACGGGAAATCCATTCCCCGGCAACCAGATCCCCGCAAGGCACATGAATTCGGTGGCGCAGTCGCTCCTCGCCAACTACGTGCCGTTGCCCAACTTCGGAGACGGCTCCGATACCAACGGAAACTATCGCGTGCAGGCAGCCACGCCGGCCGTGCTTGATGGATACGATGTCCGTATCGACCAGAGCCTGAGCGTCAAGCAGCAGCTCTACGGCCGCTGGAGCTGGAAGAACGTGGACACCACGGCGGCAAATGGGCTACTGCCGAGCGAGCAGCATTTCGAGACGAATCGCAACCTGATTGTTTCCTACAGCAACTCGCTGCGCTCGAATCTGCTGAGCGAGGCGCGCTTCGGGCTTACTTACTATGAGCTCGACGTCAAGTTTCCGATCAGCGGAGCGGATGCGGTCCGCACGCTCGAGCTGGCCGGGCTGGATCTGAGCGACGTGCCGGGCGTGAACGCGTTTCCGACGTTCGACTACAGCGACAGCACCGGTTTCACGCCGCTGGGCCGCGACAAGACCGGCATCACCCGCTCTCAGACTATCCAGTTCACGGACAATCTGTCGTGGATCAAAGGCCAGCACACGATGAAGTTCGGAGGCGACATCCGGCGGGTGCGGTATACGGATCTCGAGAGTTTCGGCGGATCCGACGATTTTGGCGCCTTCACCTTCAACGCCGGAACGTTCAGCGGCAACGCGTTCGCCGACCTGCTACTGGGCTTGCCGTCGAAGAGCTACATCGCGCAGTCTGGTGCGGATACACGCCTGCATGCGTGGCAGACCGGGCTCTACGCGCAGGATGAATGGCACGCCAGCAAGAACCTGACCGTGAATTTCGGCTTGCGCTGGCAGGCGCTCCCGCCATTCGTCAGCGAGAATGCGAACCTCGGGGCTTTCGATCCCCGCAATGGCGGATTCATCATACCGGACAACGGGACGGCACGTCCGGGCATGCTGGTTTCGATCAACGCGTGTCCGGGAGTGAACGTCGCGCTTCCGTGCGCACCGCTCGAAAAGGCGAGCCAGCTAGGGCTGGGCAACGGGCTGCGCGAATTCTACAAGAGGAATTTCCAGCCGCGCATCAGCGTTGCGTACCGTCCGTTTGGAAACAACAAGACGGTGGTCCGCGCCGGCTTCGGCATTTTCACGATGACCAGCCTGGGGCAGCTTTCCTTCAACACCACCAACATCAACGTGGGGATTGTGAGGACCACATCCAATCTGCTGCCGAACGGACAGCCGGCTTTTCAATTTCCCAACGTGACCACGTCCGCGGACTCAGTGCTCATCGCGGGCACCGGGGATTTCTATCAGAATGTGAACCTGCATTACCGCGATCCGCAATCCGCGCAGTGGAACGTGACGCTGGAGCGCCAGTTGACCCAGGATCTGACGCTGCGAGTCAGCTATGTGGGCATGAATTCCTACCGCATGGGGCAAACCGTGGACTTGAACCAGATTCCAGCCAGCGCCACGCCGGTGGATTACAACGCCCGGCCGTATCCGAACTGGGGACGAATTCTCTCCAGCGAGAACCAGGGATTTTCCAACTATCAAGCCCTGCAAACCGAGGTCAACAAATCCTTCGGCCACGGGTTGATGTTCCAGGCCAACCATACCTGGGCGCACAATATCGGCAACGTCGGGGGCGACGCTCCCAACGCTTTTTCGCCGGAAGTGATCTATGGAACGCCGGTGGCCAACCGGTTCGATCTGGCGGCCAACCGCGGGAACATCGTCGGCACGCGCAGGCACCGTATCCTGACCTCGGCCATCTACCAGTTGCCGGTGGGCAAGGACCGCGCATTCCTGAAGAAGATGAACCCGATCGGCAACGCGCTGCTAGGGGGATGGGAGGTGAGTACGGTGGCGCTCTGGGAGACGGGGCCCTATCTGACTCCGGTCACGAGCCCCGCTTTTGACACCGCGAATCTCAACCTGGTCTACCGCGGCGCGTTCCTGCGGCCGGATTGCACGGGGAATCCCAATCTGGCAAGCCCGACAGTCGACCAGTACTTCGACATCAACGCGTTCAATCCGGTTCCCGCCCCAGGGAGGATATGGAATTGCGGGGTTGGGATCATGCAGGGGCCCAAGACCATGGCACTGGCGGGCGGGTTATCCAAGACGTTCCCGATCAGCGAGAAAGCGCGCCTGCGATTTGAAGCGACGTTTACCAACCTGCCGAACCACCCCAATTTCGCGCCGCCGGCGGTGGATGTGAGCGCTCCGGCGACGTTTGGGAAGATCACCAGCGTGCAGTCGGCCGAGAATTCGGGCAACCGGACCGGCCAACTGGCTTTGCGGCTGGATTTCTGACGACTGCGGTGGGGCAGGCGGTGCCGCCCGCAGGCTGAGGCGTTTTCCGGGGCGGACCGAGGAGAAAAGTACCGCGGCGGACGACGGCCCGCCGAGCGATATCGCGCGGTTCCGGGCTCCCGCAGAATATGCTGAAGCGCTGGAGATCGGCGCGCGCAGCACTGCGAAGATTGCGCAGATCGGTTGACGGGGTTTTTCGGACGCGTTTTTTCGTTTTTTTGAAAATCACGCAGATCAGGCTGACGCGTTTTTCGGGCGACGCGTTTTTCGGGCGTCTATGCGCGCCTGCGCATCTCGGCGCGTGCTTCGTCCTCCGCCGTCCGCTTGCGCTCGGCCTCCCGCTTGTCGTGCAGCTTCTTGCCTTTGGCCAGCGCGAGTTCGCACTTGATCCGTCCGTTTTTCAGGTAAATCTTGGTGGGGATCAGCGCCAGCCCCTTCTCTTGGGTCTGGCCGTGCAGCTTGTCGATCTCCCGGCGGTGCAGCAGCAGCTTCCGGTTGCGCACCGGCGGATGGTTCTCGCGATTGCCATGCGAATACTGGCTGATATGGGCGTTGATCAGCCAGGCTTCCTTGCCGATTACCGAGGCATAGGCGTCCTTGAGCTGGATCTTGCTGTCCTTGGCCGCCTTGACTTCGGTTCCCGTGAGCACCAGTCCGGCTTCGAACCGTTCCATCAGGAAGTAGTTGTGGCCGGCCTGCCGGTTGTCGGTCAAGATCTTCAGGGAATGGTCGCGGTCAGCCAATTTCGTCCCGGCATTTTCGGTTCAACGCTCGGAAGCCTAACCTCGTCAATGAGTTTAGATGCCCGAGTCGGCACGGTTTGTCATCATCTTAACACAGGGATTCCGGAACATCCGGAAGGCACAATAACATGCTTTTTTTCAGGCGTTTAACGGCCATCGTGGCGGCTGCTGCGATGTTCGGAACGATGCTGCCGCTGGAAGCCCGCACGCGCAAGGGCGACAAGTTCCTGGCGGCGGGCAGGGCTCACGAGGAGAGGAAGGAATGGGACGCCGCGCTGGAGGCGTACGAGCAGGCGCTCTCCGAGGACCCCGCGGATATCGGCTATCAGATGGCGGCACAAAGGGCGCGCTTCGAAGCGTCGGCCACGCATGTCACCAACGGCACCAAGATCCGCAGCCAGGGGTTGCTGGGCGAAGCGCTGCTGGAATTCCAGAAAGCTTACGCGCTGAGCCCGAGTTCGACGGTCGCGGAGCAGGAGGTGCGTCACACCCAGGAAATGATCCAGCGTGAACGGGAAAGAGTGGCAGCGACCGGAAAGGAATCTCCTCCCGAAGTGCGCGGGTTGACTCCCAGCGAGCAAGCCAAGAGAGAGCTGGCCGACAAGGTCGACCGCATGCAGGGTGTGCCCGAGCTGAAGCCCATCAAGCCGATCCTCTACAACTTCATGCTGAGAAGCCAGACTCCCAAGGTCTTGTTCGAGTCGGTCGCGGCGCAGGCCGGCCTCAACGTGCTGTGGGACCCCGAGTACGCGGCGCAGCAGGTGGTGAAAGACAAGCTGAGCGTGAATTTCGATAACACGACGATCGAGCAGGCCCTGGACTATCTTGGGGTAATCACGAAGTCATTCTGGAAGCCCATTTCACCCAACACCATCTTCATCACGGTTGATAACCCCAACAAGCGCCGCGACTACGAAGAACAGGTGACCAAAGTCTTCTACCTGACGAATACCACCTCGAACACCGACCTGACCGAAATCGTCACAGCGATGCGCACGGTGGCGGACTGCCAGCGGCTGTTTCCGTTCCAATCATTGAATGCCATCATCGCCAAATGCGAGGCCGACAAGATGGCGCTGGCGGAGAAGATCATTCACGACCTGGACAAGCCGAGGGCTGAGGTTGTGGTGGACATTTACGTGATTGAAGCCAGCTCGACCTTCAACCGGGTGCTGGCTTCCGGGCTCGCCACCGCGGGGCTGAACGTGCCGTTCAATTTTTCGCCACGCACCAGCATTCAGGTGCAGGAGCCGGCTGTCAGCGGCACAGGCACCGGGACGGGAACCGGCACTGGTACCGGCACGGACAACGGTACCGGGACAGGCACGGGCACCGGCACGATTGGCAGCAGCACCGCCGGCCTTTCGATTCCGATTTCGAAACTCGGTCATCTAGCCACCGCCGACTACGCCACCATCCTGCCCAACGCCCTGCTGCAAGCCACACTGAACGACACGCGGGCCAAGGTCTTGCAATCCCCGCAGATCCGCGCGGTCGACGGCCAGAAAGCCGCAATGAAGGTCGGGGAAAAAGAGCCCATCGCCAGCGGGAGCTTTCAGCCCGGCGTCGGCGCGGTGGGGCTGAACCCCCTGGTCAACACGCAGTTCAATTTCCTGGATGTGGGCGTGAACGTGGATATCCTGCCGCATGTGCACGACAACGGTGAGATCTCCCTGCACGTCAACATTGAGGTTTCGAACGTCACGGGGAAGGTGACTCTCGGCGGCATTGACCAGCCCATCATCGGCCAGAAGAAGATCGAGCAGGATATTCGCTTGCGCGAGGGAGAAGCCAGTCTCGTCGGCGGCCTGCTTCAAACACAAGACAATAGAACGAAGTCCGGAGTTCCCGGGTTGGCCAGCATCCCACTGTTGGGACGCCTGTTCAGTTCCGACAGCGTGGACCGGCAACGCGATGAGCTGATGATAGCCCTGATCCCGCACGTGGTGCGCCGTCCCGACATCACACCCGAGAATTTGCGCGGCGTGGCATCCGGCAACCAAACCACGGTTCACGTGACCATGGCGCCGAAGCCGCCTGCAACGCCGGAAACTCCGGCTTCCGGCGAAGTTCCGCCGGCCGAAAACCCACCGGCCGCCGTCAAACCCGGGTTGCAGCCCGCGACTCCAGGTGCGCCGCCGGCTGCCCCAGGCGCATTGCCCGCGGCCCCGGGCGCCGCACCTATCGCCGCTGGCGGAGTGCCGGTTGTCCCTGGCCGAGTTCCGATTGCTCCGGGCGCAGTGCCGATCCCGGGCGCCATTCCCGGCGCCGCTACGCCGGCGCTGGCTTTGCCCGCGACCGCGCCTCCGGAGAACCCCGCGCTCGGCAACGCCAAAATCGCTTTCAACGAATCGAAGCTGGAAAAGAACGTGTCGGACGTGTTCACCGTCACGCTGTTGGTCCAGGACGCCAAAGATGTGACGTCCGCTCCCGTGGAATTCCAGTTCGATCCGAAGGTTCTGGCGCTGAACGATGTCAGCCGCGGTAATTTCTGGGCGTCTGGTGGAGACGAACCCACCGTCGCCAAGAACGTGCTCAATGACACCGGTTCGGCTACTATCCGCATCAACCGCAAGCCTGATACTCCGGGTATCTCCGGAGCCGGCGCGCTGGTCACCCTCACGTTCAGAGCAATCGGACGCGGCGCCACCACCGTTAAAGCGCCCAATGTCACGCTCCGGAACAGCCAGAATCAGTTGGTCGGTTCCGGAAGCCCGGAGCTCACGGTCACCGTAAAATAGGGGCTGGTATGAAGCGCGCGGGTCAAAGGGGATTGACGCTGGTGGAACTGGTTGTCGCGTTTACGATCATGCTGACCCTTACCGCGATGGCGATCCCGATGGTGCGGGTGAAGGTAAGGACGCAGAAGGAGCTCGACCTGAAATACGCCCTGCGGCAGATGCGGAAGGCCATTGACAAATATAAGGACGCCTGCGACCAGGGCCTGTTCGGCGCGGTGAAACAGGGCACACTGTGTTACCCCGAATCGCTGGAGATGCTGGTGGAAGGCGTGAAGCTGCAATCGGTCGATGGCAAGAAGATGTATTTCCTGCGCAGCATCCCGTTCGACCCGTTTACTCACAGCAATGAATGGGGCCTGCGCAGCATGCAAGACGATCCGAAGTCGCAGAACTGGGGCGGGCAAAACATATTCGATGTTTACACCAAGGCGCCGGACAGGGCTCCGGACGGGCAACCGTACGCGGAGTGGTAGCGCGGCCATGAGACGCCGGAATCAAAGAGGATTGACGCTGATCGAACTGGTGGTGGCTTTTACCATCCTGATGGTTTTGTCCGTCATGTCCCTGCCCCTGGCGCGCGTCAAGATCCGCACCGAGCGCGAGCGCGACTTGCGCGATGCCTTGAACCAATTGCGAACCGGGATCGACAAATATAAGGACAATTGCACCGCCGGATACCTCGGTCCGCCCAAGATCGGATCCGACTGCTATCCCGAATCGCTGGAAATCCTGGTGGAGGGCTTCACGCTGCCGCAGGACCCCAATGGCTTGAAGCTCAAGTTCCTGCGACACATTCCGCGCGACCCGTTCACCGGCAAGTTCGAGTGGGGCCTGCGCAGCACGCAGGACGACCCGAAATCCAAGAGCTGGGGCGGCCAAAACGTGTTCGAGGTCTATACGAAGACCGAGGAGAAAGCTCCCGATGGCACACCATACTCCGATTGGTAGAACGGGCCGCCGGCGCGGCTTTACGTTCGTCGAGCTCATGGTGGTGATGGCCATCATCGTGATCATCATCTCGATGGCCATCCCCATCTACCAGCGGTCGATCATCCGCGCCAAGGAAAGCGTCCTGAGCAACAACCTGTTCACGCTCCGGACGTGCATCGACAACTACACCTATGACAAGCAGAAGGCGCCGCAAACCCTCCAGGACCTGGTCACAGAGGGCTACCTGCGAGCCATTCCGGTGGACCCTATGAACAATAACTCCACCGATTGGCGGATCACCATGGAGGACGCGACGCAGAGCGTCAGCCAGCAGGAGCCGGGCATTTGGGACGTACATAGCAGCTCCGATCAGAAGGGCTCGGACGGCAGGCCGTACTCCGAGTGGTAGGGCGGTCGAGCCGCGCTCGCGCGTGCTCTCCGCGCAGCGGGAATCGTCGCAGGAAGACCCAGTCGTCCGCGGGCGCACAAGGCAGAGGTTGACAGAGGCCCCAGCAAAGCGTTATCACTCATGAGATCGAGAGAAAGGACGTGGTCCAATGAGATCTCGCCTCGCTTTGGGTGGCGCGTTGCTTGCGCTGTCCCTCGTTTCCGGAATTGCGGTCGCCCAATCGAAGAAGGGCGCCAAGCCCGCCGCGCCGGCGCCTGCGTCCGCGGCCACTCCGCAGAAGATCGACGAAGAATATACGAAGCTGATCAAAGAGTACTTGCAGGACCCGCGCATCACCACCGAACTGGTGGATCACATGCCGGCTTCCGACACAGTGCCCTCGCCGCTCAAGTTCTTCGGGCGCATCCCCGGCACGCCCGGCGAACTGACCTACGCCAAGGACATCAACCGCTACTATGAGGCGCTGGCCAAGGCATCGCCGCGCGCCAAGTACTGGAGAATCGGCACCACGGAAGAGGGGCGCGACCAAGTGATCCTGGCCATCGCCGACGAGGCCACCGTCGCCTCGCTCGACAAATACAAGGACATGCTGGCGCAGCTCGGCGATCCACGAAAGATCACCGAGGAGCAGGCCCAAGCCCTGATCCATACGGCCAAGCCCATCTACTACGCCAACAGCGGCATCCATTCGCCGGAGACCGGCGGCCCGGAGATGCTCATCGAACTGGCGTACCGGCTGATCGTGGAGGAGACGCCTTTCATCCAGACCATTCGCAACAATTCTATCGTGATGATCACGCCCGTGATCGAGGTGGATGGGCGCGAGAAGGTCGTGGACGCCTACTATGCCAGCAAGAAAACAGGTGTGCCGCGCGGCGCGCTCACGATGTACTGGGGCAAATACGTACAGCACGACAACAACCGGGACGGCATGGGCCAGTTCCTGAAGTGCACGCAGAACTTCACCCGGGCCATGCTGGAATGGCACCCCACCATCGTGCACGACTTGCACGAAGCGCAGTCGTATCTATACGTGTCTACCGGCACGGGCCCCTACAACGTCTCGCTCGACCCGATCGCGATCGATGAATGGTGGCTGCTGGGCGAAACCGAGATCATGGAGATGGCCAAGCGGGGTGTCCCGGGCGTGTGGACCTACGGTTTCTATGACGGCTGGGTGCCCAACTACCTTTTCTGGATCGCGCTCACGCATAATTCTTTCGGGCGATTCTATGAAGTGCAGAGCTACGGTCCCGACAACAACCCAAATCTGACGCTCGCGGCGAACACCACCAGCCGCGAATGGTTCCGCCCCAACCCTGCACTTCCAACCATCAAGTGGGGACCGCGCAACAACACCAACATCCAGGAATCCGCCCTCCTGTTCGCCATGAACCAGGTGGCCAAGAACAAGGAACTCTACCTGGAAAACTACTACATGAAGAACAAGCGGTCCATCGAGAAGGGGAAGAACGGTCCCACGTACGCATGGCTGATTCCCGCAAGCCAGCGGCGCAAAGCCGACGCCGCCGACATGGTGAACGATTTGCGCACGCAAGGCGTGGAAGTTCACCGCGCCAACAGCGGCTTCAAAGCCGGCAACGTGGACGTGGCCGCCGGCGATTACATTGTACGCGGCGACCAGCCCTACCGCACCCTGGCAGACATGTATTTCAGCGTCCAGAACTACCCCGTGGGGAATCCCAATCCGTACGACGATACCGGCTGGACCATGCAATACATGCGCGATGTGAGGCTTGTGCCGCTCACCGATAAGGCGGCGCTGAGTCAGCCGATGACGATGCTCACGGCGGACGCCAGAGCGGCCGGCGGCATCGATGGTTCCGGCTCCGTGCTGGTGGTCGAGCACACCGGCGACAACAACCTCACCGCCTTCCGGTTCCGCAACAAGGACGTGGCCATGAGCGCCGCCGAGGAGGATTTCGAAATCGGCGGCCACAAATTCCGCGCCGGCGCGTTCATTATTCCCAATGCCGACCGCGCCCGTTTGGAGCCGCAGTTCAGAGACCTTGGGCTATCAGCGTGGGCGGTTGCGTCGGCGCCGGCAGTGAAGACGCACCCGCTGACGATTCCGCGGATCGGCTATGTCCACTCCTGGTCGACCACGCAGAACGAAGGCTGGACGCGCGCCGCGCTGGATACCTACGGAATCCCTTACACGTATTTCGCGGACAAGCGGCTGCGCGAGGGAAACCTGCGGGCCAAGTACGACGTGATCATTTTCCCGCACGTCGGCGGGAACACGCAGTCCATGCTCAACGGCGTCGGCGGCAATTCGCCGATTCCGTACAAGAAATCGGAAGTCACGCCCAATCTCGGCGCGGAAGATTCCAGCGATGATATCCGCGGCGGCATGGGCTTCGAGGGCCTGCTGGAGCTTTCCCGGTTTGTACAGGAAGGGGGCACGCTGATTACCGAAGGTTCCACCGCTTCCATGATGGCCGAATACGATCTGGGATCCGGCATCACGGTGGAGCATCCCACCAACCTGTTCGCCCGCGGGACCATTCTGCGCGGCGTGTTCGCCGACCTGAAGAGTCCTATCGCCTATGGGTACGACGGGAAGGATCTGCCGGTCTACTTCAGCCAGGACCCGGTCTTCAGCACGGGCGGCGGCGGGGGCCTCGGCGGGTTCGGTGGTCGCGGCGGCAGCGGGCGGGTTGGCGCGAACGGTGAGGTCATCGGCCAGAACATCACGCCCAACGCCACGCCGATTCATCTTTCGCCGCTGGAACTCGGCGGCGCGGAAGGTGCGGCGGGTGAGGCGCCTGCGGGCGGCGGGCGGGGTGGCCGGGGCGGCCGCGGAGGCGGCGGTGGCGGAGCGGCCGGTGGCGGAGCAGCCGGTGGTGGCGGCGGGTTCGGTGGGGGGCGGGGGGGCTTTGCGACGCCCAACCCGGACCGTGCTCGTGTTGTCCTGCAATTCCCCTCCAACGCCGATACGATGCTGCTATCCGGAACGCTTGCCGGCGGCGAAGCGCTGCAGAATCGCGCCCTGGCCCTGGATGCCCCGCTTGGTAAGGGTCACATCGTGATGTTCGCGCTGCGGCCTTTCTGGCGGTGGCAGACGCAGGGAACCTACTCGCTGGCATTCAATGCCATTACTAACTGGGACCACTTGGACGCGGGCAAGGCGGCTGCCGCGACGGCGTCAACGAACATGGCGCCGGGGCCGGGGCAGTAGGGGTGTTTCGGACAACGGAAGGGCACAAGCTCGAGTTGTGCCCACTAACATTTGGCAATAACAAGATCTGAAACTCGTTTTGGGCTATATTGGCGCGGAAGGAGAATCAAAATGGCCTGCAAGACGCCAAGAAAGTCAGCAAAACCCGCCCCGAAAAAGAAGGGTTGTTAGAATCGCAACCTCCGGAGAACGAAGCTGCGGTGACAGGCGAGCGAGGCTCGCCTGGACCGATTGACAATCGGTCCGCAGGCTGACAGCCTGCCCTACGCTGCGAATCAGGCTACGGCTGTCCCTTTAGGGGAATCAACGACCACCTTATTCTTGCTGCCTGGCGGCCTGCCGCGCCGCTTTGCGCTCATCTCGGCCATCCAGGCGGGTGGTCTTCCGCGCCGCGGTCCACGCCCCACGGCCAGGCGTTCCAAAGTGACAATAGCCTGTTCGAGTTGCTCTTTTTCTTGCTTTAACTCAGCAAGTATTTTTGCGACATCGATCATCGGTCCCTCACGGCCGGCCGCAACAGCACTGGCGCCGCGGCCGAAATCTTAGAGAATCGTTTAGTTCGTTCTCTACTT
>Ga0335081_10016035_pt1 | contig 12121 bp, 8 predicted proteins | sample Lox_Sample_35_FD_206713 | JGI IMG/M metagenome (GOLD analysis project Ga0335081, IMG submission 206713) | Soil microbial communities from Loxahatchee National Wildlife Refuge, Florida, United States - Lox_Sample_3.5 | ecosystem: Environmental > Terrestrial > Soil > Wetlands | place: USA: Florida... | reverse complement strand
TGCAGCGCCAGCGCCTCATCGAACAGGGCGGCGGACTCGGGCGACGCCGCGCGGGACTCGCTCGACGAGCCGGCCTTGGGAGCAGAATGGAGCGCGATCGCCCGATCATACTCCGCCAGCGCCTCGTCGAACCGCTTGAGCTCCTTGAGCACGTTGGCCCGGTTGTTGATGGCGTCGGGATAGTCGGGCCGCAGCGCGAGCGTCCGGTCATAGCCTTCGAGCGCCTCCTCGAACCGGCCCAGCCGCATGAGCACATTGGCGCGGTTGTTGTGCGCTTCGACGAGGCCGGGGCGCAGCGCGATGGCGCGGTCGCAGCTTTCCAGCGCTTCTGGGTAACGCTTCAATGCGAGGAGCGCGTTGGCGCGATTGTACCAGGCCTCGGCATGGCCGGGCTTGAGCGCAATCGCCTGGTCATAGCTGGCGAGCGCCTCATCGAGCCGCTTGATGTCCTTGAGGACGCTGCCGCGACTGTTGAATGCCTCCGCATAGTCGGGCTTGAGTGCGATCGCCCGGTCGAAGCTCGCGACCGCCTCGTCGGGGCGCGCCAGGGTCCGCAGCACATTGCCGCGATTGTAGAAGGCTTCGGCAAAATCGGGCTTGAGCGCGATCGCCTGGTCGTAGCTCGCCAGCGCCGCCTCGGCCCGTCCGATGTCCTGGAGCGCACTGCCGAGATTGTTGTGGGCGGCAGCCGCATGAGGATTGATCCTGAGCGCGGCGTCGATCTGGCGGATGGCGTCCTGGTGCCGCCCCCGCTGATAGTGAATCACCCCGAGAAGATGCAGGCTGTCGAAATGCCGGGGATGGCCCAGCAGCACCCGCCGGTAGAGCGCCTCCGCGTCGGCCAGGCGCCCGGCCTGGTGGAGCGCCAGGGCCTCGCCGAACAGCGCCATGGATTCTGGCTCGGGCGCCAGCGCGGCCGGGGCCGGCGGCTGCTCGCCCGGAGCCTCGCGGTCCTGGAAACTGGATGGCAAGCCGTTCTGCATCCCTGTGGCCGAGCCAAGCGCCGGCGGCAACCGTGCGGCCGGCCGCCCCGTCATGCGCACCATGGCCGACGCTCTGATTCGCGACAACCGCCCGTACCTGACGGCCTGACCCGTTAACGTTTCGTCAATCGATCATTAACCACGCATTAGGGTTACCGAATCATTATCGGCCGCACCGACTGCTGAATCGGCTGCCGATTCTAATTCTCGAGGGGTCCTCGGATGAGTAACGATATCGTTCTTACGGCCGGCATTCGCTCAAACCTGCTGTCGCTGCAGACGACCTCCAATCTGATGCAGACGACCCAGGAACGCCTTGCCACCGGCAAGAAGGTCAATTCGGCACTCGACAATGCGGTGAACTACTTCACCGCGGCCGCGCTTTCGGCGCGCAGCAACGAGCTGTCGAGCCTGCTCGATTCGATGACCAACGGCGTCAACACGCTCAAAGCCGCCGACAACGGCCTGACCTCGATCACCCAGACCATCGAATCGATGCAGGCGACCGTGACTCAGGCCCGCCAGGACGCCTCCTGGCAAAGCGGCGTCTACACGGTCGACAACACCAGCATCGGCACCACCAGCCTCAAGTACCTGACCTTCGTGGGCGGCGCGGTCGGCAGCACCGCGATCTCGGTCGCGCTGAACGACCAGGAGACGGCGACCGGCGCCTCGCTCGCCGGCACCGCCACGGCGGGCTCGAGCGGCACGTTCACCATCCAGGCGGCCGACATCAACGGCGGCGCGGCGCTCACCGTCGCAATCGCGACCACCGACAACTCGTCGACCATCGCGGCGAACATCAACGCGGCGGTCGGTTACAGCCTGGCGTCGGTCGCCCCCGCCGGCACGTTGACCCTGAAGGATGCGGGCCCGAACAAGGTCACGGCGGTCAGCAGCATCGCGGCGGTCTTCGGAGCGGGCGCCACGGTGACCTCGGCGGCCACGGCGGGCGCGGTCTCGACCGTCGACCAGATCGCGGCTGAGATCAACGCCAACGCCTCGCTCGCCGGCAACATCAAGGCCTCCAACAACGCCGGCCAGCTGCAGGTCACCAATCTGTCGATCTCGGCGCTGACCATCACCGGCGTCAACCAGGCCACCGGCAATGTCGACGGCAGCACCGGCACGAACTCGGTGCTCGGCAACAGCGTGCGCGCCAACCTGGTCACCCAGTTCAATCAGCTCAAGGACCAGCTCGACAAGACCGCCCAGGACTCGAGCTTCAACGGCGTGAACCTGCTCACCGGCGACGTGCTCAAGCTGTTCTTCAACGAGCTCAGCACCAGCACCCTGTCAATCCAGTCGACCAATCCGAACGGCGTCAACAGCTCGACGCTGGGCATCGCCGACGCGACCAACACCGAGTTCCAGGACAATACCCAGCTCGATACCCGGCTGCAGGCGCTGCACACCGCGCTCGGCGAGGTGGCGAGCCAGGCCTCGGACTTCGGCTCCAACCTGTCGATCGTGCAGAACCGGCAGGACTTCACCAACAACATGATCAATACGCTGCAGACCGGCGCCGACGGCCTCACGCTCGCGGATACGAACCAGGAAGGCGCCAACATGCTGGCGCTGCAGACGCGCCAGCAGCTCTCGATCACGGCCCTGTCGCTCGCCTCGCAGGCGAATCAATCGGTGCTCAAGCTGTTCGGCTGACGTAGCGTCAGGCCAAGGACCAGGCGGGGACGCGGCCTGCGCAGGCTTAACGGGCGGTTAACCGCGCGCGTCGACGATAGACCGAAATACCAACCCGGAGGCGACCATGGCCCTGAAAGTCGAGCTCAAGCCCGGCGAACGCGTCATCATCGGCGATTGCGTGGTCACCAATTCGGATCAGCGCACGCGGCTGCTCATCGAGGGCGAGACCCCGATCCTGCGCGAGAAGGACATCCTGACCGCCGCCACCGCCAACACGCCGGCCAAGCGCATCTATCTCTGCGTCCAGCTGATGTACCTCACCAAGAACGCATGCCCGCATCACGAGACATACTTCGCGCTCATGCGCGACATCGTCCAGGCGGCCCCGAGCACGTGGCGATTCATCGAAAGCATTAATAATCATATCTTAACGGGGGAGCTTTATAAGGCGTTGAAAGACGCGAAGAAGCTCATCGCCTACGAGGAGGAGCTGCTGCAGCATGCATCAGGGAACACAAGCTTACCGGGCGGTGGCGAAGGAAATCGCAAGTCCGCGTGACCTGGAAGCGAACCTGCTCCTCAAGGCGGCCGCGCGTCTGCAGGCGGTGATCGATGCCTGGGACAACAACAAGTCCGACCTCGATGGCGCGCTCACCTACAATCGCAAGCTCTGGACCATCTTCCTGACCTCGGCGCTGAGCTCCGACAATCCGCTGCCACTGCAGATCCGGCAGAACGTCGCCAACCTCGGCATGTACATCATGTCGCAAACGGTCGCGCTGACGTCCAATCCCCAGGTCTCCGTGCTCGCCTCGCTGGTCAACATCAACCGCGAGCTCGCCGCCGGCCTGCGCGGCAAGGGCTGAGCTGCCCCTTCGAACCCATGTAAACGCCGTCGGGTGAGCCGTAGGGTGGGCAAAGGCGCTCCCATCGACCTCGCCTCATCGAAAGGCCGCTGACGCGCCGTGCCCACGCGAGCGTCGGCGGTGGGCACGCTTCCGCCCACGCGCTCACGCGCTTCGGCGGACTCAAGCCCGTCCGTAGCTTGCGAAGCAAGCGAAGGCGGGTCGCTTTGCCCACTCTACGGACTGAGCATGGACGCTCAGCGCCGCGATCAGGCCGGGCCGAGATAGTTCACCAAGCTGAGCTTCGAAAGCATCGCGGTCGTCTGCAGCGAGGCCTGCAGCGCGGTCTGCACCGTGAGCAGCTCCGAGGCGACCGTCTCGTTCGAGACGCCGGTGATGCCCTGGACGAAGTCCTGCAGCGTCGCCTGGGTCTGGGTCTGCTGGGTCGTCGTGTTCTTGATCGCGTTCTGCACGTTGGCGAGGTCGGTCTCGATGTCCGACGTCGTCTGCTTGCCGTTGCCGGGCTGCACGTTGAGCGCCAGCGAAACCCGCTGGGCGAGCGCGCTATAGGCGGCCGAGCTGTTGGGGTTGGTCGGCGAAAAATTCGTCGCCGCGAAGACCGCGACGCTTTCGATCACATTGCGCAGACCCTGCTCGTTCGCCTGCAGGCCGTAGTTGACCGTCGTCGTCGTGTCGATCCGGGCAGTGACCGAGTTGCGCGCCGCCGAGGTTGGGCTGTTGTCGCCCGTGTACCAGGTCACCGTGTTGGCCGGCGTGCCGGCGATGAGCTGGGTCGCCGTCGTGAAGGACGGCCCCTTGACCCGCATCGGCGGCTGCCCGGCGTCGGTATCGAAGAAATTGTGCGCCGCCTCGACCGCGGACGCCGCGGTCAACTGCGTCCCGGCGAGCGTCTTGACCGAGGTCGTCAGCGTCTGCTGCAGGTTGGCGGCGGTCGCCGCCGCATTCGCGCCGATCAGGAAGGTGTTGGTCGGCGGCGGCTGGGTCGTCGTCGCGGTCAGCGTCAAGTCCTGCGTCGTCCCGTCCGGCAGGTTGAACGTGAAGGTCAGCGTGTCGTTGGGCTGAGGGTTGGTCGCGAGATCGACCGAGATCGCCGCCGGGGTGCCGGTCGGACCGAGGACGGTGGCATTGGTCAGGTTGCTCTTGACGCTCGCGAGCTTGAAGCCGAACACCGAGGGGGACGTGTCCTCGCTGATCTGGACGCGGGTACCGGCGGTCGGGGTCGCGAGCCCGGTGCCGATGCCGAAGGTCGCCGCCGTAGTCGGACCGCTGCCGTTGACCGTGATGTTCTGGCCCACGGCCGGGTTACTCGCGGTAATCGAAATGTTGCCGGTGCCCGGGTCGATCGTGGCGGTGCCGCCCTGCAGCGTGTTGAGCACCTGCTGCACCCCGGCGAGCGTCGTCGCCGGCGCGGTGCCGATGTTCACCGTCAGCGCCGGGCTGGCGCCGATCTGGATCGTCAGCGACTGGCCGCCCAGCCCCTGCGTCACCAGGTTGGTCGGATTGGTGAGGCCGGCCGTGATGCCGAGCTCGCCCTGCAGCCCGGCCGCCGTGCCGGTCGTGTCGACCGCCGTATTGGCATCCGCGCTGGTCAGCACCAGCTGGTTGCTCGCGTTGAGCGAGGCCGTGACGTTGGTGAGGGGCGTCTGCAGGTTGATCTTGCTGACGATCGTCGGGGCGTTGTCGCCCGCCGCGATCGCGATCGGCTGGCCGTTGATGACGATGTTGCCGCCGGCCGAGCTCAGGGCGGAAATGTTCTGCGTGCCGGCGACGATCGCCGGCGCATCGGGCTGCAGCGCCGCGCCGCTGCCGATGATCTGTGCCGGCGACGTGCTCACCGGCGGGATCACCAGGCGGCCGAGCCCGTTGGCGCCGAGATCGGCCTGATTGCGCTCGGAGATCATCTGCAGGAGGCCCGCCTGCGTCGCCGTGCCGTTGAGAATGACGCTGCTGCCCGCGACCGAGGGCTGGTTCACCGCGTTGCCGGAGAAGAGATAGCCGCCGTCCCCCTGCGTGTTCATCAGGTTGAGAAGCTGGCTCAGCTGATCGCCCGCGTAGGTCTGGTCGACCGTATAGCCGTTCGGGCCTGCCGTATAGTTCGACAGCATGGCGCTGCTCTGGACGCCGCTGGCAACGCTGTCGAACTGGGTGAGCGCGGTCTGCGCTATGGACAGCCGGGCATTCACCACGCTGTTGGTACTTTGAAATCCGTTGATCGCGGCCAACTGCGAATTGAGCCCGACCACCAGCTGGGCCTGCGACGGCAAGCCCGAATAGTTCTGGAATTGCTGCCCGGTGCTCAGCTGCCGTTGCAGATCGTCGAGCTGGTTGCGCATATTGACCAGCTGCTGGGTCATGAACGCGACGTTGCTGCTCACTCCCGATACGCTCATGGTCGCCTCACATCTGCATCAGCGTCTGGAACATCTGCTGAACGACGGAAAAGACGCGCGCGTTCGCCGCGTAGGTGTTCTGCAGGTTCAGCAGGTTGGTCATCTCCTGGTCGACGTTCACGCCGGACACCGTGTTCATGCGCTGCTGCAGCGCGTTGACCACGACGTCCTGCCCCTGCTTGAGGCTCGCCGCGTTGGCGGCCGCCTGCCCCTGCTGGGTCATGATGTCGCCGATGAAGGCCGGCAGCGTGGCCGTCACCGGCGCGGTGGTCGAGCCGATGCCGGTCGCCGCCGAGAAGGTGAACGACGTGCCGGTCAGCTGATTGTAGAGGAAGGTCGGACGGGTGTTGTCGCCGGACGAGGTCGGCGGCGTCGTCGAATAGGTGACGAGGCCGCCCGGATTGGCGAGCAGCGCGCTGTTGACCGAGATGCGCTGCGCATAGCCGACCTGCTCCGACCCCGACGCCGTGATCGCGCCCGTGTAGGGGCTCGTGTTGTCGACGAACAGCGGGAGCTGCGGGTTGCCGCTCGTGGTCGACGTCATCGTGTCGGTTTCCGACAGCGCATTGACCGCGATCGTGTTGGCGGGGTCGTTGAGCACCTGCAGCGTGGTGCCGCTGGCCGAGAACTGCAGCCCGGTCGCGCCGAGCGCGGTGGTGAGCTGGGTGATCACCGCCGGCGACAGCGAGCCGCCGGCGAAGTTGACGCCGATCACCTGATCGTTCGGATCCGCGGTCGTCGTGTTCGGCAGCGGCAGAACCGAGGGATCGTCGACCCGCATGAGGCTGATGTTGTGCTGAACGTTGCCCGCATCCGTATAGGTGAGGTGGATGATGTTGCCGGACTGCAGCCCCGCGGTGTCGACCGTGAACCCGGTCTGGGTGCCGACCGTGACGGCGGTGCCCTGCGTGGTCACGTCGGACGCCGCCTGCGACATCTGCGCGGCGAGCGCGTCGAGCTGGGTCTGCGCCTGCGGCAGGATCTTGTCGCGCATCTGCAGATAGGCGGCGATCTCGCCCGACTGGATGGCGCCGGCCGCGATCAGGTCCATCGACGAGCCGGAGGGCGTGGTCAGCGTGATCGTGCCGACGCCGCTCTTGGTCGGATCGACGTTCCATGACGACTGCGGCGTCAGCGTACCCTGCGCATTGAAGTTCAGCGTCACGGCCTGGGCGCCGACCAGCTGGGCGCCGGACCCGGTGTAGACGGAGAGCTGGTTGAACTGGCCCGGGATGACGCGGATGTCCATCAGCTTCGAGAGATCGTCGATCGCCGCGTCACGCTGGTCCATCAAGGTCGCGGTGGTCGGGTCCTCTTGGGTCGCGGTCGAGACCTGCAGGTTGATCGCCGCGATCTGCTGCAGGTCGGTGTTGGCCTTCTGTACGTCGGCCGCGATGCCTTGCTCGGCCGCGGTGCGCATGCTCTGGACGTTGTTGCTCAGCGAATTGAGCTGCTGGGAGAGCTGGACGGCCGCGTTGACGGCGCCGCTCTGCGCCGAGAACGAGCTCGGGCTGACCGCAAGCGCGTTCATCGCCCCGGTGAAGTTGTTGTACATCGTGTCGATGCCGTTCGACGCGCCGGGCGCGCCGTACAGCGTCTGCAGCTGCTGATAGATGTCGTTGAGCTTGTCGGCGTAGGAGCCGCCCGAGGTCGCCTGGCGCAGCTGCGCCTGCACGAGCGAATCGAGCTCGCGGTCGATCGAGGCGGTGCGGACGCTGATCGAGGTGCCGGCCGCCGTGGTGATCGGCGTCAGCGTCTTGCGCACATAGCCAGGCGTCTGCGCGTTGGCGACGTTCGAGCCGACGACCTGCAGCGCGGCCTGCGCGACCTGCAGCCCGGACTGCACGATGTTGAGGGTGCCTGTGAGACTCATGATACGCGAGACGTCCTCAGGTCATCGCCGCCGAACCGGCTCAGCGGATGACGTTCAAGAGATCCTGCACCATCTGATTGGTGGTCGTGATGATGCGGGTGTTGGCCGAGTAGGCCTGCTGGGTGACGATCAGCTTGCTGAACTCGTCCGCGATGTCGGTGTTCGACGCCTCGAGCGCGCTGCCGACGATCTTGGCGGTCGCGTTCTGCAGCGGCGGCCCGGAGTCGGCGGTCGCCTCATAGGCGCCGCCGTCGAGCTGCTTGAGCTGGTTCTGCCCGTTGAAGTTCGCCAGCGTCACCTGGGCGAGCGGGACGGTGCGGCCGTTCGAGTAGGTGCCGACGATGCGGCCCTGGTCGTCGACCGCGATCGACTGCAGCTGGCCCGCGGAGGCGCCGTTCTGGTTGAGCAGGTTGACCTGCACGGTGCCGTTGGTGTTGGAGAACTGCGTCAGGCCGCCGGCGCCGAAGTTCAGCGCCACGGTGCCGAGCGACTGCCCGTTCACGTTGACGTTGGTGAGCGACAGCGTGCTCAGCGGCGGCGTGAGCTGGCCGGTCGAGTTGAAGGTGAAGTTCACGCCGACATTGGTCCAGGCGGGCTGCGCATTGGTGGCGTTCGAGTTCACCTGGTAGAACATGTTCCATTCGTCGGTGTGGCCGGCGCCGAGACTGGCGCTGTCCACCTTCGCCCAGCGGAATTGCATGTTCACCGGGGTGCCGGTTCCGTCGTAGGCGGTGATCGAGCCGCCGGCGATCGACTCGTTGAGAAAGTTGGTCTGATCGATGCCGTAGACATTGCCGTTCGACGGGTAGGCCTGCGCGTTGGTGATGCCGAACGACGCGATGTTGGTCGGGTTTCCGGGCGGGCCGCCGGTGACGGACACGGTATCGGTGGTGTTGGCGGCGACGATCTTGATGTTGCCGTTGGCGTCGACGCCGGTCAGCGCCGGGTTGACGCCGTTGAGGGCCTTGAGCTGGGCGTCGAGCTGGGCGAGCGTGCGCACGATCGGCGGGCCGTTGCCGAACGTGATGGTCTGCGCCGTGTTGCCGGCACCGACCGTCACCAGGAGTTCCTGACCGGTCCCCACCACGCCCGCATTGATGAGATCGGTCGGGCCGTTGTTGGCGACCGTGAGCCCGAGCTCGCCGGCCGCCGTCCCGCCCGTGATGTTCACCGGCGTCTTGGCGTCCTGGCTGGTCAGCACGAGATCGTTGGCGCCGTTGATCGTCGCCGTGATGCCGGTCGTCGCGGTCGCGCCGTTGATCTCCGTTTGCACCTGCGCGGCGGTGTCGCCCGCATTGACGGTGATGGTCTGCGAGCCGGTGCCCTGCAGGGTCAGCGTGCCGCCGGCGGCCAGCGGAAAGGTGATCGGCGCGCCGGTCACCGTGGTCGGCACGATGGCGGCGCCGGCGCCCTGGATCGTCGCCGGGGTGAGCGCCCCGACCAGCGGGTTCGACGCGAAGGTCGCCGGATTGAGCAGGTTGGAGCCCGGCACGCCGGACTGCGTATTGGTCGTCACCGGCTGGCTCGGCAGGTTGGCGTTGTATTGGATCTGCGACGTCTCCTGCGCCGGGATCAGGTTGTTGCTGAACTGCAGGGTCTGCGGAATGCTGCCGAGCGGATTGCCGGTGGTCGGATCGAGCGGGACGCCCATCAGGTAATAGCCCGAGCCGTTGACCAGGAAGCCGTTCTGGTCGGGCTGGAAGTCGCCGCGTCGCGTGTACAGATTGACGCCGCCGAACACCGGCAGGTTGCCCGAGAAGCTCGACGGCTTCTGGACGATGAAGTAGCCTTGGCCGTTGATGCCCATGAAGGTGCTGGTCGACTCGTTCTGGATGTCGCCCTGCACGTTGTTGGTCGCGACCGAGCTCGCCAGCACGCCGCCGGCAATCTGCTGGCTCGGCAGGTTGTCGCCCATCAGGTCTTCGAACTGGGTATTGATGCGCTTGAACCCGGTCGTCTGCGAGTTCGCGATATTCCCGGAGATGTTCTGCAGCGCATAGGACTGCGCGCTCAGACCGGAGACGGCGGTCGTCAGTGCGTCGAAGATACCCATGACAATTTCTCCACTCGGGTCTGGCGGCCCGCCGGGGAAAGGCGCATCCGGCCGCAATTTCGCGCCTGTCTTCGCAAGCCGCGTGCCAGAGTAATTATCTATATTTTTCAATAGCTTAATAATTTCGGGCCAATTTTCGCCACGGCTCGGCCGGCAAGATTCGGCCGCCCCCGCGGCAGAAAATGCCGAGGACGGCCCCGCGGTTTCCGGCAGAAAATTGGCGTGTCAGGTCGCCGCGCCGGGCGCGGGGATGAACTTGAGCGCGACCCCGTTCATGCAGTAGCGCAGCCCGGTCGGCTGCGGCCCGTCATTGAAGACGTGGCCGAGATGTCCGCCGCAGCGCCGGCAATGCACCTCGGTCCGCAGCATTAGGAACGAGCGGTCCTCGGTCGTCGCGACCGCATCGGGCAGCGGCGCGTAGAAGCTCGGCCAGCCGGTGCCGCTGTCGAACTTGGTATCCGAGGAGAACAGCGGCAGGTCGCAGCCCGCGCACGCAAAGGTGCCCTTGCGCTTTTCGTGGTCGAGCGGGCTCGAGAACGGCGGCTCGGTGCCTTGCCGGCGCAGCACGTCGTATTGCGAGGACGACAGCTGCTTGCGCCATTCGGCATCCGATTTCTCGACCTCGAATGGCCCGCGGCTCGCACCGTCCGCGCCCTGTGCCCAGCGCAATCCGAAAAGCGCCGCAACGCTGCCGACGCCCGCAAGCCACATCCGACGGCTCATCATCGTCTGCTCCCAACGGCCCTGTTCGCCTCGCCGGCCGCCCCGATGTCATAGCGTAAGCCGCGGCCGGGCGGCGCTCAACTCGGGTCACGTTCCCGCGAGGCGCGCCGGGCGGATTGCGCCGCCACGACCTCGACAAGCCCCGGCCGACCCTGTCAGATGGGCAAATTCGCACACCGCGGGAAACCGAGCCCATGCGTTTCGAAGGCACCAGCGCCTATGTGGCGACCGACGATCTCAAGGTTGCGGTCAATGCCGCGATCACGCTCGAGCGCCCGCTCCTGGTCAAGGGCGAGCCCGGCACCGGCAAGACCGTGCTTGCGCTCGAGATTGCAAAGGCGCTCGGCGCGCCGCTGATCGAATGGCACGTCAAGTCGACCACCAAGGCGCTGCAGGGCCTCTACGAATATGACGCGGTGTCGCGCCTGCGCGACAGCCAGCTCGGCGACGCGCGCGTGCACGACATCCGCAACTACATCAGGCGCGGCAAGCTGTGGGAGGCGTTCGTCGCCGAGGACCGGCCCGTGCTGCTGATCGACGAGATCGACAAGGCCGACATCGAGTTTCCCAACGATCTGTTGCAGGAGCTCGACCGGATGGAGTTCTTCGTCTACGAGACCGGCGAGACCATTCATGCGCGCCGGCGGCCGATCGTCGTCATCACGTCGAACAACGAGAAGGAGCTGCCGGACGCGTTTCTGCGCCGCTGCTTCTTCCACTACATCCGCTTTCCCGACGCCGACACCATGCGGGCGATCATCGACGTGCATTTCCCCGGCATCAAGCAGCGCCTGGTCGCCGAGGCGCTGCGGCTGTTCTACGAGATCCGCGAGGTGCCGGGCCTGAAGAAAAAACCGTCGACCTCGGAGCTGCTCGACTGGCTCAAGCTCCTGATGGTCGAGGACATCGGCCCCGAGACGCTGCGCGAGCGCGATCCCAAGAAGCTGATCCCGCCGCTCGCCGGCGCGCTGATCAAGAACGAGCAGGACGTGCACCTGTTCGAGCGGCTCGCCTTCATGGCAAGGCGGGAGAGCCGCTAAACCGGCGCGCGGACCGCGACACTAAGGCCCTGGCGCTTCACGACCGCGGTGGCATGCTGCGCGGCGTGACCTGCGGGCCGGCCAATCGGGGCACTCCCGCCCCGCTGATCGATGGCAGTTGTTGGAGTGCCCGATGCATGCCGTCGATGCGCTCTATCAGGACTATCTGGCGCGCCGGCAGCTTCCGCCGCGCGACCTGATCGAGCAGCATACCCGCCGCATCACCGACGAAGGCCTCGCCCGCGCTATCGCGGGCCGGCTCGCCTGCGCCCTGCCGGGCGCCGAGGCTCTCGATTATCTCCGCCGGAACCTGCGGCCGCCCTTGCTGACGGTGGCTGCCGGCACGGGCTTCTGGGCCCACTGCGTGCATCACGTCCAGGGGATCGAAACGGTCGCAACCGACCTCTTCGTGCCCGAGGACAATCCCCGGTTCCGGCGGCCGGGCTGGTATCCGGTCCAGCCGATGGACGTCCTGGAGGCGCTGCGCCGCTACCCGGACCACGACGTGCTTGGGGTCTGCCTGCCGCCCGGCGTCAGTCTGCAGCAGGT
>Ga0335081_10016034_pt1 | contig 12121 bp, 7 predicted proteins | sample Lox_Sample_35_FD_206713 | JGI IMG/M metagenome (GOLD analysis project Ga0335081, IMG submission 206713) | Soil microbial communities from Loxahatchee National Wildlife Refuge, Florida, United States - Lox_Sample_3.5 | ecosystem: Environmental > Terrestrial > Soil > Wetlands | place: USA: Florida... | reverse complement strand
ACGGCTGTGATCAACGTTCCAGAAATCTTCAACGTCGCCACGGTGATGATCGACCGCCACGTGGAGGAGGGAAGAAGTCGAAAGGTTGCGATCGAGTCGGGCGACGAGATCGTGAGTTATCAACACTTACTGGAACGGACGAACCAGGTCGGGAACGCTCTGCGCCGGCTTGAAATTGATCTCGAGCAGAGAGTCCTGCTGGCACTCATGGACGGCCCCGAGTTCCTGTATTGCTTTTTTGGGGCGATCAAAATCGGTGCTGTTGCCGTCCCGGTAAATCCCCTACTAAAGGCGCACGAGTACGAATATTTGTTCAATGACACCCGAGCGCGGGTTGCAATCGTAGCCGAGGCTGCACTTCCGGAAATACAAAAGCTCTCGCGCGATCGATTGCGCTACTTGCAACACATTGTTGTGGCCGGAAGTTCTAATCGCCAGTTCGCCCAATTAAGTGAATTGATGAAAGCGGCTTCTCCGGAACTGCATGCGGAGCCCACGAACAAGGATGACGCCGCATTCTGGCTTTATTCATCCGGAAGCACTGGGGCTCCGAAGGGATGTGTGCATCTCCACCACGACATGGTGGTCTCATCGGAGGCGTACGCGAAAGGCATTTTGCGGATGAAAGAATCCGATCGTTGCTACAGCGTGGCGCGCCTTTTTTTTGCTTACGGGTTGGGCAATGCCGGCTATTTTCCTTTGTATTGCGGTGCAACCGCGATCCTTTCCCCAGCCCGTCCGACACCAGAGGGGGTGTTTGCGGACATCGAGCGCTATCGGCCGACGTTGTTCTTCTCAGTGCCAACGAATTACGCCGCGCTGTTAGCGCATCGCCGCGGGGACGGAAAGGAGTTTGATCTTTCCAGCGTTCGACATGCGATTTCGGCTGGAGAATCGCTGCCGGGACCGCTGTTCGAGCGATTCAAGCAGCGGTTTGGTATTGAGATTCTCGACGCATGGGGATCGACTGAGATGTTGCACATGGGGCTGGCAAATTCCCCGGGAGATGTTCGGCCAGGATCGAGTGGGAAGATCATTCCGGGTTATGAAGCGAAGATCGTCGATGAACAGGGTTCGCCTGTTCCGAAAGGCGAAATCGGGCAGTTGTTAATCAAAGCGGATTCAACCTGTACCTGTTATTGGAACCAGCACGAAAAAAGCAAAGCGACATTTGAAGGCGGATGGTTTCGTACCGGAGACAAATATTATCAGGATGAGGATGGCTATTTCTGGTACGCGGGCCGGTCCGATGATTTGTTCAAAGTGAATGGCCGGTGGCTAAGCCCAACCGAGGTCGAGAGCGCGCTGATCGCCCATCCCGCGGTGCGAGAGGCGGGAGTAGTAGGACGTGAAGATGGGGCGGGCCTCGTTAAACCAGCAGCGTATATCGTGTTGAATGACACTTTCGTCGCCAGCGATTCTCTGCGCCGAGAACTCCAGGATTGGGTTGGCGGCAAACTCAGCAGTTACAAGAAGCCGCAATGGATCGAGTATTTACCAGAGCTGCCTAAGACCGCTACCGGCAAGCTGCAAAGGTTCAAATTGCGCGAACTCAAGAGTGCGGCTGACAGGACGGAATCCGCAACATAAATACTCTGAGTTCAGAACGCATATTTTTCCGTAATACTCAGCAGGTATAGAATACGCGCCCATGGAACTACGCCACGTACGCTACTTTCTGGCAGTTGCGGAGTCCTTGAACTTCAGCAAGGCCGCGCAACAACTACATATCGCCCAGCCGCCTCTGAGCCGACAGATCCGCCAACTGGAAGATGAGTTGGGCGTAGAGCTGTTCGTGCGCAACAAGCACCGCGTGCAGTTGACCAAGGCTGGTCGCGCGTTTTTTGATGAATCCCGAAAACTCGTGGTGCAGGCGGGACATGCCACAGAAGCGGCACGCCACGCCCAAAAGGGCGAAAGCGGAATAGTCAGAATCGGAATTGCTTCCGGACTAGGCGGGCTTGTGGCTAAAGCGGTGGCGGAAAACTGCAGACGTTTTCCTGCAATCAACATTGAGTGCAAGGATATTTTCTCCAGCCTGCAGAACGAGCAACTGGAAAAGTGCGAAGTTGATGTGGGCTTTCTGCGTCCGCCCGTCGATCAACAGAAACTAAATTGCGAGTTATTATTTGAGGAAGGTTTTGTTGTCGTGCTTCCCAAAACCCATCGTTTTGCCAAACGAAAGTTCGTAAAGCTCAAGGATGTGGCGGATGAGCCACTCATCGTGTTCGATCGCAATTTTTCTACTGGACTGTACGATCGCATTTTGGGTCTGTACAGCCGGCAGGGGCTAACGCCGCATTTTGCCGTAACCCACGTTGAGGCGCATGAAGAGGCGGGCGCCATTATGGTTGCGGCGGGAAGGGCGATTTTCATCGGCGCAGGCGCTATCGTGACTCGCTCCGTCTCTGGAGTGGAACTGGTCTCAATACCGTTGAACGAGGCGGAAGCAAAAATTGAGGTTTACATGGCCTGGCGGCAAGAAGAGGAATCTGTGCCGGTCTTGGGTTTTCTAGAATCGGTGCGGAGAGTGCTCAGGCCGTCGCCGCAAGCCCAGCTTGCCTGATTGTCAAAAAGGCCTACGAGGCTTTAGCCACAAGCTCGAACGGATAATGCCGCTGCGGATGTTGGACAGAAATCCACTTCAATGTGGTGAATTCCTCTAGTGCCCATTTTAAATTGAGGCGCCCGACGGATGTGCGACCTTGCGCTTAGCTTCAACTCGGGGCTTGCGCAACTTTCGTGTAGAAAGATAAATGGCGGCTGGCGAGATTGCCATTCAACAACTCGCCAGCCACATAAATTAGAAACGAAAAACAATACCAGCCGAGGGCTGGGCTACATGGGTAACCGCATTGGTATTCAGGTTTCGCAGCCCGAAGTCCGGCGCACTATAGACGAGTCCCCGATATTCGGCTCGCAACGAGACATGCCGCACAACCGGGAAATCGGCGCCACCACCGTATACAAAAACCCCGGTTGACTGGCGCTGCGCTCCTGCGACGGTACCAAAGCTGTTATTGGTCGGATCAAAAACCAGCGCTCCTCCTTCGGCGAGTAGATACGGGCTAATCCGCAAGGTGCGAGGCGTGGGAAGGCTTACTACAAACCCTGCGCTCGCCTGGTGAATGTTGGCCTCGACGCGAGACAGACTAGCCGGCGCAAAGAACTGTTGCGTGTTCCGGTCGTAACCGTAGACAGCCTCTGCAGCAAGCCAACGATTCAAATGATATCGATAGCCGACCAGAAAACCGCCGGTGTCGGTGCCACGTTGTAAATTTCCATTACCGGTCGCGTCCTTAGTGAAGAATCCTGTGCCTTGCACACTGATCTCCGACCGATGTTCCTGCGCCATTGCGTATGTGCCAAGCAGTAGCGCCAAGGTGAGACCCGTGATTATGTTTGATCGCATCTTTCCTCCTCCGTGTTTTTGATTTCGCAGTATTGAATTTGCCCATGCGAGCTGCGGAGAGAGATTGCATAGTTTCTGCCAAAATGCGGATAGCGCCGAAATACTCGAAATGGCTTGTGGAAGAAGCGTTTGTACGGTAGACGGGATTTGCCGCGAACGAGAGTTGTCGCTGCGTCTCGACAGGTTTTCGACAAATGACGCGTTTTCGCGACACTTTAGGCGCATCCTTTGCCGCTTGGGGTCATCTTATTTAGAAACGTATTAACCCTCGTGGCAATCGCGGGATATCGAGGAGGGCAAAAGTTGCGGGGATGGAGCAACCGCTCCGACAACAGGTACCGACGCCACCAGATACGAACCCCGGAACTGGACGATGACCATCTTTGCGTGCCAGGCCTTGATTTCGCAGACAGCCGCGGGAGAACAGATTCACATCAATGTTGGGAGCGGTGGAACTGTATGGTCACAGCAGCGTCAACTATTCCTAGAATAGAAGAGCAGCGGTACCTGGCACTGCTGCAGGCGGCGAACGCGATTGCTACATGTAACGATTGCGACAGCGCCTCCAACACACTCATCGAGAAATTGCACGAAGTCACGCCGTTCGATTGTCTTCACCTGGTTGCCTTTGATAAGGACACGAACGCGTCCTGCTGGAGTCTTCTGGAGGTGAACGGCAAGAGAGTCGAAGCCGGCGATGATGTTGCGTCGGACGATGGTCCGCTTCGCTCGGTGCACGAGACAGGTGAGGGGCTCACGATTGTCGACTGGAGTCAAGAGACGCGATTCGAAAAGTACCGGACGTTTCTCGCCGAACTTGGCATCGCCTCGACCTGCACGCTGCCGCTAATCAGAGGACCACGACGCTTGGGCGTGCTGAGCGTGGGCCGATTCTATCCGAACGCATACGACGAAGAAGAGGTTCGGTTCCTCGGTATCGTGGCGGGTCAGATCGGGCTGGCAATCGACGCTGCCGTGAACTTCTACATCTCGCAACGGGTGCAGGACCAACTGAAACTGATTCTCGACCTGACCAATCAAGTCGTATCGAACCTGGAATTTCATGATCTTCTTCGCGCCGCCTCCGCGAGCGTCCGCGAGGTGATGCGTTGTGACGCGGCGGCGGTGATGCTGGCCGATGCGGATGAAAAACACCTGGTTGTGCACGCAATGGATTTCCCGGAGAGCCGTGGGGTCTTCACTGAAGGGGTGCTGGTTCCGATCGAAGGAAGCACCCCGGGGGACGCCTTTAAGAATGGTAAGCCAGTGATTGTGAATCGCCTTGATCCAAGCGAGCTTCCGCCCGAGATGATCAAGAAGGCGAGCGCGGAAGGTTTAAATTCATTCTGCGATATTCCACTGGTCAGCAAGGATCGTTTGCTGGGAGTCTTGGCGGTCGCAAGACGCGAAGAGAATGGATTCGACGATGACGAGGTCTCATTTCTGATCCAGGCCGCCAACCAGGTGGCAATTGGTGTCGAGAATGCGCTGACGTACAAAGAAATTACAGAACTGAAGGACAAACTCGCGCAAGAAAAGCTGTACCTGGAAGACGAAATTCGCGGTGAGATGGACTTCGAGGGAATCGTGGGGCAGAGCTCGGCCCTACGGCATGTGCTACAACTGGTGGACACCGTGGCTCCCAGCGACTCCACGGTGTTGCTTTTGGGGGAGACTGGTACCGGGAAAGAATTGATTGCACGTGCAATCCATGAACGAAGCCGACGCAAGGATCGCACTTTCGTAAAAATAAACTGTGCGGCCATTCCCACCGGGCTGCTCGAAAGCGAGCTGTTCGGACATGAACGCGGTGCTTTCACCGGTGCGATCACGCAAAAAATCGGCCGGCTGGAACTCGCAGACCAGGGCACGTTGTTCCTGGACGAAGTCGGAGACATTCCTTTAGATATTCAGCCGAAATTATTACGTGCGCTGCAGGAGCGAGAATTCGAACGGTTAGGCAGTACGCGAACTAAGAAAGTCGATGTGCGTCTGGTGGCGGCGACCAACCGCAATCTGGAGAAAATGATTGAAAATCGAGAGTTTCGGCAGGACCTGTTTTATCGTTTCAATGTTTTCCCCATACGGATTCCGCCGCTCCGAGAGCGTCCCGAAGATATCCCGCTGTTAGTGCGCTACTTCGCGCAGAAATACGCGCGCCGCATGGAAAAACAGATCGAGTCCGTTCCAACCGGCACAATGAAGAAGCTTTCCAATTGGCACTGGCCGGGTAATATCCGAGAGCTGGAGAATTTCATCGAGCGATCCGTAATCCTTACCCCTGGGTCTGCGCTGCAAGTGCCGGTCGGGGAGTTCGCGGGTGAGGCGAAGGCGTTTCCGGTCGCAAGTGCAACAGATTCTGCTGAACGGGACCAAATCCTCGAAGTTCTTAAGGAGACTCGGGGAAGGGTTGCGGGCCCGAAAGGTGCAGCCGCGCGTTTGGGTCTCAAGCGCACCACTCTGATCTCGCGCATGAAGAAGCTCGGCATTGATCCTCGGCGAGACTCGTGATTTTTTTCCGCCCACATCCAGCCTTTAAATAAATCCGCGAATTTCGCCATTCCGTCAGCTTCGACAGTGTCGACCGCAAGCTTCGACACTTTTCGACACCAACTTCGAGCCATCGCAAGCTGTGGCTTTGTTTTCAATCACTTTTTTGATTGCCTGCCGGATTTCTGTTTGGCCAGCCACCTGCAATTATTCAAGTCACAGAAGGTAACAAGATGTTCAAACTCTCCATAGTTGAAACGAATGGTCACAAGAAGCTGGTGCTTGAGGGCAAGTTGGTGTCGCCCTGGACTCAGGAAGTGGAGAGCACGTGGGTACGTGAGCGGGAGCGACTTGAAGGGCGCAAGTTGCTTGTCGATTTGACCAATGTCACGGTCATCGGCCGTGATGGAGAGGCGACGTTACTAACGCTGATGCGAGACGGCGCAAGGTTCACAGGTTGCGGGGTTTTAACAAAACATTTGTTGAGGCAGTTGGCGCGCCAATGCCGCTGCAAACCTTAGGTGAAAGTGGATACGGAGAAAAGCTGAAGTTTTCTGTCAATTTTCATACGGCCCAAACGACTAACAGTATGGAGGACAGAGTGAATAATTTAGACGCCAAACACGATAAGGGCCGGCTACATGGCCTGTATGCGACGAGTAGTGATTTTTGCCATATTTTCGAAAACGACATGGACCGCCTTTATCTCTTGTCGTTGCTCCTGACTGCGGATCCCGAGATGGCCGAGGAATGCTTCGTTGAGGGCTTGGAAACCTCGAAAAGTGGCAACCCGGTTTTCAAGGAGTGGGCGCAATCCTGGGCTCGCCGGTCAATCGTGCAGAACGCAATCCGGATGATCCATCCCTTGCCAACGGGCATTCTGCCTTTGAATCGTGTGATGGACTACAGCAGAACACAACCGCCAGCTGTTGCCGCAATCGTTGCGTTGTCCTCGTTCGATCGCTTTGCTTATGTGCTTTCCGTGCTCGAAGGTTATTCGCTGCACGAGTGCGCACTTCTTCTCAATTGCCGACGCCACGATCTAATTACGGCGAGGATGCGAGCGCTGCAAGAAGTTGTGAAGTCGGTCGAGGGTGGAGATGCAACAACAATGATCGAGTCGGGAGATCAGCCGCTGCGAGACAGCGGTCAATTCGACAAGCTGTCGCAACTAGCCGCCACGGCGTGACGAGAAAAATGAATCTATCTGAGGATCATATGAAGATGAACCGGGCTGTTCGATCGCAATATTTGGCGCTTCCCGCCGCTGCTTTAATGTTCCTGAGCACGGTCTCATGCAGCAGAGGCAACGTTCAGGCAGCGCCAGCGATGCTGGCACCTCTCGTCACTGTGGTGAAGGCAACGGCAAAAGATGTGCCGCAATACCTCGATGAGATAGGCAGGAACACGGCATTTGAGTCGGTGACAGTAACACCGCAGGTGGGTGGCCGTATTGTCGAGCGCCATTTCCAGGACGGTGAAAACCTGAAAAAGGGCCAGCTTCTGTTTGTGATTGATCCTCGGCCCTACAAGGCACAAGTGGACGCCGCCCAGGCCACACTCGCGCAGTCCAAAGCCGCACTCGATCTTGCGAAGATTCAGTTTGCACGCGATCAAGAAGTTATCGCGGAGCGGGCAATTTCCAAGCAGGATTACGACACCAAGAAGAATGCCGTCGACGTGGATCAGGCCCAGGTTGATGCGGCTGACGCTGCCCTTGAGACCGCGAAGCTAAACCTTGAGTACTGCTACATTCATTCGCCGATCGATGGGCGGGCTGGGGCGCGTCTCGTCGATGTAGGGAACGTGGTTCAGGCGAACAGCACCTCATTGCTGTCGATTCAACGGCTCGATCCGATTTACGCGACGTTCACAATTACGGAAAGCGATTTGCCCGCCGTGCAGAGGCAAATGTCGGGCGGCACGTTAAAGGCTGCAGTGCGGTTACCTTCTGATGGGGAAAGCTCCGCGAGGTTCGGCCGAGTGGAATTTCTGGACAACGTGGTGCAGAACGGCACCGGCACGGTTAATCTGCGCGCGACCATGAGCAACCCCGACCATCACTTCTGGCCGGGTCAATTTGTGGACGTAAAGCTCATTCTGAGCACGGAGAAAGACGCGGTTTTGATTCCAAATCAAGCAACGCAGATCAGCCAGAAGGGGCCGTTTGTGTATGTGGTGAAAGCCGACGATACCGCCGAACTGCGCCCCATAAAGCTTGGACAGCGGCAAGGCGACGAGGTCGTGGTCACAGAAGGAATCGCAGCAAATGAGCGCGTCGTTCTCGCGGGTCAGATGTTGGTGCGGCCAGGCGGAAAAGTTCGCATTGCCAGACCGGCTACCGCTGCGGCTTCCGCTCCCGAGAACGCGACTGCGGGAGGACAGTCATGAATCTCTCGGAACTCTTCATTCGTCGCCCGGTGATGACGGTTGCTCTAACCGTCTCAGCCATCCTGTTCGGAGTCTTTGCCTACTTTCGTCTGCCGGTTAGTGATCTTCCTGCAATCGACTATCCGGTTATTCAGGTCCAGGTCAACTATCCCGGCGCGACTCCCGAAACCATGGCAAATAATGTCGCAACGCCTCTTGAGCGCCAGTTCATGCAAATTCCGGGTCTGGAGCTGGTAACTTCGAACAACACCCAGGGCCACTCCAGCTTCGTGCTGCAGTTCGATCTGGACAAGAGCCTCGACGGCGCAGCTACCGATGTGCAAGCGGCGATCACGCGCGCGTCAGGGCAGCTTCCGATTGACCTGCCTAGCCCTCCCACCTTTACTAAGACGAATCCCAACGATCAGCCGATTATGTACATCGCCATCGTGAGCGACACGGAGACCGAAGGGCAGCTTTACGACTATGCCAACACGCAGGTCGGCGAGCGAATCAGCATTCTGCCGGGAGTGAGCCAGGTTGGTATTTACGGAACGCAATCAGCGGTGCGTATTAAAGCGGACCCCTCGAAGTTGGCGACCCGCAACATCACACTGGAAGACCTGACCAATGCGGTCAAGAACGGCACCGCTTATACCGGAGCCGGGCAATTCGACGGTCCAAATCGCAGTTTCCTGTTGCAACCCCAAGGGCAGCTGATGAACGCCGATCAGTACAACAATCTGATTGTTGGCCAGAGCAACGGCGCGCCAGTTTTCCTGAAAGACGTCGCAACCGCCAGGCAAGGAGTGCAAGACGAACGCATCGATATGCGTGTCTGGGTCCGTGGCTACCCTGAACCGGGGGCGAACGTCTTTATCGGCGTGTTTCGCCGCGCTGGCGTGAATGCGGTGGATGTGGCGAAGTCGGTGCGCGACCTGTTGCCGTCGATTCAATCGCAACTTCCAAGTTCGGTGCTGCTTTTCACGGCTTACGACCGCTCCCAGACAATCGTCACCAGCATTAACGATGTGCAGATCACTCTTTACATCGCCTTCGTGCTGGTCGTCATGGTCATCTTCGTGTTTCTCGGACGGGCCACAGACACGTTGATTCCGGCGCTAGCGTTGCCTCTTTCGTTGCTGCTGACGTTCGTGGCCATGAAGCTTCTCGGCTATAGTCTGGACAATTTGTCGTTGATGGCGCTGACGCTGGCCATCGGGTTTCTGGTGGACGATGCCATCGTCTTTCTTGAGAACACAGTTCGGCTGATGGAAGGCGGACTAGGCGCATTCGATGCGTCCACCGAATCGGCCAAAGAAATTAGTTTTACGATTCTGGCAATGACTCTCTCACTCGCGGCCGTCTTTATTCCGCTGGTTTTCATGAGCGGACTGATGGGACGCATCTTCCGCGAGTTCTCCATCACCATCGTGATTTCGATTCTGGCGAGCGGCCTGGTTTCCCTGACCCTGACGCCGCTGATGACGTCACGGATGCTAGGCAATCGTGAAGGCACGAAGAAAACCTGGATGGAGCGCGTATTCGGCACACTGGAACGGAAGGTTCTGGACATCTATGGCCGCCAGCTTTGGTTTTTTCTGCGAAACCGCTGGATATCGGCCGTGGTCTGGGTAGTCTGCCTGGTCGCTACAGGTTACCTCTTCTATATAGTGCCGAAGGCATTCCTGCCAGTCGGCGACAGTTCATTTATTCGTGGCGTACTTGTTGCCCCGGAAGGGTCCTCGCCCGACCAGATGCATGCTTACCAGACACAAGCGGAGAAAATCCTGAAAGCCAATCCCGCCGTTCGCAGCACCTTCACGATGAGCGGAAACGCGCAATTCCTGGGATCGAATCAGGCGTTCTTAATCGCATTTCTGAAGGATCCGTCGAAGCGTGCTCCCATCCAGCAAGTCGCGGGGCAGTTGATGGGCGGCATCGCCAATTCGATTCCGGGTGTCGTGGCTTTTCTCCAACCTAATCCCGCGCTCGAAATCAGCACTGGTGCCACGGCCAATGTGCAAGGACAGTTCGCGTATGCGATGTCGGGTATAGATCCGAACGAGGTTTACGCCACCGCCGGCAAGATGATGGCGAAAATGCGCGAGTACCCGGGATTCTTGTTTGTGAATTCCGATTTGTACAATCACACGCCCAATTTGCAAGTCGATATTCTGCGGGACCAGGCGAAACTCTATGGGGTGTCGGAGACGCGAATTCTCACGCTTCTGCACGATGCCTACTCGCAGAATTACAGCTACCTGATCAAGAAGGCGACCGATCAATATCAGGTGATACTTGAAGTCGCAGACAATGAGCGTTCTGCTCCCGAGGACCTCGGCAAGCTCTACATCAAGAGCGACGATGGCCAACGCATGATTCCGCTGAGTGCGGTCACCAGCTGGCATCCCATCATCGGTCCCCAGGCCGTGAACCATATAAATCAGTTCACCAGCGTAACCATGTTCTTCAATCTGAAACCTGGATATGCCATCGGACCGGCAACGCAGTTTGTCGACACGACGGCGAAGCAGATTTTGCCGCCGGGAGTGCGAGGAGCGCTTCAAGGGGAAGCTCTGACATTCCAGAACACGGTCTCCGACCTGGCGATCCTGATGTTGGTTGCGGTGTTCGTGATGTATGTGATTCTGGCGATCCTTTATGAAAGCTATCTGCACCCGATCACCGTGCTGTCGTCTTTGCCAGTCGCGCTCCTCGGTGGACTGCTGACACTTTGGCTGTTTGGCGCGGAAGCTTCGCTGTACGCCTACATCGGAATGTTCATGTTGATGGGCATTGTGAAGAAGAACGGAATCATGATCGTCGATTTCGCCGAGCAGCGGGTGAAGCAAGGTATTGCCGACGATGAGGCCATCCACGAAGCCAGCATGGAACGTTTCCGGCCGATCATGATGACCACGGCGGCCGCGCTGCTCGGGGCAATGCCGATTGCGCTGGGTTACGGTGCTGACGGATCTTCGCGTCGCCCACTGGGGCTGGTGGTCGTTGGAGGCTTGGTGGTGTCCCAGTTCATTACGCTCTTCGTGACTCCGGCGATTTATCTCTATCTTGAAGAATTTCAGGAGAAGGTGCTGGATCGCTTCTCGTTCTTCCGCTCCGGCCGCCAACGGTTCGACGAACCCGCTCCTGTCTACGCTTTACAGGAGAGCAATGGAGACTAACATGAATCGAAAGACCAGTGTCTCGCTGTCAATCTTGCTCTTGTCCGTGTTTGCGTGGAGCGGTTGCGCAGTCGGGCCTAACTACAAGCGCCCGAAGGTCGACGTTCCGGTCACGTATCGGGACGGCGCCGCCGAAGCACCGACAACCTCCGGACAAAACGCCGCGGGAACGGCTCAGCAAATGGCGTCGATTGGGGATGAGAAGTGGTGGGACGTGTTTCAGGATGAGGAATTACGAAATCTGATTCGCGAGGCCCTCAAGAACAATTATGACATTCGCATCGCGGCCACACGCGTCCTCGAAGCCCAGGCGCAACTGGGCATCACTCGAGCCGATCAATATCCTTCGCTTGGTGTGGGTGGCTCGGTGGCCGACCAGCGCAGCCCAAGAATCGGACCTATTCCCTCTTATGAAGTAAGCCTTGGACAAGTCACAGCATCGGCTGCTTGGAATCTGGATTTCTGGGGACGATATCGTCGCGCGACGGAAGCTGCGCGTGCGAATCTTCTCGCCAATGAGTGGGCGCAAAAGCAAGTCATGGCCTCTCTGGTCGCGAACGTTGCCGCATCTTATTTTCAGCTTCGGCAGCTTGATCTGCAGCTGGAAATTTCCAAGCGAACCTTGGGGTCGCGCAGCGAGTCCTTGAAATTAACGCAAACCCTC
>Ga0335081_10016033_pt1 | contig 12122 bp, 9 predicted proteins | sample Lox_Sample_35_FD_206713 | JGI IMG/M metagenome (GOLD analysis project Ga0335081, IMG submission 206713) | Soil microbial communities from Loxahatchee National Wildlife Refuge, Florida, United States - Lox_Sample_3.5 | ecosystem: Environmental > Terrestrial > Soil > Wetlands | place: USA: Florida... | reverse complement strand
TTGGAGCTGGGCCATATGCTTCTCGGCGGCGGCCTCTTCCGAGAACGACCAGGGCAGCATGAACTTGGCTTCGAATACGTCGCCGCCTTCGACCCGCCCGTCGAGCGTCGCCGCCATCCACCTGAGTGTCGGATGTCGGCGCCACTGTTGGACGTCGGTGATGACCCGCCCGGTATTGGCTTGGTACCAACGCCGGTTGAGTTTCTCAGTGGCGAGACCGAGTTGGACAATGAGGTTGCCGGAGAGGTCCTCCGGCTCGGCCTCACCCCGTTTCTCCCGCCACAGTCGCAGCAAAGCGGCCTCATCTTCCCCCATGATGATGCGGGCGTCGGAGCCGCCGAGGAAGTACCGGCGATCGGCAGACCTGCGCCACTGATGCTGCGAGGGCGGCGGGGTCGGGCTGGCGGGCAGGATGTCGTTTGTGGAAGGCTCGGCATCTGCGGCTGTGAACGGGTCGGGAACTGGAGTAGGAGTTGAATCAGCCTGAGCCATGGGGCCTCCGTGGCTTGGGTTATGGCCGGCGGGAGGTACAAGCTCCCATCGATCGCCAATTTTGGTGTTACCTAAACATTATGGTGTTACCAAAACATGGCAAGGAGGTCAATCGAAAAGGTAACACCGAAAAGACCTGGTCGTCCGGCCACCGGCCGCGATCCGGTCCTGACCGTGCGCCTCCCGCCCAGTACGCGGCTCGCCATCGAAACCTGGGCCAAGCGGCAAAAGGACAGGCCCTCTCGCTCGGAGGCAATTCGCCGGCTGATCGAGATTGGACTGGCAAGTAAATAAAAAAAGACACTTACCCGCCATGAACGTGGTCTTAGGGCGCCCGATTGCGTTGGCAAACCAAAGGAACGACTTGGGGAAATGGCCGAAATATCGATCCCAATGATGAAGCGACTGGAGGCGCCGGAGAGCCTCCCATGCCGGCCGCAGCGAGACAGGAACCAAGATACGACTTGCGCCTGTTAGCTGCAGGCGTCGAATTCATCGACGCGAACGGCGGCGGCCCTCACGAAAGCGCCAGAACAAAGACTAGGCCGGGAACTGGCGCAGGACCGTCAACGACCGCCGACCGCGCACTGTCAAGTTTTGCTTGGCATTACCACAGGCGGTATCTGCCACCAGACTGCAAATACAAATTCGTTCTCATCCTTGCCGATCAATCTTGGAAGCCGGCGTACGTTGGGTCGAACCCAGGCTTGCCTTGCCCTTTGACACAAGCCAGTGCAGCCATGCCCATCGCGATAACAATATCGATCTCATGCGATTGTTTGTCTTTCGCAATTTTCCAGCCGCGCGGTCCTTCAACGGCTGCAGCGCGTGATACGGCAGTACGGATTTCCTCGTCAGGATAAACGAGAAGATTGCGTCCCTTGATCAGCTGGAAAAGATTTTCACCCATGGCGGTCAAGTTGCTGACGGTTTGTGGGTATTCCTTCATTGGTATGCCCTCACGCAGCAGGCGTTGGCTCGATGCGGCCATCTGGAATGGATCATACCACACCTCACGAAGAGCGAAGCGTCGGTGCCAGTCGCGTAGCGTCTGCTCGATGTCGTTAGCAAAATCGATTCTCCGATCGGGATTCGGCCTGAAAATACGATGAGCAACAAGCCGAACCTGCTGGCGTTCTTTGGACCAGGTGACAGCGGCGAGCGCAGTAGAATCGCGTGTGACCGAGGCATCGACGCCGACCCAGATTGGGACCGCACGATCAGCAACCATTTGACCGATGCGTGAGTCAGTGCATTGATCCCACCATGCCATGTCGATGAAGCTCGTTTCGACCTCAATAAAGCGATTCTCGATCATGCGCGCGAATTGAATAGGCCGCAGCATGCGGCGCATCTGGGCGAGCCAGGCGGCATCTTGCCAGGGGGCGACGGGATCATGGCTCCAGAACATGAGCAGGCCGTCACCAGCGTAAAGATTGGCCGCTATTTGTGTTTGCCGCAGCCCGCGCTCATAAAGTTCTTCGAGCAAAGCGCTTTCGCCCCTGAATCCGGCATAAGTCACCGTCAAACGGCAAGCGATTCGTCGCGTCGGTGGCGGCACCAGTTCATCGAACAGCCGACGGAGGCGCTCGCTGCCGTAAGCCCAAAGTTCATCAAATACAGCGATGAGCTGGTTGCTGCCGGCAGCACTGGCATAGTTACTGGGAATGGCGGTGATTACCGCGCCGCCGATGATGATCTTATCTGCCGTGATCTTAGCGTCAGCGCGCAGCAATGGCGAACACTCGACGATTCGCTTGATTGCCGCAAAAACGCGACCAACAGATTGTTCATGGTCGTTGGCCGCACAGATCGCTTCAGGATAAGCATCGCCGAATAATATCAAAATCGCGATCACGAAAATTGCGGCGAAAGTCGTCTTGCCAGATTTTTTGGGGCAAGCGTACACCAGCTCGGAATAGAGTAGGCGACCGTCCGGAGCCATAGCGAAAGCGTACCTGAGGAACTGTCGCTCGGCATCAAGTAGAACAAATGGCTTCCCCGTCGCAGGATCGATCAGAACCTCCTCGACGAACAAGATGGGATCGGCCCGATATCGTGCCAATTTGGTAGTTCGTGACATTGTTGTCTTACTCTTTAATTTCGGTATTCAGCTATGTTTTTACGACTACGCTTTCCCGATCATGATTTTGGCAGGAGTGATCCTGGCCTCCGCACGCAAAAGCGGCGAGCTCCCAACGAATTTTTGATTTCGTGAAATCCATGATTAGAAATGAACAGTTGATCAGCGGACCAGCGTGGAGGAGGGTCGAGAGTCTTGTCATTCCTTTATTCCTTGTCTGGTGATTGAAGATGAGCAGCAAGACTTGGTTTGAGTTCGTGAGGGGAAAGCTTGCGCGCGACCTCATGTACCAACGGAGCAATCAGCGCAGCGAGCGCGGCCCCCTCCGTGGGGCTGATCACGCCGTTGGAAACCGCGCCCAGAATCGATTGCAGCGCCACTCGGGCGTCGCTCGCCGAAACGATTTCGGGCAGTTCAAAGCTCAGTAATCGATCTCGCGGCAACAATCGGCTGAGAAAGAACATCAACAGTCGTTCGTTTCCACGTTTTGCGAGCTCAAGTGCCTTGCGCAACAGCGCTTCGCGATCGCCATCGAGCAGCGCCGCCGCAATCTTTGTACTTTCGTTTTTTGAGCCTAGTGGCCTTCCCTGATTACCCGGGGGAAAGGGGCGTCCTCGGCGCATGTGAAGATCCCGGCGTGAACGAGTTGAACGCTCGAGGGATAATCGTGGCGCCCAATGCGGTAAATGGCGGCAATTGCGGCAAACAAAACTCTCTGTCGCGAATAGTGCCGCGATTCCTGTCGCGAATTAATCTGTTTTTTGTTTCTTTACGCCGGCCTGGCGTTTGCCACTTGCTCTCTCCGCCTCGCGAAAAATACGGTCCGTAATCTGATAGGACTTAAATTGTTCAAGTTTCTTGATTGCTTCGCGCTGGGCTTTCCTTGGAAGTGAGGCAATGGTCGGATCACGATATGCGGCAGCGAGCTCTGATCTCTTCAGCCTGGAGAATTTTCTCGAGGCGCGCTCTTCGCTCAACAGAGCGTCGAGTTTGGACTGTTCGATAAAGAGTGGATAATTGGGTCGCGCTTCATACGACCGATTCGGCTTGCCGTAAGGCCAGTAGGTGCCCGACACCAGAATTCCCTCCGCCTCGGTTGTGGCCCAGAACTTCTTATCTACCGTTTGAGGACCGCCGCGCGTGAAATAAACAGCGTCAATTGTGCCATGGTGCAGAGAATCGCGCAGGCGGTGCAGTGTCGTCACGAAGAGCTGTCCGGCGGTGTCCACAAACGCATCATCAGGAAATTGCTGAGATATCGCTCGTTCGAGCGCTTCAATACTCCCCGGTATCGTGTCGTTGTTGCCCGCCGCGCTCGAACCCGCGGCTCTGAATGCCGCGCCATATTGTTCCGGATACCAAAATTGCGCAGCCCTAAAGATCGCCTGACGGATCGAGACGTACCCTTCCGGACAAAAAGACCAGTCCGCCATGACGCCTTGCGACTCCCGCTCAAGCCCACCGCGGGCGATCAGCCTAAACCTTTATCAGCAGTGGGATCTGTAACGCGACAAGCGGCGGCGCAATGATAGGTATATATTCCTGGGCGCAAAATCTGTTCGCGTAAAACCCGCGTAAATTACGCGGCATGGCGCCAAAGCTTGCTAGAGTGCAATCCGACGAGTAATCCGCGACTGAGCAGCTTGCCCCGAGAGTGCCGCAAGCTCCGTGAGGCCCCGCGCGACTTACCAGCCATGCCGGTCATTGACAGTCGCGTCGATCCGAACTCCGAGATGTTTCGCGCCAATCGCGACGGGATGCTGGCGCTGATCGGCGACTTCCGCGCGCTCGAGCAGAAGGTGCGCGACTTCTCCAATTCCAAGCGCGAGCGCTTCCTCGCCCGCAACCAGCTGTTGCCGCGCGAGCGCGTCTCGCTCCTTATCGATCGCGGCGCGCCCTGGCTCGAGCTCTCGACCCTCGCCGGCTTTCGCATGCACGACGATGACGGCGATGCCGGCATCCAGGGCGGCGGCGGCATCTGCGGCATCGGCTATGTGTCCGGCGTCCGCTGCATGGTCTCCGCCAATGACAGCGCAATCAAGGGCGGCACCTCGACGCCGATGGGCGTGAAGAAAAATCTGCGCATGCAGCAGATCGCGCTGGAGAACAAGCTGCCGACGGTGCGGCTCGTCGAATCAGGCGGCGCCAATCTGCTCTACCAAGCCGAAATGTTCGTCGAGGGTGGCCGCGGCTTTGCCAACCAGGCGCGGATGTCGGCGGCCGGGATCCCGCAGGTGACCGTGGTGCACGGCTCCTCGACCGCCGGCGGCGCCTATCTGCCCGGCCTCTCCGACTACGTGATCCTGGTGCGCAACCGCGCCAAGGTCTTTCTGGCCGGCCCGCCGCTGCTGCGCGCCGCCACCGGCGAGATCGCGACCGACGAAGAGCTCGGCGGCGCCGAGATGCACGCCACCATTTCCGGGCTCGGCGAATATCTCGCCGAGGACGACGCCGATGGCATCCGCATCGCGCGCGAGATCATGGCCAAGCTGCCGTGGAACGCACAGCTCCCGGCGCAGCCGCCGCGCTCGTTCAAGGCGCCGCGCTATTCGGTGGAAGAGCTCGCCGGCGTCGTGCCGATCGACTATCGCAAGCCCTACGACGTGCGCGAGATCATCGCCCGCATCGTCGACGATTCCGATTTCCTGGACTTCAAGTCGCCTTACGGCCCGCACACGGTCTGCGGCCATGCCGAGATCGAAGGCCACGCCATCGGGCTGATCGGCAACAACGGCCCGATCGACGCCGACGGCGCGAGCAAGGCGGCGCAGTTCATTCAGCTCTGCTGCCAGGCCAACATGCCGATCGTCTATCTGCAGAACACCACCGGCTACATGGTCGGCCGCGAGGCCGAGCAGGCCGGCATCATCAAGCACGGCTCCAAGATGATCCAGGCGGTCGCCAACGCCACGGTGCCGCAGCTCACCATCCATGTCGGCGCCTCGTTCGGGGCCGGCAATTACGGCATGTGCGGCCGCGCCTACGATCCCCGCTTCATCTTCGCCTGGCCCAGCAATCGCATCGCGGTGATGGGCGGCGAACAGGCGGCAAAGGTGATGGCGATCGTCACCGAGGACAAGCTCAGGCGCGAGGGCAAGCCGGTCGATAAGGCCAAGCTCGAAATGATGGAGCAATCGATCATCAAGCGCATGGAGGGCGAATCGACCGCGCTCTACGCCACGGCGCGGCTGTGGGACGACGGGCTTATCGACCCGCGCGACACCCGCAAAGTGCTAGGCTTCTGTCTGTCGATCTGCCGCGAGGCGGAGCTGCGCCCGCTCAAGCCGAACACCTTCGGCGTCGGGCGCATGTAACGAGGAGCACCAGGATGCTGTTCACCCCCGAGCACGAGGAGCTGCGCCGCAGCCTGCAGAAATTCATCGCCGCGGAGATCAACCCGCACGTCGACGCGTGGGAGGAGGCTGGCATCTTTCCCGCCCACGCGCTGTTCAAGAAGATGGGCGACCTCGGATTTCTGGGCCTCAACAAGCCGACCGCCTATGGCGGCCAGGGTCTCGACTATTCCTATGCGATGGTGATGGCGGAAGAGCTCGGCAACATCGCCTGCGGCAGCGTGCCGATGGCGATCGGAGTACAGACCGACATGGCGACGCCGGCGCTCGCCCGGTTCGGCTCCGACGAGCTGCGGCGCGAGTTTCTGGCGCCCTCGATCTCCGGCGACTACGTCGCCTGCCTCGGCGTTTCCGAAGTCGGCGCCGGCTCCGACGTTGCTTCGATCAAGACCACGGCGCGCAAGGATGGTGACGATTACGTCATCAATGGCGGCAAGATGTGGACCACAAACGGCGTCCAGGCCGACTGGATGTGCCTCCTCGCCAACACCTCCGAAGGCCCGGTCCACAAGAACAAGTCGCTGATCTGCCTGCCGATGAAGACGAAGGGCGTCGAGATCGCGCGCAAGCTCGACAAGATGGGCATGCGCTCCTCCGACACGGCGCAGATCTTCTTCGACAACGTGCGGGTGCCGCGGCGCAATCTGATCGGCGAGGAGGGCAAGGGCTTCATTTATCAGATGCTGCAGTTTCAGGAGGAGCGGTTGTGGGGCGCCACCGCCAACCTGAAATCGATGGAGCGGCTCATCGAGCAGACCATCGAGTACACCCGCAACCGCAAAGCATTCGGCAAATCGATCCTCGACAATCAGGTCGTGCATTTCCGCCTGGCTGAGCTCGCCACCGAGATCGAGCTGCTGCGCTCGCTGATTTATCGCGCCTGCGAGCTTTACCTTGCCGGCACCGACGTCACCCGGCTCGCCTCGATGGCCAAGCTCACCTCCGGCCGGCTGCGCCGCACGGTGAGCGATTCCTGCCTGCAATATTGGGGCGGCATGGGCTTCATGAACGAGACGCCGGTGAGCCGCGCCTACCGCGACGGGCGGCTCGGCTCGATCGGCGGCGGCGCCGACGAGGTCATGCTCAGCATCATTTGCAAGCTGATGGGTACGCTGCCCGGCACATCGAACGCGCCCGACCAGACGGCTGCCCATGCCTGAGCTGCCGCAGACCTCGCATATCCGGCTCGACCGGCGCGGCCCGGTGTTGCACCTGTGGCTCAACCGGCCCGAGGTACGCAACGCGCTGAGCCAGCAGATGGTGACGGAGATCGTCGGGGCATTCGCGGCGATCGCCGACGACCGCGCGGTGCGGGTCGTGGTGCTGCGCGGCGCCGGAGGCACGTTCTGCGCCGGCGCCGACATCAAGAATCTTTCCGTCGCGCGCGAGGCGCCGCCGCAGGGTGCGGCCGACGAGGTCAAGGACAACAACCGGCGCTTCGGCACGATGATGGAAACAGTCAACGCCGCGCCGCAGGCGGTGATCGCCGCGGTCGAAGGGTTTGCCATGGGCGGCGGCTTCGGGCTTGCGTGCGTCGCCGACGTCACAATCGCGACCGCCGACGCCGTGTTCGCCATGAGCGAGGTCAAGATCGGCGTGGTCCCGGCTGCGATCTCGCCGTTCGTGGTCAAGCGCATCGGGCTCACGGCAGCGCGGCGCTTCGGCGTTTCCGGCGCACGGCTGAGCGGCACCGAGGCCTGCGAGGTCGGCCTGGCGCATCTCGCCGTTCCCGACGCCGCCGCGCTTGATGCTGCGGTGCGTGACGCCAGCAATCAAGTGCTCGCCTGCGCTCCCGGCGCGGTCGCCGCGACCAAGCGGCTGATGCTGCGCGCCGCCGGCCCGACGCCGATGGCGGAATTGCTCAATGATGCAGCCGACGCCTTCGCGGCGGCGGTGCGCAGCGCCGAAGGCCGCGAGGGCACCAAGGCGTTTGTCGAAAAACGCAAGCCCTCCTGGTTCGTGCAGGTGGATTAAAAGCGCGCGGCACCTCCCGGCATGAGTAATTTCGGCAAAATCCTGATCGCCAATCGCGGTGAGATCGCGTGCCGCATCGCCCGCACCGCGAAAGCGCTTGGCTACCGCACCGTCGCGGTGTTCAGCGATGCCGACGCCGGCGCGCTGCATGTGCGCCAAGCCGACGAGGCCGTCCGGATCGGACCGCCGCCGGCGGCGGAAAGCTACCTTAAAGTCGACGCGTTGCTCGCGGCCGCGAAGCTCGCCGGCGCCGATGCCGTGCATCCCGGCTACGGCTTCCTCGCCGAGAACGCCGCGTTTGCGCAAGCCTGCGTCGACGCCGGTCTTATCTTCATCGGCCCGCCGGCAGCGGCGATCGACGCCATGGGCAATAAGGCGCGCGCCAAGGCGTTGATGGAAGCTGCCGGCGTTCCCTGCGTGCCGGGCTATCGGGGGTCGGACCAATCCGATGCCGCGCTGATGGCGCAGGGCCGGCGCATCGGGTTTCCGCTGATGGTCAAGGCCGCCGCGGGCGGCGGCGGGCGCGGGATGCGGCTCGTCGCCTCCGCCGAGGCTCTCACCGAGGGGCTGGCGCGGGCACGCTCCGAAGCAATGAGCGCGTTCGGCTCCGGCGAGTTGATCCTGGAGCAGGCGATCGAAGACGCCCGCCACATCGAAATCCAGGTCTTTGCCGACGCGCACGGCAACGTCATGCATCTCGGCGAGCGCGACTGCTCGATCCAGCGCCGGCATCAGAAAGTCATCGAGGAAACGCCTTCGCCTGCGGTCTCGACGGAATTGCGGACGCAAATGGGCGAAGCCGCCGTCACCGCCGCGCGGGCGATCGGCTATGTCGGCGCCGGCACCATCGAGTTTCTGCTCGACCGGTCGGACAAATTCTACTTTCTGGAGATGAATACGCGGCTGCAGGTCGAGCATCCGGTGACCGAGGCCGTAACCGGGCTTGACCTTGTCGCCTGGCAGCTCAAGGTCGCAGCCGGCGAAAGGCTGCCGCTCGAGCAGCACGAAATCGTGTTCAGCGGCCACGCCATCGAGGCACGGCTTTATGCTGAGGATCCCTACAGGGGCTTCCTGCCGCAGAGCGGCACGCTCGTCGACTGGCGTCCGGCGTCCGCGGTCGGCGTTCGCGTCGATCATGGACTGGCGTCCGGCCAGCGCGTCACCCCGTACTACGACGCCATGCTGGCGAAGGTGATTGCCCACGGCGCAACCCGCGAGGAGGCCCGGCGCCGGTTGATCGCCGCGCTCGAGGATACGGTCGCCTTCGGCGTTAATACCAACCGGAACTTCCTCGTCGCCATGCTCCGGCACGCGGCCTTCGCGGCGGGCGAGGCGACCACGGCATTCATCGCGCGCTATTTTCCGGTCGGCACCGACAGCATGCGGCGCCCGAAGCCGGACCCGCGCATGCTCGCGCTCGCGGCCGTGCTGCTGTTCGAAGCCCGCGAGCGCGAGACTGCCGACGCTGCCGGCGCGCCCTTGAACTGGTCCTCGACCGGCGCCGCAGTCTGGCCACTGCGCCTGACGCTCGGCGACACCCACCATGCCGCCAGCGTTGCCGCGCGCGGAACCGCTGACTACTTAGTCGCCCTGGGCAAGGAAACGATCGACGTTTCAATCGCGGAGCGCGGCGCGCGCGCGGTCCGCTTCACCGCCATGGGTCTGCAACAGACCGCACCGTTTGCGCTCGACGAAGACGTCCTGCACCTCGACCTTGACGGCGTAGCTGTTTCGGTGCGGGAAACCACGCACGAAGCCAGCGCCGCCGCGCGCCGCGACGGCTCTTCGCGCGTGCTGGCGCCAATGAACGGCTCGATCATCGCCGTGTTCGCCAAGCCCGGCGATCGCGTCACCCGCGGCCAGCGCGTCGTCGTGCTCGAGGCGATGAAGATGCAGCACGAGATCAGCGCCGAGCGCGATGGCGCGATCGAGAACGTCCTGGTCAAACCGGGCGACCAGGTCGCGACGCGCCAGCTCCTGATCGAGCTCAAGGCAGAAAAGGCTGCGGCGCGGGAGACGGAGGAGACGCCATGACCGACAAAGCGGTGATCACCTGCGCGCTCACCGGCGTGCTCACCGACCCGAAGCAGCATCCGGTGCCGGTGACCCCGGCGGAGATGGCGCGCGAGGCCAAGGCCGCGTTCGACGCCGGCGCCGCGGTCATGCATGTGCATTTCCGGCAGCAGGGGCTGGGCAAAGGTCACCTGCCGTCATGGCAGCCCGAGCTCGCGGTCACCATCATGCAGGCGATCCGCGACGCCTGCCCGGGCGTGATCCTCAACGAATCGACCGGCACCATCGGGCCGGATATTTCTGGCCCCCTCGCTTGCCTGCGCGCGGTCAAGCCGGAAATCGCGGCCTGCAATGCCGGCTCGCTCAATTATCTGAAAGTTCGCGCCGACGGCTCCTGGGCCTGGCCGCCGCACGTGTTCGACAATGCCCCCGACAAGGTCAAGGCCTATCTCGACGTCATGGCCGAGACCAAGACCCAGCCGGAATTCGAATGCTTCGACGTCGGCATCGTGCGCTGCGTCGGCATGTACGCCCAGAACGGCATGTTCAAGGGCCGGCCGAAATATAATTTCGTCATGGGGGTTGCTTCCGGCATGCCGGCCGATCCCGATCTGCTGCCGATCCTGAAAAAGCTCACCATCGCCGGCGCGCCCTGGCAGGTCACCGCTATCGGCCGCGCCGAGATCTGGCCGCTGCACCGGCGCGCGGCCGAGCTCGGCGGCCATCTGCGCACTGGCCTCGAAGACACCTTCTATCTGCCCGACGGCAGCAAGGTCGGCTCAAACGGAGCATTGATCGAGATGCTCGCCCGTTACGCGCGCGAGGCCGGCCGCGCGGTCGCAAGCCCCGCCGAGGCCCGCAACCTCATGAGCCTGGCGGCGGCCTAGATCACCGCCCGTTTTTCGCGCCATAACAATGCGGCGCGCCAGTTGATAGAGTTTCTCCCTCAGCAATCGGTCGCCGTTCCTTAGCGGGTGCGGAGGTCACGCATCGCACGGCGACGAACTAGGATGGCAACGGAAAGATCCAAGAGACTGACATTGCGCGAGCAGTTCAGGGCTACGCGTTGTCGGCGCGCGCGCATGCGTGCGCCGTCGCATTGCGCGCAAGGACCCGCTCTCGGACCGAAGCAGACATCAAACCGGATTTTATGAGTACGCTATGCAAGGTCCTCGCTGCTGAGAAGCGAGGCGGTCTGCCCAAGCGCGCCAAGGCCGCGTCGAGCCGCTTCGCTCCGGCTTTTGCGCGTGAGAATGCCGCGGAATGGATAAAGCAGCTGCGCGGGATAGGACAGCGGAATTGACTGGTCAATTCCATATTCGCTAGGCGTCCGGCCGCGCGGCATGTGTAGCGTTCCAAACAAGACGTCGAGCAGCGGCAACGTAGCGGCAAAGTTCTTGTCGCGGGCTTCAGCGTCCTTGCTGTGGTGCCAATGATGAAACTCCGGCGAGGCGAGCAACCACCGCAGCGGCCCAAATTTGATCCGCAGGTTGGAGTGAAGGAGCACCGACTGCCATCCGTACAGCATCATGTATGCGCCGATGGCAACGTCCGAGAAGCCGAGCGTAAACACCGGCAGCAGCGAAAATCCCCTTGTTACGATCTGATCCAGTGGATGGACCCGCCAGGTCGAAAGCCAGTCGAGCTCCTCGCTGCTATGATGGATGGCGTGAAACTTCCACAGCCAGGGAACCGCGTGAAACGCGCGATGGACAACATAGACGCCGATATCGGCAAGCACTATGACCTCGACGATTTGCATCCAATAAGGTTGCCCCTGGACGGCAGCGCGCACCGGAACCGGCACGAGCGAGCCCGCCGTCATTGTCATGCCGATGATGAGAACGCCGAGGAGGAACGAAGTCGCCTGTCCGTTCAAGAGCAGATAGATCAGGTCATTCATCCACCCATGGCGAAACACCCTCTGCTCCGGGCGCCGCGCCAGCAGCCTTTCCAGAGGCACGAAGATAAAGACCGCCAGCAACAGCCAATTCAACGACATGTCTGCGACCCGCCCATTCTGCGCAGTGTCGTGCAGTGTAAGGTAGGATGGCTGCTGTTATTTTGATGCATTGCGTAAGAATTTAGGTATTTGCCGACCCTTCAGCGCTGCGGTTTTGGAGCGGCGAGGACACGAGGCCAAGAACGAGCAGAAGAGCGGTGGGCGTGCGTCTTTGAATATCTCGATTTGAATCGATTCCGACCAT
>Ga0335081_10016032_pt1 | contig 12122 bp, 13 predicted proteins | sample Lox_Sample_35_FD_206713 | JGI IMG/M metagenome (GOLD analysis project Ga0335081, IMG submission 206713) | Soil microbial communities from Loxahatchee National Wildlife Refuge, Florida, United States - Lox_Sample_3.5 | ecosystem: Environmental > Terrestrial > Soil > Wetlands | place: USA... | reverse complement strand
ACGTGGCCGGCGGGCTTTCCGTCAACGTCGGCAACGAGGTTATCAACGGCTGTGGTGCGTGCGTCCGGCATGCTTCGCGCCGGCCATGGCGGTTTCGATGTGGACGGCCCGGCAGCCGACGCCGCTTCCTTTTGACTCGCCTGCCCCGCATGCTATCAGTCCGCCGGCCTTGGGCCGGCTCGGCCGGGACCCGGGGCGCACAACCCAGCCGGCACGACATTGACCGCATCCCGCCCTGATCCTGCCGCAGCGGCCGCCGCCGGTGTGGCGGCGATATCCTATTGGGAGCGGCCGCCAACACGCAAAGGCAGCCGATGAAAGCAAGCGCCACCGCCCGCGCCGCCGATGGCGATCCCGCGCAGGAGCGCGCCGCGCATGACCGCATGGCGAACGCGATCCGGGCGCTCGCGATGGACGCGGTCGAGCAGGCGAAATCCGGGCATCCGGGCCTGCCGATGGGCGCGGCCGACATCGCGACCGTGCTGTTCACGCGCTTCCTGAAGTTCGATCCCGCCGATCCGGCCTGGTCCGACCGCGACCGCTTCGTGCTCTCGGCCGGCCACGGCTCGATGCTGATCTATGCGCTGCTGCACCTGCTCGGCTACGAGGCGATGACGATCGACCAGATCAAGCGCTTCCGCCAGCTCGGCTCGATCACGGCGGGCCATCCGGAATACGGGCATACGCCGGGCGTCGAGACCACCACCGGGCCGCTCGGCCAGGGGCTTGCCAATGCGGTCGGCATGGCGATGGCGGAACGCCATCTCGCGGCGGCCTTCGGTCGCGACATCGTCGACCACCACACCTACGTGCTCGCCTCCGACGGCGATCTGATGGAGGGGATCTCGCAGGAGGCGATCGCGCTCGCCGGCCACCTCAAGCTGTCGCGGCTGATCGTGCTGTTCGACGACAACGGCATCTCGATCGACGGCCCGCTGTCGCTCTCCGACTCGGTCGACCAGGTGAAGCGCTTCGAGGCGGCCGGCTGGGCGGCGAGCCGGATCGACGGCCACGATCCGCAGGCGATCGCCCGCGCGCTCGAGCAGGCGCTCGCCGCCGATCGCCCGAGCCTGATCGCCTGCCGCACCACCATCGGGTTCGGCGCCCCCACCAAGGCCGGCACCGAAAAGTGCCACGGCTCGGCATTGGGCGCCGACGAGGTCAAGGGCGCGCGCGAGAAGCTCGGGTGGAGCGCGCCGGCCTTCGAGATCCCGGCCGACATCCGCGACGCCTGGCGCGCCGCCGGGCAACGGTCGCGCGAGCTCCGCCAGGCCTGGGAGCGGCGTCTCAACCGGCTCGATCCCGCCGTGCGGGCCGAGTTCGAGCGCCGGATGGGGGGCGAGCTTGCCAAGGACAAGCTCGCGGCCGCGGTCCAGGCCGTGAAGGCGAAGCTCGCGGCCGCGCCGCAGAATATCGCGACCCGCGCCGCGTCGGAATTTGCGCTCGAATCGCTCGCCGCGGCGCTGCCCGAGATGATCGGCGGCTCGGCCGACCTCACCGGCTCGAACAACACGCGTCCCAAGGGCATGGCGGCGTTCTCCGCCGCCGATCCGGCCGGGCGCTTCGTGCACTACGGCGTGCGCGAGCACGGCATGGCGGCCGCCATGAACGGAATGGCGCTGCATCGCGGCATCATCCCGTATTCGGGCACGTTTTTGGTCTTCTCCGACTATTGCCGTCCGGCGATCCGGCTCGCCGCGCTGATGGGCCAGCGGGTGATCCATGTAATGACCCACGATTCGATCGGGCTCGGCGAGGACGGGCCGACCCACCAGCCGGTCGAGCATCTGGCGGCGCTGCGCGCGATCCCCAATCTCAACGTGTTTCGCCCGTGCGACGCGGTCGAGACGGTCGAATGCTGGCAGCTCGCGCTCAAGAGCGCGCACACGCCGAGCGTGCTCGCGCTCACCCGCCAGAACATGCCGCAGCTGCGCACGGCCAACGAGGCCGAGAACCGCTGCGCGGCCGGCGCCTACGAGCTCGTGCCGGCGGAGGGCCCGGCGCGGGTCTCGCTGTTCGCCTCGGGCTCGGAGGTCGCGCTCGCGGTCGAGGCGCGCAAGCTCCTGGCCGCCCAGGGCGTGGCGGCCCGCGTCGTCTCGGTTCCGTGCTTCGAGCTCCTGCTCGCGGCGCCGGAAGCGGCGCGCCGCGCCGTGATCGGCACGGCCCCGGTCCGGGTCGGCATCGAGGCCGCGGTGCGCCAGGGCTGGGATGCCATCATCGGCTCCGACGGCGTCTTCGTGGGCATGACCTCGTTCGGGGCGAGTGCGCCCGCCAAGGACCTTTTCCGCCATTTCGGAATTACAGCCGAGAGCATCGCGCAAGCGGCATTGACCAAGATCAAAGAAACGGGAGCCGGCGCCCCCTAGGTCCGGCGACGCAGTTGCCGGGGCTCGCGCGAGCGAATAAATCAGTCTCGCGACGGCGTGCGGGGCGCCGCGCAGAGGAGCGTCTAGAATGTCCATTCGGGTCGGAATCAACGGGTTTGGCCGCATCGGCCGCAATGTGCTCCGCGCGATCGCGGAAGCCGGCCGCGACGATATCGAGGTGGTTGGCATCAACGATCTCGGGCCCGTCGAGACCAACGCGCATCTGCTGCGCTACGACACCGTGCACGGCCGCTTCCCGGGCGAGGTGACCGTCAAGGGCGACACGATCAGCGTCGGCAACGGCGCCATCAAGGTGACGGCCGAGCGCGATCCCGCGAAGCTGCCGTGGAAGGACCTCGGCGTCGACGTCGCACTCGAGTGCACCGGCATCTTCACGTCGAAGGACAAGGCGTCGGCGCATCTCGCGGCCGGCGCCAAGCGCGTGCTCGTCTCGGCGCCCGCCGACGGCGCCGATCTCACCGTGGTCTATGGCGTCAACCACGACAAGCTCACCAAGGAGCACAAGGTCGTCTCCAACGCCTCGTGCACCACCAACTGTCTCGCGCCGGTCGTCAAGGTGCTGCATGACGCGGTCGGAATCGACAAGGGATTCATGACCACGATCCACTCCTATACGGGCGACCAGCCGACCCTCGACACGCTGCACAAGGACCTCTACCGCGCCCGCGCAGCAGCGCTGAACATGATCCCGACCTCGACCGGCGCCGCCAAGGCGGTCGGCCTCGTGCTGCCCGAGCTCAACGGCCGGCTGGACGGCGTCTCGATCCGCGTGCCGACGCCCAACGTCTCGGTGATCGACTTCAAGTTCGTGGCGAAGAAACCCACCAGCAAGGACGAGATCAACCGCGCCGTGAAGCGCGCCGCCGAGCAGCAGCTCAAGGGCATCCTCGGCTTCACCGAGGCGCCCAACGTCTCGATGGACTTCAACCACGACCCGCGCAGCTCGATCTTCCACATGGATCAGACCAAGGTGATCGACGGCACGCTGGTCCGCGTGATGTCGTGGTACGACAACGAGTGGGGTTTTTCCAACCGCATGGCCGACACCGCCGTGGCGATGGGAAAGCTGCTCTGAACGCGGACCTTTTGCGCATGTCCTTATCGGCGAACCGGTATCCACTGCGCCGGGACATGCGCCGCCGGGGGGCAACATGACCGCGTTTCGCACGCTCGATCAGGCCGACGTCAAGGGCAAGCGCGTCTTCGTGCGCGTCGACCTCAACGTTCCGATGAATGACGGCGACGTCAGCGACGCGACCCGCATCACGGCCTCGTCGGTCACCATCAAGGAGATCGCCGACAAGGGCGGGCGGGTGATCCTGCTCTCGCATTTCGGCCGGCCCAAGGGCCGCGATCCCAAGGATTCGCTCGAGCGCGTCGCCAGGGCCGCCGCCCGCATCATCGGCCGGCCGGTCGCCTTCTCGCAGGACTGCGTCGGCGAAACCGCCGAGCAGGCCGTCCAGGCGATGAAACCGGGCGACATCGTATGCCTGGAGAATACGCGCTTTCATCCGGGCGAGGAGAAGAACGACAAGGACTTCATCGCCAGGCTCGCGCGGCTCGCCGACATCTGGGTCAACGACGCGTTCTCGGTGGCGCATCGCGCGCATGCCTCGACCGAGGGGCTCGGCCACGCGCTGCCCGCTTTCGCGGGCCGCTCGATGCAAACCGAGCTCGACGCCCTCGTCAAGGCGCTGGAGGCGCCGCAGCGGCCGCTCGCCGCGGTGGTCGGCGGCGCCAAGATTTCCACCAAGCTCGATCTGCTCGGCAACCTGCTCGACAAGGTCGACGTGCTGATCATCGGCGGCGCCATGGCCAACACGTTCCTCGCCGCCCAGGGCAAGCCGGTCGGCAAGTCGCTGGTCGAGCCGGATCTGGTCGCGACTGCGCGCGACATCCTCGCCAAGGCGAAGGCGACGCGGCGCGAGATCGTGCTGCCGGTCGACGCCGTGGTGGCGCAGAAATTCGCGGCAAACGCGCCGTCGCGCGTGGTCGACGTCGACCATGTGGACGCGAACGAGATGATGCTCGACATCGGCCCGCGCAGCATCGAGCACGTCGTCTCGGTGCTGGCGCGCGTCAAGACCTTGGTGTGGAACGGGCCGTTCGGCGCCTTCGAGATCGAGCCGTTCGACACCGGCACGGTCGAGGTCGCGGAAGCCGCCGCCGAGCTCACCGAGGCCGGCAAGCTCGTCTCGGTCGCGGGCGGCGGCGATACAGTCGCGGCGCTCAACGCGGCGGGCGTCACGGACCGCTTCACCTACGTGTCGACCGCGGGCGGCGCCTTTTTGGAATGGCTCGAAGGCAAGGCCCTCCCCGGGGTCGAGGTCTTGAGGATAAGATGAGCGCAATGAACCGATTCATCGGTTCCTCGTTGATGGAATATCGAATCCTGAGGAGGGTTTCATGAACCTCGCCGAACTGAACAAAGTGGCGACCGCCATGGTGGCGCCGGGCCGCGGCATTCTCGCGGCCGACGAGTCCTCCGGCACGATCAAGAAGCGCTTCGACGCGATCGGCGTCGAATCGACCGCCGACAGCCGGCGCGACTACCGCGAGCTGCTGTTTCGCGCCAGCGACGCCATGAAGAGCCACATCTCGGGCGTCATCCTCTACGACGAGACGATCCGGCAGACCGCCAAGGACGGGACCCCGCTCGTCAAGGTGATCGAGAAGGCGGGCTCGCTGCCCGGCATCAAGGTCGACAAGGGGACGAAGCCCCTGCCCTATTGCCCGGGCGAGGTGGTCACCGAGGGCCTCGATGGATTGCGCGAGCGGCTCGCCGAGTATCGCGGGCTCGGTGCCAAGTTCGCCAAGTGGCGCGCCGTGATCGACATCGGCGCCGGCATCCCGACCTGGCCCTGCGTCAAGGCCAATGCGCATGCGCTCGCGCGCTACGCGGCGCTGTGCCAGGAGGAAGGCATCGTGCCGATCGTCGAGCCGGAAGTGCTGATGGACGGCGGGCACGACATCGACACCTGCTACAGCATCACCGAATGGGTGCTGCGCGCGGTCTACAACGAGCTCTACGAGGCGCGGGTGCCGCTCGAAGGCACCGTGCTCAAGCCCAACATGGTGATCCCGGGCAAGAAGTCGGGCAGGCGCGCCTCGGTCGAGGAGGTCGCCGAGAAGACCGTCAAGGTGCTCAAGGCCTGCGTGCCGGCCTCGGTGCCCGGCATCGCGTTCCTCTCGGGCGGCCAGTCGGACGAGGAAGCGACCGCCCACCTCGATGCGATCAACCGCATCGGTGACCTGCCCTGGTCGGTCACCTTCTCGTACGGCCGCGCGCTGCAGGCGGCGCCGCAGAAGGCGTGGTCCGGCAAGGCCGAGAACGTCGCCGCGGCGCAACGCGCCTTCGCGCACCGCGCCCGCATGAACGGGCTCGCCGCCAAGGGCGAGTGGACCGCGGCGCTGGAGAACGAGAAGAAGGCGGCGTAAGCACGCCCGTCGAGAAAATCGACGCTCTCGTGGCGCCCTGCGAGAGCGTCTTTTGTTTTCAGGGGCCCGCTCCGTTGCCGACGCGGCGCAACCGGGATCAGTCTGCAACGACTATCTTTCTCCCGGATGCATCAGCGCAAGCGGCAGCCGTCCATGTTTCCGATAGACGGCAAAATCCGAGTCGAGCGTCAGGACGGCGTGCCGATCGTGGATTTCGGCCATCCTCACGATACAGGCGTCAGCGAGCGACATCGGCGTGTCGCGATATTTCAGCAGAAGCTTGCGCAGCGCGGCGACGTGGTCGTCGAGGCGGAACGCGATGCTCAGCGCGCCGTTTTCCAAGAGTTGTAGCAAGGCGTCCTGCGCCCGCGGGTAGCGCGCAAGCAGGTACATTGTCTCCGCCAGCACCGGCTCGCAGACGAGGAGCGGCGCATCGATTTCGTCAATGCGCGCGGCAACCCAGCGATGATTGCGTTCAGATCGGTCGAAAAAGGCGACAAGCGGCCCGGTATCAACGATGGCGGCGGGCATCGCGGCCGAACCCTGCGAGATGCCTTGGATTCGAGGCCAAGTCCGGCACGCCCGAATCTATCGTACCGCGCGCGCGTTTCATGAGCCCGGCAAGGCTCGGCTCGCGACGCGCCTTGGGAGAACCGGCGAGAACGAGACGCAGCCCCTCCTCGACCAGATCTTTGAGCTTGCGACCCCGCAATGCCGCCTCCGCCTTGGCGCGGCGGTAGAGGTCGTCCGGCACTTCGACGGTGGTCTTCATTGGCGCACCCACGGGTAAAAACCCATAAAACCATATTTACGGGGATTGGCCCGAGAATTCAAGTCGCACGTGCGCCGATCACGCGAACATTAGGCGGCGGCGTCGAACGTCCGGCCGCCTGAGGGCTCGCTGCCTTGATTTGATGGAAATCAAGGACGACGCCGGGCGTGCGCCCTAACGGCATGCCGACTGGAAGAGAGCAGTCGAGGATCGTCCCTTGCGCACGCGCATCGCGCTCTATGTCGTCGCCGCCCTGCTCATCGCCGCCCATTTTCTGCGTGGCGGCGACCTGGTCGCGGCCATCCTGTGTGCCGCGACGCCGCTGTTGTTTCTCGTGCCCCGCCGCTGGAGCCTCTTCGTCCTCCAGGGCCTCGCGTTTGCGGCGGCCGGCGTCTGGCTCGAGGCCGCGTGGCGGCTCGTGACGGTCCGCCAGCAGCTCGGCGAGCCGTGGCTGCGCGGCGTCGCCATCCTGGTCGGCGTCGCCGCCGTCAGCATGCTGGCAGGCGCGCTGTTGTCGGGCGGCAGATTTCAGACGCGCTATTGCGGCGGCTGAAGGCTCGGCGCCGGCCGGCGGCCCGCAATCTCGTGCCACAGCGCCAGCATCGGGTGGCGCCAGAGCATGCGCGGGCCGGCCCAGCGCATCACTTGGCGGACGCGCTCGCGCATCGCGGCCTTGTAGCAGTGCACGGTGCATTTGGCGCAGGTCGGCTTGGCGTCGCCGAACACGCAGCGCTGCAGCCGCCGGCGGGCGTAGTCGTGCAGCGCGCCGCAGTCCTCGCACAACATGGCGTCGGCCGGGCGGTGGTGCGCGCGGCAGTACATCTTGATCATGGCCGCGATGGTGTCGAACTCGCGCGCCCGCCGCACTGACGCTGCCTTTCCGGGCTGGTCTTTGCCGGCTCCGATCATGATCGCGCGCACCCCGGTCAAGCCGCCTTGCGGCGCGCGGTGCGGCGCGTCCGGGTCGGGCGCTCGCGCGCCGACAGGCCCGATCCACCGAGGCAGTCGGCGAGCGTGTAGCCGTCGAGGTGGCGATAGAACGCCTCCGTGGCGGCCGCCAGCATGCCGCGCAGCCGGCAGCGCGGCAGCAAGGTGCAGGCGCCGCCGTCGGTCTGGAAGCATTCCACCAGCGCCTGATCCGCCTCGTGCCCGCGCACCACCTCGCCGACCCGGATCTCGGCGGCCGGCCGCGCCAGCAGCACGCCGCCGCGCGCCCCGCGGATGGTGCGCACGAGTTCCGCCTCGGCGAGATGCTGAACGATCTTGTGCAGATGGTTGCGCGAGACCATCAGCTCGCGCGCCAGCGCGTCGGTGCTGACATGCGCTTCCGGCGCGGCCGCAAGCCGCATCAGGACGCGCAGCGCGAGATCGGTCGACACCAGCAATCGCATGATGGACTCCTCCAAATTGGTATTGCCCGTACCACATTAAACTGGTATTGCAAATGCCAATTTACAGGAGAAAGGCCGTCCGATGACCCATGCCGCCCCGCAGTCCCTGGCGCTCCGCAGCCTCGGCGACATCGCCGCAAGCCTGCCCGGCGCGACCGCGATCTTCCGCCGCCACAAGCTCGACTTCTGCTGCGGCGGCGCCGCGAGCCTCGACCAGGCGGCGCGGCAGAAGGGTCTCGACCCGACCGCGATCGCGGCCGAGCTGGCCCAACTCACCCCGGAGGCGGGCCCGCGCTCCGACAGCACGGAGGATCTCGTCCGTCACATCGTCGCGCGCTACCACGACGTCCATCGCCGCGAGCTGCCCGAGCTGAAGGCGCTCGCGACGCGGGTCGAGAAGGTGCATGCCGGTCATCCGGCGGTGCCGGCGGGCCTCGCGGCGCTGCTGGCGCGGATGCAGGCGGCGCTCGAATCGCACATGGCCAAGGAGGAGCAGGTGCTGTTCCCGCTGATGCGCAACGGCGGTCATCCGATGATCGCCCATCCGATCGGCATGATGCGGCACGAGCACGACGAGCACGGCGAGGAGCTCAAGGCGCTGTCGGCGCTCACCCACGATGCGACGCCGCCGGCGGACGCCTGCAATACGTGGCGCGCGCTCTATGCGGGCATCGGCAAGCTCGCCGAGGACCTGACCGAGCACATGCACATCGAGAACAACATTCTCTTTCCGCGGTTCGGCGCCTGAGCCTGAGAGGACTTGCCTCGCCGGAAACCCGCAGGCGCCCCGACATGGTTAGCCAAATCCTACCAGGCGGGATGCACCGCTAACGGCCTATTTATCGATTTCCGCTAGGGAGGACGCGCTCCATTTTCTTGCCGCGGGGAGGCGAACCTTGACCGCATCGCAATTTCGTCTGGTGACGCGCAGCGACTTCGACGGGCTGGTCTGCGGTCTGCTTTTGAAGGAGCTCGACCTGATCGACGAGATCACCTTCGTCCATCCCAAGGACATGCAGGACGGCAAGATCCCGATCTCGGCGCGCGACATCACCACCAACCTGCCCTACGTTCCGAGCTGCCATCTCGCGTTCGACCATCACTCGAGCGAGCTCGCCCGCAACGGCGAGCGGCAGCCCGCGAACTACGTCATCGATCCCGACGCGCAGTCGGCCGCCCGCGTGGTCTATCGCCACTTCGGCGGGGCGCAACGCTTCCCGCGGGTCCGCGAGGACCTGCTCAGCGCCGTCGACAAGGCGGACGCGGCGCAGTTCACTCGCGAGGAGATCCTCGATCCGCAAGGCTGGCCGCTCTTGAGCTTCCTGATGGATTCGCGCACCGGCCTCGGCCGCTTCCGCCAGTTCCGCATCTCGAACTACGACCTGATGATGGAGCTGATCGACCAGTGCCGCAGCCACGGCGTCGAAGACATTCTCGAGCTTCCCGACGTCAAGGAGCGGGTCGATCTCTATCGCAGCCATGCGCCCCAGTTCCGCGACCAGATCATGCGCTGCTCGACGGTCACCGACGATGTCGTCGTGCTCGACCTGCGCAACGAGGAAACGATCTACGCCGGCAACCGCTTCATGATCTACGCGCTGTTTCCGCAGTGCCGCGTCTCGATGCACGTGCTGTGGGGCCTCAAGAAGCAGAACACCGTGTTCGCGATCGGCAAGTCCATTCTCGACCGCGGCTCGCCGGTCGACGTCGGCGAGATCTGCCTCGCCTATGGCGGCGGCGGGCACAAGGCCGCCGGCACCTGCCAGGTCGACAACGCCCGCGCCGAGCCGGTGAAGGCGGAGCTGATCGGCCAGCTTGCGCGCAAGCGCGGCTGATCGCTATCCAGGCGCAAGCCCCCGCACCGCCGCAAAGCTGAACGTGCGCAGTCCGCGCCCGTCCCCGTAGATGAAGCGCAGCCGCCGCCGGCGCGCCGCCAGCTTGGCGGGCAGCGGATCATAGCGGAACGAGGCGCCGCCGAGGTGCGGCATGAGGCTGCCGACGTCGGTGACCGCCTCGACCTCGACCCGCAGCAGCGCGAGCCGCGCGCCGTCGGCCGCCACTGTCTCGAACGGTATCTGCGCGAGGCGCAAGAAGCTCGTCGGATCGGATGCGCTCGCGAATCCTTCCACGAACGCGGTCTCGACCAGGTCGAGATCGGGCTCCGCCGGCGCGTCGTCGTGCGCGCCCGGAGCATGCGCGTCGTCGAGATGCGGCCGCTGCCATTGCGTGACCCGCTGCGGCGCGAGCGCATGATTGTGCCCCGGGCCGAAGGCCGGCCGCGCCGCGAGGCCGATCGCACCGGACCCGTGGCCATGATCGTGATGATCGTGTCCGTAATGCATGCGCGCCTCCTTCTCAGTACGCCACCGGCTTGTCGATGATCGCACGGTGGGCGCCGAGCTTGCCGTGGGCGATCAGCGAGCCGAGCGCCTCGACGACCACGCGCACACCGAACAGCGCGGTGATGTCGGACGTGTCGTAGGGCGGCGAGACCTCGACCACCTCGAGCCCGCAGAGGCCCTGCCCGGCGACGAGTCCGAGCAGCTTCAGCGCCTCGCGCGGCAGGAAGCCGCCGGGCTCCGGCCAGCCGGTGCCGGGCACGAAGCCGCAATCGACCGAGTCGACGTCGAACGAGATGTAGACCGCATCGGCGTCCTTCCAGGCGAGGTCGAGCGCGATCTCGGCGGTCTTGTCGAGGCCGAGCTTCTCGATGTCCGCGATGGTGAGCACGTTGGTGCCGCGCTTGCGCGCCTCCTGCACGCCGTAGCGCGGCACCTGCCAGCCGCCGATGCCGAGCTGCACCAGGTTGACGGCCGGCACATTGGGCAGGTTCGTCGCCCAATACCACGGCGTCGTGTGCATGCGCTCGTCGAGATCCTTCTCCTGGATGTCGATGTGGCGGTCGAAATGCACGATGCCGATGCGCTTCGAGGTGCACTGCGCGATGCCGCGCACGCAGGGAAAGCCGATCGAATGATCGCCGCCGAGCATCAGCGGCAGCGCGCCCGAGGAGAAGACGTGGGCGACGCCGCGCGTGATCTGGTCGAAGCTTTTTTCCAGGTTGGCCGGAATGGTGAACACGTCGCCGGCGTCGCACAGCGTCATTTGCTCCCTGAGGTCGACGCCGAGCTCGTAATTGTAGGGCGTGTAGAGCGCCGAGATGCGGCGGATGCCCTGCGGCCCGAACCGGGTCCCGGGCCGATAGGTGGTGCCCGAGTCGAACGGGATGCCGATCACGGCGGCGTCGTACCTCGCGACGTCGCGCACGTTCTCGACATAGGGCGCCTTGAGGAAGGTGTTGATGCCGGCGAAATGCGGCAGCTCGCCGCGCGCGAAGGTCGGGATGGTCTTGTCGACCAGGCACTCCGCCCCGGGCAGGCCCATGTCGAGCGCCCATTGCTGCTCCTTGCGCCAGCCGGCCTCGGCGAGGCGGCCCTCCGCCTCGAGCGCCTTCCAGCCCTGGCTGGCGAGCTTGTCGAAATCGGGGTGATGGCGGCGCACGCGCTCGCGCGGGCGACACAATCCGGCCTTGCGAGAGGCGCGCGCAAAGGGGTCACGCATCAGAGCTTTCCTCCTTGTCGTTGTTGTTGCCGCGGCATCAGAACAGATGACTGTAGCGTTCCACTTCCCATTGACTGACGGTCAGGTGGTAGGAGTCCCACTCCATCGTCTTGTACTTGACGAATTCGTCGCGAAGCTCCTTGCCGAGAGTCTCCTCGATCAGCGGATCGGCCGCAAAGGCGGCGACCGCCTCCTGCAGGGTCTGCGGCAGGAAATCGATGCCGCGCTCGCGCCGTTCGGCGTCGGAGATCGTGTAGAGATTGTCCTCGTTGGGCTCGCCCGGGTCGATTTTTTCGCGCACGCCCTCGAGACCGGCGGCGAGCGCCAGCGTGGCCGCCAGATAGGGATTGACCGAGCCGTCGGCATTGCGCGACTCGCAGCGCCCGCCGCCCATCGGCACGCGCACCGAATTGGTGCGGTTGTTCGAGCCGTAGGAATTGAACACCGGCGCCCACGAGAAGTAGCTCATCGCGCCCTGCCGCACGAGACGCTTGTAGCTGTTGACGGTCGGCGCGAAGGCGGCGCACAGCGCGCGCCCGTGCCGCAGGATTCCGCCGATGAAATGATAGCCGG
>Ga0335081_10016031_pt1 | contig 12122 bp, 9 predicted proteins | sample Lox_Sample_35_FD_206713 | JGI IMG/M metagenome (GOLD analysis project Ga0335081, IMG submission 206713) | Soil microbial communities from Loxahatchee National Wildlife Refuge, Florida, United States - Lox_Sample_3.5 | ecosystem: Environmental > Terrestrial > Soil > Wetlands | place: USA: Florida... | reverse complement strand
CCGGCACGGCCCGCGATTAGGTCTCGCTAGCCGATTGCGTTAGGACACGTTCAGCGTCAGCGTCTTGGTCGCCGTCTGCTTGTGCTTCTTGGTCGAATCCTTGACAGCCACGGTCAGCTGGTAGGAGCCGGGCGCGAGCTTGCTGCTCGGTGTACCCGAGAGGACCCCTGCTTTGCTCAGCTTGAGGCCCTTGGGGAGCTTGCCCACCTTCTTCCATTTGAACGGTGTCGTGCCGCCCGCCGCCGCGAGCTGGTAGCTGTAGGCGACGCCGCGGCTAGCCGCAGGCAGGCTTTCGGTGGTGACTGCGAAGCCGACCGGGCAGTGCAGCACGAGTTCCAGGTTCGTCGCCGGTGGCGGCACCTGGAAGGCCGGCGTGGTCGCCGTCCCGCAACCCGTCTTGGATGCTTCGACCTCGTAGTAGCCCGGAACCGTGTCCCAGCCGAATTCGCCTTTCGCGTTGGTCGTGTCGGGATTGTCACGGTTGGCAGGTGACATCAACGGCGAACCGTCTTCGACGGCCGCGAACGTGCCCGTGAGGCTGTCAGAGGTCAGCAGCCTCACCGTCGCCCCGGCGATCGGCGCACCGGCGTTGTTGGCGTCGACGACCTTGCCGCTCGGATCGATGTAGATCGTGAATTCGATGCCCCCGTCTTCTTCCGGTTTCGGGCACCCCGTCACTTTGATCGAGACCGTCCCGGCGCCGTGCAGCGGGTAGACGGCCGGGAGTTCTCCGGTGAACGTGCCCGAGCCGGGCGGGGTTTCGGTCAGGGTCACCGGCGCGGTCGTTTCGGTCGTGCCGTTGCTGCTGTTCTCGGCGGTGATCGTCGCTGTCACGGCTCCACCGCTACAGGCGTGGGTGGTGATCGGCGATTTCACCGACCAGTTGATCACCGGTACCTCATGGCCACCCACGTCGGTTTCGCCGAAGCCCGTCACGACCGTCCCGTTGGGGGGCGGCGTCGGCCCCGTGAGCGTGAAGTCCTCGGTGGTCGCATTTGGCGATTGGACTTCGAACGGGGCCGATTTGGCTTCGTCGTAGGCGCTCCCTTTCGGGGGAGAGACCGCGGCCACGTAGTTGCCGCTCGGCACCCCGAGGACCGAGTAGGAGCCGTCGGCTCCGGTGCTTGCGCCGTAGCATTCCCGGTCCTGCATGCCGGTCCGGCACACCGACACCAGAGCGCCCGAGATCGGTTTGGCGGGCTGGCCGTTGTCGGTGACCGTACCTGTTACAGAGCCGCCCTCTCCCCCGGCGCGGATCGGGAAGATGTAGCGTCCGGGAACCGGGGAGTTCTGGCTGCCCGAGTCCAGTGCGTGCGGGCCGCCGTCGATGAACGCCCCGTCTTCGAAGGACCCCGCGAGCTCGAGGGCGTCACTGGACCCGTTGGTGTATCCGACTGCGGCGGAGACGCCTTCGCGGCAGTTTCCGTCACCTCCGCTCGCCTGCCCGCTGTCCCAGTTGATTTCGCCGTAGTTGTACTCGATGTCGAAATCGCCCGGTGCGATGTCCGAGCGGTCGACGATCAACATCTGGAAGTAGTTCAAGCCGCCTTCGGTCGTGACGAAGCAGTCGACCCCCGGCCAGTTGACACCGAACGCGGGATGCCCGTCCACGGTGCCGTCGCCGTAGGTGACGAGTGCGCTCCCTGCGACCTGCGTGTCGACGTCCGCCCAGTAAGGGGCGATGATCGGGCTGCCGAACGTCGACAGACCCTCCGGCGTGTAATCCGAGAGCGGTTCTTCGAACGTGACGTTGCCGTTGTTGTTTACGTACAGGCTGTTGTAGGTGGTGCCGAAGAAGTCGATCGAGAACGGCAGCCCGACTTCTTCGGTGGACCCGTCGTCGTTGGCTTCAAGCGTTTCCGAGCTGAATCCCGGTTCGATCGGTGAAGCCGAAGATGGTGTGACCCTCGCGAGTGTGACAACCAGCGCGAGCAGCGCCACTGTCATCACTGCAACCTTGGAAGTTCGCCCAGCGACGAACAGCGCATAGCGCGGCATGCGGAAGCCCCCTTTTCAGTTTGATGAGCGCGTCGGGGGATCGGAGAAACCGCTGCTACGTGGCTACCCGACCCGACAGAGGCCCTTGTATACCAATCGGGCTAAGGGGGGTCAACGTCCAATACTGGCCCTTGCCGGCGACGGTCAGTCTCGCTCGATCACGAGCTTCGTCCACCCCTGGTCGGCGAGCGCAGCGGGCGCGTCATCCCACTCGACGCGGCGCGTGGTGACGAGCTCCGGGTGCATGTGGCCCTCGGCGGCGAGGCCGAGCACGTGCGGCATGGCGCTCCGGGCGTTGACCCGTCCGGTGCGGAAGGTGATTCCCTTCGTGTACATCTCGAGCAGCGGCAGGCTCGGCTGGTCGCCGAAGTAGATCGCGGTGCTCGTGCAGACCCCGTCCGGGGAGGTCGAGCGCAGCGCGAGCTTCAGGCCCTGCGGATCGGCGCTCGCGTCGACCGTGATCGGGTACGGGCCCACGCGCTTGGGTTTCTCGGCCAGCGTCTGGGCGCCGAGGCGAGCGGCGGTCTCACGCCGTCCGTCGTCGGGATCGACGTAGAGCACCGAACGCGACCCGAGCGCCACCGCCAGGCCCGCCGCATACAGTCCGATCGACCCCGGGCCTGCGCCGCCCACGACGAGCACGTCCGCACCCGGGAGATCGGCGAGCGGGGGGCCCACCGCCCGCCACCCGTCGCTGAGATTGTCCGAGGCGCTCGCTGCCGCGGCGGGCTCGAGGCCGTCCGGCAGCGGCACGAGCATGTGCTCGGCGAAGGGGACCTCCACCACGTCGGAGAGGAAGCCGCCCCAGCGCTCGACGGCGGGGCCAAACCCGTAGGTCGACATGAGCGGCACCTCGGCGCAGTTGGAGGTACGCCCGGCCAGGCACGCCTCGCACGTCCCGCACGAGATCTGGAAGGGAACGCTGACCAGCCGTCCCGGGGCCAGGGAGCCGACCGCGTCGCCGACCTCGAGGATCTCGGCCACGCATTCGTGTCCGAGCGGGAACGGGGCCGGGAACGGCGACGCTCCGGCGACGATGAGGCCGTCCAGGTCGCACGTGGAGACGGCCACCGGGCGCACGAGCGCCCCCTCGTCGGACGAGAGGCGTGGCTCGGCCACATCGCGCCACTCCAGTGACCCAGGCCCGGCGAACACAAGCTGTCGCATCACCCACTCCTTTCTATGTAGACCGGTCACTATAGTAACCGAATGCGATCAGGCGAGCATGGACACGGGCGGGGAGCCTCGAAGGGGGCGTCGAAGGGGGCGTTCGTCGCCGCCACACAGGGGCTCCTCCGCCGGCGTGGGTACGTCGCCAGCGGACTCAGCGACATCGTGGCGCGCAGCGGGGCCCCGAAGGGCTCCCTGTACTTCCACTTCCCGGGGGGCAAGCAGGAACTCGCGATCGCGGCCATGGAGCGCTCGGCCGTGCAGCTACGCGACGCGATGGCGGCGGTACTCGACAGCAGCGACGACGTGGGCGAGGCGATCGGCCGCCTTGTCGACGTGCTCGCCGCCGGGCTCGCGGACTCGCAGTTCACGGACGGCTGCCCGATCGCGACCGTCGCGCTGGAGACGGCGAGCGAGTCGGAGGAGATGCGCGCGGCGGCGCAGGCCGCCTTCGACTCGTGGCTGGAGGTCCTCGAGCGGCGGTTCACGCGAGCGGGTTGCGACGACGCCCTCGCGAGGCAGCGCGCGTTGATGGTGCTCGCGGCGATCGAGGGCGGCCTCATCCTCGCGCGCGCGCAGCGCGATGCGGCTCCCCTGCACGCGGTCTCCGCTCAGCTGCGCGCGCTCTGACGCCCCGCCGACGCGCTCTGGCGCCCCCGCCGAGGATTAGCGCGTCACGGAAACGGGTACAGACGCGCGCATCCCAGTTGGTTCGAATCTCGGGCCGCGTACCAATCTCAGAAAAGGGCAGGTGGACGAAGGATGGGGAGACCGTCGCTGTGGCGGGTGTGTGTCATGTCCGTGGTCGCGGCGATCGCCGCGTTGACGGTTACGGCGGCGAGCGCGTCCGCATTCGACGCGCGGGGCAGCGCAGAACAGGTGGACGTCACCGGCTTGGCAGCCAACGCTCAGATGTCGCTGCTGAACTCGCACGGCAAGGCCGTCTCCACCCAGAACGCAGACTCGCTCGGGGGTCTCCTGTTCCGCAACGTGAAGCCGGGCAGCGGCTACCGCGTCCGCCTGGCCGGCTCCGAAGAAGAGTCCGAACCAATCACCGTCCACACCGACGCGGCGGAACCCTGGAACCCCGATATCTACAACCAGTCGATCCCCGACAACGGTTACACCTACCTGACGACCCGTGACGGCACCCAGCTGGCGATCGACGTGCACCCGCCGACGAGCCCGGCCGGCGAGCCCGGTGTGCCGTCGATGTTCCACTTCCCGACGGCGCCGATCCCCGGCGTCCCGACGCCGAGCTACACCGCGCCGTACCCGACGCTGATCGAGTACTCGGGCTACGGATACGCGAACCCCGCCGGCCCGGAAAACGGGATCGCCGTAGTCGCCAACCTGATGGGCTTCGCCGTGGTCGACGTGAACATGCGCGGCACCGGGTGCTCGGGCGGGGCCTACGACTTCTTCGAACCGCTGCAGAACCTCGACGGCTACGACGTGATCGAGACGATCGCCCACCAGCCATGGGTGCTCGGCAACAAGGTCGGAATGATGGGCATCTCCTACGGCGGGATCAGCCAGCTGTTCACGGCACAGCTGCGCCCGCCCGACCTCGAGGCGATCGCGCCGCTGTCGGTCATCGACGCGACGGCGACCACCCTGTATCCGGGCGGCATCCTCAACACCGGCTTCGCGGTGGCGTGGGCCGAACAGCGCCAGCAGAACGCCGAACCGGCCGGCCCGGGGCAAGGGCAGGAATGGGCCTACGAACGCGTCCAGGAAGGCGACCAGACGTGCGCGGACAACCAGGACCTGCACGGCGAGGCCAGCAACCTGCTGACCAAGATCAAGGAAAACTCGACCTACAACCCGTCTGTGGCCGATCCCCTGGATCCGGTCAGCTTCGTCCACAACATCGACGTGCCGACGTTCATGGCCTGCCAGTGGGAGGACGAGCAGACCGGGGGGCACTGCGCCGACCTGGTCCAGCACTTCACCGGCACCACACGGAAGTGGTTCACCTTCACCAACGGCGCCCACATCGACTCGCTGGACCCGTATACGTTCGACCGCCTGTACGACTTCCTCGAGCTGTACGTCGCGCACCAGGCCCCGATCGTGAACTCGGCCGTGCCCCGAGCCGCGGCCCCGGTCATCTACGACGAAGCGATGGGCCTTCCCAAGACCGACCTCGTCACGCTCCCGGAAGACCCGATCCAGCAGCAGCCGACCTACGAAGCGGCGCTGTCGGCCTTCGAAGCGCTCCCGGAGATCCGGGTGATGCTCGACAACGGCGCAGGAACCTCGCCCACCGGGAGCACCACGGCCGGCGACCCCTACCCCGCGTTCGAAGACACGTTCTCCTCGTTGCCGGTCCCCGGCACGACCGCGCGGACCTGGTACTTCGGGCCGGGCGGCACGCTCACCGAACAACAGCCGGCCATCCGCGGCACCGACTCCGACACCTACACCTCGAACGCGAGCGCCACGCCGCTGACCGATTACTCGGCCAGCACCGGGACCGGTGGCCTGTGGGGCAACGCGTCTGAGTGGGAATGGAACTGGGTACAGCCGCCACCGGGCTCCGCGGTGTCGTACGTGTCCGAACCGCTGAGCAGCGACACCACGGCGATCGGCGCGGGCGCCGTCCACCTGTGGGTCAAGTCGTCCACGCCGGACGTGGATCTGCAGGCGACGGTCAGCGAAGTGCGTCCCGACGGGAACGAGACGTTCGTGCAGAACGGCTGGATCAGGGCGAGCGAGCGCAAGCTCGCCACCAACGCGAACAACATCATGAAGCAGCAGCCGACGCTGCTCGAACCGATCCCCACGATGCTCGCCAAGCAAGTGCGCCCGATGCCCGCGAGCAGGTTCGTGCCGGTCGTCGTCCCCCTGTACTTCGAGGGGCATGCATACCGCGCGGGCTCGCAGATCAGGGTCACGATCGCGGCGCCCAACGGAACTCAGCCGGTGTGGTCGTTCGGCAAGACGCAGCCCGAAGGCGGCACCTCCACGGTGTCGATCGCCTTCTCGCGCAACAAGCCGTCGAGCCTGATCCTCCCGATCGTGCCCGGTGTCAGCGTGCCGAGCTCGCTGCCCCCCTGCCCGAGCCTGCGCAACGAGCCCTGCCGGGCGTACGAGGCGATCGACAACAACGGGTCCTGACGACCGGCGACGCACCGCGGGCGGCGTACGGCCGGCGACGCACCCCCGGCGACGAAGCCCGCGGGGTATCTACCCGCGGGCGACGTCGCGCGCCGCTGGGGATCGGCTCAGATCACCCGGGCGTGCCGGCCACGGGGTGGCGGCCCTCGGCGAACTCCTCGGTGATCTTCGCGCAGAAGGCGTCGAGGTCGTCGGGCTTGCGGCTCGAGACGAGGCCCTGGTCGACGACGACCTCCTGATCGACCCACTCCCCGCCGGCATTGCGGATGTCGGTCTTCAGGGACGGCCAGGAGGTGATCTTGCGCCCGCGTACGAGGTCGGCCTCCACGAGCGTCCAGGGAGCGTGGCAGATCGCGCCCACCGGCTTTCCGGCGGAGAAGATCCTCTGGACGAACTCGACCGCCCGCTCGTCGGTGCGCAGCTGGTCGGGATTGGCTACCCCGCCCGGGAGCACGAGCGCGTCGTAGCTGTCTGGGTCGGCCTCGGCCAGCGTCTCATCGACGTGGTACGTGTTGCTCTTGTCGAGATGCCTGAACGCCTGGATCTCGCCCGCTTCGGGGGCGATCAGCCTGGGGCTCCCCCCTGCCCTCTCGACGGCCTTCCAGGGCTCGGTGAGCTCGACCTCCTCGACCCCCTCCTGCGCGGTCAGAAACGCGACCGTCTTTCCCTGTAGTGGCGCGGCGGTCATGTGACCCTCCTTTCGTGCCGTTCGATGCTCGTTGGGCTGGCCTACCCGGGACTACGACGCCCTAACGGCACGATCTGCGGGCCTCGCAGGCCGGCCATCGGGCATTGGCGGCCCGATCCTGGTGGTGGTCGTTAGCGCCCACGAAGAGCGGGTAGGAAACCCTTGAGGGCCTACTGGGCCGGCACGCCAGGTAGGCGAAGCGAGCCGAAAGGAGCGCTGCATGGGCCAAAGATCGACGCTCTCCCTCACCCACCGGATCCCCCGCGATCCGGGACGTGGCGTGCCGCGTGAGGTCCGAGACACGACCGAGTCGCGCGAGCTGTTCGTGGCGTGGCAGCAGCACGGCGACGAGCTCGCCCGCGAGCAGCTGGTCGAGCGCTACATGCCGCTCGTACGGCAGCTGGCGCGACGCTACGTGCGCACCTCAGAGCCGTTCGAGGACATCCTCCAGGTCGCCTCGGTGGGCCTGCTGCACGCGGTGGACCGATACGACGTCGAGCGCGGGGGCCGCTTTGCGACCTTTGCGGTGCCCACGATCCTCGGGGAGATACGCCGCTATTTCCGGGACTCCAGCTGGGCGCTGCACGTGCCACGCGCCGCCAAGGAGCGCGCCCTCGAAGTCCGCGGGGCGATGTCGAGCCTGTCGACCCTGCACGGACGGAGCCCGACCGCGAGCCAGCTCGCGGAGTACCTCGAGCTCGACATCGAGCTCGTGTTCGACGCGCTGGCCGCAACGCAGGCGCACGACACGTGCTCGCTGGACGCCCCTCGGCACACCGAGGACGGCTCGAGCGGAAGCTATGCGGACACGCTGGGCGACGAGGACGAGCGCCTTGACCTGATCGAGTGCGACGCTACGCTTTGCACGGCTATCGCCGAGCTGCCGGCGCGCGATCGCCTGATCCTTCGGATGCGCTTCGTCGAGGAACTCACCCAGTCCGAGATCGCAGAGCGGATCGGCATCTCCCAGATGCAGGTTTCCCGCTTGCTGCGCCGGTCCCTGGACCGGCTCCGTGAGCTCGCAGAGCTTCCCGCCGAGGTGCGTTAGCGCCTCGGCGACACACGTGTTCAGCGCTCCTCGTCGATCCCTCCGGCGCTACATGGACGGTTGATGGCGATGAGCACCAAGCCCCAAGGAGCCCGCGTCCGACTGAGACTCTCAAGCCGGCTCGAGGACGTGATAGTCGTGCGTCAGCTGCTCGGCGGGTTCGCGGATGCGACCGGCCTGTCCGCTGCGGACTTGAGCGACATCGGCACCGCCGTCACGGAGGCGTGCAACAACGCCGCGGCGCACGCTTACGGCGGCGACGACGGGCCGCTGGCGGTCGACGTGCTCGCCCGCGACGCGGAGGTGGTCGCGACCGTCCGTGATTGGGGCGTCGGGATGGCGCTCGACGGTGGCTCGCCGGTCGAGTTCCCGTCCGACGTCGACGGTGAGCTGACGGGGATCGGGGTGCCCTCGATCAAAGCTCTTGCGAGTGCGGCACGATGGACCGAGCCGCCCGGCGGGGGAACGGAGGTCGAGATGACCTTCCCCACGGCCGCCGTGGTCCGGGCGACCTCCGGCCCGGAGGCGGAGCTCGCCGGGTTCTTCGACGACGAGCCCTCCGGCCCCGTCCACGCGATCGAGGTGGAGATGGCTCCCGGCTCGATCGCGCGGTGCGTGCTGCCGCGCCTGCTGCGGGTGATGGCGGCCCGCGCCCAGTTCTCGGTCGACCGACACGCTGACGTCCAGCGCGTGACGTCCGCCGTGCTCGGCGCGGGTATCTCGAGCTGGATCACCCGAGGAGCTTCGGCGCGCGTGACGGCGGTCGACGGCTCACTCGAGGTGGCGATCGGCCCGATGTCCGAGGAGGACGTGTCCCGGCTCGCCATCGCCGTGGGCTCGGTGGAACCCGACCTTGCGGTCGCGATGGAGCCGCTGGTCGGGCCGCCGCGACGCCTCGTGGTGCGCATGGAGCGATCACCGGTCGGCGCGCGTTCGCCCCGAGACTCCACTCCCGCAGGATTCGATATGCCCACGATCGAGCATGCAGCGAAGCGCCCGGGATGGGCGATCGCGCTGCTCGTCGAGACCGGAGCGATGCTGTCCCGGTCCCTCGACCCGGCGATCACGATGAGTCAAGTGGCCCAGTTGACCATCCCCACGCTCGCTGACCTGTGTGTGATCGATCTCGGCAACGGCGAGGGGCCGATCAGCGACCTCGCGGCGGCCTCGGCAGACCCCGAGCTCGCCAGGGGACTGGAAGAGCTGCGCTCGCGCTTCCCGCTCGATCCGCGTGGTCCGCATCCGGTGGCGCGCGTGATCCGGACCGGAGAGCCGCAGCTGCTATCCGAGATGAGCCCGGAGTCGCTGCAATCGTTCGCGCACGGTTACGCGCATGCCCGTTTCATGATCGCCAACCGTTATCGGTCGGCGATCGTCGCGCCCCTGACCGCCCGCGGGCGCACTCTCGGGGCGCTCTCCACGATCAGGCTCGCCGACAGCGAACCGTATGACCGAGAGGACCTGGAGCTCGTGTGTGAGCTCGCCCGCGGAGCTGCGCTGGCGATCGAGAACGCGCAGCTCTTCTCCGACCTCCAAACGGCCGAGCAGCGGCTGCAAGCGATACTCGAGAACCTCGCAGAGGCGATCACCGTGGTCGATGACACGGGCCGGACCGTGTTCGCGAACGAGGCGGCACTTCGCTTCCTGGGCCTCGAATCCGCGGAGGAGCTCACGCGGTCGAAGCCGGGCGAGATCATGTCGCGCTTCATCGTGCGGAGTGAGTCGGGGGAGGAGCTAGAGCTCGAGTCGATGCCCGCTCGACGCCTCTTCCGGGGCGAAGCCGCTCCCCCCCTACTGGTGAGAAACGTGGTGCGCGCGACCGGCGAGGAGCGGTGGATCGTGGTCCGCGCCTCCCCGATCGTCGACCCTGAAAGCGGGCGCGTGATGTATGCGGCGAACGTGTTCGAGGACGTCACCGAGGTCAAGCGCGCACAGCTCGCCGAGGCATTCATGGCCCAGGCCAGCCGCGTGCTCGCTTCCTCGATGGACTATGCCGAGACCCTCCAGAGGATCGCCCAGCTCGCGGCCGGCGAGCTGGCCGACTGGTGTGCCGTCGACGTTCTCGGCGCTCGGGGCCAGCTCGAGCGTGTCGCCGTGCATCACCGCGACCCCGACAGGCTCGCGCTCGCCGAACAGATCGACCGGCGGTACCGTCCGAACCTAGCCGACCCGACCGGCGTCCCGGAGGTGATCCGCACCGGTCAGGCGCGGATCTTCAACGACATCGGCGAGGAGGAACTCGCGAGGTATGCCCGCGACGCCGACCATTTGCGTCTGCTGACCCAGATGGGTGCGCGCGACGTGATCATCGTGCCGCTCGCGGCACCCTCGCGCACGATCGGCGCGATCACGCTCGTGTCCTCCCGCGAGGGCCGCCGCCTCAACCGCGCCGACCTGGGTGTGGCCGTACGTCTCGGGCGCCGAGCGGGCACCGCCGTGGAAAGCGCGCGGCTGTACACCGAGCGCAGCCGGATCGCCGGTGTGCTGCAACGCGCGCTGCTACCGGACTCGCTCCCCGAGATGCCCGGCTTCGAGGTGGCCGCCCTGTACCGCCCCGCGGGTGAGCTCAACGACGTGGGCGGGGACTTCTACGACGTGTTCCCATATCGACGGGACCGCTGGATGCTGGTGATCGGCGACGTGTGCGGCAAGGGTGCCCAGGCGGCGAGCGTAACGGCGCTGGCACGTCACACGCTGCGAGCGGCGGCGAGGCTCGAGACCCCGCCGGTGGCGATGCTCGAGCTGCTCCACCACACGCTTCGATCCCAGGAACCCGAAGGCCAGATGTGCACGGTCTGCCTCGTGGTGGTCGACCCGCCGGGGGCGCGTCCGCCGGGCACGCACATGGGACTGCGGATCGCTCTCGCCGGCCATCCGCGCCCCCTGATCGTCGGTCCGGGAGGGACAGCGAGGGCAGTCGGCGAGCCCGGCACGATTCTCGGGATGGTCGATCCGATCGTCCTCAACGAGGTCGCCGTCGAGCTCGGTGAGGACGACACGCTGCTGCTGCACACCGACGGGGTGACCGACGCGGCCCGGTCACACACGCAGTCCGCGCTCGCACTCGAGAACCTCATCGCGCAAGTGCGGGAGCTGGCCTTGCCGGACATGCTCCGAGCCGTCGAGACGGCGGCCGTGACGAGCGCCGCCGGGCACCCCCAGGACGACATCGCCCTGGTCGGCCTTCGGCTCGCCCCAGACCCCGGCGCGGACTAGAATCAGCGCCAGATGAGCTCTGACGAGCGGCTCCGCGTCGATGCGCGGCCTGGACGCGAACGCCTGATCCTAGAGCTCCAGGGCGAACTGGACATGGCGAGCTCCGAGCTTCTCGACAGGGCTCTCGCCGGCGCCGATCTCGGTGATTCACAGGCCGTGGTACTCGACCTCCACGGCGTGACCTTCGCGGACTCCACCGGCCTGAAAGCGATCTTCAGGGCTCGCAAGGCCGTGCGCGACAGCGGCCGGAGATTCGCCGTGACGCAGGGCTCCAGACAGCTTCAGCGCCTGCTCAGCCTCACGCGCCTGGACGAACATCTGCAGACGATCCAGACCCCCGACGACGCGCTCGACTAGCAGCTGACGGCGGGCGCCGGACTGGCGTGGCCACGGTTGCCCGCCGTCGTGCCAGGAGCTTGTACTCGTGGCGCCGGGCGCGTTACCAGCGTCTCCGCCGGGCGCGTTACCAGCGTCCGTACCACCGGCGCCGTCCCATGCCGGAATCGACGCCGCCGACGACGAAGCCCAGCAGCCACAGGATCACTGCCGCGATCAGGATCCACCACAGCACGTGCACGGCAAAACCGAGGCCGCCGAGTATGGCCAACAGCAACACCAGCACTACCAGAGCAACCACGATAAGCCTCCAATCCTCGTTTGTCTGAATGCCTACCCATGGCCGAACACCGGCAAACGAGCACGCGGGCGACGTTTGTTTGTGTGACTCGGCGGTGGGTATTGGCCAGGTCTCGGGACCGGTCATACGAGTGAAAGCGAGGTTGCCGATGAGCAAGGCTGCACGAGAGGTCATGACCGGACACGCGGAGTGCATCGGCGAGAACGAGACGGTCGTGACCGCGGCGCAGAAGATGGCGGGGC
>Ga0335081_10016030_pt1 | contig 12123 bp, 8 predicted proteins | sample Lox_Sample_35_FD_206713 | JGI IMG/M metagenome (GOLD analysis project Ga0335081, IMG submission 206713) | Soil microbial communities from Loxahatchee National Wildlife Refuge, Florida, United States - Lox_Sample_3.5 | ecosystem: Environmental > Terrestrial > Soil > Wetlands | place: USA: Florida... | reverse complement strand
AGTGGTGGTGAAGGCGATGTCCCAGGTGTGCTGCCGCGCGCGATTTTCGATCGCAACACGGGCCATGATTTGCGTATCGGACGAACGTACGTAACTCACCTTGACGCCGGTTGCGTCCTCGAACAGCTTCCACAGCGGCAGCGCTTCCTGCTCGTTCATCGAGCCGTAGACCGTCAGGGCGCCTTCGGTTTTGGCGTCCCCCAACAGGCTCGATAACAGCCAAGGATGTTCGGCGTTGCCTTGTGCGTCGGCCGGCTGGGCCGCGGTCGACAGCGCCATCGCCGTGATGGCGACGGTGAGTCCCAACGCCGTTGCGCGCCGATTGGTCATTCCTCCCGCTCCTTGCCGCCGGAAATTTGTTACCCTGGAGGTTAGCAAGCAGGCGAGGGACGGGCAAAGCCGCGCCGTTCCTGATTGTGCTGGGTCAGCGGCTCTCGCGGCCGGAAAAGCCGAATGTCACGGTAGTGATGCATACGATACAGACCGCGGCCGACAGCATGAAAACGGCGCGTGGCTGACCGTGGTCCATCAGCATGCCGTACATGACCGGAGCGATGCTGGCGCCGATATTGAATCCGGTGCTGACGAAGCCGAACACCCGGCCGTAAGCCCCCGGCGGCGTCACGGCGCGCACCAGCATGTCGCGGGACGGATAAGTGGCGCCGACGCAGAGGCCGCTGAAGGCCATCAGCAGCACCAGCACGACGGAGGGAAAATCGAACAGTCCGACCAGCGCGGTAACGACGCCGCCGACACCAAGTCCGATTGCGGCGACCAGCGCATGATTGCGCGTGCGACCGGCGAGGAAACCGCCGCCGAGAACGCCGACGGCGTTCATGGCGAGGAGGCCGGTCAACGCGGTGTTGGCGACCGCCGGCGGGGTTGCATGCAAGGCGCCGAGGGCGACCACAAGGTAGGTATTGAGGCCGCCGTTCATGATCGACAGCAATGTGAAGAAGGCGAGATTGAGCAGGATCGGCGGCGCGACCAGGATCCGCCAACCGAGATCGGCACTGTCGCGGCTGGTCTTTGCCGGCGTTTTGCCGGCATGGACGACTTCTTCCGCTGGCTCAGGCTGTGCGACCAATGCCAATAGCACGACGGCGCCGATGACCGTCGCTCCAAGGAACGCCCCGCGCCAGCCGAATTGGCTCTGCAAATAGAGCAAGGTCACCGGCGCGATGGCGGAGCCGGCGATGCCGGCGAACGAATGATAGGAGAAGACCTGGCTGAGGCGCTCCGACGGCGTGTGATGCGAGAGCAGCGAATAATCGGCCGGATGAAATACGGTATTGCCTACTCCGGCGAGTCCGTACATCGCGACAAATATCCAATATGAGTCGGAGAACCCGGCGATCGCATACGCGACCGTACTCAACGCCAGGCCTGCGATCAGCACGGCGCGCGCGCCGATGCGGTCGACCAGGAAGCCGATCGGGGTTTGCAGCACGCCGGAAACGACGTTGAAGACGGTCAATGCCAGTGCCAGTTCGGTATAGCTGACATTGAAATCGGCGCGCACGAAGGCGAACAGCGGCGCCAGCAGCAGCATGTAGAAGTGGCTCATCAAATGCGCGGCGCAGACCGCAGCAATGAGCCGCGACTCGGCCGGTCGGAGCGTGCGGACAGATATGGATTGCGTCATTGCGGGCGGGCGGCCTTCGCGGCTTGCAACGCCTGCCATATCTGGAACGGCCGCAGCGGCATGTCGACATGGCGGATGCCATGATCGGCAAGCGCGTCGATCACTGCGTTCATCACCGAGGTGAGCGCTCCGGCGCAGCCGGCCTCGCCGCAGCCCTTGACCCCGAGCGGATTGGTCTTTGCCGGCGCCGGATGATCCGCCAGGACGAAGAACGGCACGTCCGCGGCGCGCGGCATCGCATAATCCATGAACGAGCCGGTGAGGAGTTGGCCGTCGCCGTCATATACCGTCTTTTCCATCAGCGCCTGGCCGATGCCCTGAACGACGCCGCCATGCAACTGGCCGGCAACGATCAGCGGATTGATCACCGTGCCGAAATCGTTGACCGAGGTATAGCTGACGACCTCGACATTGCCGGTGTCCGGATCGACCTCGACTTCGGCGATGTGGCAGCCATTGGGATAGGTCGAAGCGCCGGGTCCGTCGCTGACATGAGAAACGTCGAGCGATTGTGGTGCGTCCGCCGGCGGTTTTGGTCCGGTGCGCAGCTTCTGCGCCAGATCCATCAACGAAATCGATCGGTCGGTCCCGACGATGACGAAGCGGCCGTGCTCGAAAGCGATGTCTGAAGGCGACGCTTCCAGCACATAGCCGGCAAGTTGCTTACCCTTTTCGGTGATCTTCGCCGCTGCTTCGACAATCGCGGTCCCGCTGTGCATGATCGACTTGGAACCGCCCGAGCCGCCGCCCATTACCAGTTGATCGCTGTCGCCTTGCACCAGCGAAATCTTGTCGAACGGAATACCGAGGCGCTCGCTCAGGACCTGCGCGAACGGCGTTGCATGGCCCATGCCGAAATCGAGCGTGCCGGTTTTCAGCGTCACGGTTCCATCGGCATTGAAGGAGATGTCGGCGAGTTCTTTCGATGGCGGTGCGGTGACTTCGAGAAAATTGCCGATGCCCAGCCCGCGCAACTTGCCATGTTTGCGACTATCGCGCTTTCGCTTGGCGAAATTCTTGCCGTCGGCCAGCTCGAAAGCTTGCTTGGTCAGAGCGGCGAAGTCACCGCTGTCGTAGGTCGTGGCGGCCGCGGTCTTGTAGGGCAATTCCTGCGGTTTGATCTGGTTCTTTCGCCGCAGCGCCAGACGATCGATGCCCATTTCTACGGCCGCAGCATCGACTAGGCGCTCCATATAATAGTTGCCCTCCGGCCGACCCGCGCCGCGATAGGCCGAGACGTGTGACGTATTCGTGAACATCACCTTGGTCGAGACTTCGATCAGCGGCGTGCGATACATGCCTTGAACGTTCTTCACCGCATTGATCGTGCTCGGCATCGGCGCAACCGGAGAGAGGAACGCTCCGACATTGGCGAAGCTCGTCAATCGCACGGCCAAGAAGCTGCCGTCGGCAGCCAGCGCGAGTTCGCCCTCGACGTCGTGGTTGCGACCGTGGCTGTCTGAGACGAAGCTTCCGGAACGCTCGTCGGTCCATTTCACCGGCCGTGCCAGCGCGCGGGCGGCGTGCAGCAGGCAGATATATTCCGGAAACACCGCCGCCTTCATTCCGAACGAGCCACCGACCTGGCCGGTGAGGATGCGGACGTCCTTCGCCGGTACTCCGAGCGCTTCGGAAATATTGGCGCGCATGCCGAAAACGCCTTGCGAGCCGACGTGAAGCGTGAAGCGCCCACCCTCGAAGGCAGCAACAGCGGCGCGTGGCTCCATCGCAGCAACGACCAGGCGGCTGTTCTCGAGGTTCAATCGCGTCACGTGCGCGGCCTTCGCGAAGGCCGCCTTCACCGCATCGGCGTCGCCGTAGTGATAGTCGAGCGCAATGTTGCCTGGCACGTCGTCATAGAGTTGCGGTGCGTTCGGTTGGGCAGCGTCGCGCGCGCTGGTGACCGCCGGCAGCGGCTCGATATCCAATGTCACGGCTTCGGCTGCATCTTTGGCGGCGAGCAACGTCTCGGCCACGACGAAAGCCACCGGGTCGCCGACGTAGCGGACCTTGCCTTTCGCCAGCGCTTCGCGCAGCGGTTTCTTCATCGGCGAGCCGTCGCGGTTGTTGAACGGTACGACGCATTTCAGCGGCCCGTAGCCGTTAAGATCGGCGGCGGCGTAGACGCCGAGCACGCCCGGCATTTTCTTCGCAGCGTCGGTATCGACCGACCGGATGACGCCGTGCGCAATCTGACTGCGCACGATCACCGCATAGGCTTGTCCTGGAAGGCTGACATCGTCGGTGTAGCGACCCCGGCCACGCAGCAACATCGGGTCTTCTTTGCGCGGCACCGACTGTCCGACGGCGAACTTTTCGACCGCCAATCTGTCTTCCGCTGATTGGCCCGCTTGGTCCTTCGCGGACTGCTGCAAATTCATGACGATTCAATCCTGTAACACTTTGTTCGCAGTGACATAATGGAGTTGCGGCGCCCCGACAAGCGCTGCCGCGGGATGGCTCTTAGGCAGGAATAGCAAAGTATTGCCCTGATGGCCTCGGCTGCTAGAGTTCGCAGGATTTGGAGTTTGAAAAAGGCTGCGCCGTCGAGCCCTTGGTTCCGGCGCGGCCGGAAAGTTTTGGATGAACGACGAGGCCCCACAGGACGGCCTCGGCGCTGGCGGGGCACCACGACGGCCCCGGTGGGGCCGCCGAACGCCCTATGGGATCCGCCGCGACGCGCCGCGGCACGACGACGGACGCGGTGATGCATACCCGACCTATGCGGCGCTTGACCTTGGCACCAATAATTGCCGGTTGCTGATCGCGCGCCCGACTGTCGATGGCTTTCGCGTCGTCGATGCGTTTTCCCGCATCATCCGTCTCGGCGAGGGGATCGCTGCGTCCGGCCGCATCAGCGAAGCCGCCATCAGCCGCGCTGTCGACGCGTTGTCCATCTGCCGCGACAAGATGCGGGCGCGGGGTGTGTTCCGCGCGCGGCTGATCGCAACGGCGGCCTGCCGCGCTGCCGAGAATGGCGCGGATTTCTGCAAGCGCATAGCCGAGGAGGCCGGCGTCGATCTCGAAATCATCGACTCGGCGACCGAGGCGCGCCTCGCGGCAACCGGTTGTACCGAACTGTTCGATCCGGCTGCGTCCGGCGTCATCCTGTTCGATATCGGTGGCGGCTCCTCGGAACTGGTGCGACTCGGCCGACCCGGCGCGGGGCGGCGCGGTCCACCGGAGCCCGATATCATCGGCTGGGCGTCGCTGCCGGTCGGTGTCGTGACGCTCGCCGAGCGCTATGGCGGCACAGTGGTGTCGCGCGAGATCTACCATGCCATGGTCGAGGAGGTCGCAACCTTCGTCGACAAATTTGCTGCCGACCAGCGCTGCGATCTCGACGGCTTCCACATGCTCGGCACCTCGGGCACGGTGACCACGATCGCCGGCGTCTATCTCAAGCTCCGCCGCTATGACCGTCGGCGCGTCGACGGTTGCTGGCTCTCCGACACCGAAATTTCGCGCGTCGTCGGCGAACTGATGGCCATGACCTTTGACGAACGCGCTGCCAATCCATGCATCGGTGTTGAACGTGCCGACCTCGTGCTGGCCGGCTGCGCCATTCTCGACGCTATCCGGCGCGCTTTTCCGTGTCCCAGGCTGCGCGTCGCCGATCGCGGCCTGCGCGAAGGCATGCTGGTCGAGATGATGCGCGCGGACGGCGTTTGGGGCGGGGCCTGAAGCGCCATGGGTGAATAGCCATGGCGCGCCTTAAGGATGAGAAACGCCGCAAGCCGTCCTCGCGCGCTTGGCTCGAGCGCCAGATCAGCGATCCCTATGTGGCACGCGCCAAGCGCGAGGGTCTGCGCTCGCGCGCTGCCTTCAAGCTTGCTGAAATTGACGACAAATTTCATCTGTTGCGGACGGGATCGCGGGTGGTCGATCTCGGTGCGGCTCCGGGCGGCTGGAGCGAGATTGCGGCGCGGCGGGTCGGGCCGAGCGGGCGCGTCATCGCGCTCGACATACTCGACATGAAACCGATGGCCGGCGTCGAATTCCTGCGTCTCGATTTTCTTGATGCGACGGCCCCCGACCGGCTCAAGGCGGTGCTGGGCGGCAAAGCCGACGTCGTGCTCTCCGATATGGCGGCGAATGCCACCGGCCATCGTCAGACCGACCATCTGCGGATCATGGCGCTCGCTGAAGCTGCCGCCGAATTCGCCGGCGAGGTCCTCGCCCAAGGCGGAACCTTCCTGTGCAAAGTCTTGCAGGGTGGCACCGAAGCGGCGCTGCTCTCAGCGCTCAAGCGCGACTTCATAGGCGTCAAGCATGTCAAACCGCCGGCGAGCCGCAGCGATTCGGCGGAACTCTACCTTCTGGCGCGCGGCTTTCGGGGTGGTCAGTGACGATTGTCGCTCACGATCGCCTGAGCCGCCTTGCGCCCGGAAAGCTCTTCGCCCGCTTCCGGCGCAAGCCGCCTGAAGATCAGGGCAGCGGCTGCCGAGAGCGCGCCGATGGCGAGGAACGCCGGGGGGAAATCAGCCGCGCCCATCGCGGCTGAATGTTTCAACCGCAGCGTAAGCTCGACGACGAGCGCACCGATGGCCACTCCGGTCGATAGCGACAATTGCTGCGCAGCCGACACCAATGCGGTCGCCCGGCTCATCAGCCGCGGCTCGATCTCGGCGTAAGCGATGGTGTTGATGCTGGTGAACTGCAGCGAGCGGAAGAAACCACCCGACAGCAGAATGGCGATCATCGCCGAAAACGGCATGCCGGGCACGAAACTCGCGCAGGCAGCGAGAAAGGCGGCGCTCACCAGGCTGTTGTAGATCAGCACGTTGCGATAGCCGAAACGCTTGAGCACGCTGGCGATGGCGGCCTTCATGAACATCGAGCCAAGCGCGCCGGTAAATGTGATCAGGCCGGACTGAAACGGCGTGAGATGAAATCCGATCTGGAGCAGCAGCGGCAGCAGAAACGGCAGCGCCCCGACGCCGAGACGAAACATGAAGCCGCCGAAAATGCTGGCACGAAAGGTCGGTAGTTTGAGCAGGCCGAGATCGAGGATCGGCGTCGACACGCGTTTGGAATGCGCGACATAGCCCGCGACCGAAACGGCGCCGACGAAAATCAAAGCGCCGACCACAAATCCCGGCAGGAAGTCGAGGCCCATGACCGAAAAGCCGAAAGCCAGCCCGCCGATGCCCAATCCGGACAGAACGAAGCCGACAAAATCGAACGGGTCCGGATGCTCGATGCGAATATTGGGGATAAAGCGCGTTGCGGCGATGATGCCGATGATGCCGATCGGAACGTTGATCAGAAAAATCCAATGCCAGGAGGCGTAGGTGGTGATGAAGCCACCAAGGGGCGGGCCGCAGATCGGGCCGATCAAAGCCGGCATGGTCAGGAGCGACATGGCATTGAGCAGGGCTTGCTTGTCGATACCGCGCACCATGATGAGGCGGCCGACCGGAGTCATCATCGCGCCGCCCATGCCTTGGACGATGCGTGCCAGGACGAACTCTTCGAGCGAGTGTGAGGCGGCGCAACCGATCGAGCCGAGAATGAAGACGCCGATCGCGCCGCGAAACACATTGCGCGCGCCGAACCGATCGGCAGTCCAGCCGCTTGCCGGAATGCAGATCGCCAGCGACAGCAGATAGGACGTCACCGCGAGTTTCAGCGCCAGCGGATTGGTGTCGAGCGCGCGGGCGATCGCGGGAAGCGATGTTGAAATCACCGTCGAGTCCATGTTTTCCATGAACAGGGCGACGGCAACGATCAGCGGGACGACACGGTCGTAGGGGTTCGACGGCATCGGTCGCTATTGGCTCTTGGGCGCGCCGGACTGAAGCCGCTGCAGACCTTCGGCCGGCTGTTGAAAGTCCGGATCGATCTTGAGAGCCTGGCGGAAATCGGCGACCGCGGCAGCGCTGTCGCCGCGCCGCTCGCGAATGAGGCCGCGGGTCGAGAAGGCGCTGGCGGAATGGTCGTCGAGCGCGATGGCACGGTCGGCGTCGGCGAGGGCGTCATCGCTCTCGCCACCAAGATAATGCGCCCAGGCCCTGTTGTAGTAGGCGAGGGCGATATTCGGCGACAGGGCGATGGCCTGCGTGTAGTCGGCGACCGCACCGGCGAGATCGAGTCGCTCGCGTTTGGCGTTGCCACGATTGATGTAGGCATAGGGCAGATTGGGAGCGAGCTTGATCGCCTGATCGAGATCGGCAATGGCGCGGTCCAACTCGCCCTTCACCTCGAAGGCACTGCCACGGTTGTTATACGCTGCCGCCGTGGGGTTGAGCTTGATCGCCTGATCGTAATCGGCAATGGCACGATCGATGTCGCCCTTGCGCCGCCAGGCAATGCCGCGATTGTAATATGCTGCGGCGTAATTCGGATCGAGATTGAGCGCTGCGCTGTAGTCGGCGATGGCGCGTTGCACGTCGCCCTTGTCGTCGAGCGCATTGCCGCGATTGTTGTGGGCGATGGCAAATTGCGGCTTGAGCTTGATCGCCGCGTCGAAGTCTGCGATCGCCCGATCGAGTTCGTGCTTCTGGTAATAGACATAGCCGCGCTCGTTGAGAGCGGCGGCATGACCGGGATCCAGCCGTATCGCCTCGCCGAGATCGGCGATGGCGTGGTCGAAATCGCCGGCATTGCGCCAGGCAATTCCGCGATCGTAATAGACGGCGGCGTTCGTCGGGTCGAGGCGTATCGCCTCATTATAGTCAGCCATCGCGGCGGCACGGTCGCCTTTGTCGGCATAGGCATTGCCGCGATTGTTGTAGGACTGTGCGTTCTGCGGGTCGAATTTGATCGCAGCGTCGAAGTCGGCAATGGCATGGTCGTAGTCGCGTCGTTCGTAGGCGACGAGGGCACGGTTGTCGTAAACAAGTGCAAATTGCGGCGCCAGCTTGAGGGCGCGGTCGAAATCGGCTGCAGCGTGCGTGAGGTCGCCCTTGCTGCGAAAGGCGTCGCCGCGATTATTGTAGGCCGCCGCAAGGTTGGGATCGAGCCGCAGCGCGAGGTTATAGTCGGCAATGGCGCGATCGGGCTCGCCCTTGGCGAACCAGGCGATGCCGCGGTTGTTCAATGCGGAGACGTTTTTCGGATCGAGCTTGACTGCTTGATCGTAGTCGGCGATCGCCTGATCGAGGTCGCCCTTGTGACGGAACGTGAGGCCGCGGTCGAAATAGGCGAGAGCATAGTTTGCCGACAGGCGGATGGCGTCGCCGTAGCTGGCGATGGCGCCGTCAAAATCACCTTGCGCATCGAGCGCATTGCCGCGCGACAGGAACAGCGTCGCATCTGACGGATCGAGCTTGATCGCTTGATCGAAGTCGGCGACTGCGGCCGGCAAATCGCGCTGGGCGAGCAGCAGGCTCGCCCGATTGGCGTAGCCGCGTGCCGAGGTCGGATTGAGCATGACGGCGTCGTCGAAATCCTTGCGAGCGCTGGCAAGGTCGCCGGCGGCGCGGTAGGCGATGCCGCGATTGTCGTGCAGGATGGCGAGGTTGACCGCGGGATAACGGCCGGAATCGATCAGCGTCGAGCAGGCGGCGACGCGCTCCTCCGCGCTCGTACGCCATTCGCCGGTGCAGCGCCGCTCATCGGCAGAGCTCTGAGCATGCGCACGGCATGCGATCAGACACAGGGCCGCGCATAATGCGGCGCTAACCAGCGGCGGTCGGCCGTGAAGCGGGCCCGGTAAGTCTCGCATCAACGACGCTGCGTCCCCTGCGGCAAGGCGGCACCGGTCGCCGTGGCGCGCGACTTTGGCATTCTGCGTGGTCCTCAGGACAGCCGCTTTGCGGCTTCCTCGACCATGCTGAGGTCGGAGATTTTCTTCACGTCGATGTCCTGATTGAGGAAGCCGACCTGCTTTTGCAATTGGAAATTACTCTGCAATGCGGCGAGATTCGGCGTGCCGTTCGGATCGCGGAACTGATCGCGTTCGCCGAACGCCCAGCCCATGCGTTCAACCGGCGCTTTGTTGAGGCGCGCGACGATGGCAACCGCGTCAGCATGGTTTTTCGGGTCGGTGTACCAGCGAATGGCGCGTATGGCGTCTTCCAGAAAGTCGACCAGCGCCACGCGATTCTTGTCGATGAAGCCGGTGCGCGCGGTCCACATCGTGAGCTGGGTAATGCCGAAGGAATCCTTCTGGGTGAACAGGGTACGAGCCATCCCGCGCAGCGCCGGATCAAGAGAGAAGGGTGGTACGGCGCTGATCAGGTCGGCTTTCTTTTCGGCGAGCATCGCACGCATCGCCGGAAACGGCGCCTCGACGATGGTGTAGTCCTTGTTGGGTTCGAGGCCATTTTTGTGCAGCATCGCCCGCATGGCGATATCGACGGCGCTGCCCATCGCATTGGTCGCCAGCACTTTGCCCTTGAGGTCGGCGACGGTTTTTACCGGCCCGTCGTTGAGCACCATGAACTCATTGGTGCCGTGTCCGGGGACGCCGTCCTGGATTTCGTCGCAGATGACGCGCAGATCATCCATGCGCGCGTTCTGGATGGCGAGCGCAACAGAGGAAAAGGCAAGCGGTCCGATATCGAGCTCGCCGGAGCCCAGCGCGGTGATAACGGGCGGGGTGCCCTCGAAGTGCATCAGCTCAACCACATAGGATTGCCCGTAGTGCTTGAGAATGTCCTTCTTCTCCATCACCAGCGGCGCGATCGAGGCTGGCACCACCACCCAGCCGACGCGGATTTTGGTCGGCGCGCCTTGTGCGCGAGCCGTGCGGCGCACGGTCGCGAGCGCCGTCCCGGCTGCCAAGCCGCCAAGACTGAATTTTCGACGATCAATGACTGGTTTCATGGAACTCACCTGCTTTTCGCGGACTAGGCCTATCAATTGCGGTCGAGGCATGCTATCGACCGCCGCCAACCCAAAAGCGGGTCACTGATTCGGGCGAGGGACCTCATGTCCACTCGCCCTTGAGGCGTCCTCCGATGCGCCAGCCCGCGGTTTTCGGGCGATGCGGAGTTGGCAATGGCAGTCACTTCAAGAGACCTACCGCGCGAAGCATATACCTTCGATGACGTGCTGTTGAAGCCCGGCTTGTCCGACGTCATGCCGTCGGACGTGGACATCCGGTCGCGCATTACGCGTAGCGTGCAGGTCAATATCCCGATTCTCGCCTCGGCCATGGATACGGTGACGGAGGCGCAGATGGCGATCGCCATGGCCCAGGCCGGCGGCATCGGCGTCATCCATCGCAATCTCGATCCTGAAGTGCAGGCGGCGCAGGTGCGTCAAGTCAAGAAGTTCGAATCCGGAATGGTGGTGAATCCCGTCACCATTCGTCCGGACGCAACGCTCGCCGATGCGCTCACATTGATGGAAGAAAACCACATTTCCGGCATTCCCGTGGTCGAGGGCGGCGGGCAGGGCCGCGCCGGCAAGCTTGTTGGCATCTTGACCAACCGCGACGTGCGTTTCGCGACCGACCGTAAGCAGAAGATTTCCGAACTGATGACCAAGGAGCGGCTGGTCACGGTGCGCGAGAATGTCGGGCAGGACGAAGCCAAACGCCTGCTGCACCAGCATCGGATCGAAAAGCTTCTGGTCGTCGACGGCGAATATCGCTGCGTCGGCCTCATCACCGTCAAAGACATCGAGAAGGCGGTGGCCAATCCGAGCGCGTGCAAGGATGAGCAGGGCCGCTTGCGGGTCGCTGCCGCGACCACGGTCGGCGAAGCGGGTTATGCCCGCAGCGAACAACTGATCGAGGCCGGCGTCGATCTGGTCGTGGTCGACACCGCACACGGACATTCGAAGCGCGTGCTCGAGGCAGTCACGCGCATCAAAAGGCTGTCGAATGCCGTGCAGGTCGTCGCCGGCAATATAGCGACGGCCGATGGCGCCAAGGCGCTGATCGATGCCGGCGCCGACGCGATCAAGGTCGGCATCGGTCCGGGCTCGATCTGCACCACGCGTATCGTTGCCGGCGTCGGTGTGCCGCAGCTCACGGCAATCATGGACACCGTCGAGGTCGCCAGGCAGAGCAAGACGCCGGTGATTGCCGACGGCGGCATCAAATATTCCGGCGATCTCGCCAAGGCGGTGGCGGCTGGCGCCGACTGCGCGATGATCGGCTCGCTGCTCGCTGGAACCGACGAGGCGCCGGGCGAGGTGTTTCTCTATCAGGGCCGCTCCTACAAGACCTATCGCGGCATGGGTTCGGTCGGCGCGATGGCGCGCGGTTCTGCCGATCGATATTTTCAGCAGGAGATCAAGGACACGCTGAAGCTGGTACCCGAGGGCATTGAGGGGCAGGTGCCGTACAAGGGCCCGGTCGCCAACGTGTTGCATCAACTGGTCGGCGGCCTGCGCGCCGCCATGGGTTACGTCGGTGCCAAGAATCTCGATGAGTTCCACGAAAAGGCCGAGTTTGTGCGTATCTCCGGCGCTGGCCTGCGCGAGAGCCACGTTCACGACGTTACCATCACGCGCGAGAGCCCGAATTATCCGACCCGAAGTTAGGTGGTGGCGATGAGTGGTGCGGCCGTCGATCCATTTGC
>Ga0335081_10016029_pt1 | contig 12123 bp, 6 predicted proteins | sample Lox_Sample_35_FD_206713 | JGI IMG/M metagenome (GOLD analysis project Ga0335081, IMG submission 206713) | Soil microbial communities from Loxahatchee National Wildlife Refuge, Florida, United States - Lox_Sample_3.5 | ecosystem: Environmental > Terrestrial > Soil > Wetlands | place: USA: Florida... | reverse complement strand
GCCGTGAAAAATTCTTCATCGGTAGCGGAAAGACCAGCCATCCCGTCAGTTCGTGCCCCGACAGCGTCACTGCCCCATCGATCCCCTGGCGCTCCGTCAGCAATTCCCTGCTGAAGTTAATGCGGCCGGTTCCCTCGACCAGTATGTCCAGCGTGTCGCCGGTATTTGCCTTCAGCTTCACCCGATCCTGCTTCAACCTGCGGTCGGCAACGCCCACCAGCTTCGAGTTCACATACACGCGGGCGTAACTGCGCAAAGCCGGCAGCGCCAGGTCTCCCGCACCTGACGATTTCAACTTCGTTCGATAGAGGATGTACCCGTACGACTGCCCAAAGCTCTCCATGTTCCGCGGTTGCTCGACACTCACCGGAGCAGGCAGGTTCGACCAGAGGGCGGCACTCTCGCGCAACTCGAACTCAGGAACTTCAATAATCGGCAACGGCGCCGGCGGATCCGGAATCTCCTCTCCCGGACGATGTTTCGCAATCACCTCGCGAAAAGCAGTGAATTTTTTCGTCGGCGTACCCCCTTCGCTGAGCGCCGAGTCGTAGTCGTAACTGGTCACATCGGGTTCGTAGTTGTTGTGATCCCAGTTCGCCCCGCTCATGAATCCGAAGCTGGTCCCACCGTGAAACATGTAGATGTTGATCGAGTACCCCTGGCCGAGAATCCAGTCGATTTCTTTTGCCTGTTGCGCGGCATCGGTCACATGATGGTGCTCGCCCCAGTGATCGAACCAGCCATCCCAATACTCGCTGTTGAACATCGGCCGCCCGGGACGAAACTTCCCAAGTTTGGCAAACTCGTTCCTCGCCTCTCCGGGCCCGAAATTCACCGCGGCATGCACATCCGGAAGAGTTCCCGCCGGAAGTTCGTCCGCGCCATCGGCTGTATATAGAAGCGAATCGGTAAATCCCGCCTCCAGCAGGGCATCGCGGATTCGTCTGACGTATGCCTTGTCATCGCCGAACGACCCATACTCATTCTCGACCTGGACAGCCAGAATCGGCCCACCTCGTGCCAACTGAAGCGGGGCCAACTCCTGCCCCAAACGCTTCAACCAGCGTTCGGCAGACGCGAGGAACTTCTCATCCATACTGCGCAATACAATCTGCCGGTCCGCAAGAAGCCAGGCTGGGAACCCACCGAGATCCCACTCTGCGCACGAGTACGGTCCGGGCCGCAGAATCACGTAGAGCCCTTCTTGTTGTGCGATGCGGATAAACTCCGCCACGTCGGCCCCGCCGCTGAAGTCGTACAACCCCGGTTTCGGCTCGTGCACATTCCAGAACACGTAAGTCGCCACCGTATTCAGGCCCATCGCCCGCGCCTTCTTCAGTCGGTCCCGCCAGTACTCGCGAGGAATACGGGCGTAGTGCATTTCGCCAGAAATGATCTGGAATGGCTTGCCGTCGAGAACAAAGTGATCGCCGTCGATACCGAATTGGTGTGGACCGGGATCCTGCTCCGCGCCTGCAAGGCAACAGAAGAGAACCATTGTGGTGGTCAGAAGACGCCTGCTAACCTTCATGATGAGCCCCCCAAAAGTGACCGCACCCGAGCTTCTTGTTAGACTTCCTCTTCTACATCACTTTGCTATATCACGCCATGCACAGTGCCATTTTGATTGCTATCGCCTGCCTAGTCAGTCCTGTGCTTGAGACCTCGGCGCAAACGCTGCCCGAGCCCAAGGCCATTTCTGATCCGAAACAGATTGCCTCCAAGCCCAACGCGCAAGTCGAACCGCGCAGCCTCACCATCGAGAAGCTGTACATGACCCGGCAGATTGGCAGTGCGACGTGGTCGCCCGACGGCAAAAGCATCGCCTTCGTCTCGAACATGAGCGGCCGCAACAATATCTGGTTGGTTTCGTCCGACGGCGGATTTCCCACGCAACTAACGGTCAGCGACCAGCGCCAGTCCGCGATCACATGGTCTCCCGACGGTAAGTGGATCGCCTACCAGTCCGATTACGACGGCGACGAACAGTGGGACATCTTCCTCGTCTCGCCGAAAACCGGCAAGGTCGTGAACCTGACGCAGACTCGCGAGATCGCCGAGACCAATCCTAAGTGGTCGCGTGATGGACGCTATCTCGCCTACGAGGTGAGGCCAAAAACGTCCGGCGTGGTCGAGATCGATGTCTACGACACGATCATGCGCGAGGTGAAGCACGTCACTGCCAATACCACGCAGGACAAGCTCAACGCGTACCCAATCTGGTCGAACGACGGCAAATCGGTGGTCTACACCCAGGCGCTGGCCAAGGGGACGGACTCCAACATCTTCATCGCCGACCTGGCCGACGGCAAGAGCACTTTGCTGACCGCGCACGAAGGCGAGCAAATCTACGTCGCGAGTGATCTCTCGGCCGATGGCAAGCACATCTTGCTGACCTCCAACGCAGCCAATGGATACGAAAATGTGGGCCTGTTGAGTGTGGAGACCAGGAAGCTAACCTGGCTGACCAACGACAAGTGGGAAATCGAAGCCGGAGAATTCTCGCCGGACGGCAAGCGAGCGACTTTCACCGCCAATGTCGACGGGAACAAAGATATCTTCCTCCACGATCTTGTCAGCCGGAAATCTGCGCCTCTTTCCTTGCCCAGAGGACTCAACGAGCCTTCCGGAGGCCGCTCCGCCTTCAGCGCCGATGGCACTCGCCTGCTCTATCACCACAGCGGCCCAACGGCTCCCGGTGACCTCTGGGTCTACAACCTGACCAGCGGCAACTCGCAACAGGTCACGCACTCACTGGTCGGCGGCCTACGCGCCGAAGATATGGTCGAACCCTATTTGGTCCACTATCCCAGCCGCGATGGCAAATGGACCATCTCCGCTTTTCTCTATGTCCCCTACAACATGGCGCGCAATGGGCAGAATGCGGCCATCGTCTACATCCACGGTGGACCCACATCGCAGAGCATGAATTCGTTCAACCGCTTCATCCAGTTCGCGGTCAATCAGGGATACATGGTGCTCGCGCCCAACTACCGCGGCTCAACCGGCTACGGCAAGGAATTTGAGGAGGCCAATCTGTTCGATATGGGCGGTGGTGATCTGCAGGACATCCTCGCTGGAGTCGATTGGATCAAGCAGACTGGCCATCTTGATGCCAAGAAGATCGCCGTCATGGGCGGCAGTTACGGCGGCTATCTCAGCATGATGGCTGTCACGAAAGCTCCCGATGTCTGGGCGGCCGGCGTTCCCATCGTTCCCTTCGTGGACTGGTTCACCGAAATCGAAAACGAAGATCCCTCACTGCAGCAGTACGACAAGGCGACGATGGGCGACCCCATAAAGAACAAAGAACTTCTTCAAGATCGTTCGCCGATCAATTTCATCGACAACATCAAAGCGCCCCTGCTGCTGCTCGCGGGCGGACACGATCCCCGCTGCCCCAAGTCCCAGACCCAACAGGTGGTCGATGCCATCAAGAAACGGGGCGGCACCGTCGATTACAAAATCTACGACAACGAAGGCCACGGCTTCGCTCGAGTCGAGAACCAGATCGACGCCTACAAGCGAGTCGCGGATTTCTTGTTAGCCCACGTAGTCCCGGCAGACTGCAGTTGCTCGTTGAACGAATAATTGCGGACTACAACGCCAAAGACTTTCTCCGCGTCCTCGGCGGTAATAGCTATGACCGCAGAGATCGCCGAGAATCCCACACACAGAATGCTGTGGCAAATACGAACCGGGGCTTAATACCTCTCATACATTACTCCGGTAATAAACCCGCAATTTTCACAGCTCAAATTTCGCCAACTTCGGCTACACTCCGAGCACCGCAAGAGAACCAAATTCCCTCCTGAACGACCGCTGGCATCTGTGTCGTGCGCGGCGGAGCAAGCGCAAGAAATAAATTGAGGGGCGTTTTTAACATGATGTTTCAAAAGGTAGGGAGAAGTGTGCTCGCTGCCACCGCGCTCGTGTGCCTGGCCGCAGGCGCATTCGCCCAGGTCCCAGCTTCCCAGCACGTGGTCCTGGTTATCAACGAAAACAGCAGTTACAGCGACGTGGTCGCGAACATGCCCTGGCTCATCAGTCAGGGAGACGCCAACGGTTACGCCACCAACTATCAGTCCGACAATGGCGGCTCGTTGCTCGACTATCTCTGGCTGGCCTCGGGCAGTTGCCATTCGCAGGCCAACTGCGCGTTGCCCGCGGGCACGCATGACTTCAACTGCAACGGCAACGATTGCTACTATTCCGGCACCACCACCACCGATGCCATCACCGACGACAACATTTTCCGCGAACTCAACAACGCCGGCCTCTCCTGGAAGGTTTACGCGCAGTCCTACGCAGCCGCCGGCGGCACTCCCACTACTCCCGACAACCACAACGGCACCGCCTACTATCGCCGTCACAACGGCGCTACTTGGTATAGCGATATACTCAGCAACACAGACGGATCGGCCGGCAAGATTGTTGACCTCTCTCAACTAACAACCGACCTGAACAACGGAGCCCTCCCCCGCTTTCTGATCATCGTGCCTGACGGTAACCATGACGCGCACGATTGCCCGGTCGGCATGTCGAGCTGCACAGAAGCACAAAAGCTGGCAGCCGCCGACAGCTTCCTGAGCAGCACGCTAGGCCCAATCCTCAGCTCGTCGGCCTTCCAATCCGGCAACGGCCTCGCGTTCGTAACTTTCGACGAATGCGGCGGCGGCACGAACGCGGGCTGTGGCGCCGCTGTCTACACCGCTGTCATCGGCCCCAAAGTGAAACCACATACCGTGTCGGCGTCCCCGTACAAGCACGAAAACACGCTGCGCACCATGCTTGACGCGCTGGGCATCCGGAACTATCCCGGCGCATCCGCGACCGCCGCTGATATGTTGGATTTCTTTACCACGAACACCACCAAACCGGACGTAATCGTCAGCTCTCCCGCAAACGGATCCACGATGGGCTCTCCTGTTCCTTTGCAAGCGTCCGCCACCGCGAGCGCCGGCCATTCGATCACCGGTTGGTGGGTCTACGTCGACAAAGTCGGGGTTTATAACGCTGGCTCGGTCTCCAACATCGCTCCGAATATCGCGATGAACACTGGCGCGCACACAGTTGTAGTGCGCGCCTGGGACTCCTCCGGCGACTATGGCGATCAGACCCTCAGCCTCACCGTCAACGCGTCCAAACCTGCGGTGGCGATCTCGGCGCCCACCAACAAAGCGAACATAGGTTCGCCGTTCAATCTACAAGCGGCGGCGACCGCATCCAGCGGCCAGAAGATCACCGGATGGTGGGTCTATGTCGATAGCAAGGGGGTGTACAACGCCGGCGCCGTGAATGCGATCAGCCCGAATCTCTCCGTGCCAGCCGGCTCCCACACGGTCGTCGTGCGCGCCTGGGATACATCAGGAAACTACGGCGACCATACCATCACCGTGACTGTCCGCAATCCGGCCGTCGCGGTGAAGTCTCCGGTCGGAGGAACGGCAGTAGCAGCGCCCATTCACCTGAAGGCGGCTGCCACTCCGCCCCCAGGTTGCTCGATCACCGGATGGCGCGTATACCTCGACGGCGTATTCGTTCATCAGGCGGGCGCCGTGGAAACGATTCAGGCCAACATTGCCGCGGCGGCCGGAAAGCATGTGTTGGTCGTTCGCGCATGGGACTCCTCCAGCGCGTACGGCGATCGGACCGTCAACCTTACGGTCCGATGACGAAAAGCAGGCGGTGAGGAGCTCCGCCTTCACCGCCTGCAAGAACTAAAGATGGGGTGCCTCACTTCTCGCCGTTTTTGCGAGAAGCGGGCTGCACGACGGCAAGTTCTCTTCTGAATAAGCCGTCTCTCGGCGCCGCGGGTACTATCGATCGGACTCACTGCTGCTGTTGCTGCTCCTGCTCGACTCGCTTCGCGGCCGGGCGAGTCGGCAAAGGTCTCGATCGCACCACCAACTGCGGCTTCGGCGGCTCCACCGGAGCCTCGTCCGCCGGTGTCACCGTAACGGTGACACTCAATTCGCTCTGCGCGTCTCCTTTGTAAACGCCACGCGTCGGGGGCACGTCGGCATAGTCGCGCCCAATCGCCACGCGGATGTGCCGGTCCGCTCCCACCAGGTTATTCGTCGGATCAAACGCCACCCATCCCAACCGAGGAACCAGCGCCTCGACCCAGGCATGTGATGCGCCTTCGACGGACCGGTCTTTTTCGTCATCGTCGCGATGGAACATGTATCCGCTGACATACCGGCACGGAACCTTCAGCCGTCGTACCAGCGCGATCATAATATGCGCAAAATCCTGGCAGACGCCCTGGCGCGACTTCAGAGCTTCATCAATCGGCGAATCTACTTTGGTGCTGTGCGGCACGTAAGCAAAAAACCTATAAATCGCGTTGTTGAGTTCGCAAAGGAGTTCAAAAGGATTCCCCCGACGCTCGCATCGCAACTCCTTTGCCAGTTCTTCCAGGACCGGAGTCGAGCGCGCAAAGTGGCTAGGCAAAAGCAGTTCCCAATAGTCCCCGGCCGATACTTGTGCGTCTAAGTCCGACCAATCGCCGCAATCGGACGCGCGCGGAACTGGCGAGTCCTGCACTTCCACGGACGACTCCGCGGTGACCGTCACTTGCGTGTGCGCTGCCGCGATATCGAAGTGATGCACGGTGTTGCCGGAAAAATCCCGGTACTGCATCACATTCGCGGCGGGATCAACTTTAAGCGTGAAGTTCAAGCAGCGCTGCTCTCCATCGCTGCGCGGCTGCAGGCGGACTTCCATGATGCTCTCGCGCACCGCCGGATCGTAGCGGAAGATCGTCATATGTCGAACGGAAAAGATCACCGCGCCCCCTCACTGAATTGAGTAATTACACCTTCTTCAGGCCAGTGCCGATTCCACCGAATAATCGAAGTACAGCTGATGAATCGCCGAATGCGCCTGTGCACACTGCCAGCACACGTTGTCGACATAAGCACTGGCACCTGACGCCAGGATTTCCTCGATCTGACTGAAGCTCAGCGTCGCCTGCAAACGCCCCGCCAGCCGCACCGGCTGTTCCGCCTTTCGCTCCGTCATCTCGCCGATCCGCGCCAGCGCCGCGTGCACCATATCGACCGAAAAGCGTACGGAATGCGGAAATTCCGGATTCAGCAAGAGGAATTCCGCCACGCGTAGCGGTCTCATCTCCGCCGTATAAGTCTTGCAGTAGGCTTCAAAAGCCGCACACGACTTCAGCAGTCCCACCCACTCCAGGTACTCTTCGCTTTCCACCGCCTGATCCGGAGGCTGGGTCAGACTTCCGAAATGCGTTCCGATCAGCCGCGCCAGAGTTTCGGTGCGTTCGACATATCGACCAAGCTGAATGTACTGCCAACCCTCGCCATGCGACATGGTGGAATCGGTAACACCCTGAAACAAGTGCGCGCCCTCCTGCACGGCGCGGTAAAAAATATGCGAGTTCAGCATCCATGACTCATTCTTGCTCGTGTTGCTGACCTGCAGATACAACCGGTTGAGCTGCTCCCACATTTCCGTACTGCACTGCTCGCGCACCTGCCGCAGGTTCTCGCGGGCTGCCGCCACGCATGAGAGAATCGAAGACGGATTCGTCCGCTCCAGGGTGAGCAACTGGGTGATCGAAGCCGCATCGACCTGGCCCGCCTCCGGAGGCGACGTCTGCAACGCAGCCAGCAACTTCAACCAGCGCCCTGACCCGGATTCCGGCGACTGATCGAGCCGCAACTGCAGGTCGACTTCAATCAGCCGAGCCGTATGTTCAGCACGCTCCAGGTAGCGGCTCATCCAATACAAACTGTCCGCTACTCGGGAAAGCATCGCTGTGCGTCGACGTTCGTTCATAAAATGCAGCGATCCGAGGTCAGAGCTCAGGGGTTAGCAAAGCGTTCTGATCCCTGGCCCCTGGCCCCTAGCCCCTAAGTACCCACGTATCCTTGCTTCCCCCACCCTGCGACGAATTCACCACCAATGACCCTCGCCGCAGCGCCACCCGCGTCAACCCTCCTGGAACCAGCGTGACATTCTCTCCATACAAAATGTACGGACGCAGATCCACGTGGCGCGCTTGCACCTCGCCATCGAGGAAACACGGCGCTCGCGACAAACTTAGCGTGGGCTGGGCAATGTAGTTCCTCGGCTCGGCTTCAATCCGCCGCCGGAACTCTTCCCGTTCCTCTTCCGTACTGTGCGGACCGATCAACATCCCGTAGCCGCCGGACTCGCCCACCGCCTTCACCACAAGCTCATCCAGATGTTCGAGCACGTAAGCTCGCTGCGAGCGATCGTTGAGCAGATACGTCTGCACGTTCTGCAGGATCGGATCTTCTCCCAGGTAGTAACGGATGATCGCCGGCACGTAAGCATAGAGGGCCTTGTCATCCGCCACGCCGGTACCAATCGCATTCGCTAGAATCACGTTCCCATCCCGGTACGCGTTGAACAGTCCGGGCACACCCAGGTTCGAATCCTGACGGAAGCACAGCGGATCGAGGAAGTCATCATCCACGCGCCGGTAGATCACATCCACGCGCCGCAGGCCGGCGGTCGTCCGCATGTACACAATGTTGTCGTGCACCAGCAGATCGCGGCCCTCAACCAACTCGATTCCCATCTGCTGCGCCAGGAAGGTGTGCTCGAAGTACGCGGAGTTGAAGACGCCCGGCGTCAGCAAAACGACTTTAGGTTCATGCCGCGCCGAGGAACTTGCCGAAGCCAACGCTCGCAGCGTCGCCAACAGCGCTTGCGAGTAATGGTCCACCGGCGAAACGCCGTAGTCGCGAAATAACGTCGGGAAGACTTTCTTCAGCACTTTGCGGTTCGCCAGCATGTACGACACGCCGCTGGGCACGCGCAAATTGTCTTCCAGCACCGCGAAGCTGCCATCGGGCAAGCGGACCAGATCCGTCCCGCAGATGCTGACGTAAATTCCATTCGGCAGCGAAAGCCCGCGCATCTCGCGCCGGAAGTGCCGGCAACTGTAGACCAGTTCTCGGGGAACAATGCCGTCCGCCAGAATCCGTCCACCGTGATAAATGTCCTCGAGAAACAGATTCAGGGCCGCGATCCGCTGCGTCAGCCCGCTCTCGATCTTTCTCCACTCCTGGTAGGGAATGATTCGCGGCAGCAGATCATTGGGGAATACCCGCTCGGTCCCCTCGTCGTTGCCATAGACCGTAAACGTGATGCCCTGATGCAGAAACGAGAGATCCGCCGCCTGCTGGCTCTTGCGCAGATCCTCGGGAGGTAATTCAAGCAGACGCTGGAACAAAGCCCGGTAATGCTCGCGCGGCACACCCGGCGAAGCGAACATCTCGTCGTACGCGGAATCAAACTGGTAATTGCGGAACGGAGGCCGAAATAACGTCAGAGGCGCATCCGGAGGATTAATCCGGTGCACCACTCCGCGGGTCCGGGTACGGCTAGGCTGCACGTTAGGACTCTAGGTCGTGGCCTTGCGCCCAGTCCAATCAAAATTGTTTATCTGAGCCATTCGGAAAGCAGCCGTACCCACGCCAGATCACCTTTGCCGTGGATCCAACGCCACACTCCCGCGAGTCCCCGGAAATTGGCGCAACTTGGCGTTGGACGCTCCTTCTGAGGCAATCCTCCAGGCCGTTTAGGGGGTTGACGGGCGCATCCCCGTAAGCAACAATTCCAAAATTGGGGTTTGCTCGGAAGTTCAAGGGCCCAAATGCACACTGCTAGACCAGCCGAAACCGGCGTCGGCGTACCGGTTTCCTCCGTAGGGAGCCGCTTTCCCTTCGCCAGCCTGTTCGAATCGCCCCCTTCGCCGCAGCGCCTGTTGGCCTTGGAAGGAATGCGCGGTGTTGCCGCGCTGATGGTCTTTTTCGTCCACTTCTACGCCCTCCTGGGCCTGTACTGCCGTCCGAATTCCTGGCTCCATGCCGCAACCCATTTCGCCGGAATTGTAGGCAACGTCGGCGTCGACATCTTCTTCGTCATCAGCGGATTCCTCATGTACGGAATCGTGATGCGGAAGCCGACGCCCTTCCTCACCTACTTCGCTCGTCGCGTCCGCCGCCTCTATCCCGTCTTTCTCTTTGTCTTTGCTGTCTACCTGGTGCTTTCTTATCTCGCTCCCGTGGAATCGCGCATACCGCAATCGCCCAGGGCGGCAGCCGGATACCTGGCTCTGAATCTGGCAATGGTCCCTGGCATACTGCCCATGGTTCCCCTGATTCGCGTGGCATGGTCGTTGAGTTATGAATGGTTCTACTACCTGATCCTGCCCTTGAGCATTTGGGGACTTAGCCTGCGCCGCTGGCGCCCGGCGTGGCGCATCGTTCTAGTGCTGTCCGTGTGCATGGCGCAATATATCCTGTGCACGCTCCATTGGTCCGCGCATCCGCGGCTGGTTATGTTCGGGGCTGGCGCAGTCCTATGGGAACTGGCTACGTACTATGCCATTGGCAGATATCTTGACCAGCGGGGGGAACTGCTCGCCATCGCTTTTGTGGTTTTTGCTCTTGGATGGATGGGATTTTCCACCAAGTACCATCTCGCGCTTGCCCTGAACCAGGCCGGAATTCCCTCGGTGAACACTCCCCTGCTGTTCCTCGCCTTCTTTGGGCTCGCCCTCTACTCGCTCTGTTACGACGGAGTTCTTAAACGGTTTTTCTCTCTCATTTGGCTCCGCTGGATGGGCAACATCAGCTACTCGTATTACCTTATCCACGGCCTGACACTGCACTTCGTTGCCAAGTCGATCCGCTACCTGATCGGCACTCCGATCCTGCCGGTTCCGCTATTTCTGCTGATGGGAGGGATCGCGCTTCTGATCACGATTGTCGCGGGCGCTCTGCTTTACCTGGCGGTCGAAAAACCACTCTCGCTGGCTTCCCCGAAAGCGGCTCTCACGAAAGATCCTCATCTGGTAGCCGTTCCGGCACCGATCGTTCCTCGCGAAATCCCGAACCTGGGTTCGGCGCGCCAACCTTCTGCGGATTAATGCTCCTTTTGTCCGGACGTAAACACCGTCCACGGGCCCGCTTTCATGTCGCGCAGCAGCGGCTTCTGCCACGAATATTCCGGATGTTGATCGAGGAACGGCTCTGCAAGAAAGTCCGCCCCACAAGGATGTCCCGCGTGCGCGACAAAGCTCATCTTTGCCGCCATCGCGCTGTCCATCGCTTTACCCTGCACCGCGCCATCGGGATCGAACGGGGCATCGCCCCACTGCTTTACGCCGCGCGGAGACGCATCGATGTGTCCGCACAGAGAGCGTTCATCCGCCTGTTGTTTCTTTTCGAAGCTGTCAAAGTGATCGGCCAGATAGCGCTCGGCGAACGAAACATCGATCGTTCCTTTCGCCTGCTGCACCATTTCCTCGGCCCGAATGTGGCGAGCGTTGGGCGACGATGACATGTCGGTCGGATCAAACGTCGTCTCCTCCTTGATCACCGCGGCGTTGCTCGGGAAATTTGAACTTACAAAATAGCCGTCCTTCGTGCGACCCAACCACCAATTCTTTAAACCGAGCTCGAGATAGGCAACCTCTCCGGTTTTGCGGTCGCCAATCAGCCAGTCGTTGGCGTAACCTCCGTTGTTTCCTTCTTTAATGATGCGCACGTAATCGTCGATGCTGTTGGCGTACTGCATCGCTTTGCGCGCCCGCATGAATTCGGGCTTGCCATTGGGATCCCAGCCTTCGAACTGCGTAATCGTGGTTTCCGTGATCATTATCCCCGCTGAGTTCACACCAAAATCGTCATCGCTGACGATGACTCCTGGGAAGCCATCCATCAAAATCCGGTTGCCATGCTCCGGCTGAATATCGAAGACGATCACCCACCGCTCCCCCGCCAGATAGCTCGTCCAGTTGCTGTGCGCGATGACAATCTGATGATCCTTTGTCATGCTTCCGGTGGCGATAAACGCGCTGCAATTTCCTGGCGCTTTGAGCTTTGGGTTTTCCGCGGATTTGTTCTGCCTGGCAAGCCACGGGAGATAGTAGTCCGGCACCTCCTCGAAGGCATTGAGCGCCACGATGTCCCACACGTCCAACTCAACCCCGTGCGCTTTCACTCCATCGGAAATCCCCTGCAACTCTTGCTGATATTCGGCGTCAATATGCGGCCAAAGCTTCTCGCGCGCGATCGTACGAAAGAACTCCCAATCATGTTGCGACTGATGTGT
>Ga0335081_10016028_pt1 | contig 12123 bp, 8 predicted proteins | sample Lox_Sample_35_FD_206713 | JGI IMG/M metagenome (GOLD analysis project Ga0335081, IMG submission 206713) | Soil microbial communities from Loxahatchee National Wildlife Refuge, Florida, United States - Lox_Sample_3.5 | ecosystem: Environmental > Terrestrial > Soil > Wetlands | place: USA: Florida... | reverse complement strand
CCACACGATATCCCAAGTCGCGCAGAATGTCGGCGCTATAGCTGCGCACGTCGTCGTCGTCCTCGACGACGAGGATGGTCTCGCCTGCGGTGGGCGCGGTCTCCGGCTTCGCCTCGCCCGGCGCGTCGGCGGGCTGCTCGCCGGAGAGGAGCCGTGGCAGGTAGAGCTTGACGGTCGTGCCCTCGTTGGGCTCGCTGTAGATCTTCACATGCCCGCCGGATTGCTTGACGAAACCATAGACCTGCGGCAGGCCGAGGCCGGTGCCTTGCCCGACTTCCTTGGTGGTGAAGAAAGGCTCGAACGCCTTCTCGACCACGTCGCGCGTCATGCCGACGCCGGTGTCGGAGACCGCCATCAGCACGTATTGGCCGCTCACCACACCTTCATGGAGCGCGGCATAGGCTTCGTCGAGAAAGGCGTTTGCCGTCTCGATGGTGAGCTTGCCGCCTTGCGGCATGGCATCGCGCGCATTGACCGCGAGATTGAGCAGCGCGTTCTCGAGTTGGTTGGGATCGGCAAGCGTCTGCCAGAGGCCGCCGGCCTGCACCGTCTCGATGACGATGGTCTCGCCGAGCGAGCGGCGCAGCAGGTCGGACATGGTGCCCACGAGCTTGTTGACGTCGACCGGGCGCGGTTCCAAGGGCTGGCGCCGCGCGAAGGCGAGGAGGCGATGCGTGAGCGTCGCGGCGCGGCTCGCGGCGCGCATGATCGCTTGCGCCATGCGCTGCGGCTCGGGACGGTCCGGCAGGTGGCGCTGCAGGTTGTCGAGGTTGCCCATGATCACCGTGAGCAGATTGTTGAAATCGTGGGCGACGCCGCCGGTCAGCTGGCCCACCGCCTCCATCTTCTGCGATTGCCGCAGCTGCTCCTCGATCTGGCGCCGCTCGGTGATGTCGCGCAGAAAGGCGAAGCCGCCGATGATGGTGCGGTCGGGCCCATAGAGCGGTGCGAAATCGATATCGTAATAGCCGCTCCGGCCGGACTCTGCGTATCGGTAGGGACGGTCGCGCAACGTGGTGTGGCGGCCTTCCATCGTCGCGCGCCACGCGGCCTCGATCGCCGTGCCTTTGAGATCGGGGCGGCGCTCGAAGAGATGCTGCCCCAAGAGCTTCGCGCGCGGCACGCCGGAGGTCGCCTCCATCGCCGGGTTCCAGACGATGTAGCGGAGGTTGCTGTCGAGGCCGATGATGCCTTCGGTGCCGCTCTCGATGAGGAGCTCCGAGAGCTGGCGCTCGCGCCGCGCCGCGGCCTCGGCCCGCTTCCTCGCCGTAATGTCGATGGTGGTCGTGATGGTGCGCAGGAAATTGCCCTCGGCATCGAGCTCGAGATGGGCTGAGACCAGGGCGTCAAAGGTTTCGCCCGATTTCTTGACGAAGCGGCGTTCGACGTCGTGCAACTCGCCGCGGCGCAGCATCTCCTGCCAGCGCTCCTCATGCTGCGACTGGCCGTCGCCCGGCGCATGGAACTCGCTGATCGGACGGCCCAGAACTTCCTCGCGGCTGTAGCCGAAGAGCTTCAGCCAATGCTCGTTTACGTCGACGAGAGAGCGTCGCGCATCGAGCGCATGCATCGGCACCGGCGCCTTCCAGAACAGCGAGCGCTGCTTCTCCTCGCTGATGCGCAGCCGCTGGTTGACCTCGGCGAAGTCGCGCGTGCGCTCGGCGACCCGGCGCTCGAGCTCGTCGTTGACGCGGCGCAGGGTCTCCTGCGCTTGGCGCATGTCGTCGATGTCGACGGCGGTACCGAGCCAGGCGATCGTCTTGCCGTCGCGCCGCAAGGGCGCGTTGCGGATGATGTGCCAGCGATAGGCGCCATCGCCGCGACGGATGCGCGCCTCGACCGAATATTCGCGGTCATGAGCGACGCCCTCGTTGCGTGCGGCGGTCAGCGCGGGCTGGTCGTCGGGATGCTGGAGTGCGGTGCGCTCGGCCGTACCGGTGCCGACGGGATGCCCGACATACTCGATAAAACGCTTGTTGTAGTACTCGGCGACGCCGTCGGTGCCGATGACGAAGGCGATCTGCGGCATCGCCTCGAGCATGGTGCGAAAGCGCTCCTGGCTTTCGCCGAGCGCCAGCTCGCGCCGCTTCTGCTCGGTGATGTCGAGCGTGACGCCGATCATGCGCGAGGGGCGGCCGTCGGCGTCGAAGAGGGTGCGGCCGCGGGCCGAGACCCAACGCTCGGTGCCATCGCGGTCGAGGACGCGATAGTCGACGTTGTAGGTGCCGCCGGTCGCCGGGTCATGCGAGCGGCGGTAGGCGGCAGCGAGCCGCTCGCGGTCCTCGGGATGAGTGGCCGCGAGCAGCGCCTCGTAGCTGGCGTCGACCTCGGGAGGGACGCCCATGACGCGCTTCACCTGCTCGCTCCAGACGCGCGTGCCGCGCACGACATCGAACTCCCAGGCGCCGAAGCCCGCCGCCTCCATGGCGACATGGAGGCGGTCGCTGCTGCGCCGGAGCGCCTCTTCCGCCGCTTTGCGCTCGGTGATATCGCGGAAATAGACGCCGGTCAGGCCACCCGCCATCGGCGCGACGCGAACCAGGAACCAGCGCTTCGCCACTGGCGAGAGGGTTTCGTATTCGCTCGGCGCGCCGCCCATAACTGCTTGGCGCAGGCGCCGCTCGACCTCGCTGCCGACCAGCAGCGGGAACCGCTCCCAAAGTACGCGGCCCAACACGGTCTCGCGCTCGACCCCCCAGAGGGCGCAGGCGCTGCGGTTGGCATAGACCACCCGCCAGTCGCGGTCGAGGGCATGGAAGCCGTCGAGCATGCTCTCGAGCGCATCCTCCGCGAGCGCCGAGAAGCCGAGCTCGGGCGGTTGGTGCCGCGCGGATGGAGGGTCCTGAGGCTTGGCCATGCGCTCCCGGCAAAAGAAAATTGTCGCCCAGCAGACACTGCCTGCCAAGTCTTAGCTTCCACCCTACCTTGGATAGGGGAATGGTAAAAAATATCCTGCGATTTCTGGGGTCAAGAGCGCGGTTAGATTGCGCTCACTCCACGACGATCTCGCCGATCATCCCCGCCCAGTCATGATCGGCGCACCGCAGCGGATACCGGCCGGGCTTGGTCGCGCGAAAGAGCAGCTCGCGCCTCGTGCCGGGCTTTACATCGATCTCGCTGCCGTCCGCGGTCACCACGCCGGGATCGGTGATAGAGACCGCGCTGAGAAAGGCCGGAGCCGTGAATTCATGCAGCTCGTGGCCGCGGTTGACCAGCACGAGACGATAGGCGCGGCCGACGCGGAACACCAATTTGGCGGGAATGAAGCGATACTCCGTCAGCACGACGGTGACGGTTTGGCGCTTTTGGGCCCGCGCGGGCGTCGCCAATGCCGCCGCCACCAGGGCAACGCACAGGGCGCGTCGCCCCAGCGGCTTCACCAAAGGGGCGAGGGGAGCGAAACCCGCCCCCCTCGCGTCGTGGCTCACGGCGTGATCTGGCCGCGAATCTCGCCGCCCTTGTTCGCGGCGGTGTGGATGTTGATGTAGTCCTTGCCACCCTCGAGGTCGGCAATCTGGGCGTCGGTGAGCGTCGCCGAACCGGCGATCGGGTTGGCCGGAGCACCGCTCGGAGAGAGGTTGACTTCGACGCCGGCATTGACGCCGGGTGCCGCCGGGCCATGGATATGCGCCGCGGCGGCCGGGCCGCTTAGACCGGTGTAACTGACCGACCAAGTCAGCTTCTTGGTGGCCGTATCGAGCGTGAACGTGCCCGTGCCCGTGCCGCTGCTGGCCGTCGGCGGCACTTCCTGGGTCGCGGTCAGGCTCGCGTGGTACGTTTTGGTGCTGGCATTGCTGCTCATGCAGCCCGCCAGCAAGATCGCAGCACTGAAAGCGACGGTCATCGCATTCGTTCGGTTCATTAGTCCCTCCCTGATGCGGCCCATTGCCGCCGGCCCACGATCTAGCACAAACCGGCGTGTGTGCCGTCTCACGACAATGTGAGACGCTGTCCTGGCCTCACCTATTAGGAACAACCAATGCCGATGGAACTCCCCACGGTCATCGTTGCCGCGGCGCAAGGCCGATGCGGTGATCAAAGACGGCTGATACGCAGGAGCGAACGTTCCTTCCCGGAATAACCGCTCGGACATATCCGGCAAGCAGAGCAGGATCGAGTCAATCGGCGTGGAACCCACGTTCAAGGTGGCCGCCGTGCTCAAGGGAGATCAAAGCCTCCGGCACATCGTCTTGCATCATTATCGCGAAGCGAACGGTCCTGAGATCGAGTTAAACGGGTCCTTCCTGGTGTCCTTCGACCCAGCAAACCCAGCGACGCGGCGCTCCTATCTGCTCTGCTCTTTCTGGTGCTCGAAGCCGACGGACGCTTCGCGCCCACCGGGGGACAGCAGCGCGCCACGCCGGCTCACACGACGTTGATCTCACGGAGCGGTCGGTTGTCGTGGATCCGATGCACGGCTAGCGCCGAGAGATCGAGGCTGCGACAGGCGCCGTAAGCGATCCACTCGGCGACGCCGCGGCCGATCCCCGGCGAGTGCTGCATGCCGTGGCCGCTGAAGCCGGCGGCGCAGAGGAAGTTGTCGAGCCCGGGGTACGGGCCGACCAGGCCGTTTTGGTCGAAGCTGTTGTAGTCGTAGTGGCCCGCCCACGCTGAGACCCGCCTCAGCTCGGCGAAAGCGGGGACGCGCCGCGCCAAGCGGGGCCAGATGATCTCGTCAAAGAGCGCGTCATCGACCGCGAAATCTGGGTCGGCCGGGTCGCGCTCGGGTGGCGGTGCGACGCCGGCGAGAAAGCTCCTCCCTTCGGGTCGGACATAGACGCCGCTCGGATCGATCACCAACGGTGCGTCGTCGAGCGGCGCGCGCGAGGCGAAGACGAAGACGCAGCGCTTGCGCGGTTCGACCGGGAGCTCGACCCCCGCGAGCGCCGCAACCTTTCCGGCCGAGGGACCCGCGGCATTGACGACAAGGCCGCAGGACAGCGGCATGCCATCCGCGAGCCTGAGCGAGCAAATCCGGCGGCCGGCGCGGTCGATGCCGACCACCTCGCCGGTGCGGAGACGCACGCCCAAACTCCGGGCCGTGCGGCGAAAGGCCTGGAGCAGAGCGTAGCCGTCGAACCAGCCCTCGCCGCTCTGGCCGAGGGAGCCCGCGGCGAGGTCGTCGGTGGCGAGCCAGGGAAAGCGCCGGGCGAGTTCGGGCGGGCGGAGAAAGGCGATATCGGCGCCGAGGCTCTGTTGCAGGCGGTGACTGGCGGCAAGCCGTGGCGCGCCGGCCGGATCGGCGAGAAAGAGATAGCCGCGCTCCTTGAGGGCGATATCCGGAAGGTCATCGTCGACGGCGAGGTGATCGGCGGCGCGCCGCAGGAAGGCCATGCTGAATTGCGAGAGGGCGATATTGACGGGGGTCGAGAATTGCTGGCGGATCGAGCTCAGCGACAAGGCGGAAGCGGCGAAGCGGTAGCTGGGGTCGCGCTCGATGACGACGATCGAGCCGCGAAATCCGGCCTCGCCTGCAAGGCAGCAGGCGATGGCGGAGCCGATTACGCCGCCGCCGATGATCGCTACGTCGACATGCTCCACCAAACAACTCCTCGACGATCAATCGCCTCGCCCGCGCTGCTCATTCTAGATCGGTCTTCGCGGCCGGGTGCGGTCCGACATCGGGAAGATCTACAGCGGGACAGCCGGCGCGGTGAAAATCCGCGACAAACCCTGGGGCCGACTCCGAACGGAGAACCTGCTGCGATGCGGTTGGCATGCGCCTGCAAGCGGGCCCCGTCGCACCGCCATCAAGCCTTTTGACATCTGTTTAATATCGAGATATAAACGTTTGATAGGAAATGGTTATATCGCCGTCTATGGCGCTCGATTGACTGTCCCCTAGGCGGTGAACGCGGATTGTTCGCGGGCGCGTGATGAGCTAAACTTCACATTGCCAAACGCTGGCGTTTTCCGCCGGCGTTTGTCTTATCCGGAACCGGATTTTGACCGACTCGCCGACCGCGCCGCCGCCGATCGACATCACGCCCGTCTCCATCGAAGAGGAGATGCGGCGCTCCTACCTCGATTACGCCATGAGCGTGATCGTGGCACGCGCGCTGCCCGACCTGCGCGACGGGCTGAAGCCGGTACATCGCCGCATTCTCTACGTCATGAAGGAGAACGGTTACGACTGGAACCGGTCGTTCCGCAAATCGGCGGCGATCATCGGCGACGTCATGGGGCAATACCATCCGCACGGCGACGACGCGATCTACGATGCCATGGTGCGCATGGCGCAGGACTTTGCCATGCGCGTGCCGCTCATCGACGGGCAAGGCAATTACGGCTCGATGGACGGCGATCCGCCGGCGGCGATGCGCTATACCGAGGCGCGCCTCGCGCGCGCGTCCGATCCGCTGCTGAGCGACATCGACAAGGACACGGTCGATTTCCAGCCGAACTACGACGGTACGCGCCGGGAGCCCGTCGTATTGCCAGCCCGCTTTCCCAATATCCTCGTCAATGGCGGCAGCGGCATCGCCGTCGGCATGGCCACCAATATTCCGACGCATAACCTGGGGGAGGTGCTGGACGCCTGCATCGCCTTTGTCGACAACCCCAATATCACGTCCGACGAGCTGATCGAGCTGGTGCCCGGCCCCGATTTCCCGACCGGCGGCAGTATCGTCGGCCGCATGGGCATTCAGGCCGCGTACAAGCTCGGCCGCGGCTCGATCGTGATGCGCGGCAAGACCCATATGGAGGAGCTGCGCAAGGAGCGCGAGGCAATCATCGTCACCGAAGTGCCCTACCAGGTGAACAAGGCGCGGATGGTGGAGCGCATCGCCGAATGCGTGCGCGAGAAGCTGATCGATGGCATCGCCGATCTCCGCGACGAGAGCGACCGCGACGGCGTGCGCGTGGTGATCGAACTGAAGCGCGATGCGCAGGCCGATATCGTGCTGAACCAGCTCTACCGCCACACGCCGCTGCAGACGAGCTTCGGCGTCAACATGCTGGCGCTGAACGCCGGACGACCGGAGATGCTCGGCTTACGCGACATCATTGCCGCCTTCGTGGGCTTCCGCGAGGAAGTGGTGACGCGCCGCACCAATTTCCTCCTGGGGAAAGCGCGGGAGCGCGCGCATTTGCTGCTGGGCCTCGCCGTCGCGGTGGCCAATATCGACGCGATGATCGAGCTCATCCGCCGCGCCCCCGACCCGCCGGCGGCCCGCGTCGCGCTGCTTGGCCGCACCTGGCCCGCCGCCGAGGTGGCGCCGCTCATCGCGCTCATCGAGGAGGCGGGGCGCGGCGGCACGCAGGCCGATGGCAGCTATCGGCTCTCCGACGACCAGGCGAAGGCGATTTTGGAGCTCCGCCTCCAGCGCTTGACCGGGCTCGAGCGTGGCAAGATCGCGGAGGAGCTCGACGAGATCGTCAAGGAGATCAACGGCTATCTCGAGATCCTGGGCTCGCGCGCGCGGCTTCTCGAGGTACTGCGGCAGGAGTTCAGCGAGGTCAAGGAGCAGTTCGCGACGCCGCGCAAGACGGTGATCGAGGACGTCGAATTCGAGGCGGATATCGAGGAGCTGATTCAGCGCGAGGACATGGTGGTGACGGTGAGCCACGCCGGCTACATCAAGCGCGTGCCGCTCTCCACATACCGCGCTCAGCGCCGCGGCGGGCGCGGGCGGAGCGGCATGGCCGTGCGCGAGGAGGATTTCGTCAGCCAGGTCTTCGTCGCCTCGACCCATGCCTCGGTGCTGTTCTTCACCTCGACGGGGCGCGTTTATAAGCTCAAGGCCTATCGCCTGCCGGTCGGAACGCCGCAGGCGCGCGGCAAGGCTTTCGTCAATCTACTGCCCAACCTGGCACCCGGCGAGACGATCTCGACGGTGCTGCCGCTGCCGGCCGACGAGGCCTCCTGGGAGAACTACACTGCGGTCTTCGCCACGCGCAAAGGCAATGTGCGACGGAACGCGCTGTCCGATTTCGGCAACGTCTTCGCTACTGGAAAGATCGCGATGAAGTTCGAGGGCGAGGACGCCGATGACCGGCTCATCGCCGTCGCCGTTTGCAGCAAGGATGACGACATCCTGCTGGCGACGCGGAACGGCCGCGCCATCCGCTTCCCGGCGAAGGATGTGCGCGTCTTCACCGGGCGCGCCTCGGTAGGCGTGCGCGGCATCAAGCTCGCCGAGGGCGACGCCGTCATCTCGCTCTCGGTGCTGCGTCACGAGGAAGTCGATTCGCCGACCCGCGCCGCCTTTCTCCGGCTCTCGACCCAGCGCCGTCGCGCCGCCGGCGAAGAGGAGGCTGAGGCGGCCGAGCCAGAGGAGGGCGAGGGCGAGAACGGTGCCGATGCGACGATCTCGGAGGAGCAGTTCAGCGCTCTCGCCGCGCGCGAGGAACTGTTGTTCAGCATCACCGAAAAGGGCTTCGGCGTGCGCAGCTCCGCCTATGACTATCGCATCACCGGCCGGGGCGGGCAGGGCATCGAAAATATGAGCCTGGCCAAGCGCCAGGACGCCATCGTCGCGGTGTTCCCGGTGGGCTCCCGCGACCAGATCATGCTGGTCGCCAATACGGGGATGGTGATCCGCGTTCCGATCGAGGATATTCCCATCAAGCGGCGGCGCAGCCAAGGCGTCGTCGTCTTCAAGGTCGAAGAAGGCGAGCGCGTCGTCTCGGTCGCGCATCTCGCCGAGGCCGGGGAGAATGGCGCTGCGGAGAACGGCCTGGGCTCGGGCGACGAGACGGAAGGGGATTCCGCATGAGCAAGGAGCGCATTGGCGTCTATCCCGGCACCTTCGACCCCATCACCAACGGCCACACCGACGTCATCCTGCGGGCGACGAAGCTGGTCGACAAGCTGGTGATCGGCGTCGCCCGCAACATCGGCAAGGGGCCGCTCTTCTCGACCGACGAGCGGGTCGAGATCGTGCGCGAGGAGATAGCGCACCTCACTGACGCCGAGACGCGCAAGCGCGTCGAGGTCAAGCCCTACGATACGCTCACCATGCATTTCGCGGTGGAACAGGGCGCCTCGGTCATCGTGCGCGGCCTGCGCGCGGTCTCGGATTTCGAGTACGAGTTCATGATGGCGGGCATGAATTATCGCTTGAACCCGCATGTCGAGACGGTGTTCCTGATGGCGAGCGACAAGTATCAGTTCATCGCGTCCCGCTTCGTCAAGGACATCGCCCAGCTCGGCGGCGACGTCTCCCACTTCGTCAGCCCGCGCGTGGTGAAACGCATCTCGGCACGGTTCTCCGAGGGGAAGAAAAAATAGTCACTTCTCAGTTCTCCACCAACTGGTAACTGACTGCGGACGATCGACAACGAGCTGGCGGCTGAGAGCCGACAGCTGCCTTAGGCCTTCAACAAAATGCTCTGCTCGCGCTCCAGCACCTTGCGCACGGCCGGGCGCTGCAGCATGCGGTCTTTCCAGGCGGTGTAGTGCTTGAGTTCCCGCACCGGCTGGTCGATGCGCGCGCCCCAGCCATAGAAGACCAGAGCATAGGGATCGCAGGTCGTGTACTGGTCGCCCTGCATCCAAGTCTTGCCGGCGACGAGGCCGTCGATCTCCTGAAGCCTTTCCCAGAAGGACTTCTTGGCCATCTCTCTGATGCCCGCCGCCGCGCTCTGCTCCTCGCTGAAACGCTCGGGGCGGACGATGTGGCCGAAGACGGTGTGCACCGAGTTGGAGAGCCAGGCCATCATCGAGATGCAGCGCGTCTCGGCGGCGATGTCCTTGGGCAGGAGATTCTTCTCCGGAAAGCGCATCGCGAGGTAAGTCAGGATCGCCGTGTTCTCGGTGAGCACGCTGCCGTCGTCGAGCTTCAAGGCCGGCACCTTGCCGCGCGGATTGATCTTGAGATACTCGGGCGTCCTCTGCTCCCCTTTGGCGAGCGCCACGGCCTTGGTCTCATACGCGGCACCCGCTTCCTCGAGCCCGATATGGGAAGCCGTGGAGCAGGCGCCCGGACTATAGTAAAGCGTGAGCATCGCAGTCTCCTCTCGCGTTTTCCACCGGTGGAAGCGATATTGCCGTCCATCGACGGTCGTGTCCACGTCCCGTTTCCAAGCCGTCAACGCTAGCCGCCAATGGTCTCACCGCGGCCATAAACGAGAAGCATTGCGATGATGACGCCGCCATAGATGATCTGGCGGCCGGCCTCCGGCATCTGCATGATCGACAGCACCGAGTTCAGCAGCACGATGAGAATGACGCCGACGATCGTGCCGAGGTAGCGGCCGCGGCCGCCGAGGATATTCGTGCCGCCGATCACGACGGCGGCGATGGCCGGCAGAAGATAGGCATCGCCCATGCCTTGGTAAGCCTTGGTGGAATACCCCGCAAGCATGATGCCGGCTTGTCCCGCCGCCAAGCCGCAGAGAACGAAGGCGGCTACAGTAACGCGGCGCGTGTGAATGCCGGCGAGATAGGCGGCGCGCTCGCGGTTGCCGACGGCATAAAGCGCCTTGCCGAGGACGGTGCGCGCCAACAGCAGCGCCACCACCGCCGATAGCGCGAGCCAAAGCAGCAGCGCCACGGGAATGCCGGCGACGTGCTCGGCGCCCATGAAGCGCATCGCGTCGGTGGCTGCGGTCTGCGGCGCGAAGCCGCCGGTCTCGGCCACCATCAGCCCGCGCATCACGGCATTGACGCCGAGAGTGAAAATCATCGAAGGAATGCGCAGATAAGCGACGCCGACACCGTTGACGAGACCAACGGCGAGCCCGACCGCGAGCCCGGCCGGCACCGCCATGGCGCCGCCGACGGCGGTCGCCATCATCGCCGCAGCCGTGAGCGTCCAGGGCACCGAAAGATCGATATGGCCGATGAGGATGACGAGCATCATGCCGGCGGCGACAATGCCGAGGAACGCGCCCACCTGAAGCTGCTGCAGCAAATAGGCGGGCGACAGCAAGGTCAGAGTGCCGTCGGTGACGAGCGTGTAGAGCGTGCCCACCGCCAGAATGACGACAACGAACCCGGCGGCAAGCGCGACGGGCCGATCCTGGGGCTTGAGGCGAAGGTAGGGCGTGTTCAGGGTCGGCCTCAGCGGAAAAGCTCGAGCGTGTTCTTGACGCGCAGCACGCGAAGCGCGCCGAAGCTGACGGCGGCCAGTAGCACGACCCCCTCGACCAGCGGCTGCAACAACGGCGCCACGTCCAAGATGCGGAAATAGAAGGAGATGACGCGCAGCACCAGCGCGCCAAAGAGCGAGCCCAAGGCGCTGCCGCTGCCGCCGAGGAGAGACGTGCCGCCGATGACGACGGCGGCGATGGAGTTGAGCGTGTAGGCGCCGGCCTGCGGTATGTCCGCATTGCCGGAGGAGGTTTGAATGGCGAGAAAGAGGCCACCAATCCCGGCAAGCAGCCCCGCGAGGGTGAAGGCCGTGAGTTTGGCACGGGCGATCGGCAGGCCGGACATGAACGCGGCATCCTCGGCGGAGCCTACGGCGTAGATGGTGCGTCCCGTCACGGTCCGCCGCAGCGGCAGCCAAACCAGGACGACCACCAGAAGCAACAGAATGGCGGCCACCGGCAGTCCGGCGATCGGCTGAAACCAAGGCGCTTTGCCACCGTCGAAGAGACGATAGGTGTCGGCAAAATCACCCAGCGTGTTGGTGAGCGCCCAGGAGAGATCCTCATCGACCTTGCCGCCGGGCTTCGGTCGCAGAAATAGCGCGAGGCCGACGGCGATGGCGCCGGTCGCGAGCGTGGCGATGATCGGCTGCAGCCGGCCATAGACGACAACAGCTCCGTTCAAGAAGCCGAAGGCCGCGCCGGCAACGAGGCAGACCAGGATACCGAGGAGCATCTCCAGCGGGCTGCCGTTGACGAGTGTGCTCGCCAGGCAATTCACCAGCGTCATGACCGCGCCGACCGAGAGATCGAGACCGCCGGCGAGCACAGGCAGCGTTTGCGCCATGCCGAGGAGCGCGAGGGCAAAGAACTCGTCGGCGTTTTCGACGAAGACCTGCGGGGAGAAGCCCTTGGGATGGATCAGGTTGTAGACCAGGTAGAGCGCGGCAAAGAGCGCAGCCCCGCCGGCAAGGCCGGCGCTTTGGCGCAGTTGGAGGAGAACATCGCCGCCACGTCCGCTCATGGGACGGCCGCCGGCGCACCGGCCGGCTCAGCGAGCGCCAGCGCGCTGGCGAGGATCGCTTG
>Ga0335081_10016027_pt1 | contig 12123 bp, 9 predicted proteins | sample Lox_Sample_35_FD_206713 | JGI IMG/M metagenome (GOLD analysis project Ga0335081, IMG submission 206713) | Soil microbial communities from Loxahatchee National Wildlife Refuge, Florida, United States - Lox_Sample_3.5 | ecosystem: Environmental > Terrestrial > Soil > Wetlands | place: USA: Florida... | reverse complement strand
GCGGCACGCTTGTCTTGACCGCCGGATCGCTCAGATATAGCTGATGCATCGCCTGCAGATAGCCTTCGATCGTTCCGGCACGGAATGGCATGGCGCCGTCTATCCAGGCAGCGACCCAAGTGGGCCGGCCGCGTTCGACGTCGCGCCCGAAGCCCGGCGGGATCTCGATCGCCGCATCGATCGCGCCGCTTTGCATGCGCTTTTCCAGATCCGCGTAATCGCTAAGCGGCGGTTTCTCGACGAAATAATTGGAGCCTCTCAACTCCTCCAGATAAGCGCGGCTCTCATGGCTCTGATCGCGGTCGATCACCGCGAAGGTGAGATTATTGACATCGGTCGAAATACCGAAACCGAACACCAGCATCAAAAATGCCGTGCCAAACAACGCAAAGGCCAGGCGGATCGGGTCGCGTAACAGCTCCAGCGTTTCGCGGATTGTGTAGGCGAACAGCCGCTGCAGGCTGAAGGTGGAATTGGCCGGCGGCTCCGGCGGCGGCGCCGCCCTTGCTATTGCGCGTTCGGCAAGCGGCATTTCGGCCGACGGTCGCGCGGCCTGTTGGAGAAAATCGATGAAGACATCTTCCAGCGTGCCCGCGCCGCGCGCTTTGACGAGATTGGCCGGCGCGTCGGTCACCAGCACTCGGCCGGAATCCATCAGTGATATCCGGTCGCAGCGCTCCGCCTCGTTCATGAAATGCGTCGATACAAAGATCGTCACACCTCTATTGCGGGAAAGATCGATCAGCAGTTCCCAGAACCGGTCGCGCGCCAGCGGATCGACCCCGGACGTCGGCTCGTCGAGGATCAGCATCTCCGGCTCATGGACGATGGCAACCGCCAGCGACAACCGCTGCCGAATGCCCAGCGGCAAATCGGAAGCGCGTTGATCGAGAAAATCCGCAAGTCCGAATTGTTCGATCAACTCGGCGAGCCGCAATTTTGCCTTCCGTGCCGGAATATGAAACAGCCGCGCGTGAAGATCGAGATTCTGCCGTACCGTTAGCTCGGTATAGAGCGAGAACGATTGCGACATGTAGCCGACGCGAAGTCGCGCCGCCATGTCGCGCGCGTCGAGCGGTTTGCCGAACAGTAATGCCTCGCCCTCGTTCGGCGACAACAGCCCGGTCAACATCTTCATGGTTGTGGTCTTGCCGCAGCCGTTCGAGCCGACAAACCCGAATATCTCGCCGTATTCGATGGTGAAGCTGACCCGATCCACGGCGGTGAAATCTCCGAAGCGGCGGGTCAGATCGCGGGCGACGATGACCGGCTCGGCCGCTATGGAGCGGCGCGGCGGTACCGTGAGCCTACTACTCCGCCCGGCACGGCGCTGGTCCGGGAGCAGCGCAACGAATACATCCTCGACAGTTTCGGCGCCGGTCTGCATCTTGAGATCGTTCGGCGAACCGGATGCCAGCACGCGACCCGCATCCATTGCAATCAAAAAATCAAATTGCTCGGCTTCTTCCATGTAGGCGGTGGCGACGACGACGCTCATGCCCTCGCGTCGCGATCGAATCCGCGCAATCAGCTCCCAAAACTGCCGTCGCGACAACGGATCGACGCCGGTGGTTGGTTCGTCGAGGATCAACAGATCGGGATCGTGGATAAGCGCGCAGCACAATCCGAGCTTCTGCCGCATGCCACCCGAAAGCTTCTTCGCCGGCCGGTCAGCGAATCCTTGTAGGCCCGTGCTTTGCAATAGCTCGTCAATCCGCCACTGCCGCTCGGCGTGCGATTGTCCAAACAGCCGGCTGAAGAATTCTATGTTTTCCCGGACGCTGAGATCCGGATAGAGATTCTTTCCGAGCCCCTGCGGCATGTAGGCGATGCGGGAGCAAACGGCGTTGCGGTGTCTGGCGCCGGCCATGTCGCCGCCGAACACAAACACACGGCCGGATTGGATCTGGCGCGCGCCGGCGACGATGCTGAGCAGCGTCGATTTGCCGACGCCATCGGGTCCGATCAGCCCGACCATGCAACCGGACGGCACTTGGAGGCTTACGGAATCCAGCGCCAAAGCGCGCGGGTAAACTTGCGTGACGCTTTCCAGGCGCGCGACTGGCCTGGTGTCGACTTTCATTGCGGCGGTAGCCTCTGCAATGCGGCGGGCCATTCGACGGCGGGATCGGTCTTCACATAACCGACCCCGGGCAAGCCGCTGCGTACCCTGTCAGCCCGCGTCCGCAGCAGTTGCGGATCGATTTGCACGCGAATGCGAAACATCAGCTTGTCACGTTCGCTCTGCGTCTCGACCGTCTTCGGTGTGAACTGGGCCTGCGTTGCGATAAAGGTCACCTTGGCGGGAATCGCGATGTTCGGGTAAGCGTCGAGCACGATGCGGGCATCGGCGCCGAATCTTACCTTGCCGGCTTGTTCGGTGGGCAAATAGATGTCCATGTAAACGTCGGACGTATCGAGCATCGCGAACACATGCCCGCCGGCCGGCAGTACTTCCCCGATATTGGCGATGCGGTATTCGATGCGGCCGTCGCGCGGGGCGACCAGCGTGTTGTCCTCGATCTGAACCGTATAGAGCTCGACGTCGTGCGTCGCGGCATCGAGCGCGCGCTCGGATTGCGTGACACGGGCCTTCGCGGCATTCGCAAGCGCAGTGGCGCCGTTGAGTTGCTGCTGGCGTTGATCGAGTATTTCTTTGGTCTGGAAGCCTTTCTGCACCAGATATGCGGCGCGGTCGAGTTCTTGCTGCGCCAAAAGCACCTGGCTTTGCATCTGTGTTAAGTTGGCGTTTGCCTCATCGACGGCCCGCTTCGCCTGTTCAACCTGGGCCTGCGCCCGCTTGAGCGACGCTTGGAGGTCGCGGGTATCCATACGAGCGACAACTTGTCCGGCTTTCACCAGATCGCCCTGGTTCGCCAGCATTTCCGCGATCCGCGCCGCGTATTTGGTGTCGATGTTGATCTCGTTCGCCTCCAGCCGCCCATTGCCAAAGGCGATGCCCGGCGGCAATGGCGGGTGAAGCCGTTGCCACCAGTAATAGGCCGCGCCGCCGCCAGCGATTAAAATGGCAATCGCAATCAGGGCGCGGAACCGCCGTACGCCACGGCGTTTTCGAATGACGGTGGGCAGGCCTGTCTCGCGGCGCGCCGGCACGCGATTGGTGTCCAGCGAAACAGTCACTTCGTGCTGTGCGCCTGTTTTGGGCCAAGCGGGCTCGGTAGTCTTATTGTTTTGATCCATTTCTCGTTAAAACCGGTGCGCCCGCCGCAGAATTACGTCTTGGCCCTGTTTCAGGCTATCTTCTTGTTATTTCGAGGGCGAGCTTTGACATTGATCCACATCAAGCCTGCCCCGCATCGCCGCCGGCGCCCATTGGCTGATGATGCGGCAAAAGGTGGTCCGTGAAACAAGCCTGGATCATGTTTGTCAGCCGCTGATTTCACCGTTACGCCGACACAAACAGAAAATGCAAACACTGGGACAGCGCGGATATGCAGGTCGCTCCCGCGGCCCAGGCGTTCCATCGTCCGACGCGCTGCAATTCCGCGGCTATGGCGTCGAGCCGGTCCGGCATGCTGACCGTCGTCGAACGAAACCACAATCCCGCAGCGATGAGGGCTGATACCGCGCCAATGAGATTGATGATCAGACGCACAAGCGTTGGATCGAAATAATGCATCTTCGACCTCCGAAAACGAGCGGCGATTGGCGGCGTTTGGCGAAAGTATAGCCTTGCCGATTGCGCTTGCGCTAATCGATTGAATAGAGAACCTGAAAGCCGGCGATCGCCAATTCGACCGCGATTAAAATCACGATGATGACCTCCAGGCGCAGCGACCGTCTGGTGTCGATGGTGTCGGTGAGAATTTCGGCGGTTTCGGCGATAACGGCGAGCTTGCGCGACAGCGCTTCGGCGCGTTCTTTCAGCTCGTATTCGTCTTCCAGCCGGGCATATAGCCGATCCAGATCCTGCCGATCCCAAACTACGTCGGGTTTCTCGGTCACCGCCACCCGTCCCGAGAGGCGGTGCTGCACAAGGAGCGCGTTGCCGATATGCCTCAAGATGGTCCGGCGGCCGGCATAGAGGCGGCCTTTTTCGGCAAGCTGTCGTGCGAATGGCTCGACGATCTCGAACACGCCGGCGACTTCGCGCTCATCCCTGGCCAGGACGACGCTCTTTGACAGTGCATCGGCGATGACGATCAGATGCTCAGGCGTAATTGTTTTGAGCAACAGCGGACCGCCTGGCAAGATCTGATCGTCCTTATAGGGCGCCTGCTCGATCAATAATGTCTCTTCCTCCGGCGGCGTAACCGGACGTATGAGGCGAGGCTCCAGCGTGCGCAGAACTTGTTGCTCCTCCTCGGGCGAAAGACACAAGGTCACCGCAACGCCGTAGCGAAACAAAGTGACAAAGCCGTCTTTGCCGAATTTGTACGTGACCGGGGCGGTCGAGACCACGCCGTCATGCTCGAGATTGGCGGTGTCGATCCGATCGCTCAGCAAGAACGCTCGTACGCGCCGCCGCTTGGAAGCCTGAGACTGGTTGTTCATTGGGTGCCCGTGGGCAAGCCGGTCCGAACAATACGTCTTAAGAAGATGGGAGATCGGCGGGCGTTCGGCCAGAGCCTTCAGGCGAGCTCGCCGTCAGGCAGGCTGACAAAAACCAATGCCGCGAGCATCGTTCCGGCGATGCGGAAGGCACCATCCTGCCCATTCCATATCTTCGACTGCCACATCGCAAAATATTCGCCGCCGATCACGACAAAACCGAAAAACCATAGGCAAAACCCGAGTGTCAGTCCGGCCACCGTCCACAGTTTCGCATGGTTGAAGATTTTGCCACTCGCCCGCAACCGGCCGAGCAAAACAACGGCGCCCAGCGCGAGCAGCAAACCGGTCGAAGCCTCGGTGACGATGATCAAAGCATAGGCCGCGCGCCACATTGTTTCGTTATCGATGGCGCGCGACCTCAGTGCGCTGTCAGGGAATATCGTGTCCATACTCAATACATGCCGTACGAACTGGTAGTTCGAATTGTAATCGAACACGTTGTCGTAGGCGACGATGAGCGCGAACGCCGCGAGCGCCGCGATTACTGCGACCTTGGCCAGCCGGATCATGATCATGGGACTTCAATTTCCATCAAATCCGTGTGCTGGGAACCAGTAGTCAGATGACCGCGCCTGACATGCTGCGCAATCCGCAACATATCCTATTGCGTCGAACCGCCAGAGCGAAAGACCCTAGGCCGTTTCGACAAAATCCTCACGACGATAGCCCTGCGCGTAAAGAAGCGCGGTGAGATCGCCGTGATCGATGCAGGCGCCGGCCGCTTCGCACAACGCAGGTTTGCCGTGAAAGGCGATGCCGAGCCCGGCCGCCTCGATCATCGGAATGTCGTTGGCGCCGTCGCCCACCGCCAACGTGTCTTCACGCTGCAGACGCAACCGCTGCCGCAGTGTCAGCAGAGTGTCGCGCTTGGCTTCGCGGCCCAGCACCGGCTCCGCCACTTTGCCGGTGAGGCGGCCCGTGCTGTCGGTCAATAATGTGTTGGCGTGGTATTCGTCGAAGCCGATTGTCTTGGCGAGCGGCGCCATGAACGCGGTGAAGCCGCCGGTCACCACGCAGGTATAGGCGCCGTGCGCGCGCATGGTTTGCACCAGCATTGCCGCGCCTGGATTCGGCCGGATGCGTTCGGCGATGACTCTATCGATCGTCACGGCGGGAAGTCCCTGCAACAGCGCCACCCGCTCGCGCAGGGCCGGCGCGAAGGGGACCTCGCCCCGCATCGCGCGCTCGGTGATCGCCGCGACCCGATCCTTGAAGCCGGCATAATCGGCGAGCTCGTCGATGCATTCCTGGCCGATCATGGTCGAATCCATGTCGGCGACCAGAAGCTTCTTGCGGCGCCCATCCTGCGGTTGAACGACGACATCGACCGGCGCGGCGCCGATCACGCCGCACAGTTCGTGCGTCAGCCTATTCAGCAAACCTGCAGTCACGCCGGCTTTATCCGCCGGATTGTCGAACACGATGTCGATGGCGACACCCGGATGGAGCCAGGTGCCGACACGCGCTTGCGGCAGCCTTTCGGCGACGCGCGCGGCCAAGGCCCCGGTTACCGCCGGGCGCTGCGGCGCCGAGATAAGCGTTGCCACGTAAGACATGTCATGCGATCCGAACTGGCATGTCGACGGTCATTCTCATTGCAGGCCCGACGGCGAGCGGCAAGTCGGCTTTGGCGCTCGAGCTCGCGGTAAAGCTCCGCGGCGTCATCATCAACGCCGATTCCATGCAGGTTTATCGCGATCTGCGCATCATTACCGCGCGGCCGTCGCCGGATGAGGAAAAGCGGGCGCCGCACCGGCTCTACGGCCATGTCGACGCCGCGGAAAATTATTCGGTCGGCCGCTGGTTCGGCGAGGCCGCCGCGGCCCTGGCGGATACGCTCGGCAAAGGCCAGCCGGCGATCGTGGCCGGCGGCACCGGGCTTTACTTCTCGACGCTGACGCGCGGCATTGCCGCCGTGCCGCCGGTCCCGGCGGAGATCCGCCGCGAGGTTCGCGGCCGACTGGCCGCCGAGGGCGTTGCCGCGCTGCATGCCGAGCTCAGCATGCGCGATCCGGCGACCGCGGCGCGGCTTAAACCCGGCGACCGCGCCCGCGTCACGCGCGCGCTGGAAGTCGTGCTGGCGACCGGACGTTCGTTGACGCAATGGCACGAGGACAACACGCCGGCGCGCGTCGATCTTGCCGCTGCGGCCAAGGTCTTTCTGATGCCGAAGCGCGACGAGCTCGCGCTGCGGATCGACGCGCGGTTCGACGCCATGATGGCGGCCGGCGCTCCGGAGGAGGTGCGCGCTCTCGCGGCACGCAATCTCGATCCTAACCTGCCCGCCATGAAGGCGCATGGCGTGCCGTGGCTGATCCGCCATCTCAAAGGCGAGATCCCGATGGCCGAAGCGGTTGAGCAATCCAGGCGCGACACACACCGCTACACCAAGCGGCAGGTGACCTGGTTCCGCAATCAGCTGCCGCAATTCGAATGGGTCGAGCCGCAGCACGCCGCCGCAGCACTCGAGGCGCAGCTGCGGCGACTGGACGCCAAATAGAGAAGACTCGCCTTTACTTACGCGCTTGCGGGTTCCGGAATTTACTGAAAATTAGGTTTGCGCGTCGGAGCAGCCATGAGGCTTAATTCCTCCAACTGGACTTTACTGCTACACGGCATGACGAAATTCTTTCGGCATTTTCGCGATGAAAACGATCGATAAGAAAGCGGTCCTGGCAGTTTTGCTGCTGGTCTCGGCGCTTTTTGCCGTCGCCCTCACCTCCCAATCCTATTCAGAGCAATTGCCGCTTCGGCAACAAAGCAAGTATTTTGATTTTCGGTTCAAGCAGCATCTTGAAAAGATTAAGGCGGTAGCGCGATTTGCCGATGCTTTCATCGACATTGTAAATCGCGATTTCTTCGAGGCTGAATTTGATTATCCAATTCGCGTTTTGGTGACGGAAGACTCCGCAGCGCACCGAACATTGGTTAGCGAGCAATTTGGCGTTACGGATCCCACGATGGGAATTTTTCTTTATAAGTACAATCTCTTCGCGACCTATGAAGATTCCGGCCTCGGCACTTTTGCTCACGAGATCATGCACCCGCTGGTCGAGCGGAATTTGAAAGATCGGCCAGTATGGGCGATCGAAGGCATCCCCACATTTTTTGAAAAGTTTTACGGCTACTGGCGAGGCGATGAACTGGTTGACCACTGGGGATTTCAAAATCCCTGGCGCATCAAACAACTCGGAACGGATTTGGCATGGCTCGATTTGCCAGAAATTCTAGCCACGACCCGAGCGAAAGAGAAGGAATCGGAGCAACGGCTGGTTTCCATATTTTTGTGGGAGCAAGGCAAATTCAAACAGTTCCTCGATCTCGTCAAAAGGCGCGAGAAAAACGGCTACGACTCTTACTTTGAGGCCGCTATGGAGATACCGATTGGACCGTGATTCCGCTCTGGCAAGACTACCTGGCTGGCATCGCCGCTCGCCGTTCCGAAATTTTGCGCCTCCCACTAAGCGCCACGTTGCCGAATGAAAACGCGTTTCACAAATTCGCGGCGTCATATGGCATTTCTGTTTCGGTGGAATAAAATCCGACGCAAGGGCGCTCAGCGGTCGAGCCGCAGTTGTCCTCACTAGGCAAGTGACCGTCATTCCGGGACCGAGCGCAGCGAGGGGGTTCGGAATCCATAACCACAGATCGTGAATATGGATTCCGGGTTCGACGCTTGGCGTCGCCCTGGAATGACTGTCTAATGACAGCCTAATGTGTCATGTATTGCAGGCCGGCGGTGTAGGCGGCGCCGCCGATTACGCAAGGTATCCCCAACTCGATTTGCCCGGTGGCCGCGGCGACCACGCAGCCCATCGATAGCGCGCCTTGGCCGATCTGGCCCCAGCCGGACAATTCGCGTTTGGAGTTCGGCCCCTTGGCCTTGAGTTCCTCGATCGCGGCGAGCGACTCCTGGCGCATATGCACGGTGTCGACCGTCTCCGCGGTCTCGATCACGTCGTCGAGCACGACTTTGACGTCCTTGGGCTGGCTCTTGTCGGCCCATTTCAACATCGCCAGCAAATCGTAATCGCGGACCGCATTGCTGGCGAGCGTGAACTTGGCGGCGCTGCCGGTGGTGAGACTATCAACATCGTCTTTGTCGTTGGCGAGCGGCAGAAGCTTGATCACGCGCTGGATCGGCACGTAGCTGCCGGTGGCGAGATAGTAGCCCCATAGCACGTCGATCAGCTCCGGCGTCGGCTCCAGCGTCATGGCTTTTTTCTGGTCTTTATCAATGTGCAGCGTCGACTTGATCTTGTCGAACATGCCGGGCTTGTCGGTGCGGAAATCGATCTGTTCGAGCCGCGGCAGCTTGCCATCGAGATATTTGTCGATCATGGCGCGGCGCGTCGCCATTCGGTCGACGAAGGTCGCCAGCAATTCGCGCCAATTCGGCAGGCCGGAATAGGCGATGGCGCGTACCAGCACCCAGTGATCCGCCGGATCGATCGGCAGCATTTTGGCGATCAGGTCTTCGGCGTGCGACGCATTGCTGCCGAGCACGCCAGCGATGAAGCCGACATAGGGACCGGAGCTTTCCGCCACCTTGAATGCTTGCATGGCGCTGAGCGCGCGCACCACACTCGGCAATCGGTCAGGATCCGGCCGGTGGCGATAACCGTTGATCCATTTGAGAATGGCGTCGTTGGAATTGATGCTCGACGCCGACGGCGGCACCGCTTTGGCCGGCGCTAGCGGTACTAACAAGAAACCGAGTGCGACGACGACGGCGGCGGCAAGACGCAGATGCGCACCAGCCCGATTGACTGCCGCCGATGCCGCTGTGATCGATGCTGCGACCATGTCCCCTCCTCAGTGTCCCGATTCCGAAATTCGTCGGCATTTGCGGCGCGCACGTACGAACTTCGGGATCGATAAGGACACAGCGCGTGATTCGGTATTCGCTCACGCCCCCGACTGCGGTAATCCAGCAACAGGCTTAGGAAAATTAAAGGCCGCGATCGCGCGAAATCGCGGCCGCGCTGTGACAGTTAAGATTGGTTAACGATTGCCGTTTGCCGCGCCGTTACGATTTCAAACGGCGGTTTGAACGCGGCAGCGAATGCGCAAGCCAGATTGTTGCCGCAATTTGCTTGACCCAGCATGACACAATGCTTATAAAAGCTCGCAACCGGACAAGAGCAAACAGAGGCAGACACGTGCGTCCGTTCGTTTCGCTGATCCTCGTATCGAAGCGCACCGCCGGGGGTGGCTAGGCCCACCCGCGAGACGTGGCGGTGCGCGACCAAGGGCCTTCAGGGCCCTTTTTTATTACCCGGATTGTTAGCCGTTCATCGGCTGGAATTTGCGGCGGGTAGATGGAGAGTGCGATGAGTGAAATGACCGGTGCGGAGATGGTAATCGCGGCGCTTGCCGATCAGGGCGTCGAGTACATTTTCGGTTATCCCGGCGGCGCGGTGCTGCCGATCTACGACGCACTGTTTCAGCAGAACAAGGTGCAGCACATTCTGGTGCGCCACGAACAAGGCGCCGTGCATGCCGCCGAGGGCTACGCGCGCTCGACCGGCAAGGTCGGCGCGGTGCTGGTGACCTCGGGCCCCGGCGCCACCAATGCCGTGACCGGGCTGACCGATGCGTTATGCGATTCCGTTCCGATCGTCGCCATCACCGGGCAGGTGCCGACCCACCTCATCGGCAACGACGCGTTTCAGGAATGCGACACCGTCGGCATCACGCGCCCCTGCACCAAATACAATTATCTCGTCAAATCGGTCGCCGATCTGCCGCATGTGCTGCACGAGGCGTTTCATATCGCCGCCAGTGGCCGTCCCGGTCCGGTCGTCGTCGACATTCCGAAAGACGTCCAGTTCGCCAAAGGGCGCTATTTCAAACCGACCGAGTTCCATCACCGTGGCTATCGGCCGAAGCTCAAGGGCGACGCGGATAAGATCAAGCGCGCGGTCGAGATGATGGCCGCCGCCAAGCGCCCGGTGTTTTACACCGGCGGCGGCGTGATCAATTCCGGCCGTCGCGCCTGCGATCTGTTACGCGAACTGGTCAAACTCACCGGCTTCCCGATCACCTCGACGCTGATGGGGCTTGGCGCTTTTCCCGCCGCCGATCCGCAATGGCTGGGCATGCTCGGCATGCACGGAACCTGGGAGGCGAATTGGGCGATGCACGATTGCGATCTGATGATCGCGGTTGGCTCCCGCTTCGACGACCGCATCACCGGCCGGCTCGATGCCTTCTCGCCGGGATCTAAGAAAATCCATATCGATATCGATCCGTCGTCGATCAACAAGAACGTCAAGGTCGACTTGCCAATCGTCGGCGATTGCACCCATGTGCTCGAAGATATGCTGCGCGTCTGGCGCGATGCCGGCGCCAAACCGGACAAGAAAGCGCTGGAAGCGTGGTGGGCGCAGATCGGCAAATGGCGGGCGAAGAATTCGCTCGCCTATCGCAACTCCAACGAAATCATAAAACCGCAATACGCGATCCAGCGGCTATACGAGCTGACCAAGGACCGCGACACCTACATCACGACCGAAGTCGGTCAACACCAGATGTGGGCGGCGCAGTTTTATCACTTCCAGGAGCCGACGCGGTGGATGACCTCCGGCGGGCTCGGCACCATGGGTTATGGCTTGCCGGCCTCGGTCGGGGTGCAACTTGCGCACCCCGACTCGCTCGTTATCGACATCGCCGGCGAAGCTTCCGTGCTGATGACCATGCAGGAAATGTCGACGGCGGTACAGTACGACCTGCCGATCAAGATTTTCGTCCTCAACAACCAATATATGGGCATGGTGAGGCAATGGCAGGAACTCCTGCACGGCGGCCGCTATTCGCACTCCTATACCGAAGCGCTGCCGGATTTCGTCAAGTTGGCCGAGGCCTATCACGCTCACGGCATCCGCTGCGAGCATCCGGGCGAACTCGACGACAAGATCCGGGAAATGATCGAGGTCAACAAGCCGGTCATTTTCGACTGCGTCGTCGATCCGGCGGAGAATTGCTTCCCGATGATTCCGTCGGGCCGCGCGCATAATGAAATGCTGCTCGGCGACGCCACGACGCGCGTCGAGGACGCCGTGACCGAAAAGGGCAAGATGCTGGTCTAAGAGAGCGAATAGTGAATTGCGAATAGAAGCGAGGGTAAAGCTCAGTTTCCGGTTCGCCACTCGCGACTTACTGCTCGCCGATGGAGAGTTTCGTGAACACGACGACCGCCACCACCCACTACCCGGCAATGACGACGACCGAGCCGATCGAGACGCGCACCTTATGCGTGCTGGTCGACAACGAGCCCGGCGTGCTGGCGCGGGTGATCGGCCTGTTCGCCGGTCGCGGCTACAACATCGACTCGCTCACAGTCTCGGAAACCGAGCACGAGAAGCATCTGTCGCGGATTACTATCGTCACCCGCGGTACGGCGATGGTACTCGAACAGATCAAAAATCAGCTCGATCGTCTCGTGCCGGTGCATCGCGTCGTCGATCTGAGCAGCGGCGGCCCGGCCATTGCCCGCGAACTCGCCATGGTCAAAGTGCGCGGTACCGGCGATCATCGCATGGAAGC
>Ga0335081_10016026_pt1 | contig 12123 bp, 13 predicted proteins | sample Lox_Sample_35_FD_206713 | JGI IMG/M metagenome (GOLD analysis project Ga0335081, IMG submission 206713) | Soil microbial communities from Loxahatchee National Wildlife Refuge, Florida, United States - Lox_Sample_3.5 | ecosystem: Environmental > Terrestrial > Soil > Wetlands | place: USA... | reverse complement strand
CTGCTGCCTGGTGATCCTGGTGCCGTCGTCGCCCTCGATGAGCAACGTTACGCGGCCGCTCTCGTTGACGTGATGAGCCCAGCTCATTGCCTCGTCGAGCAGAATGAACTCCTTGTAGAGTTGGCGGTCCTTGTCGAGCGTCGAAATCGACTCCGAGCCACGCGGGCCCGAATACACGCGATAAGCCATCGGGAAACCTCCTGTCTTGTGATCCTGGCCCCCGGAAGGTGGGATTTGAATATGCCGAACGAGGGGCATGATGCGTTGACGCGGGTCACGTTGTCGTTACGATCCCGGCTGAGAAGAGGGAAATTAAGCCACATAGGCAAATGGAGAGGCGATGGTGCGCTCATTCAGCACATTTTTTAGTCTCGCATCCGCTGTGACCATTCTGACAGCAGCAGTTGCCGGAACCGCGCGCGGCCAGAGCGACACCGTCTATCTCGTCACCTACGTCGAACTAATGCCGAACGCCGTCGCATCCGGCGCTGCGCTGCTCAAACGTTACCAAGACGAAAGCCGCAAGCAGAGTGGCAACTTGCGATTCGACGTTCTCGCCGAAATCAAACGCCTCAACCGCTTTGCCGTCATCGAGGTCTGGAATAACAAGGCGTCGCTCGATGCGCATAACAATTCAGCGGTCAGCGCGCAATTTTCGGAAAAGCTCAAGCCGCTTCAAGATGCTCCTAATGACGTACGTGTCGACCACAGGCTCTATGTCGCGCGCGGCCAGGACGAAAACCGAGCCGGCTCGACTTACGTCGTCACCCATATCGACGTCATTCCTCCAGGTAAGGATGCCTGCATGGCGGCGCTTAAGATTATGAGCGGCGATACTGCCAGCGACCCGGGCAATATCGGCTACGACGTGCTGCAGCAGGACGATCATTCAAACCATTTCACCGTGATTGAGGAATGGGCCGACATCAAAGCCGCCGATGCACATGCCATGGCCGCGCACACGCGGGCATTTCGTGAAAAACTAATACCAATCAAGGGCGCGCTTTACGACGAGCGCTTCTACACGGCGCTGAATTGAAACCGTATCGAGCCTGCCCTGAGGGATGGACAATGATTCCTTCGGCCGGACTTATTTCTGCGGCGCGAAGGATTGATCGCTATACGGCAGCGATGTCGGACGCTGGATCGCGATAAAGGCATGGTCCAGCGCATGGTGGCAGCTGTTGCAGCCTGCGCTCAGCCTGTCATAGGCGGTGGTGAAAGCCGTACTGTTCTTGTCGTCAACCGCCTTCTGCAGCTCCTTGAGCGGCGCGCCGACCATCTTGTCCACCGTACCGCCGCCAAGCAATTTGTCGACGTCCTCAAAACCTTCGTTCAATTCGCCGATCTCGTAATCGGCCAGCGCCCAATTGCCGGCGTGGCCGGCAAACCACAGCTTGATATGGCGCAACTGCTGCAAAGTCATGATTTCGCCGAGGCCTGGAATGTCAGCCGCTTTTGACTCCGGCGGTGACGCAGCTGGTGCAGGCCCGTTTTGGGCATTCGCGGTGAGCGTGACCAGACAAAGTGACACCGCAGCCGCCAATAAGGATTTCATGAACATCACCTCCAGCGCCCCTCTATATCGTAGCGACTTTGCGGCAGCCTTCAACTCAACGGCGCAAGCGTTTCGTTACAGATCTTCGGGTGCCCAGCCCGGCACGCCTGATAAAGCGCCGGGCACGCTCTAACGGAGGCGAGACCGGACTCGATGGTCTTAATGCGATCACCGGCCGCGCGCGACTGGCCATCGTAGGTAAGAACCGCGCTATCGCGACCAAGCTGACGGTCGATGCGCAGGAAATTCTCAGCGCCGTCAAAATATGTCGTTGCGGTGCGGATCGCTTCGTTGAGCTTGCGGGTATACTCGGCGTTGGCGTGAGGGTCGGGCTTGATCACTCGGGCATGCACCGCGGCATCCGTGAAGAGGACATTGAGCTTGAAATACATGCCGCCGCATTGGGCGAGCGCCAGCCAATATGGACGGCCCTGAAAGGGGCCGGAAGCCGTCACGACGGTGTCGCGCTTGTCGACGGAGACTGCCGGCGCAGCGCGTTCCGACTCGCGCGGGGTGTGGCGATGGCGATAACGATGCTGCGCATCGGCACTGGTCGCGGCGGCGATCAGCGCAATGGCCACAAGGGCGCACTTTCCGAAAAATCCCGGCATGGTGTGACTATAAACGGCTGGAGACGACGGCGAGTTCAAAACCTCTCGACCCACGGGCGCACCTCTATTTCCCATGCCCAGGCGCTACGGTGCTGCTGCAGCAGGTTGAGATAAGTCTGCGCGATGGCGTCGGGTTCGAGCGTGCTGTCGGGCCGGTCAGGCGGATCGGCACGGCGTGCGCTGCGAATGCCGCCGTCGATCACCACGTGGGCGACATGGATGCCTTGCGGCGACAGCTCGCGGGCCAAGCTCTGCGCCAAGCCACGCAGCGCGAACTTGCCCATGGCGAACGGCGCCGACTGCGCATAACCCTTGACGCTGGCGGACGCGCCCGTGAACAGGATGGCGCCGCGGCCCCGCGGCAACATGCGCTTGGCTGCCTCCTGGGCTACGAGGAAGCCGCCGAACGCACTCACCGTGATCGACTTCGCCACTTCATCGGGATCAAGGTCGATGAACGGGCCGCGCGTCCGGTAGCTCGGATTGTAGACGACCACATCGAGGCCACCGAGCCCGGCTTCGACATCGGCAAACAGCTTGGCGACATCGGCACGACTGGTCGCGTCGCAGGTAAACGCCTTGCCGCCGACTTCCCTGGCAAGCGTCGCGAGATCGCCGCCACGGCGGGCGGCCAGCGCAACCGACAAGCCGGCCTTGGTGAAGGTGCGCGCCAGCGACGCCGACAGCCCGGCTCCGACCCCAACGATGAGCGCTGTTCGATAGGCGGTCTCGGTCATGCGGCCCTCCTCGTGGTGCGGCGGCGCATAAGAGCAGGCGAATGCCCGTCGCCGTCAAGCGCCACGTTGCGGCCTGACTTTGCAGCCCGCCTCGGGCGAGAATTAGATGAGAATGCTAAAGCCAGGCGGCCCTGATGAATCGCCGGTCGAAGCCGCAGCGGACGCACTCTGACCGCCGGCCGCAATGCTCGACGAACCGACAGAATTGTGTGCCTGCAGCGATCCGCCGAACATGACCGCCGGGCCGAAATTCCCGGCCGCCAGTTTGTCGAGATGCCGCTCAACTTGCTTCTTCAATTGGTCCGAGGACTGATGCGGATCCTGGCCCAACCGGGCCTTATCCACATCGCAGCAATTCATGCAGATGTAACCGTTGACGATTTCCATCCCGGACGCCCCCAGAAGGAGGCTAGGCGGCGCCGGTAAAGCGGTTGTAAAGCCGGTCATCACGGTCGCGTGACGACAACTTCAGTCGATCACTGCAATCGCGTTGATCTCGACCAGGCAACGCGGATCGGTGGCGAGCCGGACCACCTGAACTGTTGTAGTGGCCGGCTTTGCAGCCCCGAAATACTCGCCCCAAACCCGGTTGAGCGCGTCCTGATCGGTGAGATCGGTGACAAAGCGATCGGCGGTGACCACGTCGGCGAAGCTCGCGCCTACCGCCTGGAGGCCGCGCTTGAGGTTTTCCAGCGCCGCCCGCGCCTGCCCCGCCATGTCACGCGGCATGGCGTCGAATTCCTCCGGCCGATGTGGGTGATGATGATAGACCGGCGCCGCAGTGACACCGGCCAGATAGACGGTCGTTCCCCCCTTGACCTTGATCGCCGGAGCATAGGGCATCCACAGATCGGGCGCGTCCGGCCAATGGATGTGCTCGATGGTTTTTGACATGGTAAATCTCCTGTTTGGCCGGGGAAAAGCACGGCCCTGACGTCGGGCAGCAAAGACTAAACGTTACGGACATGGCACTATAGAGCGATGCGCCGCATTCCACAGGCCGCCGCCGTCTATCTCGCCGTGCTTCAGTTCGTTTTCGCGCTCGGTTGGACGAGCTACGCCATCTATCTGCCCAGGCTCGCCGCCGCGGTGGGCCTTTCGGCTACCGCGGTCGGTGTCATTCTCATGCTCGACCAGATCATCTTCACCGTCACGGATTTTTCCATGGGGGTCGCGGCCGACAAGGCGTCGCGCGTGCTCGGCCGTCTCGGCCACTGGGTCGCGGGCATCACGTTCATCAGCTGCCTCGCATTTATCGGCCTGCCATTCATTGCCGCCGGTCACCTTGGCGCCGCTCCGTTTCTCGCCCTGACAGTCATCTGGGCGATTACGTCGTCGGCGCTGCGGGCGCCGCCGCTCATGCTGCTCGGCAAATACGCGGCGCGGCCGGCCATCCCCTATCTCGGCAGCCTTGCCATGCTGGGGCTCGGCATCGCCAGCGCGGTATCGCCCTATCTCGCCATTACGCTGGCCAAACAGGACCCGCGGCTGCCGTTCGTCATTGCCAGCGTCACGCTGCTGCTTGTCAGCCTCGCGCTCGCCAAGGTCGAGCGGTCGTTGGCGAAGCAGGCGCCCGCCGCTCCCGAGCCGCTCCAAACGGCCGATCGCGCCGTACCGGCGCCGGTCTTGGTCTTCGGACTGGCGGTCGTCATTTTCGCGCTCGGCTTCCAGCTCCATGTTTTCTTCAACAGCGCCCCGCTATTCAAAAAATTCACGACCAATATCGGCATGCTGCTGCCGGTGTTTTGGGTCGGCTTCTCCGTTGGCATGTTCCCGGCGAGCCGCGTCACCAAGCGCTGGGGCGGTTTACCCGTGATGGGCGCAGCCGGGCTCCTTGGCGCCATAGCCATCGTGTTGATGGAATTCTCGACCGCGCTTGGGCTGACGGTAGCAGCCCAGATCGTCGCCGGCGCGGCGTGGGGCGCGATCCTGATGAGCGCGTTTGCGGCCGCGGCAGCGCTCGGCGCGACCGGTCACGAGGGCAAGACCACCGGCCTGATGTATTCGGGACTCGCGCTGGCAACATTCGCCCGCATGGCGACCAGCGCCAGCGGCGCCCTCACCGATCCGGCATTCGCGCCGCTTGTGCATTGGCTGCCGACTGTATGCTGGGGAATCGGAGGCGCGCTGCTGGTGGGACTGACCCTTACCTACGCAAGCCGCTCAATCCACGAAGCTGCGCGCGCATAGACCGGATCCACTCAGCCTGCGCGTGAGCGCTCGTTACATCCGAAACACACCGAACTTCGTCTCCGGGATCGGCGCGTTAAGCGCGGCGGAGAAGCACAGCGCCAGCACGCGGCGCGTTTCGGCCGGGGCGATAATGCCGTCGTCCCATAACCGCGCGGTGGCGTAATACGGATTGCCCTCGGTCTCATATTGCTCGCGGATCGGCCGTTTGAATTCTTCTTCCTCGGCCTCTGACCACGCTCTGCCTTCAGCCTCGATATTGTCGCGGCGCACCGTGGCCAGCACGCTTGCCGCCTGCTCTCCGCCCATGACGGAAATGCGTGCATTGGGCCAGGTGAACAGAAAACGCGGGCTATAGCCGCGGCCGCACATGCCGTAATTGCCGGCGCCGTAAGAGCCACCGACGATCACCGTAATCTTCGGGACCTGTGCGCAGGCAACCGCGGCGACCATCTTGGCGCCATCCTTGGCGATGCCGCCGGCCTCGTAGTCGCGCCCCACCATGAAGCCGACGATATTCTGCAAAAACAGCAGCGGCACGCGGCGCTGGCAGCACAGTTCGATGAAATGCGCGGCCTTGAGCGCGCTCTCTGAAAACAGAATGCCGTTATTGCCGAGAATACCGACCGGAATGCCGTGGATGTGCGCGAAGCCGGTCACCAGCGTCGGCCCGTACAATGCCTTGAATTCATCGAAAGCGGAGCCGTCGACGAGCCGCGCGATGACTTCGCGCACATCGTATTGCTTTTTCAGATCGGCCGGCACAACGCCATCGAGCTCAGCGGGATCGTATTTCGGCTCGACCGCCTTGGCGATGACGACCTCGCCGCTCTTCTTGATGTTGAGATTGGCAATGATGCGGCGGCACAACGCCAATGCGTGACGGTCGTTATCAGCCAGATAATCCGCCACACCGGATTTTTTTGTGTGAACCTCGGCGCCACCCAATTCTTCGGCGCTGACCACCTCCCCGGTCGCGGCCTTCACCAGCGGCGGACCGCCAAGAAAGATGGTGCCCTGGTGTTTCACGATGATGGTCTCGTCCGACATCGCCGGCACGTAAGCGCCGCCCGCCGTGCATGAGCCCATGACCACTGCGATCTGGGCGACGCCGGCGGCCGACAGCGTCGCCTGATTGTAGAAGATGCGGCCGAAATGCTCGCGGTCTGGGAAAACCTCGGTCTGGTGCGGCAGGTTGGCGCCGCCGGAATCGACCAGATAGATGCAGGGCAGCCTGTTGTCGCGCGCGATCTCCTGCGCGCGCAGATGCTTCTTCACCGTCAGCGGATAATAGGTGCCGCCCTTGATGGTCGAGTCGTTGCAGACAATGACGCATTCACGGCCCGCGACGCGGCCAATGCCGGTAATGAGCCCCGCGCCATGAATGGCGTCCTCATACAGGCCATGAGCGGCCAGTGGCGACAATTCGAGAAACGGTGCACCCGGGTCAAGTAGCGTCATCACGCGCTGGCGCGGCAGCAATTTGCCGCGTGCGAGATGACGTTCGCGGGCGCGCTTTGGTCCACCTTCGGCCGCCTTGGCGCGGGTTCGCTCGAGCTCCTCCACCAGAGCGCGCATCGCTCTTTGGTTCGCGAGAAACTCATTCGAACTCGTGTCGATGCTCGACGTAATAACCGCCACGATACCCCTCACATCGAAGATGAGCGTAAGGTCAGGAAACTGTTGCAGCGATTGCACTGCACAAATTCGCGCACAGAGATCAACCACAAATAACATAAGGAACCGAAACTTTCTTCCCCCCTCAACATCAGGAACCGAAACTTTCCGCTCCCCGCCGCGTTCGTTTGAAAGCGGACGGCATGCGCGAGCACCGCCGTAAGAGCGTAGTCGCGCACGAGGCGCACCAGAGAGGAGTGGATCGAATGACGAAATATCAACAAGCCCTGCTTGCCGGAGTCGCGGCTCTCGCCATCACGGCGGGCAGCGGTTTTGCTTCCGCGCAAACCCACGGCGGCGGGTCGATGGGCGGTGGCATGTCGACGGGCGGATCGAGTGCCGGCGACCAGTCGCCAACGACCCAGGCAACACCGAACGCATCAGGCGAGAAGAGTGGCGAGAAGAGTGGGATGTCACAGCACCCGGGCGCTGGCATGCAGCACGGCGGCACTGGTTCAGGCAGTACCGGCGCGGGCATGCGGCCGCAGGCTCAAACACAGCCCGGTCCAGCCGGCCAGGGCGGCAAGAGCGAGCCGCAGCGACATGCACAGGGCGCAGGAGGCAGCCCGGGCGAGTCACAGCGAAATGCAGAGGGCACGGAAAGCGGCAAGCCGTCAGCAGCCGAATCGCAGCCTAACCCCGGCAATCACCGGGCCGCTCAGGGCCAAGGCGCCGCTCCAGCAAACGGCGCGCGCGAAGGTGCAAATGTCAAACCTGAAAACGGTGGTGCAAACGGCGCCCGCGAAGGCGCAAACGTTGCGCCCAGCGGCAGCGTGAAGTTCTCGGAGCGGCAACGCACGACGATCAAGCGTACCATCATCGACGCACACAGTGCGCCACGGGCCGATCATGTCGACTTTAACGTACGCGTCGGCACGGTCGTGCCACGCGGCAGCATCCACATCGTTCCGGTCCCGGAAACGCTGGTGCGGATCGAGCCGCGTTGGCGTGGATTTTTGTATTTCGTCTACGAAGACGAGATCGTGGTCGTCAATCCGAGTGACATGCACATCGTCGCCGTCGTTGCTGTGTGACGGGCCTAGCCAGCAGACATGACGGCTGAGTTTTGCGCGGGCAGTATCCATACTGCCCGCGCCGATCTACGCGCGCACTTCCTGGCGCTGGAAGACCACGTAACCGATCACGAACAGGATGATCGTCGTCGCGATCAAGCCGACGATCTGCGGCCAGGCAATCAGCACACTGGCGCCGAGCGGCAGCGGCGAGCCTAACACCGCGCCTTGCAGTTGGCTCAGATAGATAGGTCCGAGCGCACGCGTCGTCGGGTCGAGGATCGCGAGCACGATTTCTCCGAATAACGTGGACGGCGATAGCCTCGCAAGGAATTGCTGCAGCACTACGGTGCCTGGCGTTTGTAAGCCGAGCGCAGCGTAGCGCGGATCAGGCGGAACGATAACCACAGCGAGCACGCTGCTCAGTATCGGCCACACGAAAGCGAGAAACAGCCACAGACCGAGCGTCACCAGGGCCGCCGTGGCGGCTGAGCGGAACAGAACCGAGAACAACATCGCAAGCGCCAGCCAAACGCCGGCATAGACGACCGTCACGAGCAGAAAGACGAAGGCACGCGCGATTTCGTCCCCGCCTGGAGGGATGCCAATGAACAGGAGCCCGAGGCCGATCACAAGCAGCCAAAGGACGACCAGCGCAATCGCCAGAGTCATCAGCGCGCCGAGGAATTTGCCGAACAGCAGCGCGTCGCGATAGATCGGCTGGGAAAGAATGCGCGACAGCGTGTGCCTGTTGTGCTCGCTGTTGACCGCGTCGAAGCCCAACCCGATCGCCATGAGCGGGACCAGCAGCGTCAGCCAAGTGATAAATGACAATAGCTGCTGCTCGCCGGAGCCGGCGAAGAATTTCAAGAACAGAAACGGGTCTTCCGCGACATTTTGCTTGATATCCTGGCTCGCCACATAGACGGTGCCGACCGCGATCAGCATCACGATCAGCTCCAATATGATGAAGCGAATGCTGGTAAGGTGGTCGGCAAGCTCCTTGAGCATGACCACGCCGAGGCCGTTAAAGGCTGAGCCTTCACGCCGCATGACGCGCTCCTTCCTTCGGGGCCTCGTCGGGCTTGGTCTCGAAATAGTGATTGTAGATCGCTTCCAGGCTCGGCTCCTGGACGCCGAGATATTTGAGACGGCCGTGCATGGCCACGACCTCGGCGGCGGCTTCCGGACGCACGTCGCGATCCGCGTGCAGGCGCAGCTTGCCGATGCCGGTCGGCTCCACGCCGCTGACGCCCGGAATCAACGCCAGCCGCTCGGCCAATCCAGCGCCGTCGGCTTCGATATCGACGACGTAGCCAGCGCCGAGCACCTCGCGGCCGAGCTCAGACACCGTGCCCATCAGCGCGATATGCCCCGCGCTGAACAGGGCGACGCGATCGCAGACGCTCTGCACTCGCTCCAGAAGGTGGGAGGACAACAGCACCGACACGCCTTCCGCCTTGAAGCGGCGGATGATACCGAGGAGTTCGCTGGTCGCGTGCGGATCGAGCCCGGACGTCGGTTCGTCGAGGATGGCAATCTGCGCGCCCTTCATCAGGATTTCGGCCAACCCCAGCCGCTGGCGCATGCCACGCGAAAACGTGCCGACGTAATGGTTGGCAGAGTCAGCAAGGCCGACCCGTTCGAGCGCCTCGCCGACGCGCTTTTCGCGCTCGTTGAGCCGGAAGCCGATCAGCCGCGCGGTGTAGCGCAGGTTGTCGGCTGCGGTGAGCTGATCGTAGAAGCCGACCGTGTCGGGCATATAGCCGACGCGGCGTTTGACCGAGAGCGGCTCGCGCGCCGGGTTGAAGCCGAGCACGGTGACCTCTCCGGCCGAGATGTCGGTCAAGCCGAGGAGCATCAGAATCGTCGTCGTCTTCCCTGCCCCGTTTGGGCCGAGAAGACCGAAGATCTCCCCGCGCCCAACCGAAAACGAAATATGGTCGACGGCGACCGCCTGACCATAGGTCTTGGTCAGGCCCTTGGCCTCGATGACAGTGTCGCCGCTCATCGCCGACCGAACCTTGCCACCGCGCCGACCATGACGAGAAGCGCCACGCCGATAATACCGACGCCGGCGATGCCCCACATCGTGGATGTCGTCACCGTGACGCGGAAGTCGGTGGAAGCGGATTCGCCGCGAGCGGACGCCGTGATCGTTGTCACGTAATCGCCGGCGATGGCCTTGTCGGTCGGCGTGATCAGGGCCTGCACTTCCTTCGTCGCATTCGGCGCGATCCGGTCGACGGATTTCGGGTTGAACTCGACTTTCCAGCCGCTCGGCGCCGAGCCGCTAAGCTCGACATCATCCGCTGGCGCCGTCCCGGTGTTGGTGATGATGACCGGTACCGGCGTCTGTTTGCCGGCCGAGGCGCGCGTCGAAACCAGGCCTTCGCGGCCGCTGATCGAAAGCTTCGGCTGGCCGGTGATGTTCAACCCGAGGTCGGCCGTCGCCGATGTATCCTCAGCGCTGACCCGCGCCGTGACCTTATAGTTGCCGGCGGCGGCAGTGTTCGGCGGCGTCACCTTGAGCTTCACGTTCTTGCTCTGCCCGGCGTCGATCGGCACGGCGTTGACTTCCTGGGTGCCGTATTCCTCGGTAAACGACGCGTCGAAATTCTTCGGCGCCTGCACGCCCAGGCTCACTGTCAGCTTCTTGCCGCTGTCGTTCTTGATGGCGAGCGTATATTCGAAGCTCGACTTGGACGTGCCGCGCAGCTCTGGAAGCTGTGGCGTCAGGGTCAGCTTGGCGGGCAGGTCCTTGGCGAGCGTGACAGCGATCGGCAGATCGAGCTTGGTCGTGCCACCGGCAGCCGAAACGGTAAGTGTCTGCGTGCCAATAGCCGCATCCTTCGGCACATCGAGCCGTAGCTCGAGGCTGACACTCGAATTGGTTGCCGGCATCGCCGCGGCGACCGGCTGCCCACCACCCATCAGCGTTGCCGTCCAACCTGAAGGCACCCCGCCGACCGACAGACTCAGGCGCTCGGGCGCCATGGCATAGTTCTGCAGTTTCAGGCTAATGTTGGATGTTTCTCCCGGCCGTACGGTGACAGCCGGATAGTCGCTCATCAGATAAAGGCCCTTGACGTCCTTGGGTGCGTCTTCGGCCTTGGCTGCCACTGCAAAAACGGCGGCCAGGGCCGCAGCCGCGGCGATAAATCCAAATCGCATCGACGTTAGCTCCCGTGCAAAAAGCGTTCTGTGCGCCCCTCTAGCGCAGCGCTCCACGGAGCGCCAGCACGCAGGCGGCATTGTCGGCGCAATCGTGACAAAATGATGCAGACTCGGGCTCCCTGACCCGGGCCTGCGGTAGAGAGCCGCAGCGTAGCTGTAGGCTCCGTCGATGCCCCACTCCACGGGCCGGCACAAGCCTAACCCGCGATATTGCAGCAACAATTGCCGGTCGGCCCGCTTTAAGGTGCCGAACGTTAAATTCAGTTAATATTTCTGCGCCCATGAGCCGCAGCAGTCAGAGCCGCACGACGAACCGCCCCAGCACGATCAGCGCGGGCCTTCTGGCGTTCCGCCGTAGAGACGACCTCGAAGTCCTACTGGCACATCCGGGCGGGCCTTTTTGGCGGAAAAAGGAGGACGGCGTCTGGACGATACCCAAGGGCCTGGCCGCCCCCGGCGAAGATTTGCTGGCCGCCGCGCAGCGCGAATTTGCCGAGGAAACAAATTTTTCGGCCAGCGGACCTTTCATCGCGCTTGCACCGGTCAAACAAAAAGGCGGCAAGATCGTCCATGCCTGGGCTCTCGAGGCTGACTTTGATCTTGCGGGCTTTGCCAGCAACATATTCGACATCGAGTGGCCGCCAAAATCAGGACACCGGCAAAGCTTTCCGGAAATCGATCGCGTCGCCTATTTCACGCTGCCAATTGCCGCAACCAAGATTCTTTCCTATCAGCTGCCGCTGTTGCGCGAACTGGAGCAGCACTTGAAGTAAGCGCACTTATTCCCGCGGCGCCTCCGGCCAATCGACTTCGTCGTGCTCCAGCACCCAGGTCTCGCGCCGGGCCGCCTCGCGCCATTCGACGGACGCCGGTAGAGCGATGATAGCGCGCATGTAATCGCGTGCCGCAGCGCTCACCTCGACCGCATAGGTGTGGAAGCGCCAGACGACCGGCGCGTACATAGCGTCGGCCGCGCCGAAGCGGCCGAACAAGAATGCTCCGCCGGAACCAAATCGCGCGCGACATTCGCTCCAGATCGCGTCGATCCGCGCCACATCGGTCATCACTGCGTCGTCAAGCGCGCGCTGCTTCACCGGCCTGCGCACATTCATCGGCAAGTGACGGCGCAGGGGCTGAAAGCCCGCATGCATTTCGGCCGA